>WNFZ01002186.1_pt1 | contig 20172 bp, 18 predicted proteins | sample 5400081 | NCBI WGS metagenome assembly WNFZ01 (sample SAMN13153365, study PRJNA577476) | soil metagenome | isolation source: 80 cm soil or saprolite under grassland replicate 1 | place: USA:California | collected 2016-06-15
ACCCGGATCGCGGTGGCGTAGCGGACCATCATGTCGTACTGCTCGCCGATCAGGCTCCACCGGATCGTCCGGGTCAGCGCCGGGCCGAGCTGCGGGTAGGCGTCGGGTTCGCCGGCGGCGGGCCGGTACAGCCGCACCTGGTTGATCCGCTTGATCCTTGGCAGCAGGTCGAACCCGAGCAGCCGCGTGATCCCAAAGCCGATCTCGGACTGGCCGTGGGAGTCGACGTAGTTGCCCTCCACCTGCATGGCGGTGCCGTGGTGCATGGCGCCCTCGACCATGGCGGCGACCTCGGAGGCGGTGCAGTCCAGCAGTTGGGAGTGGATCGCCATCGACTTGCGTTCGACGTGCCAGTAGATGAGCACTCCGCGACCGCCGTAGCGGGAGTGCCACTGGGTGAAGACGTTCTGGTCGAACGTGCCCACGTGGGTGGAGTCCGACGCCACCGCGGTGGAGCCTTCGCCCCAAATGGCCCGCTGGCGCGCGGCGAAGGTCGCGTTGGCCAACTCCACCGCCATCGCGCGGGCGGCCTCGGCCGACAGGTGCAGGCAGCCGGTGCGCAGCGCGGCCTCCTTGAGCATGTCGATCAGCGGCACGGTGCCCCAGCGCCGCTCGACCTCGTGTTTGAGCCGCCGCAGGTTGCGGGGCTCGGGCGCGGCGTCCAGCGGGGACAGCCGGATCGCCCCGCCGGGCCGGTCGGCGACGTCCAGCCACGCGAGCCTGGGCAGGGCGTCGTTGAGGGCGGCGAGCTCGCGGCGGTGCTCGGCCAGCAACTCGTCGACGAACCGGCTTGGGTCCAGCGGCTTGCGCAGCGCCTGGTAGTGCGCGGCGCGGCGCTCCTCGAAGTCGGCGGGCAGGTCCTGGTCGGGGTTGCGCCAGCGGTCGGCGCCCTCGACCCAGATCTCCTTGCAGCGCAGCCGGTCCCGCAGCGCCTGGAAGGTGACGACCTCGTAGGCCATGCGGACCACCCGCCGGCGGCCGCGCCGGTCATCCCGCCAGACCAGCTCCTCCCAGTCGCCCAGGATCCCGCTGTGGACCGGGACGTGCTCGCCGAGCGGGTAGTAGCGGGCGTTGCCGTCGTGGGCGTGGCGGCCGATCAGCCCCAGCGCCTCGATCACCGGCTGATGGGTGGTGTTGCTGGACCGGAATGCGAGCACCTCGAGGAGGCGGATCAGGCCCTTGCGGTAGTGGCTGGTGTAGGAGGCCTTCAGGGTGGTCTGCACCGAGCGGCGGTAGGTCGGCCCCGACTGCTTGTACTCGGCGACCAAGTCCCGCAGCGTCCGCTCACCGCCGGGCACCACCGGAAACAGCGCGGCCCGGACGGTGTCGTCGGGGTGATCGACGGCGGCCCCCGCGATCCGGAACAGGATCGTCTCCTTTCCGCCCGCGCGTTGATCCGGTGCACCGTGGCGATCAGCAAGTCCACCAGGCGGACCGCCTCAAGCTTGCCGATCTCGGTCAGCATCGACTCCAGGCTGACGTTGCCCGGGTCGGACTTGATCAGCGCCAGCAGCGCCGCCCCCTCCGCCTCCTGCTCCCCCTCCTCCCGGACCCGCTCCGCCTGGCGTTCGCGCTGCGCGACGTGCGCGGCCAGCCATGCGGTCAGCTTGTCGGCGTCGGCGACGCTGCACCCCCGAAACCCAAGGTGCCGGCGAACCTCGACCCGGTGGCGTTTGGTCTGGCGCCCTGACCAGTCGTACAGCCCCAACTCCTCGGGTGGAACGCCGACTTGGCGGGCGATGTGGTCGACGGCGTTGTCGGGGATCTCTCCCCGGCCGCGCGGGAACCGGCCCTTCCAAGCCAGGTACTTCAGTAGCAGGCTGAAGCCCAGCCGAGTCGCGCCGCTCTTGTTGCGCAGCAACACCAGCTCGTCATCGGCGAGCGTGAAGTGCTCGAGCAGCTGGTCAAGGTCCAGCGGACGGGCCACGATCCTCTACCCGTCCAGGAGTGCCAGCGGCGCCGACGGCGGCGTGGAAGCAGAAGGGACCATAGGGGCGCAACCCTACCGCCCCCCACCGGCCGGCCCGGCCGCCCACGCGCAAAGGCGACCGGCTGCCGGAGCTGATCGTGCTGGCCGCCATGACCCGCTACCGGTGGACCCCCGTCCAGGTGCGCTGCTACGCCACCACGCTGGAGCGGGAGGTGCTGGCCATCCGCTGCCTGACAGTGGTACGGCGCGCTCAAAGGCCAACCCGTCCAGGTCGTGCTGTCTCGCCCAGTCGGCGCGCCCGACGGCTACCAGCTGGCCCTGGTCACCACCGACCTGGCCGCCACCCCCTCGGCGATCATCGAACGCTACGCCGACCGCTGGTCCCAAGAGCAGGCGTTCCTTGACGGCCCCGGACTCCCGAACGTGACCCGAGCCGCAAGGTAGCGGCGGAGTCAGCGGCGCCGGGTCGGATCGCGTCGCTGCTGCCAGCGGCCAAGCGCCTCGGGTGAGACGCGGGCGTAGCGGGCCAGGGACGCGACCGAGGTGTGCCCGGAGTAGGCCAGCAGGGTGGCGGTGTTGGCGCCGGCCTCGGCGGCGTGGGTGAGGGCGGAGTGGCGGAGCTGGTGCAGCGTCCACGGCCCGCCAGGGTAGGCGGCGGTGGCCTGCTCGAACAGCTCGGCGGCGCGACGGTACGACAGTCGCGCCCGGCCAGTGGCCGGGTCGAGGTCGCTGGGTGGGAGCTGCACGCGGGCGCGGCGGTCGGTCACGAACACCGGGCCGGCCCGGCGGCCCTTGAGCAGGCGGGGCAGGAGCCGCGCGGTGGCGGTCTGCCAGACGATGACGTCGGCGGCGTTGCCTTTGCGGCGGACCTTGGCGCAGCGGTTGCGCAGGTCCAGCTCGGTGATGTCGAGGGCGAGGACCTCGCCGGCGCGGGCGGCGGTCTCGTACAGCAGCCGCCATAGGGTCCGCTCCCGCAGGCCGAGGTCCTCGCGGCCGAGCAGCGCCTCGATCTGGTCACGTGGCAGCGCCTTGGTGCGGTCGGGCGCGCGGCCGCGCCGGCGCAGGCTGCGGGTGGGATCGGCGGCGGGGTCGAGCCAGCCCTGGTCGTGCCAGTAGCCGAGCGCCGCGCGCAGCGCGTCGAGGTTGCGGTTGAACGTCGCCGGCGCCTGCTGGGCCCAGCGGCTGGTGAACCAGGCGGTGAGCTGGGTGGCGGCGGCCGGCTCGGCCAGGTCGGCGACGGGCCGGTCGGCGCCCAGCTCGGCGCGCAGCGCGGCCAGGGTGCTGGCGTAGACGCGGCGGGTGCCGGCGCTCTCGGGATGGTCGAGGGTGGCCAGGTAGCCGGCGACCGCCGCGGCCAGGGTCGGCCCGGCAGGGTCGGTGCGGAGGCGATGCACGGTCGCCACGAGCCCCTCTCCCTCTATCGCAGAAAAGCTGTGGGAGCCGCCCCAACTGGTAGGGGTGTCGTCCCAAGTCACTTCGGAGCTTACCGCAGAAAGTCCATCCCTTTCTGCGGTAGCAACGTGGCCGAGAAAGATCGGGAGTGGCGGTGTTCAATCAAGGGCGTACGACTGAACGCCGCGCCCCGGGGCGGGTACCCGTTCGACCTGCCCGCGGTCCGCGCGCTGGCACAGCGGGGGGCGGGGATTTCACCACCCGGCCCGGGGGCCTGCGGTCACCGCGTCTGGTCGGCGCGCCGCCACCAGGAGCCGGTACCCAGCACCGCCGCCAGCCCGACGAGCACGACCAGCAGGTACCCGGCCGGGCCCGGTCGGGTACGGACTCCCGCGATACCGGCGTACAGGGCCGGCACCGCCCATGGGAAGTACGCGCCGTATCCGAGCGTGGTGACGATCTGCCCGAGGAACGTGGCCAGCACGATCCCGCCGACCGGCGCCAGGTACCCGCGAGCCACGCTGGCTAGCAGCGCGAACGGCGCCACCAGGGCGATCGTCATGATCGCGGTGAGCAGCAGCCGGACCAGGCCGGATCCGACCGTGCCGGCAGCGGCGCCGGGCAGCCGCAGCCCGGTGACGACGCCCACCCCGAGCGCGCCGGTCCAGGCTGCCAGCATCAGGCACCAGGCGGTGGCCACGATGAACTTGGCCGCCACGATCGCGGCGCGCGGGACGGGCAGCGCGAGCATGTCCTTGACGGTCCGGTCGGCGAACTCCCGGCCGAAGACCCAGATGAACAGCAGCCCGAAGACGAACAGCCCGCCGATCCCGGTGGCCTCGGTGAGGAATCCGAGTGCGGTGGGCGTGTCCGCGACACCGACGGTCAGCTGCGCCTTCGCCCCCAACAGGCCCCACGAGCGGGCCGCGGCCGGGTCCTTGAGGATGACCATGAACAGGCCATCGACGAGGGGGACCAGGCTGAACGCGAGGGCGGTGATCCAGGGGGTACGCGAGCGGCGCAGCTTGAGCGCCTCGACCCGTACCGCCGCGGTGAAGTCACCCATCGTCGCCTCCGGTACCGGCGCCGACCAGGCGCAGGAAGTGGCTCTCGAGATCGTCGTGGGTCACGGTCAGGCTGGTGGGTGGGTACCCGGCGGCGACCAGCACGGTGGCCACGTCGTCCGGCCGGCGCAGGGCCGCCTCCTCGGTGAGCACCAGCGCGCCGTCCGGGCCGCCCCATCCGTCACCGCCAGCCGCTCCGGGACCGGTCGCCGCTGCGCCGCCCGGGTCGAAGCCGGCGGCGCGCAGCGCGACCCGCGCCCCGGCCGGGTCGCGCGCGGTGACCACGAGCCGGGGGCGTTCCCGCCGGGCCAGCTCGGCGGCGTCCAGCTCCTCGATCAGCCGTCCATTGTGGATGATCCCGATCCGGGTCGCCAGCCGGGACACCTCGGCCAGGATGTGGCTGGACCAGAAGATCGTGACGTTGCGGTCCCGGGCCAGCCCGCGCAGCAGGTTCCTGATCTCGACCACCCCCGCCGGGTCCAGCCCGTTCGCGGGCTCGTCGAGGATCAGCAGGTCGGGAGCATGGATGAGGGCCTTGGCCAGGCCCAGCCGCTGGGCGTTGCCGAGCGAGAGGGTACCGGCGCGGCGGTCCGTGTACGGGCCGAGAGCCAGCCGCTCGATCACCTCGGGGACCGCGGCCGGCCGAGCGAGCCGGCGCAACCGGTACACGATCTCCAGGTTCTCCCGCACGGTCAGCTCGGGGTACGCTGCCGGCGTCTCGACCAGGTACCCGACCCGGCCCCAGATCGGCAGCCGGCCCGGGCGGACCCGGGTACCGAACAGCTCGACGCCTCCGGCGCTCGGGCGAACCATGCCGAGCAGCATCCGGATCATGGTGGTCTTGCCAGCGCCGTTCAGCCCGAGCAGCCCGTAGATCTCGCCCGGGGGTATCCGCAGCGACACGTCCCGGACCGCGGTCACGTCGCCGTACCGCTTGGTCAGCCCGCCGGCGACGATCACCTGACCGGCGACCTCGGCTGGCGACTCGACGCGGACCTTGCTCGATAATTGCATGCGATGTAGTTTTTCAGCGGTTGAAGGTAAACGTCAAGCGAGTGGAGGAGCGGTGCCGCGGCAACCGGCCGGACTGCGCGAGCGCAAGAAGGAGAAGACCCGGCAGGCCCTGGCATCGGCCGCGATGCGCCTGTTCGCCGAGCGGGGGTACGAGGCGACGACCGTGGCCGACATCGCCGCGGCGGCCGAGGTGTCCACCCGTACCTTCTTCGCGTACTTCCCGAGCAAGGAGGACGTGTTCTTCACCGGTACCCGGGAGCGCCTGGACCTGCTCCGGCAGGCGTTCGCCGCACACTCCGCCGCCCTGCCCCCGCTGACCGCGATGCGCGCCACCCTCGACCAGATCATCGAGACCACCTCCCGTGACCTGTTCGCATCGGATCGCGACACCCGGCTCCGCCTCCTGCGCGAGCGCCCCGAGCTGCGCGCCCGCGGTACCCAGCTGCTGTTCTCCGCGCACCAGGTGCTGGCCGACGGCATCCGCGCGGGCGTACCCGGCCTGGACGGGTACGGTGCGGTCGCCGCCGCCGGGGCGACCATCGGAGCCCTGGTCGCGGTCGTGCTGCACGCCCTGGAGCACGGCGGGAGCGTCGACGAGATGCGGGCGGCCCTGACCGCGACCCTCGACCGGCTGGAACGCACGATGGTGCAGACCTCGACCGCATGGGGACGCGGCGAGCAGCACACGGACGGGGACGTCGACCAATACCGATGATCGGGCCGGCCGGCCGGGCGGCGGGTGGCTCACCCACAACCGCAAGGTCCTCTCCGGGGCGTCGCTCCTCCAGGACGCGGCGTCGCAGCTGCTGTACCCGATCCGGCCGATCTTCCTGACCACCGTGCTCGGGGCACCGCCCGCCGCGGTCGGCATGGTCGAGGGGCTGGCCGAGGGCTGGTGGCCGACCGGTACCGGCGCCGCTCGCTGATCAGGCTCGGGTACGGCCTCGCCGCCGGCCGGCAAGGTGATCATCGCGGTCGCCATATCTGACCGGTGGTGCTCGCCGGCCGGCGCGCGTCGACCGGCTCGGCAAGGGGTACGCGGGACGCCCCTCGGCGACCTCGGCGTGCCCACCACCACCACCACCACCACCACCGGCCGCGCCGCCGCGATACGTCAGCACGTGCTGTCGGGGTACGCACGCACGGACGCCTCGCGGCCAAGACGCCCGGCCGGCTAAGCGTTGTTTTTTCGCTGGAAGCTGCGGATGGCCCTCTCAACTGCAGTGGGCCGATGGACCATCTCGTTCCGAGCGGCGGAACCGGCAGACCAACCAGACCAGTCATCGTCCGACGCCGCCCAAGAGCCCTTCCCACCACAACCCTGACCTGAGCACAAGCTCCGGTGCGGGTGCTTGGGTCGGCGATGCATCGCAGCCCCGCGGGCCCGGCCAGTCCCTGTCCGGCCGAGGCGTGCTGGCCTGGGGGTCACGCAGGATCGGCTGCAGGAGCCCGGCCGAGGTCCAGCCGGCGATCCATGTCGAGTTGGAACGTCCCGTAGGGGTTGACGTGCGACCAAAACAGCGGCGTGAGCGCGCGCCGGTCAGCGTCGGTGAGCCGTCGCGCCCATGCGGGGTCTTCCAGGATGCGCTGCAGGAAGATCGTGTTGAGGTGCACCAGCGCGGCCTGCAGCAGGTGCAGCGCCAGCATCGAGGTCTCCTGGTCTTCGCGGTCGCCGGTCAGCTCAGCGTCCTTGCCGTAGAACACGAACCCGTTGGCCGAGTTCCACGCGGCTCGGGCCACGTTCGGGAGTCCAGGGTCACCACGGCCAGCCCACCCACGACCTTGCCGCCCACCGCGCCCTGGTACCGCCACAAGCACACCGTCTCGGTCGCCGACATGCTCGCCGCGCTGCGGCGTGCCCTGCTGGCCGCCCAATATCAGCACGGTCACCCCCACCAGCACACCCTCGACCTATTCCAGCCGCCCTGCTCAGCCAGCTCAACCCGCCGCATAACCCCGAAACACGAGATTAATCCAATCTCGACCGCGACCGGGAGGAGGCGGAGCCTCCTACGCCGGGATGACCTGGTGGAGAACCGTGAGCAGGCCCACCAGGGCGGCCAGGGACACCATGCCTCCCATGATCAGGCCGAAGAACGGCCGGTCGCTCTTGCGCATCATGTGACTCCTTTCACAAAGTCCGTACAGCCATCATGCCAGTGCCCCGCCGCTTTGACTGCGTAAGCGGAGCCGTTCGCGCTCCTTGCGCCAGACATCCCCGCCGGGCGTGGCGGCCAGGGATTTCCCCCGTTGGGGCGGTGCTGGGGTTAGGTGTTTCGTGTAAGATAAGATAACGATTATCGAGCACTATAACCGAGGAGCCGCCGCATGCCGACCGAACCCTCCCCGGACACCCAGGCCGCGATCGAGCTGGCCCTGGCATCCAAGGCACCGGCGACCGTACGGGCCTACGAGGCCGACTGGCGGCACTTCACCGCCTGGTGCGCCAGCCGCGGCCACACGCCGCTCCCAGCCCAGCCCCCCGTGATCGCCGCGTACCTGGCCGCGCACGCTCGCGGGGTCGGCGGGGTCGAGCGGCTCAAGACCTCCACGCTGCAACGGCGCATGGCCGCCATTGGCGCCTACCACACCGCGAACTACCTTCCGAACCCGTGCAAGTCGCCGGAGGTGCAGGCGACCTGGCACGGCATCCGCCGCGAGCTCGGCTGGAGCAAGAACCGCGCGACACCGGCGACCACCTCGGTGCTGCGGCAGCTCGCCGACACCTGCGACACCGAGCGCTACATCGGCCTGCGGGACCGGGCCATGCTCCTGCTGGGCTTCGCCGCCCTGCTGCGCCGCTCCGAGGTCGTCGCGCTCGACGTCAGCGACCTCGTCCTGGTCCCGGAGGGGCTCGAGGTCCGCGTCGACCACCCGGTCGACCGCGGCGAGCGCGATCCCGAGCCCCGCATCGACATCCGCGCGGTCCCCTACGGCGACCACCCGGAGACCTGCCCCGTCAGGGCGTGGTTCGCCTGGCGCTCGGCCACCGGCCTCGACGACGGGCCGGCCTTCCGGCCCGTCCACCCGCGCGCCCGCGTCGGCCACTACCCCACCGCCACGATCCAGCGCGCCCTGCGCCTCACCGACCTGGCCGTCTACCGCGCGGTGCAGAGCGCCGCCCGCCGGGCCGGGCTGGAGACGCCGCTCAGGTACCGCGGTCACAGCCTGCGCGCCGGCGCCGCGGTCCAGGCCGGCCCGGTCGCCACCGACCAGGAGCTGATGGAGGCCGGCGGCTGGGCGTCCCTGGAGGTCGTCCGCAGCTACACCGGCTCCACCCGCATCTGGGAGGACCCCGTCGCCGGCCGCCTCGGCCTCTGACCCCGCCGGGCCGCCGCCCGCCCGCGCCACACCGGGAACCGTTGCGCGGACGGGGGGAAGATGTTGGGGGCAACGTATGATCGGCGAAGGGACGGGCGATGGGTGAGACGACGGGCACCACGCGACGGACGAGCGACCTGGACCTGCGGGGCCGGCGGGCGCTGGTGACCGGCGCGGCCAGCGGGATCGGCCGCGCCTGCGCCAGGCGCCTGGCCGCGGCCGGCGCCGAGGTGACGGTGCTCGACCGGGACGCCGACGGGGCCAAGCGGGTCGCCCACGAGCTGGAGGGGCGCGTGCTGGTCGTCGACCTGGCCGGCCCGGACCTGGACACGCTGCGGGTCGACACCGATATCCTGGTCAACAACGCGGGGCTGCAGCACGTCGCCCCGGTGCAGGAGTTCCCGCCCGAGCGCTTCGCGCTACTGCTGCGGGTCATGTTGGAGGCGCCCTTCCGGCTCGCCCGGGCGGCGCTGCCGGGCATGTACGAGCGCGGCTGGGGCCGGATCGTCAACATCTCCTCGGTGCACGGCCTGCGCGCCTCGCCGTTCAAGAGCGCCTACGTGGCCGCCAAGCACGGCCTGGAGGGGCTGTCGAAGGTGATCGCGCTGGAGGGCGGCCCCCAGGGCGTGACCAGCAACTGCATCTGCCCCGCCTACGTCCGCACCCCGCTCGTCGAGAGCCAGATCGCCGACCAGGCGCGCGTCCACGGCATCTCCGAGGACGAGGTGGTCGCCACCGTCATGCTCACCGAGCCCGCCATCAAACGGCTGGTCGAGCCCGAGGAGGTCGCCGAGCTGGCCGCCTTCCTGTGCTCGGAGCCCGCCTCGTTCGTCAACGGCGCGTCCATGACGATGGACGGGGGCTGGAGCGCGCGCTGACCAAGGCGAGGACGCTATAAAGCGCGCGAGTCGCTGCTGGCCGGGACCGGCAGCGGTCTGCTCGTCCGCAGGCGGGGTCGCTGGAGGCGCTCGAGCCGCGGCACGGCGAGGTCACCCAACCGCAGCTCCGCGACCCCGACGCCTTCGACCGGCTCGCTGTGCGGCCCGATCGAGGCGACGGCCAGCAGGAGCACCTCGCGCTGCTGATCATCGACCTCGACGACTTCAAGCAGGTCAACGACGTCTACGGGCACGCCGCCGGCGACGAACTGCTGGTCCAGGTCAGCCGGCGGCTGGTCGAGGTGGCCGGCGGCCGCGGCGTGCCCGCCCGCTTCGGGGGCGACGAATTTGCGCTGCTGCTCAGCGGGCTCGGCGAGGCGGGCGAGGCCGACGAGCTCGCCGAGCGGCTGCGCGTGCCCATGCTGGAGCCGTTCCGGCTGGCCAGGGCGACGGTGTCGGTCGGTGCCAGCGTCGGGGTCGCCGCCGCCACGCCGGCGCTCACCGCCGGGGACCTGGTGCGCTGCGCCGATGTCGCCATCTACGCGGCCAAGGGCAAGGGCAGGAACCGGGTGGAGCGGTTCGACAGCGCCCATCGCGGCGACATCGCCCGGCTCCCGCTCCTCGAGGAGCACCTCGCCGAGGCGGTCGACCGCGACGAGATCGTGCTCCACTACCAGCCCCAGATCGACCTGCGGTCAGGCACCTGCGCGGGGGTCGAGGCGCTAGTCCGCTGCAATCACCCGACCATGGGCGCGCTCGGGCCCGGCACCTTCATCCCGCTCGCCGAGCGGACGGGCGAGACGGCCTGCTCGGCAACCACGTCCAGGGCGCCGCTGCCTCCAGGTCGCGGGCTGGAGCTGGCTGTCGCCGGCCAGCGAGCTGCGTGTGGCCGTCAACGTCGCCGCGCGGCAACTGGCCGACCCAGGTTCGCGGAGGTCGTGCGAGCGGCGCTGCGCGACGGCGGGCTACCTGGACTGGCTGCTGGACCCCGAGCTGCGACCACCCAAGCATCGAGATCGTCAGGGTCTGCTAGAGGCTGCTTGTAACGATTTCGCCCGGCCTGACGGTTACAGCGCGTCGGACTCGGCCGAGGAAGGAACACGCATGCGCAAGCAGTGGCCGATTGTGATCGGCACCGTCGCTGTCCTCCTGGTGGTGGCGGCCACCACCGCCTCGGCGAAACAATCGGGTGGAACGGGCCGCCAGATCGTCGAGCGAACCGTCACGCTGACACCGCCCAACGGCGGCGACTACCTGACCGTCAACGAGCTGGTGACCTGCCCCGCGGGCACCGCATCGGTGAACGGCGGCTGGGCCTGGGTCACGCCACCAGTCGGCGACACCACCAGCCGTCGCCTCGCCGGTGGCCCGGACGGCACCGACTGGCGGGTGGTCTTCAACACCTGGGTCGACTGGGGCAGCACCAACGACTTCACGCTCTGGGCCATCTGCGTCAACGCCTAACGGGGCTTCGCCCCAGCCCGACGCGGCATGAGGTGGCTCCGGCTGTCAGCAATTAGCGAACCGGTGGTTCGCGTACATTTCGTCGCCGAAGCGACCGTTGGCCGTCAAGGCCGCGCGATCAACCGGAGCCACCAGATGACGGTACCCCGAACCGCCGCAGACGTGCTCGACGACCATGTGACCTTCGAGCTTGAGTGCATCGACCGGCTGTACCTGAACCTGTACCAGCCCAAGCTGCAGCATGAGCTGGGCGTGGTCGGCTTCTTCAAGGGCCACAGGGGGTTCCAGTTCGTCTCCTCGGCGCTGATGGACCCGATCACCAAGGCGTTCGTCACCGCCATCCACCGCTACGTCAACGACCACAACATCCCACTGGTCGACTTCCGTCCCGGCGAGCGCAAAGACGACATCGCCCAGCGGTACCCTTGCCGGCCACGACGGCGCTGAGGGGATCTTGTTCGTCGGCCGCGCCCAGGAGAAGACCTCGGCGTTTCGGACCGAGAAGGCCCGCCGATAGTTTCCAGCGCAAAACCAACGATTACAGCCGATCGTTGATCCGGGTGGGCGTGGGGGCCGGGGTAGTACGTCCGGCTCTGGCGCGCCTGTGGGGATTCGCGTAGCGTGCCGCAACTTCGATGGCGGCCAACCTGAGGCGGACTCCCGGTGGCGACCCGTGACGTGTTCTCCGATGCCGAATTGGCGCAACTCCGCGGGTTCCCGGAGATCACCAGGGCAGAGCTGATCCGCTACTTCACGCTCACCGACGCCGACGAGGCGTTCGTGCGGAAGTTCCGTGGCCAGGGCAACACGCTGGGTGCGGCGGTGCAACTGTGTGCGCTGCCCTGGCTAGGGTTCGTGCCCGACGAAGTCCGCTCGGCGCCAGCGGCCGCGGTCGCGCGGCTGTCGGAGCGGCTCCAGATCCCGGTCGGGGCGCTGCGCGGCTACGGGCTGCGGGAGCAGACCCGCACCGATCACCTCCGCGAGGTCGCCCGGTACCTGGGTTGGCGGACGATGGACGAGCTGGCCTGGAAGCAGCTGCAGGAGTTTCTGTTCGCCCGGGCGATGGAGCACGACGCGCCCAAGCTGTTGTTTCGGCTGGCGTGTGAGTACCTGGCCGCGGCGCGGCTGATCCGGCCGGGCCTGGTGAACCTGCTGGAGCGCGTCGCCACCGGCCGCGAGCAGGCCCGGACCGAGACCTGGGCGCGGGTGGCCCACTTGCTCGGCGACGACCGCCGCGCCGATCTGGACCGGCTGCTGGTGGTGGACCCGCGGCTGGGCCACACCCCGCTGGCCTGGCTTGGCAGCGGGCCGACGCAGGCCACGCCCGGTGCGGTCAAGGCCGAGTTAGACAAGCTGGCCTACCTGCGCCGACTGGACGCGCACACGCTGGACCTGTCGGGGTTGCCGGCCGAGCGGCGGCGGTTTCTGGCTGGGGTCGGCCGGCGGCTGACCGCGCAGGCGCTGGCGCGGCGGGAGGCGGTGCGCCGTTACCCGATCCTGCTGACGCTGGTGGCGCAGTCGGCCGTGGATGTGCTGGATGAGGTCCTGCTGCTGTTCGACCAGGCGCTGTCGGGCCGGGAGTCGGTCGCGAAGGTGAAGTTGACCGAGGCTCTGGCCGAGCGGGCCCGCGGCGGGGAGGACCGCCAGGCGCTGTTGGACGAGATCCTCGAGATCGTGCTGGACCCTGAAGTTGCCGACGAGCGGGTGGGTGGGCTGTTGCGGGAGGGCGTGGGCCTGGACCGGCTGCAGGCCGCCTGGGCGGCGCGCCCGCAGCGGATGCCCCGCGACCACGGGCACCTGGCGATGCTGGACGCCTCCATTGGGTATGTGCGCCAGTTCGCCCCCGAGGTGCTGCGCGCGGTGCGGTTTGCCGGCGGGACCGCTGGCGGGACAGGCACCGAGGAGCTGCTGCGGTCCGTGCAGCTCCTGGCGGAGCTGTATGCGACCGGGGCGCGCAAGGTCCCGTCGGATGCGCCGACCGGGTTTGTCCCGGCACGCTGGGCTGGCTACCTGGACGCCGCCGCGGCGGCTGGCGACGCCACCGGCTACCGACACTACTGGGAGCTGTGCGTGCTGCTCGGCCTGCGGGACGGGCTGCGCTCCGGCGACGTCTACGTCCCCGGGTCGCGCCGCTACGCCGACCCCGCGTCGTTCCTGCTCACGCCTGAACAATGGGTGCCGCTGCGGATGGAGTTCTGCCAGCTGGTCGGCAAGCCCGCCGCCGCAGTCGACGCCCTCGCACTTGCCGACGAGGAGCTGCACGCCGCCCTGGCCGACCTCGACGCGCTGCTGGGCAAGACCCGCGCCAAAGGCTCGGGCAAGGGTTCGGGCAAAGGCGCAGGCAAGGGTGATCCAGGGGAGGTTCGGCTGGGCGACGACGGGGAGCTGGTCATCCCGCCGCTGTCGGCCGAGGACATTCCCGCCGAGGCGGAGGCGCTCCGCGACGAGCTGGCCGGCATGCTGCCGCGGGTGCCGTTCGCCTCGGTGCTGGTAGAGGTCGACGCCCGCACCGGGTTCCTGGACCACCTGGTCCACGCCGGCGGGAAGGTCACCCGCCCACCCGAGCTGAAACGCAACCTGATCTACGTGCTGGTCGCCGAGGCCACCAACATGGGCCTGACCGCCATGGCCGAGTCCTGCGGCGTCCCCTACGAGGTCCTGGCCTGGACCGCCGAGTGGTACGTGCGGCCCGAGACCCTGGAGGCGGCCAACACCGCGGTGGTCAACTACCACCACCGGCTGCCGCTGACCCGGGCGTTCGGGCCGGGCACCCTGTCCAGCTCCGACGGGCAGCGGTTCCCGACCAAGGGCCGCTCGATCACCGCCCGGGCGCTGTCGCGCTACTTCGCCCGCGGCCAGGGGATCTCGGCCTACACCCACGTGTCGGACCAGCACTCCACCTTCGACACCAAAGTGATCGTGGCTGCCGCGCCCGAAAGCCACTACGTCCTGGACGGGATCTTGGGCGACGACACCGACCTGCCGATCACCGAGCACGCCACGGATACGCATGGGGCGACGCTGGCCAACTTCGCCCTGTTCGACCTGGTCGGCAAGCAGCTGTCCCCGCGGATCCGCGACCTGGGCAAGATCACCCTGTACCGCACCGGACCCCGCGCGAGCTTCACCAGCCGCTACCCGCACGCCGGGCCGCTGCTGACCGCCGGCTCAACGCCGAGCTGATCACCGCCTACTGGGATGACCTGCTGCGGGTGGCCGCGTCGGTGAAGTACGGCCACGCCACCGCCGCGCTGGTGGTCGGCAAGCTGTGCTCCTCCAAGCGCCAGCAGAACGCGCTGACCGCGGCGATCAAGGAGTACGGGGCGCTGCGGCGCACCATCTTCGCCGCCCGCTACCTGGTCGACGAGACCTACCGGCGGCGCATCGCCCGCCAGCTCAACAAGGGCGAGAACCTGCATTCGCTGCGCCGCGAGCTGGCCTACGCCGGCGAGGGCGCGGTGCGGCGGCGCTACCACGAGCAGCAGACCGAGCAGATGTGGTGCCTGACGCTGGCGACCAACGCGATCGTGACCTGGACGACTGAGTACTACGGATTGGCGATCGCGGCGCTGCGCCGCGGTGGCCGGGTGGTCGACGAGGAGGTCTTGGCGCACCTGTGGCCTAGCCACCACGAGAACGTCCACTTCTACGGCACCCACGCCGTCGACGTCGACCGGGAGTTGGCCAAGCTCGACGCCGACGGCTACCGGCCGCTGCGCACCCCGGCACCCACCCCCTCGAGCTGAAAGTGGACCGCCGTGTCGAGCGCCGTTGACCTCGCCTCGTCGGCACCCTGAGGAGCATCGTGGCGGCAAATGGCGAATTTGCTGCCACATCACATCAAGGCAGATGCTGTACCGGTCAGGCGGTCCAGATGATGCCGGGGGGCATGATGGACCAAAACGCCATAGAGTGGCGGCCAACATGCGACAAAGACGGCTGCATCGGCGTCCGCCTCCCCGCAAGTCCCAAGTGCCTGGCCCATGCCAGCGATGAGCAGCGGAACGCGACACTCAAGCGATTCGGCGAGACCGGCGAGATCGACGCGCGTGGCGTGTCCATCACCCAGGGTCTCTTGGAGCAGATCCTTGCCGCGGGCACCGCGCAACGCGGAAGGCCGCCCGACCTTCATGGCAGCCGATTTTCAGGCGGCGACCTTCCAGGGCGACGCCCAGTTCAACAAGGTGACCTTCTAGGGCGACGCCAACTTCGGCGCGGTGATCTTCCAGGGCGACGCCCGGTTCAACGACGCAAGGTTTGAGCAGGCACGTTTACTTGGTCCGCTGCTGGTCTACGGCGTACTTCGGCTGGACGCGGCACAGTTCGCCCAGCTAATCCATATCGAGGCTGGCGCCGCCCGCGGCCTCAGCTGCCAGCGGACCCGCTTTCCGGCCGGGGTGCAGTTCCGAGTAAGAGGCACCGACGTTGTGTTGGACGACGCGGACCTGTCCAGCCCGTCCATCTTGGCGGGCATCCCCGCACTCTCCGACCCCCGACTTGCTAGGCGTGAGCAGTTCGTCGACGCCCCGCTGTTGGCACGGCCCCGGCTGCTGTCGGTCCAGGGCACGAACGTGGCAGGGCTGACGGTCTCCAACGTGGATCTGGCGGAGTGCCGGTTTGCCGACGCGCACAATCTTGACAGCCTCCGGCTGGAGACCGGAGTCACGTTCGGGGAACCGCCGGTGCGCCTTCGATGGGACTGGCGCCAGGTGATCGCTGAGGAACGCGCCTGGCGTGCCGCCCCACCCAAGCGACGGACTCCGCGATGGAAGGCCCCCAAGCGGCCGCCGGCCTGGCTCCATGAGCCCTCCCTCGCCTTCACGAGGAAGTGGCCAGAGGTGCCACCGGCCGGGCAGATCGCTGGGCTGTACCGGGCGCTGCGCAAGGGCCGCGAGGACGCCAAGGACGAGCCCGGCGCGGCCGACTTCTACTACGGCGAGTGCGAGATGCGCCGCCACGCCCGCCGCACCGATATCACCGACAATCCCACCGAGAAGTCTCGTGGGCAGGTCGAACGCATCATCCTGACCGTCTACTGGCTGGTATCCGGCTATGGCCTGCGGGCCTGGCGGGCGCTGGCCTGGCTGGCAGCGGTGGCCGCCGTGTTCGCGGTCGCCTTCCACCTGATTGGCTTCACCCGCCCGCCGCAGCCGGTCTCGTACTGGACCAGCCTGCTGTATGCCTTCCGCGCCACCCTGTCGCTGACCGACAGCGACGTCCAGTTGACCGCCTGGGGCAAGCTGCTGCAGGGCCTGCTCCGGCTGACGGGCCCGGTGCTGCTCGCCTTGGCGCTGCTGGCCATCCGGGCGCGTACGAAACGTTGAGCCCGTTAGTCGACCCGCGGTTGTGGCGGCAAAGCGCCGATTTGCTGCCACAACCCCGAGCGGCCGGTCCCGCGACCAGGATTGTCGGGGCCGCATGCGACCCTCGAAGTGCCCGCATTTGCTGCCACGACCACGGGAGGTGCTGTGGCCGACGTCGTTCCCCTCCCGTCCCGGCTCGCGCGTCGCGCAGCCGGTCGGGGCGAGCTGGCCGCCGCTGTCGCCGCGTTCCTCGACCACGCCGACCTCGCCACCACTACCCGGCGCGTCTACCGGTCCTCCCTCGCCGCCCTGGTCGACGGGATCGGCCCGACCCGGCCCATGCCCGAGGTCACCGGCGAGCTGCTCGACGGCTGGTTCCGCGCCCGCTACGCGCCTGCGGCGCCGGCGACCTGGAACCGCGAACTCGCCACGCTGCGCTCAGCGGTTGCCTGGTGGCGCACCCACGGCTGGCTGGACGCCCACGCCGACCCCACCGCCGGTCTGATCCGCCGCCGCGAGCGCCCAGACCGCACCCGCGCCCTGAGCCGCGCCCAGCTCGAGGCGCTGTGGCACCGCGGCGACCTGCGGCTGCGGGACAAGACGCTGTGGCGGCTGCTGTATGAGACCGCCGCCCGCGCCAGCGAGGCCCTCAATCTCGACGTCGACGACCTCGACCTCGCCAACAAGCGCGCCAAGGTCGTCGCCAAGGGCGGCGCGGTCGAGTGGGTCCACTGGCAGACGCCAACCGCCCGGCTGCTTGCCCGCCTGGTCGCCGGACGCACCAGCGGCCCGGTGTTCCTCTCAGACCGGGCGCCGACCCGCCCGGTCCCCGCCGGCGACCTCGACCCGGCAAGCGGCCACGCGCGCTGTCGTACCGGCGCGCCGCCCACCTGTTCCACCAGACCACCGGGTGGACGCTGCACCAGCTGCGCCACTCGGCGCTCACCCACGAGGCCGAGGACGGCACCAACACCCCCATGCTCCTCGCCAGGAGCCGCCACGCCTCGGTCCGGTCGCTGGAGCGCTACGCCCGTCCCAGCCCCGAAGCGGTCGCCCGCCACGTCGCCCGCCGCGACCCGGCCGCCCGGCGCCCGCCAGGTAGGTGACGATGGTGACCATGGTGGCGCCCTCCCTGTGGGCTCCTGCTGGCTCCGCTGGTCAAGGCCGCACGAACAGGCGCTGGAACCGCGGGCCCAGCCAGGGTCTGCGACCCCAGGCCAGCAGCTGGCCCCGGACGATCCCCGGCCACTGCGAGCGCCGCCCGTACACCACCAGCAGGAAGGTCACCGGGTCGGCGGTGAGCCGACAGTCGGCCGCCCCGGGGTGTGGCGGCCCCACCGCGGCGGTGCCGCCGTGGAAGCGGACCTGGAAGCTCGAGCCGCCGCGCAGGCGGACCTGGTAGGTGGCGGTGAGCCCGCCCGCGCGCGCCCGGTCGACGTAGCGGGGCACCAGGGCGGTGAGCGCCGCGAGGATCAAGCGGGCGTGGGCGGGGTCGATCGGCCAGGGACGCCCGATGGAGCGGGCGACGTCGTGGCCGTGCACGACGAACTCGCCCAGCAGGATGGCGCTTTGCGCGGCGAGCTGGATGGTCACCCCGCCGAAGAAGGGGACTGGGTGGGTGGCGGGTAGCTCGGCGGTCTCGGCCAGGTACCGGCGCGCGTTGGCGTCCAGCCGCCGTGCCAGCACGCTGGGCGCTCGCTCGGGCTGGGCGGCCATGCGCTGGGCGTGGACCGGGCCCAGGTCGATGGTCGGCTCCGGCAGCGCCCGTCCGCACGCGAAGTCGGCGTACAGCGCCGGCGCGTCGGCGAGGTGCAGGCTGGTCTCGCCCAGCGTCCAGGCAAGGCCGCGGGTGGGCGCCTGCGGGTCGGGGACCGCCTCCAGCAGCCCGACCAGCCGGCGCGCCACCGCCTCCAGGGCGGCGCGGGTGGCGGGCAGGTCCAGCGGGACGGCTGCCGCGCTGACCAGGGGGTGGGATGGATCCAGCGTGTTCATGGCGGCCTCCAAGCGGCCCGCTCTACTGCACTTTTCAGTAGAGGCTGTTGGCAGAATACTGCACCATGCAGTAAAGTCAAGGGGTGGCTCGCTCACGACTGTCGACCACCGGCTTCTCGATCCTCGGGTTGCTGGCGTTGCGCCCGTGGAGTGCCTACGAGCTCACCCAGCAGATCCACCGCAGCCTGCGCTACCTGTGGCCCGCCTCCGAGCGGAACCTGTATGCCGAGCCCAAGCGCCTGGCGGCCGCGGGGCTGGTCCGGATGCGCCGCGAGGCGGTGGGCCGGCGCAGCCGCACCGTCTACGAGATCACCCCGGCGGGGCGCGAGGCCCTGCGCCGCCATCTGGCGACGCCGCCCGCACCGCCCCAGCTGGAGTTCGAGGCCCTGCAGCGGCTGTTCTACGCCGACCAGGGCAGCAAGCAGGACCTGCTCGCCGCCCTGGACGCCACCAGCCGGCAGGTCGAGCAGCTGCTGCACGACGGCCTCCAGCAGGTCCGCGGCTACCAGACCGACGGCGGGCCCTTCCCCCAGCGACTCCACCTCATCATGCTGTTCACCCGCTTCTACGCCGACTTCCTGCTGCTGGTGCGCGACTGGGTCGCCCTGGCGCGCCGCGAGGTGGCCAGCTGGCCGACCACCAGCGACCTCGGCCTCACCGACGGCACCCGGCGGATCCTCGAGGACCTGCTCCGGCAAGGCGACCAGCTGACCGCGGCTCCCGGGCGGGCCTCCACCGAGCGGGCCGCCACCGAAGGCTCGCCCAGCAGGCGCTCAGAGGCGGACGGCGAGGGTCGACCGGGCAGCCTGCCAGCATAAGCGGGGCCGACCGTGCGCGGCCGCGCGGGAAGTTCAACCAGGCGGCCGAGCTCGACGACCGTGCGCGACCGGGCTACCCGCCTTCGCTGTCCGACGAGCTCACCAGGGTGGCTGCTGTCGGCCCCGGCTGCCGGGTGCTGGAGATCGGCTGCCGGACCGGGCAGGCCACCGTGCCGTTGGCCGAGCGGGCTGCCGAATCGTCGCGGTCGAGCTCGGCGCGGTCTGGGCGGCGGTCGCCCAGCCAACCTGGCCCGCTTCCCCGCGGTCGAGGTGGCCGTGACCGCGTTCGAGGAATGGCCGCTGCCGCCCGAGCCGTTCGGTGGTCGTCGCGGCGACGGCGTGGCACTGGCTGACCCGGCGGTGCGGGTCGCCAAGGCGCCGCGGCGCTGCGGCTGGGTGGGACGCTGGCCACGGTCGTGACCCATCACGGCGCCGGTGGCGACGAGGACTTCTTCATCCAGGCGCAGGCCGCTACAGCGCTGGGACCCAGACACGCCATCTGGCGGGGTGCGGTTGCGCGGTTGCCGCCGCCGCGGTTGCGCACGACAGGACGAACTGGACCACTCGGCTGGTTCGGGCCGGCCGTCTTCCCCCGCTTCGACCGGGACCTGGCGTACACGACCGCCGGGTATCTGGATCTGCTCCGATCGTATTCGGAGAACGCGTCACCGGTCGCCACCGGGTCCGCCTCAGCTCGGCCGCCATCGAAGTTGCGGCACGGTACGCGAATCCCCACAGGTGCACCAGAGCCGGACGCACCACCCAATCCCGCGCCCACCAGGACAAGCGATCGGCTGTAATCGTTGGTTTTGCGCTGGAAGCTATCGGCGGGCCCTGCAGGCCGAGTTCGCCCGCATCCAGGTCCTGGACCGCTCCCTTGCCGGCCGGGTCTTCTTCGAGGAGGTGATCCGCGACAACCTGGACGCCGGACGGCCCGACCGCGTCTCGCTCATCTTCGCCCGCCACCTCATCAAGACCACCCGGGGCGGTTTCGGA
>WNFZ01006720.1_pt1 | contig 20164 bp, 23 predicted proteins | sample 5400081 | NCBI WGS metagenome assembly WNFZ01 (sample SAMN13153365, study PRJNA577476) | soil metagenome | isolation source: 80 cm soil or saprolite under grassland replicate 1 | place: USA:California | collected 2016-06-15
TCTCATTCAAATACTGACATTCCAATATCTTACAAATCTCATTAAGAGTAGAGAAGCGTATCGCCTTAGCCTTGCTCATGTTGGCGATTATAAGCCCACGTGTGAACTAAACTATAAGAAGCTGAGTTTGCAACAAGCTGTTTATAAACTTGCCAAACTTCCTGCAACACATTTAAAACTACAAAAACGTGGGGAACTGAAAGAGGGCCGGTACGCTGATATTGTTATATTTGATCCTAATACCGTAAAGGATCATGCAACCTATGAGAAACCACATCAATATGCAACAGGTGTAAGCGATGTTTTCGTAAACGGTGTGCAGGTTTTAAAAAACAATGAGCACACAGGCGCAACACCGGGTAGGTTTTTAAAAGGGCCCGGGTATAAAGCAATGTGATTTTTTTAAGCCGACTTATTTGTAAGAGCGCTCTAGCTTTTCTTGGTGTTCAATCGTAAAGCCTTGTCACCATTGCTATAACTGCATTTGCGAACAATCTAAAATCATGATGAGATAGAGGGTATCTTCACGTCCTGATATTTTTTACCACATCAACTTTCCCATAATCTCTCTCGTATATATCCCCTGCCCAGCAAAGATTTTACAAATCTCTTCAAGAGTAGAGTAACGAATTGCCTTTCTTTCCGTTTTAACATACCCATTTCGGCATCCCTTAAACGGAGGCATTTATATTATAGTGTCCGTCTACTTTTTTCTATAGGAAAATGGATAGTGGACAAAATAAAAAGAGGCTGACAGTGCAACAATCAACCTCTCTCCCTCCAACGTTTTCTTTAGCACTACTTAATCTTATCAACGGTTACTCTTATCAAAGGATTTTTTTCAGTTACCTTTTTCATGTTCTCATTGATCATTTTCAATAGTTTGTTGTTTACAAAAGGTTGCGGAATAATCTTCTTCCATTCACCTTCATCATACATAAGAGCAAAACATATAGTTCCGCTGTTACATTTGGTCAACGATGTCCGTCCACCTCTTCCCTTATAAAATTGAACAGTGGACCACATGATTACTTATTCTTTTCATTCTCCCAACAGATGGGTATGAAGTGAAAGTGCTTCCAATTTATTCGCCTTCTTTGCAGACCATTCCATGTCTATTTTTTAGAGCGATTGTTCTACAATACGGAAACCATGAACCTTCTTATTTTCTAACTAATTGGTTTACACTTTAAAAAAATCCTGGCATCAGTCTTGACTCGTTCTCAGTGTTTTTCCACAGGTATTGGAATTTTAAACGGGGCAGAATTTCTATTCGAGCCCTTTTTTTTATTTATAACTGAAATCACTTCTTCTTATACGGCAATTCGTTTAATAATTGAAGCTCTAGGGCTAAATGCTTTTTAAGTCTATCAATTTTGAGATGCATACTTTGCAAAATATCTACACTTGACTTCTGTCTAAGACTTGAACTCAATTTTTTTCAAGCTTCTGTATGTTATTGTAAAGCACTTCCATCAAAGCAAGTTTATGCATGTCCAGAAATTCAGAAAGCAAATATTCGAAAGAGTCGTCTTTAAATGGATGACTGCAATTATGAGAAAATATGATTATAATCACTTCACTTGCTGCAATATCTAGTTCGGCGCTTATTTCTATTCTGATATCCTTTTAGTTAAGCAACTAAAGCAGTCTTGTGTCAACGTAATAATCGCTAAAGCCGTTTTGTGTTGTTGTCCCTTTAATAAAGAAAGGAAAAAAGAAACCCCTGAGAAGGGGTAATAATTTGCAGTGCCGCTGTTTTCAAACGTTTCAACAGGTAAGGGGTAAAAACGAGATTGCTTACGTCAACCAAATCAAATGCCAAAGAGCTTGACTACTGATTTTCAATGGATGTTGATAAGCGAAGCTCGTTCTTTTTTCCCTCAAAGAGAATAGGTTCTATCGTGTGGAAAGATTCCATTATTTCAGCGACAGATTTTCTTTACTTACTGTTTTTCTTTTTAAAGAAAGTTACTAATATTGCTAATAAATTTAGCACTATGGAAACTTTAGAAGTGATTGCAACTTCTTCAGATGTGACTCACCAACTGTTGATTCCATATTATGATAGTTGCATTCCTGCCGGTTTTCCCTCTCCTGCACAGGATTATATGGAGGATGATATTAATCTTCAGGAGTTGCTTATTGAGCATCCTTTAGCAACGTTCATTGTTCGTGTAAAAGGTGATTCCATGAAAGATGCATTTATACCAGATGGTGCTTTACTGGTCGTTGATAAATCTATTGAAGCTACAAGCGGTAAAATAGTAGTAGCCGTCGTTAACGAGGAGTTTACCGTAAAGAGATTAGTGAAGACACCGCGTTCTTGGGTATTACATCCTGAAAACAGTCAGTATAAACCTATTCCTATTACAGAGGATATGGACTTTGAAGTTTGGGGAGTTGTAACAAAAATAATAATTGACGCAAAGTGAGTAAATATGATGGCGTTAGTTGATTGTAATAACTTTTATGTTTCATGCGAAAGATTATTTGCCCCTTCACTGAAGGGAAAGCCGGTTGTTGTGTTATCAAATAACGATGGTTGTGTTATTGCCCGTTCAGATGAAGCAAAAGCGTTAGGCATTGAAATGGGCACACCAGCTTTTATGAGAGCGGAATTTTTTAACAAGAACAATGTGCAAATATTTTCATCTAATTACGCCTTATATGGTAGTTTGAGTAATCGCATAATGTAAATACTATCATCATTTACACCAGCGATAGAATTATACTCTATAGATGAAGCATTCCTTGATTTTACGGGCTTTGAGTACACAAACCTTGATAAGCTTGGTAAAAGCATTCGAGCCGCTGTAAAGCGAAATATAGGGCTTCCTGTAACGGTTGGCATTGCACCATCAAAGACACTGGCAAAGATGGCTAACCGTTACGCCAAGAAGATGAAGAATGATATAGGAGTACATGTTATTGATACGAAAGAAAAAATTGAAGAAGTACTGAAGTTTACAGAAGTTGGTGATATTTGGGGAATTGGTGCTCAGTATAAAAAGCTGCTAGTAAAGAATGGCTTTAAAACAGCATTTGATTTGGCTTCAGCGCCCGAAGAATGGGTAAGGAAAAACATGTCAGTTGTCCGGCAAAGAATGCTAAATGAATTGAAAGGTATCCCCTGCATGGAGTTGGAAGAAGTTAGTCCTGCAAAGAAAATGATTTGTGTTGCAAGAGGATTTGGAAAGCTTCTTTCTACAAAAAAAGAAGTACAGGAAGCACTGTCAAATTATGTGGGCAGAGTAGGTGAAAAATTAAGAATGGAAAAGCTTTGCACTAACATGATACATGTGTTCGTACAGACAAATCCTCATCGCAGACAGGATAAGCAATATTTTGCTTCAATCAATGTACCGCTACCCGTAGCAACAAACAGCACGAATGAACTTTTGCATTATGCTGATGAAGCTCTAAACAGAATATTCAGGGATGATTATAATTACAATAAAACCGGATGCATTGCAATGGAGCTTATTCCCGAAGTGCAGGTGCAGTATGGCATGTTTGACAATCTTAACAGGGAAAGAGATAAAATTATGATGAAAGCTTTGGATAAAGTAAATGGTTTATTCGGCAGTAACGTAGCAGGTAAAGAGGCAGAGTTGGAATGGTTGAAGCCAGACTTAACAGATAACCAGATGAAAGAGATATTAAACTATGAATTACCGTCTGATAATTTAGAATATCATACTGTTTGGACTATCCGCAGTACCAAGCCACATCCTGCTGCCGGAAGCAAAACTGACCTCTTTGAATGGGCTAATCTTCCATCGTTAGGGAATGACGATGGAGGAGTGAAAACGATTGAATTATTTTAAGAGATGACTTATTCCCTCTGCTTGTCCTCCTCAACGCCAAACACTATTCGAATTGCTTTTTCATGTCCTTTTTCTGCTTCTTCCCAAGTAGAATACCTCTCCTGATACATGTCATGCTCACCTCCCTGAATCATCGTTTCAAATAAGAAGGGGAAAAGCTTTGCTTACTCGTGTATCTTGACCTATGAAAATGGCTGATATAATTACACCATCCGGTAATTGTCTGTTTTTGTATGATGAGCATTGTCACTTGCTAAGGGTTTTGTTTGGGCAATACCCAATATCGAATGCAAGCAAAGCAAAAACGTGGCGATATAGATTTTAATTGAAATAGATGTCACTTTAAATATTTGTCTAGATTACAGCCAACTGTTGTATTTGCGGTACCATGTCGGTAGTCCATTCACCGTCTATTAAATAAACTAAATCATATCTTTTATCAGATTCAGAAAAATAATCTTCAGGTAAAGCTATTTTAATGTGCCTGCTCTCATTGAATATTTTTGACATCAGTGAATCTTCCTTTACCTGTGCAATTATCCTGTTCTTCGAAAAGACTAAACCAAGCAGTAACACTAAAGCGTATTTCATTCTGTGATGTTTAACTATTATTCAATCGCGATATTCATTGTTGATTTATTATTCCGTTCTCAAACTCTTTACAGGGTTTGCAATAGCAGCTTTTATTGCCTGATAGCTTACAGTTAAAAGTGTAATTATTAATGTACCGCAACCAGCCACAAAAAAAATCCACCAGGAAATGTTTGTGTGGTAAGTATATTTTTGAACCCAATTGTTCATGCAGAAATAAGCAATGGGTGATGCAATAAGTAATGAAATAATTACCAATCCTATAAACTCTTTTGACAACAAATTCCAGATGTTAAATACAGAAGCACCGACTACTTTGCGGACGCCGATTTCTTTGGTGCGTTGCTCAGCCACAAAACTGGCTAAACCAAAAAGACCAAGGCAGGAAATAAATATTGCGAGGACAGCAAAGAAAGTGGAGAGCTTACCAATGCGTTGCTCCTGGCCGAATTTCTTTGCATATTCTTCATCTACAAACTTATAGTCAAATATTGCTGAGGGAACTATATTTCTAAAAACGGCCTCAATTTTTGGCAGTGCTGCATTAGCACTTACGGCAGGCTTTATTTTAATTTCAATTTGACTTGCAGCCTGGTATTTCGCATCTAGAAAGAAAATAGCCCGCTTCTCCGGTTCATACGGTGAACCCATTATCATATCTTTTATTACACCAATAATTTGAAGGGTCTTTGTGTCTCCTGCAGTCTTGACAAACTTACCAACAGGATTTTTAAAACTCATATCTTTTGCAGCGGTTTCATTAATAATAATTTTATTGGTGTCTGTGGCAAAAGCTTTGGAAAAATCACGACCGGCAATGAACTGCCATCCAACCATCTTACCAAAGCCATAAGATACTTTGGTCATAGCAAAAGAGTATTCTCTTGGTTGTTTACCAATCCAATCAAAATCACTTGAATTGTTCCCTATTTCTGTCATTGAGCTTGAAGAAAGTTCCATGCCTTCCACCATGCCTGTATTCAGCAACTCGTTTCTCAACAGGTCTAATTTGCCATCATAGTTGGGATCATTTTTTGGAATCGTAATTAAGCCCGCTCTGTCGTAACCAACAGGACGGTCTTGTGCAAACTGAATTTGTTTATATACTACGATAGTTCCGATTATTAAAATAACCGATACCGTAAATTGAAGAACTACCAAAGCTTTACGTGGCAATGATGCGAACCGGCCTAAACGAATTGTACCTTTTAAAACTTTCACGGGTTTAAATGCAGATAGATAAAATGAAGGATAGGCACCGGCCAGTAAAGCAGTTATTATAATGAATGCAAGGTTGATTAACCAGAAAAATGGATTTAAAAAAGGTATTGAGATTTTTTTATCAGCTAATTCATTAAACCACGGAAGTGATAATGTAACGAGCAATAATGAAAGCATAAAGGCTAAAATCACCACTAAAAATGATTCACTTAAAAATTGCTGTATTAATTGTCTTTTCAAAGAACCGATTGCCTTACGGATACCTACTTCTTTAGCGCGTTTTTCAGCGCGGGCTGTGCTTAAATTAATGAAATTGATACAAGCCAACAGCAGTACAAAAATTCCTACAATTCCAAAAAGCCATACAAATGTGATGCGACCACCATCCGGTAGTCCATTCTTGAAATCAGAATACAAATGCCAATCTTTCATAGGATATAATAAGGCTTGGTATTTATACAGCTTCATACCGGTTGCCACTTCTTTCGGAACACTGTTATAGTAAAAGTCTTTGATAGCGGCATTTGCAGTTGCCATAGAAACATTTGGTTTCAACTGAACAAATATGGGAAATGAGCTATTGTCCCAGCTATCTTCAACTCGCTTTATCCAATCGTTGGAAGCAACCCATAAACTCCAGGGTGCAAAGAATTGTATTTCACCGTAGGTACTGTTTGCAGCAATATCTTCATAAACACCTGTTACTATTACATCAATCCTGTTGTCTATTTTAAGGCTTTTGTTGATAGGGTCATCATTACCAAAAAGTGCTTTTGCAGTTGATTTTGAAATCACGACTGAATGCATATCATTTAGTGAACTATAATTGCCTTTAAGCATTTTTAGCGAAAGCATATCCAATCCTTCGGGTTCCATAAACTCACCTTTTCCCGATATTTTTTTATCACCAGTTGAAACGGAATAATCGCTCAGCCACCACGCCATAACAACATGCTTAAAATATTGGCTGTAATTACTTTTAAGAAGCGCAGCCGTAGGGTAATGCATATTATCTACACCAATTGTTTCATGTGTATTTGGATCGGTAAAATATCTTCTTACCTGTGCAACGCTTTTATAGTTTTGATGGCTTTCATTAAAGGTTACTTCATCATAAATCCACATCCCGATAAGCATAGCCACCGCCATGCCTACAGCAAGTCCGCCGATGTTAATGAAAGAATAGGCTTTGTTCTTTACAAGATTTCGCCATGCGATTTTGAAATAATTTTTAAACATAAAAGAAGATTTATGATGTTTGATTTAATGATGCCTGATTTATCATTTTCAAATTTTAAATTGCTGCATTGTCGGATTGATCATTCCGTTCTCAAACTTTTTACAGGATTCGCTATTGCTGATTTAGAGGCACACTTCTGCTTCCCTCAAAAACAGGTCTCAATGTGTATGCCAATGCTGAAATGGCTTATTCACCAATGGTTTCCGGAAAAACATTGCAAATAGAACTGTATCAAAAATGAACACTCCCTGTACGGTTATAAAACTTATTTAACTTTTGTAAGCGATGCCTTCATACTTTGATTTCCTAATCTGCCGCTAATACTTAATTGATTATTGTTTGTTTGCGAAAGTGTGGCAACAAGCGTGTCTCTTATGTTTGCCGGGTATCGCCATGTTGCAGTAATTGTATTATTGTTTGGATTAAAATTATAAGTGCCAATCCATCTTCTTTGCAGGTTGTTGTATTCAAATACAATATCATTTCCCTGGTCAAAATAAACAGTAGTTAATACGCTGTCTGCACAAGATGCGGCACTTATTTGTTTTTGATTGATGCGCAAATCTTTTATCTTATACTTACCTATAAGCTGCGGATTTTTATCGGCTGAACCGTAAGATATAATTAATGCAAGAGGAATTATAATTACAGAAATACGAATAATAATTTTCATCAACCTGCTTTTAAAAATAAGCACAGGAAGATTGCTTTCTGAACGGAAGAAAAATTCAACAAGTAAATCATAATCCTGCAGCAAGAGATATAAAATTCCAACCAGTAAAATACCAGCATGACTTAACTCACCAAAATCAAGCCCATAAAAAAAATCAATCAATACAATATTCAGCATCACCGGAAAAAGCAGGATGCTTCCAAACAATCTTGTTCTTTTAAACAGCAACAGATAAGAACCTGCAATCTGCAACAAACCAATCACGCAGGTAAATGCATAAGAACGACCGAAATATGCCCAGGTTAACGCTTCGCCGGAAAAACTGCTGAAAGGTTCATCCAGCATTCCTAGCGGAGTAGAAAATTGCAAATGAAATAATTTCTGCCATCCAATCATTGACAAATCAATTGCAATAAAATACCGGATAACGCCTTGCCAGAAGGCTAAAACGTACGCAGATTTTCCGGGTGATTTCTTTTCTTTTTGATGCCATACAAAAGCATACACAATAACAACTAATAAAACAATCACTACAGGAATGGCTACTAAAACAGGCGCTGAAATCCATTTGTTTTTAAACTCCCATATTGTTCTGTAAATAATTCTTTGCGTAGCAACTGATGCAACTAAGCCGGCAGTAAAGCAAGTGATAAGTTTTTTAAGCAGAGAAGTTTTGTGCATGTTTTTGATTTGCATTTAGATGCTGCATAACTCATATTCCATAAATTATGTGCATCTGTTTATCATAATTACTCACTGCACTTAAATTCCTTCTTCATTTTTTCCAAATCATTCCACAATGCATCACTGAATGGTTTTGGAGATATTTCTGCAAAAACGGGAAAATGATTTTTATCATCGCAACTTTTCACATGCATCATAAAGTTTAATATCATCGGTTTCATTGCCATGTAATCAAGCATATTAATAGTACCTGAATACGTTTCAAAATCATCAGCCTCTGGTTTTATTTTTTGTATGCTCACCTTTGTTGGTATCAGCTTATCTTTCGGAATATTATGCGGAACACTGCCGCCGCCTATTATCACTAATCCATCGAAATAAGTTGTAAGCATTTCTTTTAAAACGTCTGCATTTATTGTTTGATTTTTATCAAGCCAAAACAAATAAGCCACTGACCAATATTCATTGCTGCCTGCAACACCCCAGCCGGGCGGGAATCTTATTTCCTCAATGCCTTTCAATTTTATATTCGGCGCAAAAGGAGGCGGAAACAAAGAACGTTCTATGCGCCATCCATCAGGAATTGCAAATGTGCCATTGGATTTTTGGGATTGAAAATGTGCAGTTCTCTTTTAATCCATTGAATGCAATCTATCGCATCAACGATGGATAAAGCTGTGGCATTCCTGTAACCATTGCTTCTTACTCCCGGTTGTTTGGAAGAAATAAATTCGGCTTTTGTATTACCCTGTAATAATAAATGGTTGATAAGCTCAGACGCATCAGGCATGTATGTATCATAATAACAGTGAAGTGAAGCTTTTTGTTACGGAAGCGAGGTCATGCAAATACTTTGATGAATAAGGATAAACATCTGCGTCTAATACTGTTTTATTGTTTCTTATGATGGTAAGATGGTGTATGTTTTGATTCGTATTTTTTATAAAAAGCATCATGCTGTCCAATACTAGAGAACTCATGCCTTGTTGTTCAGGTGAATTTGCAGAAAATGTTTTTAAAACTTTGTTCGTTGTCCATGCACATTGAGCTGAATTACGAAATGCAGCATAACAAAAAAGCAGGTTTTAAATATTTTCATGTAACCAGTTTTAATTGTCATTAATGAATGTTAATAGTCAGCCATGTTGTTACAACAGAGAAAATAACTTTTAAACATAGAAGTTGAGTTATGATGTATGATTTAATAATGTCTGATTTTCATTTTCAAATTTTCAAATTGCCTCATTTTCAAATTGATTATTCCGTTCTCAAACTCTTCACCGGGTTTGCAACTGCTGCTTTCATTGCCTGGAAACCCACCGTTAGCAATGTTATTACCATAGCTACCAACACTACTGCTACGAAAACCTCAACATTAATACTCGTTCTGTATTGATAATTTTTCAGCCACTCGTTCATAAAATACCAACCAACCGGAATAGCGATTACACAGGATACCAAAACAAGTATCACGAAATCTTTTGAAAGCAATCGCCACAAATTAAAAACGCTTGCACCGAGCACTTTTCTTACGCCTATTTCTTTCACTCTTTGCTCCGCTGTGAACGATGCCAACCCAAAAAGCCCGAGGCATGAAATGAAGATCGCCAGCACTGCAATGATCGCAGCAAGGTTGCCCACCAGTTCTTCGTAATTAAACTTCTTGGCATATTCTTCATCGGCGAAACGATATTCAAAAGGAGAGGCAGGATTGTATTTATCAAAAATCGGTTTCATTAATGCAATCGCCCGCGATGCAGACATATTCGGGTTTAGCCGGATGTTCACATTACCTACCCAGTCTTTGTTAAATATAATGGTGAGCGGAGAGATAAAATAACTGAATTAGAATCTGCAAAATCTCTTGAAAAATCTCTGCCTTCCAATAATTTTATACCTAATGTTTTTGTATAATCGTAAGTGGTAGTGATTGTTGAGAACAGTACCGCCTTTTCAACAGGCTGACTTCCCTTCCATTCCCAACCATCATTATTGCTGTAAATATCTGTGGGAGGCGAATTGCTTTGGCATATCGAAATAGCTGCACCTGAACTTAACAGTTCCTGGCGAAGCGATTCAAAATGTTTGGCGATGTCATCAGACCAATCCACAGAGATCAATCCTTTATTATTGAACCCAATGGGTCTGTTCTTTCCGTATTGTATTTGCTGATAAACGATGATCATTCCAATCATCAACACCACTGAACTTGCAAACTGAAGCACCACTAATATTTTACGTGGCAATGAACTTCTTTTGCCTGCTTTTAAATTTTCTTTCAGTACACGCACCGGGTTGAAAGAGGAAAGATAAAAAGCAGGATAGCTTCCTGCGAGCAAGCCGGTAACAATAGGAACAAAATCATGATCACCCAAAAAACAGGATTAGCTACCTGCAGGCTCATTTCTTTATCGGTTAGCTTGTTGAAATAAGGCAAAGCAAGAACTACAATAACGAGTGCCAATAGAAATGCAAACGCAGCCATCAACACCGACTCATTTAAGAACTGATTAATGAGCTGTTTTCTTCCGGAACCGACAGCCTTGCGAACACCAACCTCTTTTGCTCTTTTTTCAGAACGTGCAGTGCTTAGATTCATGAAGTTGATACAGGCGATCAGCAAAACAATAAGACCTAAAATGCCAAACATTCTCACATATTTTATAAAGCCGCCGGTGTTTTTGCCATTTTCAAAATCGCTGTACAATCTCCATTTCGACATTGGATGAATAAATAATTCCGGTTTAATGTGCTTCAATGTATTCTCATCTGTAGAATGAGAAATCACGGTTGCTGCATTACCGGTGTTATATACAAACACGCCGGAAAGCGACCATTTTGGAGACAGTTGATAAACACCCACTATTGAAATATCATGTGTACGGTCCTGCTTTGCGTTATACCAGTTATTATTATTGATACCATTAATTTTTCTTTCTGTTTTGGATAGTGTATAAGCAACCCAGCCGGTAAGTTTACCTTGTACCTTCTTAACCAAAAATTCTGCACCATAGGCTCTTCCTTTTCCAAAAAGTAATTCACTTTCTACATCAGGAGTTGTATTGATATCTGCGCCATCTTTATAATCAATCTGGTTTTTCATACTCTTATAATAAATCTCAATGCTTGTTTGACACTTATTGTTTTTAAAATTCCTGGCGTATCCAAGGCTCAACTGGTCACTTATTTCAGGTTTTATATTGTAGCTGTCCCCAATCCATTGGTCTGTGGGTGAAGTACTTGTAGTATTACTAAGTAAATGCAGATGCTGTGTATTACGGGCATATCCTCCTTTGAGGCTGCTTTGCTCATTTATGATATAATTAAATTGAAACCTCGGCTCAGCATTAAAATAGGTTTTGCCAAATTTGCCGGAAGCGAGTACAACACTATCCGTTAAGATGCCTTTATCATAAATATTATAAGTATCACCGCCAAGAATGGTATAGGCAGATAAGCGCAAGCCATAATCAAGTGTGAGCTTTTCTGTTGCCCGCCATGTGTTGTTGGCAAAAACAGCATTTTCTAAAGAGAGCCTGCCATTCTTATCCGCAGCTACTGAGTTCCCTGCTGTAAATCTTGTAGGAATAATTTTATGCCTGATGCTGTTGAAACCAAACTTCAGCGTATTTTTCGAACCAACATAGTATTGCAATTCTTCTTTTAAATTAAAATCCTGTATCCTTGAATTAATCCTGTTTTCAGTATTGCTTGTGCCAAAATTTATATTGTAATCATAATCGCTGTAGATAAAGGAAGCATTTGAAAATAACTTAGGGCTGATAACATAATTCCATCTTGCCGTAGCAGTTTTGTTTCCCCAGTCAATACCAAAAGTTTTCCCGATAGCTAAAACGTCCCTGCCAAGGTATCCTGAAATATAAATCCTGTTTTTATCATTAATCCTGTAATTGGCTTTAGCATTAAAATCATAGAAGTACAGCTTGTTCTCTTTGTTATCTTCCGATAGTTTAAGAAATAAATCTGCATACGTTCTTCTTCCTGATACAATAAATGAACCTCTTTCTTTTGCAAACGGGCTTTCAATACTTAAACGCGTACTTATTGTACCTATTCCTCCTGTTGCATTGAAATTTTTATTGTTGCCATCTTTCATCTTTACATCCAAGACAGATGACAAACGGCCACCATATTGAGCAGGGCTATTTCCTTTAATGATGGTTACATCTTTTAAGGCATCACTATTAAACGTACTGAAGAAACCCAGTAAATGCGAAGCATTATACACCGGGGCTTCATCCAATAATACAAGGTTTTGGTCAGTAGAGCCGCCTCTTACATGAAAACCACTGCTGCCTTCGCCGGCAGATTTTATACCGGGAAGCAACTGTGCGGTTTTAAGAATATCCTTTTCACCAAATATCACCGGTATTTTTGCAACGCCGGCTATACTTAGCTTTTTCCGTTCCTATCTATGGTTTTAATAAATTCTCGTTTGCTTTTTTTGATGTAACCACAACTTCTGATAACTCATTTGCTTTTTCAGTTAATGCGTTGTTGTGCTGAAGATTTGCTGATAATTCAATATCAACCGTATCACTTTGATATCCTACCATTGTAAATACCAGTTGATACTTTCCTTTGGGCAGTGTAATAGAGTAGAATCCATACGAATTGGTAATAACGTTTGCACTCCTGTTATCTTTAACATAAACAGAAGCGCCAATTACAGTTTCACCATTTTTCCTGTCAGTTACCGTTCCGCTTACAGTAAATTTTTGTTGCGCCAGCAATAGCGTTGTGCTGAACAAAAGGAGGTTTGTTATTAATATGTTCTTATACATCATCTTGAAATGGAATAATCAGTTTGTGTATCCCTCTTTACATACGCGGAACATTTTTATGATGAATGATGCAAATGTGAAATCAAAAAAAGCAGTGTAAAAATTTTTGAGAAGAAGGGGAAGAGTTAAGCGAAGAATGTTGATGCTTTACAATTTTCCGTTAAATATCGACTCTTTAAAAGAAGCGGCTTTTAAGAAGCATAGCGTCTGAAAAACTCATCGGTGTACGTTCTTCCAATAGGGAATGCTGCTTCGCCAATGAAAATGGTTGTTCCTCTCACTACTTCAATTTTGGTGAATGGTAGAATGAAACTGCGGTGCACACGAATGAAATCAGCAGAAGGCAATCTTTCCATCATATCTTTCATGATCATTCTTGCCATAATGGTTTTGCGGTCTTTGATATAAATTTTAAGGTAGTCAGCTAATCCTTCAATGTATAGAATATCAGCTAAAGGAATTTTTACGAGGCTGAAATCGGCACGAACAAAAATATGTTTATCCGCACTCTGTTCTTTTTTACTCATGTAGTCTAAATATTCCTGTGCTTTGTTAACGGCTTGTGTAAAGCGTTTCTGATTGATGGGCTTTAGCAAATAGTCAATAGCATTTAACTCATAACTAACGGCTGCGTATTCGCTGAAAGCGGTGGTGAAAATCACCATTGTGTTTTGCTGCAACGACTTTACTAAATTAATGCCGCTCATGGCAGGCATTTGTATGTCGCAAAAAATTAAAGTCGGCAGGAAATTTCCGTAAATGCTTTAATGCTTCGCTGGGTTGGGTGAAGGTTTTTTGTAGGTTGATATTTTCATTTTTAGCGCATAGCGATTTAATCACGGTAAGCGCTAACGGTTCATCATCTATGGCAATGGCATTTATCATTGTAAGTTGATGTATAAAGAAACAAAAAATTCCTTTTCGGTATCATTAATAACAAGCAGGTGTTTTGAAGGATAAATTAAATCCAGGCGGTGCTTTGTGTTTTCAATTCCCAACCCGCTTCTTTCAGAAATATCGCGTTGAACATTCACTTTATTATTTACCACCTTTAACTGAAATTCTGTTTTGTTCATTATTATTTCAATCTTGATAAGGCTCTTTTGTTCGGAGTTCACACCATGCTTAAAAGCATTTTCAATAAAAGGGATTAGCAGCATAGGCGCAATTTGAAAAGCAGGGATATTTTCTAAACTGTAATATTCCAGTTTCACGCTTCTGTCCAAACGCAATTTTTGCAGTTCAATAAAATTGCTGATGTAATTTATTTCATCTTCCAGCAAAACAAAATCCTGTTGTATGTCTTTCATGGTGTAACGCATCATCTCCGAAAGCTTGTCAACCATGTCTGCTGCTCTTGGTGAAGTGTCAATAGCAGTAGGGTAAATGTTGTTCAACGTATTAAACAGGAAGTGCGGGTTAATTTGTGATTTGAGCGATGCAATTTGTGCTGAAAGTTTTTCGCTTTCTGTTTGTTTTAGCCGGTTGTAACCTGCCCATAAAATAGATAACACAATGGATAAGAGCCACAATGATAGAGCATTGATTATAATTACAGGAATAATTTTTTCAATAGAAGGGTTTGTTTTTGCAAATGTTTCAGGGTTGAAATCGGAAAAGAAAAATATGGCCCCGGCAAATAACAATACTGTTGCTATTGCCAGCAACACAAACGAAAAATAGAGCCAGTATTTTTTTGCAAGCAGGTATTTAGGAATGAGAAAAAAGTAATTGAAGTAAAAAGTTATTATCAATACGGCGCTTAAAACTAAACAGAGTAAAAGATACTTTATGCGGTATGCAGGCTCTAACGAATTAAAAACCTGGTCAGTTGACACATAAGGAATAACCAGCAACAGCACCCAAACTATAGCATGTATGGCAATAGTGAACGGTTTAACTTTCATATCACTTTGAAATAATCTGCAAACCAAAGGAATGTTTCTTTTGTCTCAAAAAATTTGAGAAGAAGAAAGATAGTTTGTAGAAGTAGGGGGACAAAGCGTTGGCGATTGCACTCTTTTGACTTTGCTTTTTGCGGAAGAATAAGCAGATAGGCAACAGATTTACTAAAGTGCAACTTTCTTCAGGTTGATTTTAAAACACACTGATGCAGGGATTCATAGCTGCAAGCAACATAAACGAGGCCGGATATTCAATAGACATCTTAGCCCGGCTAATCAACAGTTTTCTTTCTTCGAGTGGTTGACGCAACACTTCAATAATAGTCCGTTTAAACTCGGGGAACTCATCAAGAAACAACACGCCATCCTCTTTCCCGTAACTTCTCCTCTATTGCTATTGTGTGTTGCTGGACAAGTTCAGTTTTCAACTGGCAAATGTTATCTTCATTAATAAAATAAAAGCAACTTGTAAGACAAAAATTAAAACATCATTTTAGAAAGGGAACTATGCTTGCCCATACAGCCGCAAAGTTTACCAGAAACACCGGATGCGGAGCATTGGGGATAATGCCAAGCTGGCTGTTGGGAATCATTTGGTAAGCAGCGATCACGGTTGCAAGAGGTGCATTCAAATCTCTTTCGCCTGCTATTACAAGCACAGGACAATGTATAGCGGCAAAGAGCTCTTTGCTTGCTACTAAATGATTATAAAACACAGCCAAATTTGTTGTCCAATAATCTTGTAACCGTTCTGGTTGTGGCATTAATGTCAGTTGTTGTTGCCAATACTGTTTGTCAAGAGCAAATGCTTCTGTTGTGTCCAGAACTACTTTGCGTAACCCCGGCACTTGTTCGCCTGCACCAATAGCGATTAGTTTCTTTACTCTTGCCGGGTACATACTTGCTACCTTGTAGCCTGTATAAGCACCATCGCTAAATCCAAGAATATTTACACTATCTTTTGTAACGGCATTTATAACAGCCATCACATCATTTGCCCTTTGCTCATAAGTTACCGGTGTATTACCCATTTCGGATTTGCCATGACCGCGGGTAGAAATCGCTATTACCTGATACTTCTGCCTGAGGCTGTCTATGAATTGAAACATCTCGTAAGTAGAGCCGTAGACACCGCCATGCAACACAAAAAAAGGCTCTCCTGTGCCATACACTTCATAATAAATCTTTGCATCGCCGGCCTGAACGTAATGACCTGCATTTGGATTGTTACCATATTGTGTTTCACTTACAGGTGAAGGATCTACCTGCGAAAAATGCCTTAATAGCTTTGTTGTTGTTGTTTGACTAAAACTATATAAGCATAAAAGTGTTGAGAGGCTAAATAGTAATGTTTTCATCTGCGTACGAAGTTTGAATATTTTATTGTGCAAATTTCTGACATCTAATATTATGCTCCATTAACCTTGTTTAAGAAATGTTCTTAATGTAGTTTAAGCGTAAAAATGTAGTCAGTAATAGGATTGGCAAAAAACTGGCTCACGTAACGAAGCATTCTTTCTCAGGGAAGTTGCGTTTTCACGGTAAACATTGATTACACCGCTGCGTTGTTCAATTGTACATTCTGTAACTCTTGAAAAAATCACGTGAATTGCGTCAATGTAGCAGAAAACTAATTCAGCATCCTGTACTCATTTGGAGATTGACCTACCCATTGTTTAAACAATCGCGTAAAATGTTGGGGATACTTAAATCCTAATTGATAGGCAATTTGACTAATAGATTTGCTTTGATCAAATATTCTTTCTTTCGCCACATCAATTACTTTCGACTGTATATATTCCTGCGCTGTTTTTCCTGTTTCTTTTTTTATTAGATCACCAAAATAACCTGCAGATAAATTCAATTCAGTTGCACAATAAGAAACAGAAGGCAAGCCAACCGTATGTGGTTTATCAGATTGATAATAGTCGTCCAATAAATTTTCAAATTTTTCTAAAACACCTTTATGTACATTTTCCCGGGTTATAAATTGGCGTTCATAAAAGCGCGTGCAATAATTGAGGAACAATTCAATGTTAGATACAATAAGTTTTTTACTGTGGTTGTCAATAGCATGTTCCAGTTCATATTGAATTTTAGAAAAGCAATCCAATACTATTTTCCTTTCACGTTCAGATAAATGAAGTGCTTCATTCGAATGATAACCGAAAAAGCTGTATTCCTGGATATGGCGCCCAAGAGCTGTGCCATGAATCATATCCGAATGAAACATCAGCGCATAGCCCTTAGGTTGAAAGTTTTCTCCCAAATATTCTACTTCTACAATTTGCCCTGGCGAAATAAAAACCAATGAGCCTTCTTGATAGTCGTAATAGTTGCAACCATACTTTAAATCCCCGCATTTAATTTCTTTCAAAAAAATGCAATACAGTCCATAGTTAACTTTTATGGTTTTACCGCCAGGCCAGGACCAGGGTTTGGATTTTGAAAAATCAATCACACTAACCAATGGGTGAAGTGTTTCGTGATTATTCAATGCGTTGTATTCTTTGACGGTTTCGAATCTTATGATGTTATCCATACACAATCATTTTTCTAATTCAAAATTACTACTTTATAAAACCCTTTATTAACAGGCATTTTGTAATCAGCAATATTGGTATAAGAAACCGGAATCTGTATACAATGAAGACAAAAAAATGTAGTGACTTTTGTAAAAGCTCATATAGAAATATGCGCTTCCACAAAAATGCTAATGAAATAAACAGGTACCATCATGAGAAAATTAGTAAGCGGATTTGTATTATTCATTGCTTGTTCATTGAGTGCCCAACAAACAGAAAGTAAATGGCCAACGGTTCGTACAGCTTTAGGAATTTTGCGTGGTGTAACGGAAGGTAATGTTTCCAGTTTCAAAGGCATTCCTTACGCTGCTGCACCAGTGGGTGAATATCGCTGGCGACCGCCACAACCTTTTCCGGCGTGGCAGGAAGAGCGTGACGCCACTAAGTATGGTTCAGACTGTGCCCAGGCTTCCTTTGCCAACCGTGCTGATTCCATCTCAAAGACTTCGTCAGAAGATTGCCTGTTCCTCAATCTATGAAACCTGCCGGAGCTGCACAAGGTGCAAAGCTGCCGGTGATGGTGTGGATCCATGGCGGTGGGTTTGTATTTGGAAGTGGTGTATTTTCGGACTTTTCGGGATCATCATTCACTGAAAAAGATGTGATTTTAGTGAGTATAAATTACCGTTTAGGACGACTTGGCTTTTTTGCATTTCCTGCGCTAAACAAAGAGCACCCGGAAGAACCCAAAGGCAACTACGCTTACATGGATCAATAACCGCCCTCAAATGGGTGCAACAGAATATCGCTGCATTCGGCGGCGATCCGAAGAATGTAACCATATTCGGCGAATCAGCGGGTGGTGTCTCTGTACATTCACTCATTACAATACCGTCTGCCAAAGGCGGTATGCCGGGGTATTGAAATTGGTTAAAGAAAAATCGGGTTGGAATAATACGGAAAATAAAAAATACAGTCGTGGCGTATCCGCTTATTTCTGCCATGCTTCTTATGTGGCGCATGTGATAGATATGGTAGAGAGAAATGGGCAACCGTATGTTGAACGGGTTTTTAGTGCGGCAGATTGCGGGTGTTGTGGTAAATCCTGACGCAGCAATCAATATGGTGCAGGGTGCAGTAGTTGATGGAATTGGTAACGCGCTGTATGGGGCATTGACACACAAGGATGGTGCTGCCAAACAAAAAAATTTCAGCCAATACAGAATAATAAGATTTCATGAAGCGCCGAAAAAAATAGAGGTACATTTTGTGCAGAATGATATTGACCCCACAGGATTGGGAGAACCACCTTTTGCGCCGGTGTTTGGAGCGTTAGCTAATGCATTATATAAAAGCACAGGCAAACGGTTTTATAACCAGCCCTTTATTACACAACTGAACGAACTTACAAAAGCTTAATTGAGTAAATATTTTTTCATTATTTTATATATGAACTATGATCACATTAAACATTAATAAAAAGACTTACAACTTAGATGTAGATCCAAACACGCCATTGCTTTGGGCACTTAGAGATGTTGTTGGTCTTGTTGGAACAAAATATGGTTGTGGTGTTGCACAGTGCGGAGCTTGTGTTGTTCATTTAAATGGTGAAGCCGTTCGTTCATGTGTTACAAAAGTGAGCCGGGCTGTAGGACAAAAAGTCGTAACTATCGAAGGCTTATCGGAAAAGAATGACCATCCATTACAAAAAGCCTGGACAGAGTTGGATGTTCCCCAATGTGGATATTGCCAGGCTGGCCAGATCATGTCTGCAGCAGTACTTCTAAAAGAAAATAAAAATCCAACTGACGAGGATATTGACGCTGCTATGGCTGGTAATATTTGCCGTTGCGGCACTTACCTGAGAATTCGTAATGCTATTCACCTGGCTGCGGATATGCAACTTAAAGGCTGATAGAAATGATGAATTCATTTTTTAATTCCATTAATTCTTTTATTATGAACAAACATACACAACGATACGCATTGCCTAAAAAGACAATGACGGTTTTAGCTATAATAATGTCAATTGTTGTATTCATGAGTTTTAGTTTCAATGATGAATCAATGATCAGTAATGGAGAGAATGAAACTATTAATAACGATAGTGTTGAATCAGTTAAAGCTTTTATGGATGTATATAAGGTTTTAATGAGCCCCCGTTGTATGAATTGTCATCCTTCAGGTGATGTTCCTTTACAGGGCGATGATAGTCACCTGCACACTATGTTACCACAAAGAGGTAAGGAAGGTAAAGGAGTTTATGCCATGAAATGTGCAAATTGCCATCAGCCGGAAAATACACCGGGCTTGCACACACCTCCTGGTAACCCCAACTGGCATTTACCACCTTCTGACATGAGAATGGTTTTCCAAGGTAAGACCGTTCAGGAATTGGCAAAACAGTTATTAGACCCATCAAAAAATGGACATAAAAATAAACAACAGTTAATCGAACATGCTGATGATGGTTTAGTTAAAGCCGGATGGGACCCTGGCGAAGGACGCACACTTCCGCCAATGAGTCATGAAGAATTTAAAAAAGCATAGATCACATGGATCAATACAGGAGCTTATGCCCCCAAACAATGATGCGATAACTTCATTAATTCTCGTTGATGTGACAATCTATTTAGTTACGACTGACACAATTCTCCTATCCTCCACTTGAAGCTGAAAGGGCCGTTG
>WNFZ01003669.1_pt1 | contig 20145 bp, 18 predicted proteins | sample 5400081 | NCBI WGS metagenome assembly WNFZ01 (sample SAMN13153365, study PRJNA577476) | soil metagenome | isolation source: 80 cm soil or saprolite under grassland replicate 1 | place: USA:California | collected 2016-06-15
GGCCGCGTATTCGGTGTGCCGGGGGGAAACAGATTGCCGGATGGAATCGTGTAGCTGCCGTCGGGCTCCGGGTGGATGCGCAGGATCTTTCCGCGCAAATCATTCGCGTTGGAGGCGGATTTCTGGGAGTCCCACGGCGATCGGCCGGCGCGCTCGTCGAGCGGCGCGTATCCGTCCGACTCGAAAGGATTGGTGTTGTCACCGACCGAAATGTAGAGGTCGCCCGCGGGCCCAAAGGTCAGCGATCCGGCGGAGTGACAGCATTGATCGCGCTGCGTCGGAATCACCAGCAGGATCTTCTCGGACGCCAGGTCCAGCGCGTCACCCACCATCGTGAATCGGGAGATAAACTGTTCGGCGACGGCGCCCTGCGGCGAACAAAAGAGGTAAAGCCAGTTGTTCGTCTCAAAACCGGGGTCGAGCGTGATGCCGAGCAGTCCGTCCTCGAGTTGGGTGAACACCGGAAGTTGCCCGGCGACCACGACCGATTGCGTGTTCGGTTTCCAGATTTTCACCCGGCCGCCGCGCTCGGCGTAAAACACCCGGCCATCCTTCGCCACGGCCAGTTCCATCGGGTTGGCCGGCGTGGCATCGAGCACCACCTTTTGAAAGTTGGCATCAATCGTCGCCCCCGCATCGGCGGGCGCCAGCCCCGCCGCCCACAGAATGCCGCCCAGGACATGCTGTTGAAATAACGGTTCGGAATAACTCGCCTGCGTGTGTCCGCCGCCGGTGTACCACGCCCGTCCGCCGTCGAACTGGTGGCACCAGGCGGTCGGATGATCGAAGCCCATCGCGTCCGTTCCGGGCGCGTAGGTCTTTTCGTCGAGTGTGGCCAGCACCTGCGCCAGTCCGCGCGGATTGGATTGAAAGTTGTACCATTCGTCCGTGCGCACCCAACGCTTGGGCAGCCCCGCCGTCGAGGGGTGCGCCCGATCGGCGACCAGGACCGTGGCCTGCTGGATCGCGGGATGGCTTTTGAAATAGGCGCCGACCAGTTGGCCATACCAGGGCCAGGTGTATTCGGTGTCGCTGGCCGAATGAATACCCACATAACCGCCGCCCCCGCGTATGTAACGCTCAAAGGCCGCCTGCTGATTGCCGTCCAGGACGTCGCCGGTCGTGCACAGAAAAATGACCGCCTGGTATTGCGCCAGGCTGGCGTCGGTGAACACCGTCGCGTCCTCGGTGGCATCGACCGCAAAATTGTTGGTCGTGGCCAGCGCCTGGACCATCGCGATGCCGTTCGGGATCGAGTCATGGCGGAACGCCGCCGTCTTGGAGAAAACGAGCACTTTGGCGCCGCCGGTTTGAGCGAAGGCGTCGCTCTTAAAGAAAACGACCAGACCGAACAGGAAAAGCGCGACCGGACCCGGAGTGGTCGCGAAGCATTTTGCCTTCATAGGGGTGGTCAAGTATCGCTTCAACCCTTCCCTCACGCAACCAGCCTCACACCGGCCGGTTCATGGGCAGCGTCCTTTCGCTTTTGCGCTTGCATTGGGAATCAATGACGAAGGACGAAGGACGAAGGAATGACTAAATCCGAAGGACGAAACCGGCGATTGCACAACTCAGAGCATTTCGACATTCGGGCTTCGGATTTCTTTCGTCATTCGTCATTCGTCCTTCGGATTTGAACCCTTCTTGGCGGGCCGTTCCGTAACGGCGGCCAGCAATTCGGCGAGTATGCTATTTCCAACCGGCAGCATGGTGATACGCGCTTCGCCTTCGATGACCTTTTGCGCCTCCAGAATCTCGAACATCGCCGAGGCCACTTCCGAGTCTTCCGAAATCCGCTGCAACGCCTCGCCCACCACTGCCGGGCGGACCGCCGCCGCTTTGGCGAGTTCGACCGCTGCCTGCCGTTCCGCCGTGCTGGTGATGATGCTTACCTGATTCGCGCCGTCCTGCTTGATCGCCGACGTGACCTGGCGCAACCGGTTCACGACCTTGCTTTCGATCTGCTTGATCATGTCCGTGTCACGGAAGTGAACCTTGCGGATATAGACCGACCCAAGTTTGTAGCCCCATTCGTGCGACTTCGGCGACACCTCGGCCCGGACCGTCTGGCTCATCGCGTGACGGTTCGTCAGCATGTCCGCCAGCGGCAGATTGTTCAGGCAACGGACGGTGGAGTTGCTGACGTTGGCCGCAAGCGAACCGCGCGGATCGGCGTTCTTGAACAGATAAGCGACCGGATCGCTGATGAACATCTCATACCAGATGCCGATGCCCATCGGCGCGCCCTCTTCGGAGTTGACCGGCGCGCTGCGCAAGTATTCCTGGTCGCGTCGCATGTCGAGGATGTGACAGCGGCCAATCCAATTCACAATCGGCGCGCGCCAGCCAAGTTTCGTCAGCAGGAAGTGCAATCCCGGCTCTTCAAGCACCGCGATCACACTGCCGAACAGGACGTAAACACGACACTGGCCTTCATTCACGATCGTGTAAAATCCGACCAGCCGCGCAAGGCCGAGCAGGATCGGGACGAGAATGAAACAGGCGATGAACGTCACACCGGCAGCGATCAGGGTATTCATTGTTTGTCCTCCAGAAAAACTTGTTGAGCCTGATTGAACAAGGCGAGCCGGACGTTGCGCAGGTAAGCCGACAGCACGCCAGCGCCGCGTTTCTTCAACTCCTTCAACTGTACCGCGAGCGAGACGAGGGGCTCCACTTCCGCGTGGGCCTTGAGCGTCTCGATTTCGACGGCGCGCCTGGACAGCACAATTTTTTGATCGGCCCCCGCCTGCGCCACGCTGATGTCCGACGACACGTGGTTGTGTGCCGTGTTGATGGCGGCCAGCGCCGACTCCACCTCCACGGGCGGATCGATGCCCGTGATCAATGACGCGTCCAGAACAATCCCGTAACGCGCCGCTGACGACAGGCACTCGCGGTCCATGTGCTCGTTCAGGTCACGCAGGTTCTTGCGCAGATCGTTAATGGAGACGCCTTGCACGGAGGCGCTCTCGGAGACAGGCAGATCGGCCCCGCTCCTGGCGGGCGCCTCGAAGTTGGCGATGCGTTCGCGCAACACCGAGATGAAGTAGCCCATCACGTGCGCGATGGGATGTTTCACGGCAAACACGTAGCCGTAGAGATTTCGTCTGCGTGGCCACGGAGACTTTGTGGATTTTTTCCCAGGGCCACTTCCAATACGGACCTCCCGGAGGAATCACGCGGACCTGTGGATAGCGGTAACGCTCCTTTTCTTCGGGCCGGAGATGTTCCGCGATGGGATCGTCGAGAATCGTGGCGTTCTCGACGCGCTCCGCCCGGCCGAAACTGGTTTTCACCGCCCGCTCGTTCTGGTCCACCGTGTAAAGTCCGGCGATCAGGTAACGGACGACAAACCAGGCGCAGAAGCCAATGAAGCAGCCGATGAGGATTTGCATGATTTCGGGTTTGGGTTTCTGATTTTCACTGCGGCTCCAGTCAAGCAGAAGCCCGTCGTACCAGCCATTACAAAAGCCCCAGCCGATTCGAGCGGGCGAGCCGGTTTGTAACAATCGTCACCCCGATGTAACGGCAGGGAACTCCCCGGGCGATTCCCTGGACTGAATCCAGCGAACAGACCTTAAATCCCGGCCGGCCGCCGGGGCGCGCGAGGCTAATCCAGGCTACATGGCTATCCTATTGACGCAACCTCTCGCGACCTGTAGTGGTGGTGGGTGCTGGAAGATTATGCGAAAACGATTCTGGAATTTGAGCGACCCCAACCCCTCGGGGATGGTTGCGTCAATAGGATAGCCATGCCAGGCTAATCCGCGCTCACACCGAGCAGTTTGGGGGTGAGCAGGAACTTCAACGCCGCGCCGCGCCGATCTTCAGTTTCCAGGCAGGCCAACCCGCCTTTGGGCAATTTGATCGCATCGGCAACCGTGATGCCGAGCAGTTGCCTGACCCGTTGGGCCAGACTTGGCGCATGGCCGACCAGGCAGACGTGCTTTGCGTCCGGTAAACCCCTCAACCACTCGTCGAACTGCGCCTGCGACGTCTCGTTCAGCAGCGCCTCCGTGATGCCCAGTTTCGTCGAACCGCACGCGTCCAATACGATTTCGGCCGTTTGTTTCGCGCGCTCGAGCGGACTGCTGTAAGCGACGTCAAATTCAATTCCCGCCCGTTTTAGAAATCGTCCCACTTCGCGCACTTGCTTCTTTCCGCACGGCGAGAGCGGCCGGGCCGCGTCGTCGGCCCCTTCGAGGGCATCGGCGTGACGCAAAAAGTAGAGTTTCATCGGTTTGGAAATTCTTTCCCGCCCGCGCAACTCAGGTTCGTTGCGCGCTGACAAGAGCCGTTCGCAACGTCTTCGCTTCCTCCAGAATTTCGCGAAGCAGCTCAGGATCGAGCGCTTTCCGGCCCGCACCGGCGCGATCATCAGGATCGCCGAGGCCGGCCGTGCGATGACGCCGCAGATGTTCGAGGATCAAGTCCCGCACAAACGTCGCGTTGTCCAGACCACGAAGAGCGGCGCGGTGCGGCCGGGCGCCTTCCCCGTGATGACGGCCATTCCCTCCTCCACCGCCGGCGGTATCCACCTCGACGTTGGAAAAGCCGAAGAGTCTTTGCAGTGGCCCCTGCGTGATCCGCACGTTCTGCGCGTTGGCGAAGGTCAGCGTGATCTCGCGCGCGATCCACACCCCTTCGCGGATCAACAGGCTTCGTTCAGTAATCACATACCAGCGCATGTCGTAGTTGAGCCGGGTGGTTGCGTAGAAAACCGCGGCTTTGAACGCCGCCACCAAAACCAACGGCACGACGAGGAGGATAAACCATGGGCTGACGACGAGCAGCACCACCGACACAACGACAACCCAGAACGCCAGGATCACGACATACAATTTCCAGAAGAAAAGAGTGTAGGAGAGAAAGGCTGGACAGGCGCGGAACACCTGAAACGTGTCGTGCGATCCGGCGGGCGGCGACGGCTGAGTTTCCCGCACCTTGAGCAACGGGAAAATCAATTTTTTCAGCAGCTCATACATGGCGCTTCGTCTCCACCAGTTCGCGAATCGCGTGCAATTCGTCCCGGATACCCGCCAACAATTCGTCCACTGTGCTCGACCCGGCCGAAGCCGACTCCGTCCCGGCCTTGAGCTTGTGTCCGCGCATCCGCGCGTAGAGGAAATTGCGGATTTCGTTGAATTCTTTCACGCCGACGATGGATTCCTCCGCGCTCGCGCTGCCGGACGCCGTTTGGATTTGCACCGTACCCAGCCCGAGCCAGCGCTCGAAAAGGTTGCGCGAGACGTGAATGTCCTGGATGCGCGCGAAGGTGAGATAACTTTCCCGGCGCCAGAGCAGACCGTACGAAACCGATACGCCTTCCTTGTCGAAACGATAGCGCAGGGTGATGAAACGAAAGTAAAGCGGGAGGAAGGCAAAGGGAAACGCCACATTCGCCGCCAGGCTGTAAATGAAATAGAGCGTCAGCAGTTTGCGGTCGGGCCGCGTCAGCGCAAAGATCGCGTCGGCGTTGACATCGTGCAGATGGGCGTCATCGTCGTGGTGCATAAGCCGCGCGGCTGCGGAGTTGGAAAACGGATCGACAGTTCAAGCGGTTTTCCATGCGTGATGAACACGGTATGCCGCTCTCCAACCAAGTCAACGAAAAGGAAAAGTTGTCACCGGGCGACCACAGCGAGGAACGAGCGGGCGACGCGCAACGCGCGCGCCGGGCTTTTCTTGCGTTATTGTCCGGCGCCATTGGGATTGCGTTCGCGCCAATCTTTGTGCGATTGAGCGAAGTCGGACCGAGCGCGACCGCCTTTTACCGCCTGTTCCTCGCCCTTCCTGTTTTGTCGCTCTGGCGGCTCCGGGAGCGAACCAGGCTGGACGGGTCGAGCCGGCTCGCGGGGTCAAAAGATTACCTCCAATTTCGCGCCGATCTTCGTCACGCTGGGCGCGCGAATTCTCTTTTTGGAGGAGATCAAAATCCCGTTTCTCATCGGCCTGGGTCTGGCCCTGGCGGGGGCCGCGATGGTGGTCGGGAACAGCCTGCGCCTGACGGCCGGCCATCTGGCCGGCGACCTGGTGGGCATTGCCACGGCCTTGTTTTATGGCAGCTACATGCTCGCCGTAAAACATCTGCGCCGCCGGTTTTCGACGGCCACCATCATGGCCGGGTCGGGTCTGGCGGCCTGTCCGGCCTTGTTCCTCGTGGCCCTGGCCTCGGGAGAGAAGTTGTTTCCGACGCAGGCGGCGGGATGGACTGTTCTCGTCGCGCTGGCGCTGGTGAGCCAGGTGGGCGGACAAAGTTTGATCGCTTACGCCTTCGCACATCTGCCGGCATCGTTCTCTTCGCTCAGCCTGTTGCTGCAGCCCGCAGTGGCAGCGCTCCTTGCCTGGATCATTCTGGCAGAACCCCTGGGGTTGTTACAGGCCTTCGGCGGCAGCGTCATTCTGTGCGGCATTGCGATGGCCGGCCGCGCCAACCGATAACTCCGGGAGAACCGGCACGCGGGCGACAACGGCCGCGAACGGACGAGGACTCGGGCGATTGCGAGAAAGATCGTTTGCAACAATTCCGGGCCCATCGGTGTCTTTGGGTCTGGGCACCGGCAAAATTTCGGTCGGAATAAACTTTTTACCGACCCTAACCGGGGTCTGGAACGTTCGTCTTATAGGCGGGACAGGACCGGGCGGTAGTGTTGTCGGCAGTCCGGTTCAAGAGGCTTGGCAAACTGTATGAATGCATCTGCGGCACCATTGCTTCGCCTGGAAGGCATTAAAAAGGTTTTTTTCACCGATGAGGTGGAAACGCATGCCCTGGCCGGGATTCACTTGGAAGTCAACAGCGGCGACTACGTATCCATCGCCGGACCTTCCGGCTGCGGCAAGTCCACGTTGCTGTCGATCCTGGGCCTTTTGGATTCGCCGACGGAAGGTTTTTACACGCTGAACGGCCAGCCGGTGGCCAACCTTGGCCACGCCCAACGCGCCCGCATTCGGAACCGCGAGATCGGCTTTATTTTCCAGAGTTTCAACCTGATCGGGGACCTGACCGTGTTCGAGAACGTCGAACTGCCGCTGACGTATCGGGGGATGGACGGGACTGAACGCAGGAAACGGGTTAACGAAGCGCTGGAGAAGGTGGGCATGGCCCATCGGGTAAGGCATTACCCCTCGCAACTCTCCGGCGGACAGCAACAGCGCGTGGCTGTGGCACGCGCCCTCGCGGGCAAACCGTCCATCCTCCTGGCCGACGAACCGACGGGCAACCTGGATTCAAAAAACGGCGAAGCCGTGATGGACCTGCTGGACAAACTGCACCAGGATGGCGCGACGATCTGCATGGTCACGCACGATCCTCGGTTCGCCCGGCAGGCCCAGCGCGTCGTCAACCTGTTTGATGGCCGCATCGTGGAAGACACGGCCGTCAGGAATTAATCGTCTCGTATGCGATTGGAACGGATCACACCCCATGTTTTTGCGGACCAAATATCCGGAGGAGGAGATTGAGAATATGCCCGTGCTTTCAAAATTCTATGGCATTGTGATTCGCATGGTTTTCGTCCGGTCGTTGGCGGCGCATTTCCACGCGATCTACGGCCAATGCGAGCTGATCGTCGGCATCTCGCCGTTGCGGATCATTCAAGGCGACGCGCCGGGCCGGGTCCGGGACATGGTGCTCGAATGGGCGGAGCAACACCAACGCGAGTTGTTGAATGCCTGGAACCGGTGCGGCCTGGCCATGCCGCCACTGCCGATCGCCCCCTTGCAATGAAGAACCGAATTGTCCACAAACCAACAAACCGCTGAATTCAAAATGAAACTATACTCCCTGCTCCTGTTTGCCGGCTGCCTCGCGGCCTGTGCTGAGACCGAAGAACGGATCAACAAACGTTTTGCGGTCCAAACGGGCGGCAAAGTCGTCGTGGACGTGGACTTCGGGTCCATCGACGTCAGCACCAACGCGACCAGCGAAGTGATCGTGGACGTGTTCCGGAAGGTCAGCCGGAGGAACAAGTCCGACGAAGAGGAGTTTCTGCGCGAGCGCCCGGTCACCTTTTCGCAGGACGGCGATACCGTCACCATCCGCTCCCGCCGGCAGAAGAAGGGCCCTGACTCGTGGCGCGGCTCCCAACGCACGGAAGGGAAGTACACTCTCACCGTTCCCGCGCGGTTCAATACTCAACTCAAGACTTCCGGCGGCGGGATCGCCGTGAGCGATCTCGCGGGAGAGATAAAAGCGGGAACGAGCGGCGGGGGACTGAAGTTCACACGCCTGCGCGGTCCGCTCGATGGTGACACCTCGGGCGGCGGCATCCGCGTCGCGGATTGCGAGGGCGCGCTGAAGGTGCACACCAGCGGCGGCGGCATCGACGTGGCGGGCGGCTCCGGAACACTGAACGGCGACACCTCGGGCGGTTCCGTCGTCGTGAAGGACTTTCGCGGTGCGGCGCAAGTCGAGACCAGCGGCGGCGGCATCACCATCGAAAACGTGGCGGGCAAGGTTGGCGGCTCGACTTCCGGCGGTTCAATTTCAGCCGTCTTGCCGTCGCCCTTGACAGATGAAGTGAGACTTTCCACTTCGGGCGGCGGCGTGACGGTGCGGGTTGCGGAGAACGCGGCATTCGACCTGGACGCGGCGACCTCCGCCGGGGGTGTCAGCAGCGAACTGGCGGTGACGGTCGTGGGCAGGATTGGCGGCGACCACATGAAAGGCACGGTCAATGGCGGCGGCAAACCGGTTGTCCTCCGCAGCAGCGCCGGCAGCATTCGAGTGAAGAAGCTATGAACCGGCACGCGCGCCATGAAAAGACAATCAGTGAATCAGTGAGTCAGTGAATCAGTGAATCAGTGAGCCAGGGAGTTCTGGAGGATAGGAGCTCAGCTCATCCTTCACTGATTCAAACTTCACTGACCGTTTTGTGAACGACCTCCGTTACGCCTTGCGGACGCTGCTGAAGAATCCCGGCTTCACCGCGGTGGCCGTGCTCACGCTCGCGCTGGGGATCATGGCGACAACGGCAATCTACAGCGTGATCCACGCCGTGGTGTTGGACCCGTTCCCTTACAAGGACGTGGACAATTTAATGAGCGTCAAGGTCTGGGACCCGGGCCAGCGGGGCTTCCGGACCTACTATTCCAGCGACCAGTTCCTCGAGATCGCCGGGCGGAATTCGATCTTTGATGGCGTCATCGCCTCCACCATCAGCGACATCCTGTGGACCGGCGATGGAGATCCGCAGCGGCTGCGGGGAAACTACGGCACGCCGAACACATTCCAGATCATGGGCGTTCCGCCCTTGTTGGGACGGACATTCACGCCGGCCGACGGCAGACCCGATGCGGAAGCCGTTGCCGTCCTCGGTTACCGGTTTTGGCAGCGTCAGTTCGGCGGCGACCCGGGCGTGGTGGGCCGCAAGCTCCGCCTGAACGACAAGGTCCGGACGGTGATTGGAATCATGCCGAAGCGATTCATGTGGCGCGGCGCCGAGGTTTACCTGCCGATCGTGTTCGAGCGAGGGCGCGTGGTTGAAGGCGTCCGCAACGTCCACTTGCTCGGGCGGCTGAAACCGGGCATCACCGATGCGCAGGCCGAAGCGGACCTCCACCCGATCATCGAGGACTTGAAAAAACGTGAGCCGACGCAATTTCCGGAAAGATGGCGGGTGGGACTGCTCTCATTCAGAGAAACCTTTCCCAGCAGCATCCGTGAGAACCTCTGGATCCTGTTCGGGGCGGTGGGTCTGTTGCTTTTGATTGCCTGCGCCAATGTCTCGAACCTTCTCCTGTCAAAGGCCGCTTCGCGGCAGAAGGAGATGGCGGTGCGCTCCGCTTTGGGAGCGGGCCGGGCGCGCCTGATCCGTCAGTTGCTCACCGAGAGCCTGGTGCTCGCGATGGCTGGAGGCGCGCTGGGCACGGCCCTGGCGTTCGGGGGTCTGCAAGCCATTCTGGCTCTGGTTCCACCGGACACAATTCCAGACGAGTCGGAGATCGCGCTCAACACGCCGGTCTTGTGCTTCACGTTGTTCGTGTCGTTGCTCACGAGTGTTGTGTTCGGGCTCGCCCCGGCGCTCCACACCTGCACACGCGATCTCGCGAACTCACTGCGCGAGGCGGGCCGCGGTCTGGCGGGAAATGTTCGCCAGGCAATTCTGCGCAAGAGCCTGGTTGTCGCCGAAGTTGCCCTGTCGCTCATGCTGCTGCTGGCAGCCAGCCTGATGATTCGGACTTTCTTGGCGATGCAGAACGTCGAACTCGGCTTCCGCGCCGACCGGCTCTTGACGATGCGGGTTCCGCTGCCGGAGCAACGTTACCCTGATCTCGCTCGGCGGACCGCCTTTTTCCAGGAGTTGCTGGGGCGCGTGAGCGCCGTCCCCGGAGTGGTGGCTGTTGGGTTGAACACCAGCGTGCATCCGCTGGGTAATTGGACGTTGCCGGTGGAAGTCGCGGGCAGCACGCAGGAGGGCGCGCGACCCGTCGTGATTCATCAGATCAACGCTGACTACACGAAAGCGCTCGGGATATCGCTCGTCAAGGGGCGCCTGTTCGCGGAGAACGAGGTGAACACCAGGCGGCACCTGGCCATCGTAAACCAGAGCTTCGGGCGAACCCTGATGGACGGTCGGGACCCACTGGGGCAAGTGGTCCGCATTCCACGATTTAACCAGGCTCCCTTTGCCTTGGAGGACGATTCATTTCAGATCGTGGGCGTGGTGAAGGACACGTTGAACCGCGGCCTCACCGACCAGGTCATGCCGGAGATCTACCTGCCGTTCACGATGTTGGGCCTGGCGGATCGTCTTGTGACTCTCACGCGGGCGGACCCGGCCGGAGTGACTCGTGCCGTGCTGGGCCAGGTCTATGCGGTGGACAAGGATCAGCCGGTCACCGACGTCAGGACGATTGAGAGAGTTCTGCAGGATGGGATCTACGCTGGCCCGCGCTTCAATCTCGCGCTTTTCTCCGTGTTCGCCGGTCTTGGATTGACGCTGGCGATCATCGGAGTCTATGGCGTGATATCCAATTCCGTGGCGCAGGAAACGCACGACATTGGCGTCCGGATGGCGATCGGGGCAAGTCCCGGCTGCATCGCCGGGATGATTGTGAAGCGCGGCTCGCGGCTCCTGCTCGCAGGCATCGCGCTGGGCTTGGCGGGCGGTTTCTTGACGGCGCGCCTGCTCGCGGGCCAGATCTGGAATGTGTCTGCCTTCGACCCGATCTCGTTCGGCGCTGTTTCTCTAATCCTTCTCGTGGCGGGTCTTCAGGCCTGCCTGTGGCCGGCCCGGCGCGCCGCAAGGATCGAACCGATGGAGGCGTTGCGATATGAATGACGAATGACGATTTCCGAATGACAGATGAAACACCAAACACCAAGCTCCAAACACCAGATAATGTCCAAAGCTCAAGCTCCAAGGCGCCGACGTCGCGGGAGAAATCGGGTTGCGGAGATTGGGAAATCTTTGGTGTTTGGTGCTTGAATATCGGGATTTGGAATTTTGTCTGCTCAACGCTTCAACGCTTCAACGCTCCACCGTCTTGCGCGGGTCCCAGGCATCGCGCAGACCGTCGCCGAGGAAATTGAGGGCGAACAACGTGGATGCCAGTGTGAGGGCGGGAAAGACAATCATCCACCAATAGATGCGGATGGGGTTGATCTGCGCGGCGCCTTCGGCGAGGAGCGAACCGAGGCTTGCCTGGGGCGGCTGGATGCCGAGTCCGAGGTAACTCAAAAACGATTCATACAACAGAATCGAAGGGATCGTCAGCGTCAGATAGGTGATAATGATGCCGCCAACGTTCGGCAGAATGTGGCGTAACAGAATTCGTGTATGGCTCGCCCCCAGTGCGCGGCTGGCGTCCACGAACGGGCGTGTCCGCAACGACAATACCTGGCCGCGCACAATCCGGGCCATGGTCAGCCACGACACCGCGCCGAGGCCGGCGAACAACAACAGCATGTTGGCAGCCGCTCCCGCTTCCGGGAAAAAATTCCAGGACAGCCAACGCTTGAAGGGCTCCTCGAGGAGGGCAATCAGCACGAGGACGAACACAAGGGAAGGCAGCGAGTAGAGGACATCCACCAACCGCATCAGAACGCTGTCCCAACGCCCGCCGACATAGCCGGCAATCGCGCCCCACAACACGCCGATGACCAGACTGACCACCGCGCCCACAACGCCCACGACCAACGAAATGCGCGCGCCATAAAAGACGCGGCTCAACAAATCGCGACCGTGAACGTCCGTGCCGAACCAATGCGTGGCGCTCGGCGGTTGAAATTGCGCGTCGGACAAGCTCGTGGGCGCCCAGGTCATCGCCCGCGGCACAAGGGAGGCGATGCCCGGCCGTTCAAGCCCGGGCCAGATCAAAGCCAGCAGAACGACGGCGAACAAAAACAGCCCGCTGAAGACAGCGACGCGGTTGCGCCGGAGTCGCCGCCAGGCCCGTTGACGGGGACTGGAATGAGGGCGAGGGGCGAGGGGCGAGGGGCCGGAGCTTGTGGTCTGCGGGCCGGTACTGCCCGGCTCCGGACGGTCGCCTCGCGCCTCGCGCCTCGCGCCGTTCTCATTCATACTTCACCCTGGGATCGAGCAGACTGTAGGCGAGGTCCACCAGCAGGTTCAGCAGCAGCAGCAGGAACGCGTACAACAGCACGAGGCCCACGACCATCGGGTAGTCGCGGTTCGATGTGCCGTTGACCAGGAACACGCCGATGCCGGGAATTTGAAAAATAGTTTCGACGACGAATGAGCCGGTCAACAGATCGGCCAGCAACGGTCCGGAATAGGAGACGACCGGCAGCACGGCGAGCGGGAGGGCGTGCTTCAGCAGCACCGCTGTTTCGCTCAGGCCCTTGGCGCGCGCGGTCGTGATGAATCCGGCGTGCAGCGTGGTCAGCATTCCTTCGCGCGTCAGCCGGGCAATTTTTCCGGCGAAATAAAGGCCCAGCGTGAGCGTCGGCAGGATGACGTGCGCGGCTCCGCCCCAGAGCGCGACGGGGAACCAGCGCCATTTGATGGCGAACAGCACGATGAGGACCGGTCCGACGACCAGCGCCGGCACGCAAATCACCAGCAACGCGAAGAAACTTCCGGCGTATTCCCGCCAGTCTCCTTGGCGGGCCGCGGTGACAAAACCGAGCGGCACGCCGAAGCCCAGCGCGAAACAGAATGACAGCGCGCCCAGCGTCATGGAAACCGGCAGCCCCTGGGAGATGATGTCGTTGACGGTGTGATTGCGGTATTTCATGGACGGACCGAAGTCACCGGCGAGCAGACCGCCTTCGGTTCTGCGCCATTTCCCGTCCGGTCGTTTCTCCCAAAGCAAACCGAGATAGCGGAGGTACTGTTTCCACACGGGCTCGTCGAGGTGGTATTTGACTTCGAGGGCGCGCTTGATTTCGGGCGAGGCCGGCGCGCGTTCTTTGTCAAACGGCCCGCCGGGCGCCAGGTGCAGCAATCCAAACGCCAGGAAGCTGATCATCAGCATCAGCGGAACCGTGAAACCAAGGCGTTTCAGAAAATACATGCGTGCGGGTTCGTAGTTAGTAGTCAGTGACCAGTGACCAGTGACCAGTGATCAGTGGTCCGTGGTCCGTGGATTCGGAGTCACTTTGTAGATCGAGCGGATCGGATTTTGAGAAAGGATGTTTGTGAATATGCCTTTGATCCTGGTGGCGTCGTAATAGTCGAGACCGGCGTAGTAGAAGAGCGGCACGATGGGCGTCTCCTCGCGCACCAGGAGGATTTCCGCCTGTTGCAATTGTTGCGCGCGTTTGGCGCGGTCGATTTGCGCGTTGGCTTCGCGAACCAGTTCGTCGTAGCGGGCGTTTTTCCAGCCGGTGCGGTTGTTGCCGTTGTTGCTCATGAACATGTCCAGAAACGTGTTGGGATCGTTGTAATCGCCGATCCAACTGCTGCGGCACAGGTCGTAATCCAGTTCGCCCTGCGCCCGCAGGAAGGTCTTCCATTCCAATTTGCGAATCCCCACGTGGACGCCCAGTTCGCGCCGCCACATCTCCTGGAGCTCGACGGCGATCTGCTCGTGGAGGCGCGAAGTCGTGTCGCACAGGTAATCGAAAGAGGGGAACCCTTGGCCGTCCGGAAAGCCCGCTTCGGCGAGGAATTGGCGCGCCCGGGCGGCGTTCAGACCGAGTCCCTCCGGCGATACATAGCCCGGGATGCCCGGTGTGGTGTAGCTGGAGGCGGTATGTTCGCCGCCTTTGGTGATCTTCTCCACGATGCGTTTCTTGTCGATGGTCAGCGCGAACGCCTTGCGCACGCGCGGGTCGTCGAAGGGTTTTCGCGTCACGTTGAAGCGGATGAAATAGGTGCCGAGATAGGGAAAACTGTGGAAATCGGCCCGCTGAAGCAGCACATCGAGCAGTTCGACCGGCACCAGGTTCTTGTCCCAGACAATGTCCACCGCATGGGTTTCGTACAGGTTCAACGCCGTGTTCGCGCTGGTGCAGGGCAACAGGTCCACCATTTCGCTCCGGGTGTTCGCGGCGTCCCAGTAACGCGGGTTTTTTTGCAGTCGAATCCGGTCGTTGACCCGCCAGGTCTTCAGTTGATAGGGACCGCTGCACGGCACGGGTTGAACCATCAACCAACGGTCGCCGTGCTTTTCGATGGCCTGGCGCGGCACCACCCGAAGCGTCACGTAGGTGCAGAGATCGATGAAGAACGCCGTGGGATTTCCTAACTCGACGCGGAGAGTGTGGTCGTCCAGGGCCTGCGCGCCAACCTGCGAAGGGTCTTTGATCCGCCCCGCATTGTACGCTTCGCCATTCTTCAGGTAAAACAATTGCCCGGCATATTCGCTCGCGGTGGCCGGGTTCAGCACGCGCCGCCAGGAATAGACAAAATCATGCGCGGTGATCGGCTCGCCGGTGGACCACACCGCGTTGGTGCGCAGGTGGAAGGTGTAAACTCTCCCGTCCGGTGACAGGTCCCAGCTTTGGGCGAGGTCCGGAACGGGCGTTGCGTTGGTCGGGTCGTAGCGGGTCAAGCCGCCGAACAGTTCCAAAGCCACTCGTCCGTCCGCTTCTCCGGTGACCACGGCCGGATCGAGTGATTCCGGTTCGGCACCGTTGATGATGACCAGGTCGGCGGGCGGCCCGGAGCGGGCGCAGCCGCCGAGAAGCAGAACGGCCGACACGAAGGGGAAAGCCAGCCAACGCGCGAGGCGCGGCGCGCACTGCGGAAAGGATGCACCCGGGCCGTGTGCCGTCCTCCCGGTTCCGCCTTCCCGGTTCCGCCAACGACGAAATGCTCCCGGTTTATTTTCGTGATCCTCAAGGCAGGGCAGGCGTCTCGCCCGCCTCACTGCTGACCTCTTCCGGTTCATGGCCGTTGAGCACATCCAAAGGGAACACGGAGCATCCCGGGAACGCTCGCCGAGGACTTCATGAATGGGAATTTATTTTGCGGGCACGGCCGGCGGATTGGTGGCAGGCGCCGGGGCCTCCAGATTGGTCAGGACGTTGCTGGACGCCGGCAGCGGCAGGACAATCGCATTGGTGCCGATCGCCGCGTTCGTTGGCGTCAGCGAGGGCGTCACCAGGGGAGCCGACGCCGTTTTCTTCTTCAATTCTTCGTCAAATTTCCGGCCTCCTTCGACCGACTGGTGCGCGCGTATGGCCGAGAGTAGCAGCGACAGGCCGAGGAACACGCCGGCGGAGTATTTGGTGATCTTGGTCAGCGCGGTGCCCGACCCGGCGCCGAACAAGGCGTCGGTTGCGCCGCCGCCGAACGCGATACCCGCGCCCGCCTCCTTCTTCGGCAGTTGAATCAGGATCAGCAGCATCAATAACAGGCAGTCCAACACCAGAATGACCGTCAACAAACCAATGAAAAAATTCAGCATGATCGTTCTCTCAATTCAGGCAGTTCTTGACGATGTCCGAAAAACTGCGGTCTTCCAGGGACGCGCCGCCCACCAGCGCGCCGTCCACGTCGCGCTGGCTCATCATCTCGCGGGCGTTCGACGGTTTCACGCTGCCACCGTATTGGATTCGCACGCGCCGGGCAACCGTCTCGTTGAACATGGCGGCCAGTTGTTTGCGGATGAACATATGCGCGTCCTGCGCCTGATCGGCGGTCGCGTTCCGGCCGGTGCCGATGGCCCACACCGGTTCGTAGGCAACGATCGTTTCCTCCATCTGGTCGGCGGACAATCCGGCCAGGCTCCCGCGCAACTGCGTGCCCAGGACCAGTTCGGTCCGGCCCCCTTCGCGTTCGGCCAGGGTTTCTCCCACGCAGACGATCGGTTTGAGCGACGCGGCGTGCGCGGCCAGCGCCTTCCTGGCGATCAACTCGTCGGTCTCTCCCTGATACTGCCGCCGCTCCGAATGGCCGAGAATGACGTAACGCACCGAAAATTCCTTGAGCATGCCGGCGGCGATTTCCCCGGTGTAAGCGCCGAAATTGTGTTCGCTCATGTTTTGCGCGCCCAGGCGGATATTCGTGTTGAGGACCGCCCGGGAAACTTCGCTGAGCGCGGTGAAGGGCGGACAGATGACGATATCCACCTCCTTGATGTTGACCAGTTCCCGTTTGAGGCCGCCCACCAGGTCGAGCGCCTCGGCCACGGTCTTGTTCATCTTCCAGTTGCCGGCGATGATCAGTTTGCGCGCTTTATCCACGGCTCAATGTTTCAGGTTTAAGGTTTAAGGTCGGGCCCGCCGGAAGCCTGCGTTTGGTTCATACAACGCTTGAACGCTTCAACGTTTTAAGGGTTCAACTACGGCGCGCTCATTTGTCGGCCAACGCGGCCACTCCCGGCAACACTTTCCCTTCGAGAAATTCCAGACTCGCGCCGCCGCCGGTGCTCACGAACGTGACCTGGCCGGTCAATCCGGTCAGGTTCAGCGCCTTCACACTGTCGCCGCCGCCGATGATGCTCTGGGCGCCCTTTTGCGTGGTGTCTGCCACCGCCCGCGCCACCGCGAAGGTGCCTTCCGAAAATCGTTTGTCCTCGAATACACCCATCGGCCCGTTCCATAAAATCGTTTTCGCCTTCGGAATAGTTTCGCTGTAGGTCTGGCGCGTTTTCGGCCCGATGTCCATGCCTTCCTCGGCGTCGGGAATGTCAAGACTGTCGTTGACGCGCGGGTTCTGCCATTCGATGACCGGTTTGCCTTTCCGGTTCAACCTGCCGGTCTCCACCGGTGTGGCGACGATGTTATCGACGGGCAACAGGAAGGGCACCTTGCGGGCTTTGGCCTTTTCCAGCGCCGCCCGGGCGACTTCCACGCGGTCCGGTTCGACCAGCGATCGGCCGACCCGCTTGCCCAGCGCCAGCCGGAATGTGTAAGTCATCGCGCCACCGATGAGGATCGTGTCCGCCTTGTCGAGCAAGCGATCGATGACGTTGATTTTTTCCGACACTTTCGCGCCGCCGAGGATGACGACGAAGGGGCGCGCGGGATTTTCCAGTTCCTCTCCGAGAAATTTCAACTCGCGCTCCATCAACAGGCCGGCGGCGCATTTCCCGCCGCGTCGGGCCACGACCCGCGCCACGCCTTCGGTGGAGGCATGCGCCCGATGCGCCGCGCCAAAAGCGTCATTCACGTAAACCTCGGCCACCGTCGCCAGTTTTTCCGCAAAGGCCGGGTCGTTCGCCTCTTCCTCGTTGTAATAGCGGACGTTCTCCAGCAACAGGATGTCCCCGGGTTTCAATGCCTCCGCCGTTTTCTCGACCTTTTCTCCGGTGCAATCGTCCACGAACGCAACCGGGCGAAGCAGCAGGTCGGCCAGTGTCGCCGCCACGGGGCGCAGCGACAGGGACGGATCGCGCTTGCCCTTGGGGCGGCCGAGGTGGGAGGCGAGGATGATGCGCGCGCCCTTTTCCATCAGCAGTTCGAGCGTCGGCAGGGTTTCCTTGATGCGCGTGACATCGTTGATGACCATCCGGCCGTCTTTTTCCTCCATAGGCACGTTGTAATCCACGCGCACAAACACGCGCCGGCCGCGCACGTCCAAATCGTTGACCGTCAGCTTCGCCATAAAAAATAAACAGGGGCGGAAGGATAACGAAGCGCGCCGGTCAGTCAAAGGAATTAAGGCATTGCCGACGGTCGATTTTCAATTGCCGGTTTCCGCCGGCGTGTCGTTGAGCATCGACAATCCTGATCGATCGGCAATCAGACGGTGCCCGCCACTGGGATCCGCGTTCCGACAGGTCACTGATTTAGTGAGCGCACCACGACGTTGACCCCGAACAACCCCATCATCGCAACGCAACAGGCGAGTTTGCCCAGCGCTCCGGCAAACAGGCCGAGCACGGCGCCCAGTCCAGCCCGCGCCGCCTCCTTCCATTCGCGCCCACCGATCATCTCAAACAAGAGCGCGCCCAGAAACGGACCGAGAATGATGCCGGGCAGGCTGAAGAAGATGCCGACCAATCCACCGACGACCGCGCCGAGCACACCGCGCCACGTTGCGCCCAGGCGCTTCGCGCCAACCATGCTGGCCAGATAATCCATCACCAGGGACACCACCATCAGCGCGCCCAGAATGACGAGCGCCAGGGTGCTGGCGCTCGCCGCGCCGAAGTAGAGCCGATGCCCGATGGCCGCCAGCATCACCAGCGGGGTGCTCGGGATGCCGGGCAAAACGCTTCCGGCCAGCCCGAAACACATCACGAATAGAGCAAGCGATAAACCGAGGATCTGTTCCGCGGTCATGGTGGAATCTTAACGCAATTGTTTGAACAACGCAAAACGTGGCCGCCTCCCGTCAACCGGGTGTGACCGTGCGGAAAAGTATCGGGCGGCCAGATGGTTTGTTGCCTTGGTGACACGCGACCACGGGGTGGCTTCATCTTCGGTTAATTAACGCGAGTAAGCCCAATGTAAGGAACACCGCTGCCATGATGAGGAAGGCAAATTCAACGCAGCGCGGCCAACGCCTCCGTGAAATCTTCCGGCCAGGGCGCTTCGCATTTCAATTCCTTTCCGGTACGCGGATGTTTGAAGGCAAGCCTGTGCGCGTGGAGCATCTGGCGCGGGGCGGCGTAACCGGTCAGTTCGCTCAGGCGTTTGTTCTGGCGGTTGCCGTAGGTGGCGTCGCCCACCACCGGAAAGCCGAGATGTTTGAAGTGGACGCGAACCTGGTGGGTGCGGCCGGTGTGGAGCAGCGCCTCGACCAGCGTGGCTTCGCGCAAACGTTCGAGCACGCGGAAGGTCGTCCAGGCTGCCCGCCCGCTGCCGTCCGTCACCGCCATGCGCTTGCGGTGTGTGGGATGACGCGCAATGGCCGCGCGAATGTCGCCGCGGTGCGGCGTGACCGCGCGACAGACAATGGCGTGATAAACCTTTTCCACCTCGCGGCCGGCGAATTGCGTGGAGAGCGCGAGATGGGTCGGATCGTTCTTGGCAACAACCAGGCAGCCGCTGGTCTCCTTGTCGAGCCGATGCACGATGCCCGGCCGCGCCACGCCCCCGATGCCGCTGAGTTGTCCGGCGCAATGATGCAGCAACGCATTGACCAGCGTGCTCTCCTGGTGCCCGGCGGACGGATGCACCACCATGCCGGGCGGTTTGCTGATCACGAGCAGATCGTCATCCTCGAACAGAATGTCGAGCGGGATTTCCTGCGGTTGCGCGGTGGACGGTCGGGCGTCGGGCCAGTGGATTCCAATTTTTTCTCCGGCCCGCGGATGGTGGGTGGCTTTGACGGATTTGCCATCCACGCGAATGTCGCCTTGCTGGATCAGGCGCTGGATCGCGCCGCGCGAGAGGGTCGGGAATTGCGCGCGCAGGAACGTGTCGAGCCGTTCCTGCGGCAGCGTCCGTTCGACCCGGAGGATGGTTTCATTGCGGGTGGACATTCAAGACGGCGAAGATTCACGACTCAGGACTCTGGACTTTGGGCCGTGCATTGGACAACGCCCGCCAAAGCAACACTCCGGCAACGAAAATGAAGATGCTCAACACCTGGGCCGGCGTGGCATGGCCACCCAGATAGTACGTCGTGTAATCGCCCCGAAACGCCTCCACCAACGCGCGCAACACCGCGTAGCAGACGAGATAAACGGCGAAAATCTCACCGTCGAATTTCTTCCGGCGATAGAGCCGGGCCAGGAAGGCGTAAAGGGCGAGATTCAACAACGCTTCGTAAACCTGGGTCGGGTGGACGCCGTCGCCGCGGGTGGGATGATCCTTTGGAAAATGAATCGCCCACGGCA
>WNFZ01001863.1_pt1 | contig 20139 bp, 19 predicted proteins | sample 5400081 | NCBI WGS metagenome assembly WNFZ01 (sample SAMN13153365, study PRJNA577476) | soil metagenome | isolation source: 80 cm soil or saprolite under grassland replicate 1 | place: USA:California | collected 2016-06-15
CTTGCGTTCTCCTCGTTCCTGCAGCCGCGACGCCTTCTGCTGAGCGCGCCCGTGAGCCTCCGATACCTCAGCAAGCTGGATTCGGCCCAGCGATCGCTTCAGGCCCGGATCCGGGCGACCGTTCCCAAGGCGGAGATCCGCTGGAAGTACAGCGTCGTTCTCAACGGTCTCGCAGTGATCGTGCCGGAGGAGCAGGTTGGCTGGCTCGCCCGCCTCCGCGGAGTCGGGCGGCTGTGGCCGGCCATCCGCTACCGGCCCCTCCTCGACAAGACGCCCCAGCTGATCGGGGCCACAACGCTGTGGGGACCGACACTTGCGGGGGCGGGACAGGGAGTAAAGATCGGGATCATCGATGACGGCATCGATCAGACACACCCGTTCTTCGACCCGACCGGCTATGTGTACCCGCCGGGCTTTCCGAAGGGTCAGACCGCGTACACCACGCCCAAGGTCATCGTCGCGCGGGCGTTTCCACCGGCGACCCGCCCTGTCACGAATGCGGGGCTGCCGTTCGATACCGAACGATCGGACCATGGACTCCACGTGGCAGGCATTGCCGCCGGGGACAATGACACGCCGACCGACGACGGCCTACGCATCTCGGGGATCGCGCCTCGTGCCTACCTAGGTAACTACCGTGCAGCGACGCTCCCGAGTCAGTTCGGCCTGAATGCGAACTCGCCCGAGCTCGTTGCGGGTATCGAGATGGCCGTCCGTGACGGCATGGACGTGATCAATCTCTCCTTCGGAGAGGTGGAGATCACTCCGAAACGGGATCTCGTCGTCAGAGCGCTCAACGCCGCCGCAGACGCAGGAGTCGTGTCCGCGATCTCGGCTGGGAACGATTTCGCCGCGTTCGGCTTCGGCTCGATCAACTCTCCAGCATCGGCCTCAAAGGCGATCGCGGTGGCGGCCTCGAGCGGGGGCCACGGCAGCAGTACGACGGATAGGCCCGCTCCGTTTTCCTCTGCCGGTCCGACGCCGTACTCACTTGCCTTCAAGCCGGACGTAACCGCACCGGGAGAGGACGTCGTGTCGGGCGCGCCCGGCGGCAGCTTTATCGAGCTGAGTGGGACGAGCATGTCAGCCCCGCACGTGGCAGGGGCGGCAGCCCTCCTCCACCAGCATCATCCGCAGTGGACACCGGCCCAGATCAAGTCCGCACTCGTGCTCACCGGAGCGCCGGTTCGACTTGCCTCGGGGATCGAGGTCAGCCCACTGCGGGAAGGCGGCGGCCGGATCGATCTCGTTCGAGCCGATCAGCCATTCGTTTTCGCAAGCCCGACGAGCTTCTCGTTCGGATTGCTCCGGCCGCGGACCAGCGCAGCCCGGACCGTGGCACTGTCAGACGCCGGCGGAGGAGCGGGGTCGTGGTCCGTGGGAGTGTCCCCTGCTGGCCTCGGAAGCATGATCTCGGTGCCGTCCCGGACGAGCGTGCCCGGGAAGCTGCGCGTACGCGCAGTCGTCCGTCCCGGAGCGCCCGAGCGGGACACAAGCGGCTTCGTGGTGCTTGCGCGCGGGACCGTCCGCCTCAGGATTCCTTTCTGGGTTCGCCCGGAGCGGCCGCGACTTCTGGGCGAGCGGCACATCCCGCTGGTACAAGCCGGCGTCCACCGCGCCAGTACGGCGCTCGGTGTCTCACGCGTGTCCTCGTATCGATATCCGGACGTCCCCGAGGGTGCCGGGTTTCCGGTTCGGCTCCCAGGTCGAGAGGTCGTGTATCACGTGCGAATCGGGCGGGCGATCGCCAACTTCGGTGTCGCCGTGGTCGGCAGCGATCCTCACGTCCGCGTCGAGCCGCGAATCGTCCGCGGTGGCGACGAGAACCGCCTCGCCGGATACGCGGGTTTGCCCGTGGACCAGAATCCGTACCGCTCGAGCTACGGACGCCACCGCCTGGTTGTCGGGGTCGTCCGCCCCGGGCCGGGCGTCTACGACGTCGTCTTCGACACTCCGCCTCGCGCTCGCTCCGGCGGGTTTCGCTTCCGGTATTGGCAGGGCGATACGACACCGCCGACAACGCGCATTCTCGGTGTCCGCGATCGGGTGCTCCACATCGCCGTACGCGATCGCGGCTCCGGAGTCGACCCGACCTCGCTCGGCGCTCGGATCGACGGCGATCCCGTGCCGGTCTCGTTCACGGCCGGAGAGGCTCGCATCTCCGTGGCAGGTCTCTCTGGCCGGCGGCACACACTCACCCTGAGCGTCGCCGACTACCAGGAAACGAAGAACATGGAAAACGTCGGGCGCGTGCTGCCGAACACGCGCACGCTTCGGACAACCTTCCTCGTCCGATAGGCGTCAGCTCTTGCGGTCGGTCTCCTCGATCGTGGGGAGCTCATCGAGATCCCGCTCGACGCTGGCGGCGAACTCCTCGGTCTCGGTGCGAAGGAGCTTCAGCTGACTCTTTCGACGCGCACGCTCGCGGCGCTGCCGCGCTTCGTTTCCATAGCGCGCCCACAGCCGCGGCCACTCCGCGCCGATCAAGGCCGCGACGGCGCAGGCGAGCAGGGCGATCATCAGCCAGCCCACGACTTCATTCTACCCACGGCCACGGCGGCGGGATCTCACCGGAGACTGCTGGGCTCACGGCTCCCCTCTCCATCAGCCCGGATGACTCGGACGGTGCCGGTGCGCTAAACCGACCGCTTCTCCTGGCCGATAGAGGTGCGATGAGCAGCCAGCTGGTCGTTCCGTATCTCGTCCTCTGGGCGGTGCTGATGAGGGCGCTGCTCGTGCGGGCGCAGATCGCCCCACCTATGTGCGCGCGCTGCGGCCTGAAGCTCGAGCGGTCGCAACTCGGCGAACCGATCTGCCGCTGTCACTAGAGATCGGCTAAGTCCGAGTTTCGCCCGCCTGGTAGACCCGCATCGGTAGGCGTGCGAGCGGCTCGCCGCCGGTGGCCGTGACGAGCCATGTGTCCTGCATGTACAGGCAGTCGCGGCCGTTGTCCGCGATCGCGTGCGGGTGCAGCGAGAAGACCATGTTCTCGCGCAGCTCGGTCTCGATCCCCTCCCCGATCTTCGGATGCTCGATCATGGTCATCCCGATCGAGTGTCCGGTCACGTGACCCAGGTGATAGCCGCGGTCGGTGAAGCCTTTGGAGACGGCCCGATGCGCGTCGTGGGCGGTTGCGCCGGGACGGAGCGCGACCTTCGCGGCCTCGAAGTACTCCTCGTACGCCTCGAGCATCCTCCCCACTTCCGCGTTCGTCTCCCCGATCGCGCGCGAGACCTCAACCCAGTGGCCGCCGGGCCCTGCGATCTCGAGCGACGGAATGCAGAAGCTCCCGAGGAGGGCGTCACGGCGCGCGATCGCAAACTCAGGGCCGACGAGAACCATGTTCATCGTCAACCGGCCGCAGCCCTCCTCGACGAACAGCCGCTCCGCCGACGCAAGCACTTCAGCCGCCGTCTTCTCGGGGGAGTACGCCTCGAGAAACATCCAGAAGCCTTCCGTGTTGATGCGAACCGAGTCGCGAACAGATTCGAGCTCGGCGTCGCTCTTGACGGCCCGGGCGAGGTCGAACTCCATGTCGAACGGCACGACACTGATCTTGTGGCTCAGAGCCACAAAGTCGCGAACGGTGAGGACGTAGTCCAATCCGTACACCCCGACGCGCTTGCCGGCTAGTCGGTCCGCCAGCCATTCGCCAGGCCGGTCTGCGAAGACCTGGTCGTCGATCCATGTCGTTCCGTGCTCGCCGACGTAGCGCGCCTCTGCCGGGAAGACGATCGAGGGCTCCCCTTCGCGCGGAAGGAGGACGTAGGCGTAGCGGTGGACGATGACGAAGCCCGACATGTAGGTCACGGCTCCCTCGAAGCCCGTGTACTCGGACCCGCAGACGAGGACCGCGTCGATGTCGTGTTCGTCCATGGCTTCGCGCACGAGCCGGTAACGGCGTTCGATCTCAGCCGGACTCACCACGACCGCTCCAATGCCTTCACGAGCGCCCAGATCGCGCGGTTCAGCGGTGTCGGCACGCCGTGCTCTTCGCCGAAGCGGACGATGCCGCCGTTCAGATAGTCGATCTCCGTAAGGCGTCGTGCCTCGACGTCCTGGAGCATGGACGCTTTGTGGTCGTAGGCCACCTCCGGCTTCGCGGCATGGTCGATGAGCTCTTCCGGATCGGCGTCGAGCTCGATGGCCTGGACGGCTGCAACGGACTTGCCCTCGTCAACGAGGCCGCTGACGAGTCGGCGCAGCTCTGGGTCCTCGCAGACGCGACCGTGCGTCAGTCCGGTTAACGCCCCAACGGGGTTCGTCGCGGCGTTGAAGATGACCTTGCGCCACTGCGGACCCCGCGCGTCCGGGACTGCTTGCGCCGGCATCCCGGCGCGCGTGCACGCGTCCGCGAGGCGTTCGATCTCTTGCGCGGGCGCCGGCTTCGGTTCGAACGGGCCGAACGTCGTGTCGCCCTTGACGTCCCACTGGACCTGCCCCGGGGCGAGGAGCTTTCCCGCCGGGAAGGTTGTCCCGCGGATCACGCGCTCGACGTGGTCAGCGATCGATTCCTCGTTCCCCAGGCCGTTCTGGACGGTCGCCACGCAACCGTCCGCGAATGCGTCCGCCGTCGCCGCGATCGCCAAGGCCGTGTGCATCGCCTTCGTCGCGACGATCCCGAAGTCGCACCGCGGTAGCTCCTTCGCGTCCCAGGTCGCACGCGGCCGTGCGACCACCTCTCCCGCTCCGCTGAGGCGAAGCCCGTCGCGGTTGATCGCCTCCACGTGCTCGCGCGCCAGGTCGTACGCCCAGACCTCGACGTCGTCGAGCTGCGCCAGGTTCGCGGCGAACAGCGAGCCCACGGCGCCACAGCCGACGACGCAGACCTTCACGCCGCACCCTGGCTCGACACGCCCCGTCCGGCCACGTCTGGGGTCAGACCCCGGCCGTGCCCGGAGGGGTCAGGTGCTGCCGCGATTCGCGGCACGGACAGAGCGTAAGCCAACCTCACGGCGAAGCTCCACGGACACGTCCCGGGTCTGACCCCGGGCATGGCTGCGGAAGACGTCATGAGTAGGACTCCTCGCGGGCCTTCACCAGCCGGTAGACCGCAGTCTGCAGCGGAGCATCGACCCCGTGCCGGTCCGCTTCGCGAACCAGGGTGCCGTTGATCAGCTCGACCTCTGTCGGCCGCCGCGCTTCGACGTCCTCCAGCATCGAAGGGAAGTGTGCGCTCCCTCGCTTCGTGGCGAGCACGTTCATCTCCCACGGATCTTCGTGGAGCTCCACTCCCGCAGCCTCGGCAACGCGCTTGCCTTCTTCGACAAGGTCGTGCACGAGATGGCCGAGGTCCGAGCCCTCGCGCTCGGCCGCGAAGTGCTGGTCGTGCGGGAGGCCCGTGAGCGCGGCGACGCCGTTGACGGTCGCGTTGAAGATCAGCTTGGACCACTGGGCAGGCCGCAGGTCCGGCAGCGCCTCGGCCTTCAGCCCCGAGTCGATGAGCAGCTGCGAGACCTCCTGCACTCGTTCGAAGGGCGTGTCCTCGTAGGGGCCGAGCCAGGTCGGCGTGTCGAGGATGTACTCCACATGCGTGTCGGTGTGCTTCGTCCCGCTCATGAACGTGACCGCCGACACGAGCTGCCACTCCCCTCTGCGGCGCACCACCTCCTCCGCGCCGAGCCCGTTCTGGACGGTCACGATCGTCGCGGCGGGGAAACGACCCGCCAGGGACTCGGCCGCAGCTTCCAGCTCCGTCGCCTTCGTCGCGACGATGCCGAGATCGAAGTCGGGAAGGTCGCGCGGATCGGAAGCTGCCCTGACCCGCGCCGTGAAGTCGTGCCGGCCGCTGACGCGCAGGCCGTGCTCGTTCAGAGCGCTCGCATGATCCTGGCGGCGCGTCAGGACCTGGACGTCCCCCACTGTTGCGAGATGCGCCGCGAACAGGCTCCCGATCGCGCCGGCGCCCACGACGCAGGGTCTCACGCGAACTTCGTGCGGAGATACTCGAGATACGGCTCAGGATCGAGGTCCGAGCCCGTCACCTGCCGCAGCAGGTCGCGCGGCGGGTATCTGCTGCCGTGACGGTAGACGTGCTCGCGCAGCCATTCACGGAGCTGCCCGAACTCACCTCGTGCGAATTGCTCCTCCACGTCGCCAAGGTCGCCGCGCGCCCGGTCCCAGATCTGGACGGAGACGACGTTGCCGAGCTGGTACGTCGGGAAGTATCCGAAAAATCCGATCGACCAGTGCATGTCCTGGAGCACGCCGTGCGCATCGTCGGGGACGTCGACGCCGAGGTACTCCTTCATACGCGTGTTCCAGACGTCAGGCAGATCGCGGACCGCAACCGTGCCGGCAAGCAGTTCCTGTTCGAGCTCGAAGCGAAGGATGATGTGGAGGCCGTAGCTGACCTCGTCCGCGTCCCCCCTGATCAATCCGGGCCGCACGGCGTTGACCGCCTCGACGAACGAGCTCTCGCCCACGTGCCCGAGCGCCTCCGGGAAGATCTCCTGCACCTGCGGGTAGAACCACCGCCAGAACCCGCGGCTGCGCCCCACGAGGTTCTCCCACGTCCGGCTCTGCGACTCGTGAATGGCGCTCGAAGTCCCCATCCCGAGGGGTGAGCGCGCAAGAGCGGGATCGATGTCGAACTCGTACACGCCGTGCCCGAACTCGTGCATCGTCGAGAACAGGGACGTCAGGTCGTTCGCGTCGGTGTGAGTGGTCAGGCGAATGTCGCCGAGGCCGACGTTCGACGCAAAGGGATGAGGAGTCTCGTCGAGGCGCCACGACTCCTGTTCGAATCCGAAGGCCTCGAGCACGCGACGCCCGACCTCTTCCTGGCCCCGGAGCGGGAACGGCCCACGCAGTGGCTCGTCGGGGACCGGATGCTCGCGCGCGCGTTCGATCTGCCGCACCAGCTCCGGCTTCAGGCGGTCGAAGATCTCGACCACCTGCGCCGTGGTCATCCCCTCCTCGTAGTCCTCGAGCAGGACGTCGTAGGCCGTCTCCGTCTCGGGGAAGCATTCGACGTAGCGATACTTGAGCTCGAGTTGGCGCTCGAGGTGGGGAATGAGGGACGCGAAGTCGGAGGCCGCCTTGGCCTCGTCCCAGGCCGCGACCGCGACGCCGTTGGCATGGCTCATCTCGCCCGCGAGCTTGGTGGGGACTCGGCGGGACCGCTCCCAGCCCCGGCGCGTGACGCGGATCAGTGCCGCCTCGACAGAGTCACTGCCCGCCTCCTCGAGCGGTCCCAGCTCTTCTAGCAGCTCGCCAACTTCGTCGGAGACGAAGCGCTCATGCGCGAGCCGGGTCAGCGTCGCCGACACGTCGGCCCGTGCCCGCGCGCCCGCATGAGGCATCGAGACGCGCGAATCCCACTCGAGGATCGACGTGGCGTGCTTGAGGTCCGCGATCTCGCTCAGGATCCCCTTGAGCCGCTCGAGCGGCGGCACAGCAGAAATGACGCTCAAGCCGGCTGCGGCGCGAGCTTCTCTCGCAGGTAGCGCACGTACGGCTTCGAGTCGATGCGGCTGCCGGTCACGCGTTCGATCGTCTCCTGGGGAGTGAACTTCCGTCCCAGACGGTAGAGATGCTCGCTCAGCCACTCGCGCAATTCCCCGAACTCGCCGCGCTCGAAGCGCGCGTCGAGATCGCCGAGATCCTCCAGCGCCCGTTCCCAGATTTGAACGGAGATGACGTTGCCGAGAGAGTACGTCGGGAAGTAGCCCAGGCCTCCAGCGGCCCAGTGCATGTCCTGCAGGACACCGCGCGCATCGTCGGGCACCTCGACGCCGAGGTACTCCTCCATCCGTGTGTTCCACGCCTCCGGCAGGTCCTTGACCGCAAGCCGGCTCTCGATCAGCTCCTGCTCGAGCTCGAAGCGCAGGATGATGTGCATGTTGTACGTGACCTCGTCCGCATCGATGCGGATCAGCGAGGGCTGCACCTTGTTGACCGCGCGGTAGAACGCCTCCTCCTCCACCGAGCCGAGCTGCTCGGGGAATGCCTCCTGTAGACGCGGGTAGAAGAAACGCCAGAACGAACGACTGCGGCCGACGAGATTCTCCCAGGTCCGGCTCTGGGACTCGTGCAGGCCGAGGGAGACACCGCTGCCGAGCGGAGTCCGAGCCAGTGACCGATCGACTCCCCACTCGTACACACCGTGCCCAAACTCGTGCATCGTGGCGAAGATCGAGCTGAGGTCGTCCGGACGGAGGTTCGTCGTCAGCCGGATGTCACCGCTGCCCGGACTGGTCATGAACGGGTGCGGTGTTGGGTCGAGGCGCCACTCCTCCTCGGTGTAGCCGAAACGCCGCGCGATCTCGAGGCCGAACTCCCGCTGCGTGTCGACGTTGAAGTCTCCGGTAAGAAACGAATCGTCGACCGGGCCTGCGTCCGCGATCTCCCGAACGAGCGGGACAAGCTCTTCCTTCAGTTCGGCGAAGATCTCCCGCACCTCCGCGGTCGTCATGTTTGGCTCGTAGTCGTCGAGCAGCACGTCGTATGTCTCGTCCGCGGGTTCGAAGCAGGCCACGTAGCGGTGGCGGAGCTCGAGGTTCGTCTCGAGGTGCGGCCGGAGCAGCTCGAAGTTCGAGTCTTCCTTTGCAGGCCCCCACGCGGACAGGGCATGCGCAGACTCCCGCCTCATCTCGCCGACCAGCTCGGGCGGCACCCGCGTTGCCTTTTCGTAGTCGTGGCGGGTCACGCGGATCAGGCTCGCCTCGAAGGAGTCGTAGTCCGAACTCTCTTCGAGGCCACGAAGGTCGTCCAGGAGCTTGCCCACGTCCGGCGCCACGAAATGTTCCTGTGCGAGTCGACCGACCGTCGCGATCGACTCCGCCCGCGCTGCGGACCCGCCAGTGGGCATCATCACGCGCTGGTCCCAGAAAAGGAGTGCCGAGGCCTTGCGCAGATCGTCGACCTCGGCCAATCGCTGCTTCAGTCGTTCGAATCGGGGCTCTGTCATGGGGAGAACTTTGTCAGAACACCGCGCCCCAGGACCCACCTGAGCGAGACCTCACGACCCCCGGTAAGGCCGGTCGGCCGCACGATCAGCACCAGCGCCATCAGGGCGCCGAGGACGACGATCCGAGTCCCGGCCGGGAGGTCGAGCGAGGCCCCCACCACATGGACGCCGTTCTCGGCCTCGGCGAGAAAGGAGTCGACGGCGCTCACGGCAACGGCGCCGACAACGGCTCCCCAGAGGCTCGTCGCGCCGCCGATCACCAGCATGGCAAGGGTGATGAAGGTGAGATCGAGGTACAGCCCCTCCGCGTTCAAGGGCAAGAGATGGACGTACAGCCCGCCGGCGAAGCCGGCGAGAGCTCCGGAGAGCGCGAATGCGATCAGCCGCTGCCGATAGACGGAAACCCCCACCGCCCGGGCTGCCGCGGCGTCTTCGCGCGTGGCGCGCAGCACACGGCCGAAGCGACTTCGTTGGTAGACGAATGCGACCGCGACCGCGATGGTCGCGCCAACCGCCGCCTGGAGCAGACCTGTCGTCTCGGGGACGGCGGAGAATGTATTCAGACCCGGTCCGATCGTCTCCCAGTAGCGCAGCACGTTGTGCGTGATCTCGAGCACCCCGAACGTCGCGATCCCGGCGGCGAGCCCCGATAGCCTCATCAGCGGCAAGCCGACGATCAGAGCGTACGCGGCGCCCACCGCGGCGGCGAGCACGAGCGATTGCACGTTCCCGACTGTGGTGTCGCGAAGGAAGTCCGCGAGGTTGGGCATGATCGCCGGCTTCTCCTGCGCGGGCATCGACAGAATCCCGGCGGCCCACGCTCCGACAGCCACAAAGCTGACGTGGCCGAAGGAGAGCACGCCCGAGTTGCCGATGAAGACGTAGAGCGCCACGACGATCGCCACGTTGACCAGCGCATTGATGACGTAGGTCTCGGTCGAGCTGGACACGACGGTTCCGATCAGGGCAACCGCGATCACGAGCACAACAGGGGGAACGAGCTGAAAGACGGCATTGGCGCGTCTCATACGCGCTCCACCGCCTGCTGACCCGTACGCGTGAACAGGCCCCCGGGTCGGACCAGCAGCACGAGGATGACGGCGGCGAACAGGAACGAGGGCAGATACTGGCTCTGGTCGGTGGGCAGCGCACCGCCCAGGAAGCCCGAGGCAAAGCCGATCGCGAAGCCGCCGAGCGTGGCGGAGACGAGCCGGTTCATACCGCCGAGCACCACGCCCGCGAGCACGAGGATCGTGTCGCGCAGTGCGAAATCGGGAGTGACGAGCGGCGTCTGCACGGTCAGCATCACTGCCACGGTCGCGGCCAGCACGCCGGAGATCAGCACTGCAGACCCGATCACCCGGTTCGCGCGGACTCCGAGCAGGCGCGCGGTCCGAAAGTCCATCGCGGCTGCACGCATGTGGAGACCGACGCTCGTCCGCGCGAGCAGCAGGACCAGCACAACCAGACACGCGACGGCGACGATCGTCGCGACGATCGCGATCTTGCGGATGTCGACGCCCGAGATCGTCACGGGCCGATTCAGCGACGCGAGCGACGTCGCGATCTTCCCAAGCGGGCCGAACCAGAGCAGCGCAATGCTCTGAAGCAGGAATGCAACGGCGAAGGTGGCGACGAGCATCACGGCGGGTGAATGTGCTCTGAGCGGCCGGAAGACGATCCGGTCCATCACCAGCGAGAGCGCCAGCACGACTGCGAAGCAGAGCACGATGCCGGCCCACACGGGCCAGCCCCGCTCCGAGGCGTATGCGATGGCGTAAGCGCCGGCCATGATCAGCTGGCCGTATGCGAAGTTGACGAGCCTGAGCACGCCAAAGACGAGCCCGATCCCGACGGCCATCAGGGCATAGATCGCGCCCAGACCGACGGCGTCGGCAAGGGTCTGCCAGTCCGCTCCGAGAATCGTCGCGAGCGGGAGCGCGCTCATGCGAAATACGCCGCCACAATCGTCTCGGTGTCCTCGGCGGCCTCCGGTCCGAGCGTCAGCCGGAGGCGCCCCTTCGACAGGACGTACGAACGATCGGCAAGCGCAATCGTGCGCTGAGCCCGCTGCTCGACGAGCAGGACGGCTATGCCCCGGTCCCGGATCTCCTGCAGAACCTCGAAGACGACATCAACCATGCGCGGAGCCAGGCCGAGGGAGGGCTCGTCCAGGAGAAGAACTTGCGGGTCACTGACCAGCGCGCGCGCGATTGCGAGCTGCTGCTGTTGCCCGCCCGAGAGTGCGCCGGCCTGCCTGCGGCGGAACTCTTCGACGATCGGGAAGAGCTCGTAGACGCGCCGCAGATCCGCCCCAACCGCGCCGCGCGCACTCCGGCCTGCGAGGCCGAGTCGCAGGTTCTCCTCGACGCTGAGCTCCGCAAAGATGCGACGCCCTTCGGGGACGAGTGCAATGCCACGCCGCGCCACGTCTTCGGGCCGTCGCCCGACAATGGATTCGCCGTCCAACCGCACATCTCCGGCGGCCGGTCGGACGAGCCCCATGATCGCGTGCAGGGTCGACGACTTGCCCGCGCCGTTCGGCCCGATGAGGCCCACGATCTCGCCGCGATCGACCTCGAGCGAGAAACCGCGGACGGCGTGGACGGCTCCGTGGCCCACCTCGAGCCCATCGACTACGAGCGCGGGAGGTTTCACGCGTCCCTCTCCCCTTCCTGTACGGGACTCTCGCCTAGGTAGGCAGCCGCGACGTCGAGGTTGCCCCGGATCTCGCTCGGCGTTCCCTCGGCGAGGGTCCGTCCCTGATCCAGGACGTGAATCCGGTCGCAGAGATCCATGATCAACGCCATGTTGTGGTCGATCAGGAGGATCCCGCCTCCGTGCTCGTCGCGCACGGTCCGCACGGCGTCGGCGAAGTCCGACACCTCGGTCTCGGGCAGGCCCGCGGCAGGCTCGTCGAGGAGGAGGAAGCGCGGACTCGTCGCGAGCGCCCGGGCGACACCCAGGCGGCGTTCATCACCCTGGGGGAGCGTCTCAGCGGACGCCTCGGCCTGACTTGTGAGCCCCAGCAGTTCCAGGAGCTGGGCCGCACGGCTACGCGCCTCGCGCGGTCGGGCGCCGACGCCGAGGGCGGCGACCTCGACGTTCTCGCGCACGGAGAGCGCGCGGAAGGCGTGGCTGTGCTGGAAGGTCCGCGCGAGCCCGTGCCTGCCCCGCCGGCCTGGGTGCCAACGCGTGACGTCGCGGCCTTCCAGCTCGACCGTACCCGCGCTCGGGCGGTCGAACCCCGTGAGCACGTTGACGAGCGTCGACTTGCCGGCGCCGTTCGGCCCGATCAGGCCGACGACCTCGCCGCGGCGCAGCTCCAGACTGACTTCACGGAGGGCGTGGACGCCCTCGAACGAGCGCGACACGACGGAGGCCCGAAGCGTCTCTCCGGGCCTCCGAGTGTTGTCGTCCGCTCTTGCGCGTGCCACGCGCCGACTAGATTTTCGGGACGACCTTGGCGACGACAGTGCCGACAACCTTCGGCACGTTGTTCTGGATTCGGATCACGCGGTACCGGCGGCCGAACACGGTGTGCAGCTTCGGCGAGAAGCTGACGTTGCCCGAGATCGTCGGCACGTTCTTGAACTTCTCCATCACCCGAGACAGATCGATCCCCTTCGTCGATCCGTTCGCGCGCTTGATCGCCGTGACGACTCCGTCGATCGCGGACGGCCCCGTGATGAAGCCGCCGGTGCCGGCCTTGACCTTCTTCGCCAGCGCGTTGACCGCCTTGCTCGGGTCGTCCCCGAAGGAGGACGCGAAGGTCACGAACCAGTAGTTCGTCACCTTCGGATTGGTCGGCAACCAATAGGTTCCGTCGCCTGCCCACGAGTTGAGGATCGGCGTGTTGTTCCCTAGTGAACGCAGGCCGGAGACGAGCGTCGACAACGCCCCGAACGCGCCGGCGGTCGACGTGACGATCACGTCCGCGTTGACACCGTTCAAACGGCTGACCGCGTTCTGGACGTTGTTGCCCCCGAGGGACTGGTACGTCTCCTTCGCGACGATCTTGCCGCCTAGCTGCTTGAAGCGGACCTCGAACGCTTTGACGACGTCCTTGAAGTAGACGATCACCGTGTCCGTTGCCAGCGCGGCGCTCTTCCAGCCCCGGCCCCACGCGTACTGCGCCATCGCCGAGCCCTCGTCCTGGGCGACGTTGCCGAAGCTGAATGCGAGCCGCCCTTTCGTGCCGAACCGCTTCGGCCCCATCTGGTCGGTGCCGATGCACGCTGCGACCGCGAGGACTCCGCGGTTGATTGCGGCCTGCACGACCGGCGCAGCTAGATCGACGTCGCACGTGGTGAAGAGGACGTTGGCCTTCTGGCCCAGGAGCCGCAAGGCGCACGCCTTCGCGATCGCGGGCTTGTTGCCCTGCGTGTCGCAGGTCCGGATCTCGAGCTTGCGGCCGGAGACCCCTCCCTTCGCGTTCAGCTGGGCGACGCGCAGCTTCGCGGCTGCGAGCGCCGGATTGTCGAACGGGGCCATCGCTCCCTTACTGTCGAAGGCCCAGCCGATCACGATCTTCGTCGCCTGCGAGTTGCGATGACCGGCCGTAGCCGCCAGCGCGCTTCCGATCGAAGCGAGCGCCAGCAGCGACGCCGCGACGACCGCCCATCTGCGTCGAGCTCTCATCTACCGCCTCCTCTTGGGATCGTCCTCAACCACGGATTACAGAGCACTGGGCGATACCTGGTCAACGGGATTCCGGATTCGCGCTTCCCAGACGCGCTCGAACGCGTCTCGACCGCGGCGCACGAGCTCGTCGGCCGGGAACTCCCAGAGCGAGTCGGGCCACGCGTTGCCGAAGGTTCCGTTGTCCGAGAAGACCTCGAGGTCGTAAAAGCCGTCCCAACCCGCCCGGTCGAGCGCGCCGAGGATGGCCGGCAGGTCGGCCGTCCCGTCCCCCGGCAGCACGCGATCAGCCCACCCGCGAGTCGGCTCTCGCCAGTCTGTGATGTGGACGCCGACGAAGCGATCGCGATACCGGTCGATGTCCTCCAGCAGCGTGGGCGTGTTCCAGAGGTGCCAGCTATCGAACTGGATGCCGAGAGCCGGACGATCCGCCTCGTCCAATAGCTCGACGGCGTCCGGGAGCGACGTGATCATCGTCCAGTCCTCCCCTCCCACGCGATTCATCGGCTCCAGCCCAACGCGCACACCGAGACGAGCCGCCTCGTCACCGATCACCCGCAGTCCCTCGACGACCGTCTCCCGGTCATCGCCGGGGCCGGTGAGGCAGACGACGCCGCTGGGCGCGAACGGCGCCAACCGGTGCAGCGAGGCGCAGATGGCATCGATCCGCTCGGCCGGATCGTGCTGGCCTTCCAGCAACGGCAGCGGCAGGATCGACGGCACCGCCGGAATTGCAGCGGCCGACCCGAGCCCGGACGCCTCCAGCTGCTCCAGCGCCTCAGCGTCGCCGCCGGCGGGGAGCTTGATCTCCCATACGCCGATCCCGTCGATCCCGGCTGCTGCATAGAGACGCACGTCCTCCGCGAACGTGGACGCCAGAGTCGTGATCTGCGAGATCGAAAAACGGGGCCGGATGTGGGGGACTCTATGCCTGGCCGGACCGAATGAGCGCACCAACCCGCCGCGCGAGACGCCTCGGTGCCGGGGGTCGGAGGAGCTCGTGCGCCACGAGTGTCCCGGATCCCGCACCGAGGCCGGGGCCAGGCCAGGTGCTCGCTCCGATGTGGAAAAGGCGGTCGACAGGCGTCCGATGGCCGGGTTGATGAGGGGACGGACGCCAGAGGAAGTTCTGGTCGAGCGCCAGCGACCCCGAATACGGATCCCCGCGCTCGAGGTTGATGTTCGCGGCCTGGAGGTCGGCCGGCGAGAGGACGACTCGCCCGAGGATCGAGGCCTCCAGGTTCGGCATGTGGCGCGCAAGGCGCGTCTGGATCCGGTCTGCATAACGCTCGCGAAGGGACTCCGTCCAGATGCCATCGCCGACGTCCAGCTCGCCCGCTGCGTCCCCCTTGACGTGCCACGGCAGCTCCTGCAGCTGGATCCAGAGCAGCCCTCGTCCGGCCGGCGCGCGTGACGAATCGACCGTCAGCGGCTGACCGACGACCATGGTTGCCTCCACAGGCAACAGACCGCGGTCCGCCTCGTTGACAGCGCGCGACACACCGTCGAGCCCGGGGGTGACATGGACGATCGCGGTTCTGCCCAGGCGCTCGTCGCCTTCCCAGCGGGGAGGCTCCGAGAGCGCAAGGTGGATCTGCATCTCCGATCTGCCGAACCGGAACCGGGTTCCGGCCTCGCGAACGTCGGCGGGCACGTCGCTCGGAGTGAGCAGCCGACCATAGAGCTGAGTCGGTGTCACGTTGCAGATCACCGCACGCGCAGCGGAGACCGTCTCGCCTCCCGTCAACCGGACCGCCTGCGCGCGCCCGCCGGCGACGAGGATCCGCTCCACGTCGCATTCGGGCCTGCAGACGCCGCCACAATCCTCGATCAACCGCACGAGCGCGTGGACGAGGCGGGCCCCGCCGCCGCGAGGGACGGGCATCCCGCCAGCCTCGATCGCGAAGGCGATCACGCGCGTCATGAAGCCGGAAGCCGCCGCGTCGGGCCCGAGCCCGGTGTGGAGGACCCACGGCGCGAGCAAGCCGTGTGCGCGCTCCGATCGGAAGGTCGTCGTCAGCCAATCGCGGCTCGACTGAACGAGCTCGCCGGCGAATACGGCAAGCCCTCTTCGGCCCAGCTGCCGGTACGCCCTGGCGGCCAGCCCCGCGCCCGCGGACGACCAGAGCTCGGTCCCGAGAATGCCGAAGACGAGCTCGGCCTGGGCCCCAAGCGCGGCGATCGTCTCTCGCCACGCGGCCCCGTCGCCCGCCGCGTGCCGCTCGAGCTCGCTCGCATTCACATCGGTGCTCGTCGCAAGGAAGGCGCTCTCGCCGTCCGGAAAGAGCGTCGCCGTTGGCTGGTCGGTGTTGAGGTATTCGAGCCCCCGCTGGGCGAGCCCGCAGCCGAGCTCTGCATGCGCCGCGCCCCCGACCCACAATGGATGCCACGCGCTGAAGACATCGTGATGGAAGCCGGGCTGTGTCAGCTCGGCGGTCTTGACCGCACCGCCGAGCTCCCGTTCGCGTTCCAGGACACACACGTTCCAGCCGCCACGCGCAAGGAGAGCCGCACACGCAAGTGAGTTGACGCCGCTACCAACGACGACGGCGTCGTGGTCAGGCACCGGCGAGATCCCTGAACTCCGCGTCGGTGACAAGCCCGCGCTTCCTGGTTCCCAGTTCCTTGATCCGGGCGAGGAGCTCTCGCTGCTCGGTCTCGCCGAGCTCGAGGCCGAGCTCCTCCGCCTTGATCCGGATTGAGTCGATTCCGCTCTTCTTCCCGAGCACGACGCGGCGCTCGGCTGCCACGAGCTCGGATGAGTACGGTTCGATCGCAGGCGGATCGTGGAATTGACTGGCGACGGCGCCCGACTCGCGGGTGAAGAGGTTCTCACCGATCAGCGGCTTGTACGGCTCGAGCGAGTAGCCCGCAAGAGCGCACAGCCGCTTGGAGAAACCGCGAACGAGGTCAAGGCGAAGATTCGTCTCGACGCCGTAGAGGCCGCGGAGAGCAAGCGCGATCTCCGGCAAGTTGGCGTTGCCGGCGCGCTCGCCCATCCCGTTGATCGTGCCCTGGACCCAGCGCGCGCCCGCCCGCGCGGCGGCAACCGCGGCCGCGGTGGCGAGCCCGAAGTCGTTGTGACCGTGGAAGTGGATCGGAACGTCAGGGCCGAGCCACTCGACGGTGCGCCCGACGAGGTCCGCGGCGGACTCCGGGCCGGCGATGCCGAGAGTGTCGACGACCACCGCCTCTCGGGCGCCGGCTTCGACGGCCGTCTTGTAGACGGTCTCGAAGTACGACAGGTCGGCCCGGGTCCCGTCCACGCCGAAGAACGCGACTCTCACGCCCTGCTCTGCGGCGAATGAGATCGCGTAAACGATGCGTTCGAGCATCGCTTCACGGTCGACGCCGAGCGCTTCGAGCTTGCGATCGGAGATCGGCGACTCGATCACGCTCGCTCCGATGCCGAGCTCGACGAGTGCCTGCACGTCGGCCTCGACAGCGCGGGAGAAGCCCCAGACCTCCGCCTTGAGCCCCGCGTCGCGAATCAGTTCGACCGCACGCCGGTCCTCTTGCGAGACGCGCGGAAAGCCGGCCTCGATCCGTTCGATCCCGAGCTCGTCGAGGCCGCGCGCCAGCTCGAGCTTGTCCTCCGGGCTGAGCACGACGCCGACGGTCTGCTCTCCGTCGCGCAATGTCGTGTCGTAGAAACAGACGCTTGCGTCGAAGCGGTACGGATCGTTGAGCTGGCCTGTCCAGAAGGTCATCGGAAATCGTCCGGGTAGCTGGAGAGCTTCTCAGCGCCGTCAGCGTTGATGAGGAAGTTGTCCTCCAGCCGCAGCCCGCCGCCCCCATCCCAGTACGCGCCCGGCTCGATGGCGAGCACCATCCCCTCCTCGATCGTGCCGGCACCGGCCTGGTGCGCGTAGGGCGGCTCGTGGGCGCGCGCGCCGACGCCGTGGGCGATCGGATGAGTCGGCTGGCCGGGATAGCCGGCGTCTGCAAGCCCATCGCGAATGAGCCTGTCGAGGTCGGGGAGGCTCGCGCCCGGCCGGCAGTGGTCACGTGCGCGGCCGTACACCTCGAGCAGCGCGTCGAGGAGCTCTTCGTAGCGTGCGTCGAGCTCACCCGGGCAGACGTTCTTCGTGTGGTCGCACCAGTATCCGTCCGCGCAGACCCAGATCTCGAACAGCGTCGGCTCGTTCGCTTGCACCGGCCGGTGCCCTGTGGCCGTGAACGTGCGGATCCCGGGCCCGGACCAGACGAGCGAGAAGCCGAGGGCGAGCTCCACCTCGCCTTTCCAGCCCGTCCCCTCACCGTGGACGAAGGCCTGCCAGAGCGCCGCCGCCTCGCTCTCCTTCATCCCGGGCCGGAGCTCACGGGCGACATGCTCCATCGCAGCCGCAGCGATCTCGTTGGCCAGGCGCATCCGTTCCGTCTCCTGCTTGCTCTTCACCGCGCGTGCGGCCACCAGGAGCGGCGTCGCGTCCACACCATTCGGGAAGGCGTCGAACCAGGCACGCGTGTAGGTCGTGGGCTCCCCGACCATCCGGTCGGAGGCCTGGGTGCCGAGCGAGAGTTCGAGCCCGACGCGCTCGTATGCCCGGGCCGCCTCGAGGACGGCGTCGAGGGTTCGCGCGAGCGGTGGCCGCGGGTCGGACGGGTCATAGACCGGGACGAGCCGGACCTCCTGGGTCCATGCTGTTTCGGCCGCGTCTTGCTCGGACGGCTCGATCGTGATCAGTACCGGGTCGCCCTCCTGGGGGAAGATGGCCGCGTCGTAGCCCTTCATGCCCCAGAAGTTCGTCAGGTAAAGGACGTTGTCGGGGGCGCGGACGACAAGCGCCTCGAGCTCCTGCTCAGCCATGAGGGCCCGCACGCGGTCCAGCTTTGCGTCGTCCCGCGACCAGCTCACGGCTCACTTCTCCCAGGAGTCGCGGTATCCCCGAAAACCAGGGTCTGACCCTGGTTGTGACGCCGGTGTGACGATCCGTCCCCAGGGGCGCGCGCGTGTGTACATATAACGCGCTGCAAGATCACCAGGCGACGCGCAGTGGCGCCGGCTCGCCGTGGGCGTCTTGCCACGAGACCACCGGATTGCGGAGGACACCGATCTTCTCGATCTCCGCCTCGATCACGTCGCCCGGCTTCAAGTACAGCGACGCGGCGTCCTCGCTGAAGCCGGCCACGCCGCTCACCGTGCCGGTCGAGACGACATCTCCAGCGGAGTAGCCGAGGGCCGAGTAGTGCGCGAGGATCTCCGGGATCGTCACCGACATGTTTCCGCTGTACGACTGCTGGCGCCGCTCACCGTTCACACGCAGCTCCATCTTCAGGTCATGCGGGTCGCCGATCTCGTCGGCCGTGACGATCCAAGGCCCGAGCGGGCAAAACGTGTCAATGCCCTTGCAGAACGAGAAGACGCCCGATCGCATCTCGCGTCGCTGGATATCGCGCGCCGTGATGTCGTTGAAGATCACGTAGCCGCCAATGTGGTCCGCCGCCTCTTCCGGACTGAACCACTTCCCAGCCTTCGAGACGACGACCGCGAGCTCGAGCTCGTAGTCGAGCTCCGCGGTCAGATGCTCCGGGTAGACGATCGGCTCGTCCGGGCCAACGATCGCATCGACGTTCTGGAAAAACACGATCCAGGGCGCGATCTCGTGGGACCAACCGACCTGCTTCGACTCCTCCTCGTGCTCGCGGAAGTTCCCGGCCGTGTGGATGAACTTCTTCGGGATGATCGGTGCGCGCAGCTTCACGTCCTCGAGCGCCCGTTCCTCTCCTGTCGCCCGTGCGACGCTGCCGCGCTCGAAATACTCTCTGGTCGAGGGGACGTCGAGCTCGACGACGGTGTCGCCGTGCAGCTCGCCGACGAGACCGTCGTCGAAAGTGACGAGCTTCACCGCCTGGCCGCCAGCCAGTCGAGTACTTCCTGCGCATTCCGGTCGGGAGGAAACACCGGGTAGAAAACCTTGACGATGCGTCCGCGCTCGGCGACCAGCGCGAGACGCTTGTAGAGGGTCAGCCCGGCGACGTCGAAGGTCGGTAGACCGGGATCGCGCGCAAGGTCGAGCCACTCGTCGCTGATGATCGGAAAGGGCATCCGGTTTCGCTCGGCGAACTCGATCTGGTCGTCGATGCTCTGGGCGCTCAGGCCCGCGACGCGGGCGCCGAGCGCCGCCAGCTCTGCGCTGTGATCCCGGAACGCGCACGACTGCGGCGTGCAACCGCGCGCTCCTGGGATGTCATCCCAGCCCGGAAGCAGCTCGCTCCCTGGACGCCCCGTCCGGGGATAGACGTAGAGCACCTCGAAGTCACGGACGTTGACGCCCCCTTGTGACGACGGGAGGACGAGGTCCGGGAGCACCGCGCCCGCGAGCTGATCCGCCGCCCCGTCGTCGACGGGTACCGGAAGGCCCTCGGGGAGGACGTACGGGTCCTGGACGCTCACGCGCTTTCCGCCCGCCGTTTCGCCGCCCGGAGCAGCCACACCCGGGTGAGCCCACTGAAAGGACGGACGACGCGCGCAAAGAGAAGCGCCCGCACGACGGGAACCTCCCGGAAGGTCACCTCGCGTAGCGCAGCGTCGACCCGATCCGGGTGGGCCGCGACCGCGACTCCGTAACGGGCCGCGAACTCGG
>WNFZ01002394.1_pt1 | contig 20128 bp, 14 predicted proteins | sample 5400081 | NCBI WGS metagenome assembly WNFZ01 (sample SAMN13153365, study PRJNA577476) | soil metagenome | isolation source: 80 cm soil or saprolite under grassland replicate 1 | place: USA:California | collected 2016-06-15
ACAGCCTGAGCACCGCGGACCTCACTTGCTGCACGCAGAGGTGAGGCAGCGCGATCCGCTCGGACAATCACATCTGGGTCAAGCACGGCGAGCAGGGCCTCAAAATCTCCGCGGCGCGAGGCTGCCAGAAAAGCTTCGACCACTTCGCACTGGCGGCTGAGGTCGGCGTTGTGAACCGCATCTGCGCCCTGGACTCGGCGGCGAGCACGACTGGCAAGCTGCCGCGCCGCAGCGGGGGACCGATCCACAATGGATGCAATCTCATCGAATGGCACTGCGAACATATCGTGCAATACGAACGCGAGCCGCTCGGCTGGGTCTAACGTATCCAGCACCACAAGTAACGCGAGACCAACAGAGTCCGCTAATAAAGCTTCGCGTTCAGGTCCAATCTCATCTTGATCGTTCACAACGGACTCGGACAACTCCGTGTTCAAAGCCTCCTCATGCCGCGCTTTCCGAGAACGCAACATGTCGAGACATACCCGCGCGACGACTACCGTCAACCAACCGCGCAAATTCTCAACATTGCTGGCATCCGAGCGACTGAGGCGCAGCCAGGCTTCCTGGACGGCATCTTCAGCCTCACTGAGAGAGCCAAGCATCCGGTATGCCACCCCGTTTAAATGAGCGCGGTGGTCTTCAAACTGCTTTGCTAATCCTTCATTATCGTCCACGGTCACATCCATTGATTGCGTTCCGTCATTATAGTAGACGTATGAAACTGATTCAATGTGACCAAACTTGCTATCTTTTCGGTCGCCATCCTATAACTAGCAAGCTCTAAAAACCCTATAGTGAGGTGATATGAGCTCGTCGAACCTTTTGATTCGTCAGGGATATCGGATGCCTCAGATTGGCATTGCTCTCTTTGTGTTTACAGGGCTGGAAGGCTTTGTAATCCCATTGCTCCTCGTGCCACCCCATGGACGATCAGTGCATACATTGAGTGCCTTGCAGGGCGTCATGATCCTGGCTGTTGGACTGTTATGGCCCAGACTTAATCTCATCGCAACAGCATCCTGGATTGCGTTTTGGACCTATATTTATTCAAGCTTCGCAACATTGATTCCCTTCGTACTGGCTGCCATTTGGGGAGCTGGGGACACTACCATACCACTCGCAGCCGGAGCAGCACATGAGGGCGCTGTTCAGGAAACCCTGATTAAGGTCATCCTGTATTCATCGGCTCTGCCATTCTTCGTATCAATGGCTCTTATTCTTTAGGGACTTCGCTTTGTGGAGACTCAGGCAAAATGAAATTAATAGTATTTGGAGCAACAGGTGGGATTGGTTCTCAAGTTGTAAAGCAGGGACTCGACGCAGGTCATGAAATCACCGCGGTTGCTCGCCATCCGTCCGCTATAACACTCCAGCATGAATGTCTAAATGTGGTCGAGGGTGATGTGCTTGAGCCGGATACAGTCCGAGAGGTATTAGCCGGGCAGGACGTTGTCATTTCAGCGCTCGGAGTACGGAATCTCGCGCCGACCAAACTATATTCAGAAGGTGTAAAGAATATCATGCACGCTATGCAAGCTCTTGATGTGCAACGTATGTTTTGCATCTCAGCCAGCGGCCTGGAACCTGGTCCCCTCTGGGAACGTTTGATCGCGAAACCGCTTCTGTGGTTCATCCTCAAGAATATGTACACGGACTTAGTGCGCATGGAAACAATGGTGAAGATGAGCGGTTTAGATTGGACCATCCTTCGTCCACCGCTTCTTACCAACGGGCCACGAACCGGACGCTACCAGGTAGCGATCAATCAACAATTGTCGCGCAACTTTTCCATCGCGCGCGCGGATGTTGCTGATTACATGATCAATCATCTAGATGATAAGGAGACCTACGGTAGTATCGTTGAATTAGCTTACTAGTTAAAAATAAAGGACAGCCATTTGGTTATCCTTTATTTCCTTTCCAAGATTATTTATTCTCGACTGTGTTGCATTCGTCAATCTCCTACTGGTTGAACATTGGTTGCTGGTGTTAGCGCAGGCAACGCTTTGATCTCTCGATACGTAAGCGTCCAAACGGTTGACGTGTATACAGACTGCCAACTGCCCAACAAAAGCCACGGTGAGAAGGCGAGGGTGAAGAACAGAGGGGCTACGAACAACCCACCCGCAATCCAGGGCAGATACCCACCGAGGAAGGTGCTGAAGATGCCGACAAATAACAGGAAGGGCAGTGCAACCACAAGTGCTGCAATGAGCGCTGTCACGATGACAACAGGGATGGAGACAATGACCAAGATGATGGATGCGACCGCCCAAACGATTCCCAAGCCGATCATCACGAGCCACATCAAGCCAACGTTCTTCCAATTCTCCAGCACCATGGCAAATCCGCGTTGAAGGGATTCGCGTACGCCCGCATTCTCCAATACACAGATGCGCCAGAAGAAGTTGCGCAGCAGGTGCCATTGACGACCGATAGGAAAATACTGATACCAACAACGAGCAACACAATCGTCAAAGCAATCGCAGGCAGATTGACAATCAGGTTGATCAGGAACAACCGCCATGATGTGTTCGACCAGCCGATACGAAGCCCCTCACGCACGGTCAGCTTGTTGCTCGTGCTTTCATATTCATCCACCATGCGGATGACTGCGGTTTCCGAAACATAACGCGCGACCGCCATTACGATTCCGAAGATCATCATCACTAGGACAAAAGCGCCAATGATCCAGAGAAATGCAGTGATTTCCTTGCCCGTGATATGAGCATCGGGAATGCCATACTGAAAGATGTTCTGTATCTCGACCTGCATCTGATGAAAAGCTTCCTGAATGCTCTGCGGTGTAACTTGCGTATTGTGTCCGCTGTTCTGCTCATAACGGCTGTTGTTGCCATGACTGGCTGAACTACCCGCGGCAAGTGCTAGAATCAAACCGAACACCCATAACGCCCGATAGCTCCACAGGATATACCAGGCACGTCTTAAAATTTTGACAGGATCCATTCTATTCTCCTTATTTGACCAACTTACTAATTCGTTCTTTTCTGGACCGTGAGCGCTACGTCAGCCTTCGAGGAGTGGTCTATGCTCCTGAGGTGTCCGACCTGCCCACCAGATCGCGAGCCAGCTCAGGTAGAGCAACGCGATCGAAATCTGTAAAATGATCTGCGGCAAAGAAATTCTTGTCAGTGTTTCTGTCGTCTCAGCCCAATTCAAGCTGGTGCCACTCAAAACTCCTGCCTGACCCAGTGATGCTGACACATAAACGTCATTCAATGGTCCGGTGCTTATCCAACTTGAGAGTCCGCTCAACAATCCAAACTGACTCGCTGTAGATAAAACATCACCAAGAATTGCGGATGCGGTAACAAAGATCCAAGCTCCTACAAGTCCTACAGGGATCATCCACCAACCAGCTTCAACGATCTGTTTTCTTGCGACCCGTCTTTGTTCATGTGGCAAACGCAAGTTGACCTGTGTCGCAAACCGTTCCACTGGAATGAACTCCTGTGCAGGAACTTTATGCAACAAGTTTGAAAGTCCTTCCATCGATTCCAGTTCTGCCTGGCAAAGCTCACATTCAGCAAGATGCTCTTCCACGTGCTGGAGCCTGTTGCCATGCAATTCACCGTCGTGATAGGCGTTCAACCATTCGCTAACGTGATCCGACATAATCTGCCTCCATCTGCAACGATAATGTTCCTTTCAGTTTTTCTTTCAATAACTTGCGTGCATAATTCAATCGTGACATGACTGTACCTACCGGAATATCGAGCGTATTGGCAATCTCGTGATAAGACAATTCTTCGTATTCCCTGAGCACAAGCACTGCGCGGCTGGCATCTGGAAGAGATAAGATCGCTTTTTGTACCAATGCTGTTCGTTCTGTTTGCGACAATAATGTTTCAGGATTCGGTTGTGGATCCCGCAACGCCATATCTTCGATGTTGTTTGGAACGATCCGCTTCTCTTTTCGTAAGATGTCCGTCGCGGCATTGACGGCGATCCGATACAACCAATTCCGCAGGGAGGTCTGTGGGCGATAGGAAGCGAGATGGAGCCATGCCTGCACAAATGCTTCCTGAGCGGCGTCTTCTGTAATTTGCACATCGCCACACATGCGGTAAATCACATTTCGAACTCCTTGTGCGTAGATGCAGACTAGTTCCCCAAACGCATTGCGATCACCATGTTGCGCCTGTGTAACCAGTTCTGTTTCATTTACCGCCGCTACCGAAAGACTTCCCATTATTGTTGTTTGCCTCAGTCAATCTGTTAACGTAAGATGGCTTGGTTTTATTCGAAAATGAGAACCAGATTCGTGATTCTCTTTGAACCGCGGAGTAACTGTGTGTGTTGTGATTGTTATAGGAGTTCAAAAATGACGGGCGACCCGTTGGAGGTCGCCCGTTGCTTTACTTATTGCTTCTTATCTTCCGGTTTCCCGGTCATACTCTTGCGAATTTCAGCCCGTAGTTGTTCGACCTCCGCCGAGCGTTCTCCTTGCGCCTGGTTGGCAAGGGCACCAAAACGATCGGAGAGCAGCATGGTAAGCAGTGCCTCCATGATGTTACCCGAGCCACCGTCCTTGCTTGCGCCGACAACGACGCGCGGGACAACATCCACTTTTGATTGTTGCACGGCTTCGGAGAAACGATTTAGAACTTGTTGTGTGACCTGGAACTGCGGTCCACCATAGGCGCGGACTTGTTCCTCGGTGGCAAGAGCCTGGGCGATACCGATGCGCGCGATCTTCTCGGCTTCCGCTTCTGCCAGCGCACGGATCTGGGAGGCTTGCTGAATGGACCGTTGATAATCTGCCTTACCCTGGTTCGTCTGCACGTTGATGCTTAACTCAGATTCTGTAATGCTGGTCTGCATTTGGGCACGGGATTCCGCTTCACGGAGCTCACGTTCCTTGACCGCGGCTTTTTCCTGCCTGTCATAGGTTTCGATCTGTTCGGAAGCAATCTGGCGTGAACGCAACTGCGTGAGGATAGTCTCGATCTGCGTATCGTTCTCGGGCGAGGAAGGCGTACCAATCAGGACTTCCTCGAGTTCAAGGTTGTAATGCTCAAACTTATCTTTCATCTCCTGACTTGAGATCTTTTGGATGTCGCTGCGTTCCTGCAACAACTGGATCAACGTACGCGTCTGACCGATGTTCTTGAAATAAGAGGAGACCATCGGGTCGAGTGTCTGTTCCACGAGGCGTTTGATATCGCCAAAGCGTTGGATGACCAGCGGAGCCTTTTTGTAATCGATGTGAACGACTACTGAAAGCGGTAGGGACGGTTCGAACGCGTCCTTGGTAATGAGCGAGACTTCAGTGAGGTTTTCATCGAAGTGATGTGCGCCTGTCTGACTGCGGATCCATTTGAGGATGAAGTTGGTGGTAGGTACCGAGACAACTTTGCCGGCATACGTATTGAATGCATATTTACCCGGCAGGAGCGCCTCTTCCCAGACACCGCGTCTGCCACGCGCGACCAACTCACCATGACGATATTCTTTCCCTGAAAGATCTTCCCCTGTTTCACCTGTGTATGAAACAACTACGCCAACGTTACCTACTTCGATGATCGTCTTCTGGATCATTTCGACAGTGGCGAACAGGCGGTTGACATAGTATGTACCTTCCACCAATACCTGTAACTGGCGACCACGGAATCCACCAGCTAACAGGAACTTGTCAGGGTCCTGGAATTTGTTGTGATAGGTTTCCGGGGTCTTTGGGTCATCACCTACCACGGGAGCAATGATCTCGCCTTGTCCAAGCGAAGGTCCATCATGGACGGTGGCTATGCCAATTTTGTCATCGGTATCCTTGATGATGACCGGCACAAATCCGTTGCGCTCGGCGATCACATTTGCCATCTTCTGGATCACATCCATATCCTCGCGGCTAAGGGGCAGGGAATAGACACGTCCATCGGTGAGGACAATGAACTGCACAAGGTTGATCGCGTACGTACCTTCACGCAGGACACGGCGCTGCGGTCCACGCTGCCCGCCATTCTTGAGAAAACCTTCGACATCCTGGAAGTCACTTACGTCAGCGTTTGACGCAAGCGTTTGCGTGGAATCGAGCAATTTACCGTCACGAGCAAAGATGTAACCAATCTTTCCCTGCGGGATGGTCACCAGCGGAGCAGTATGCACAACGTATTGGATCGGCATCAGATAGTGCAAACCACCGCGTAATACGTTTGGTTCGAAACCTGCTTCGCCATGAAGAGCTATAAATCCGCCCTTCACCGAGCCTTTACCGCTAAAGCGTTTTTCAACGATGCCAATACGAGTATTGGGGATGAACCTGATCCCAGACAGCAGGACCAGAATCAGGATTACGAGTACAAACCCACCAACGATCCCAAGTAAACCTAAAACAGACATTTTTTCTCCTTTGCGTGCTTCAATGCACTAATTCATCTACGAAAATCTACCGCTAGGGATGCACTAAAAAGGGACAGCGACAGCTGTCCCGGTTGTTTAATCCTCTGCAATAACAATGATCTTATCATCTTTTGCAAACGTAACGAGCCCAGATTTCTTGGGGTTGGTATGCACGCCATAGGATTTGCCGGCGTCATCGGCTTCGGCCGCAATGCGATAGCCAATGGCGACCTGCCCCCGCCGGCGTGCGGCTTCGACTACTGTGTAGAAGTTGACAGGCTCGCCAGTCACCACATAATCGCCGACAGGTTTGAGATAAATCTCGGAGCCTTCGGGGTCGAAGATATCGGTAAAGACATCGAACAGTTCGGCATTCTCAGAAAGCTGAGACATCATCAAGCTGACCAAATGTTCGCTGACAATGAAGTCATCTACCTGTGTTGCTTCGGCAAGTTCGCGGTTGCGCAGGTCGAGCATTTCGCTGACGATGGAAAACGGCGTTTCATCTTTTTCAGACATATCGCGCAAATGCAGTAATGTGACCAATGTCTTTGCGTCGGCTTCCTGTGGTTCAAGCGTGCTGTATGCCAGCACGATCACGTGATCGTAATCTTGTACATGCAATGAATCTAGCAGTTCGCGATCCGTTGTCTCCCCTTCCTGAACAATCAATTTTTGATTCTTGATCTTGCCGCGCGCGGTGATTTGTTTATCAATACCATAGATGTCTGCCACTACGGTGACCTGTGAGCCTTTGGCAACATAGTTATCGAGTTCGCGCACGATGGTCACGCCGCTGCGGTTCCACCCAAGGATGAGACATTTCTCCGGTTTGGAGGATAACGGCTTGTCCGTCGAGTGAATAGCAGCCTCATTAATCGGATGCAGACTCTGGTCCGAGAGACGAATCGTATCGTCATCTTCAGACATCGCAAAGATTTGATCATTCGCTTCAAGTACAGAATCCATCGGTGGATTGAGAAGAATCTTTCTATCTGCTTTGCGAAGCCCCATCACAGATGAATCTTCATAGGCAAGTAATGCATCACCAAATGTCTTTCCGGCAAGGGGGGCTTCGTGCTTGAAATAAATTTCATCGCCGCCAAAATCCATCAGCTCGGTGTACACGAGCGACAGACCAGATTGACGAGAAGTTTGTGCCACCACACGTGCGATCAAGTCACCGGTGAGCACAGCTTGTACTTTGTCTTTCGTTCCCACCATCTTGAGCACATCCATGTTTTTTTCATTGCGGATCTGTGTAACAATGTGATATGGCTCCGGGCGGCGCTTCGGATTATTCGTTAACGCCAACACCGTCTTAATTACATCTGTATCGGGATCGCTGACTTCAGGTGGCAATACGATAATGGACTTTGCCATATGCGGGCTCGCAATCTCAATATCGTTGGGATCAATAGGACTTCCATTTCGACAAATAATGCGCGTCTTCCCTTTGACCTCGACACGTTCGCGGATTTCATCCTCCATCTCTACTTTGTCTTTATCTGCAAGCACAACGATCCGAGCGTTATTTTGATTCTCGTTGGCGGTCATCAGTTCATTGAGAATGGTAAAGATCTGCGACGACCAGCCAAGGATCAATGTGTGATTCGATTCCAGGACGAGCGAGCGGCCTTTGCGGAGATGATCCATCTGGTCTTCAATGCCATTGCTCAACACACCGATCAACGTGCTGACGACAAACACACCGCCCAGCGTAACAAGGAACATCACAATACGAAACGCGCTACCTGTATCTCCGCCCATCGTACCCGAATCGAGAGTACGCATGAGGCTTTCCCAAAATGCCTCGCCAAACGATAAGTTGTCAGGTGGATCGATTTGGTGAATTCGCAAACCAGAGATGATTACTGCTGCGAGCACAATCACGATCAGGGAAAGCAAGAACAGCATTCCGACCATTACTGGCGTGCCGCGCGACATCAAATTATCAAAACGATAGCGAAGACGTTGGTTAAATGTTGGCTTCATAGAGCCTCCGTAGTATGAGATTGGCTGATTATAGCTTTTTTATGTGGGTCGTTCCTTACAGTTGCTTTTTACGATTGTTTTGCCTATACTGAAACTGAAAGCAAAATCCTTGCGAAGGTTTCCAAACCTTCGCAAGGATTAATAAGCTGTAAACAAAAAGGAGGTTCTTGTGACCACGAAATTGACCTGGTATGGACATGCAGCGCTTGGGCTCGAAACGGGTGGAACCAAAATCATTGTCGATCCTTTTCTGAGTGGAAATCCTGTTGCATCCATCTCGCCCGATGCTGTGGAGGCCGATTACATCCTCATCAGCCATGGGCATGGCGACCATGTGGGTGATAGTATCGACATCGCCAAACGAACAGGTGCCGTGGTCATCAGTAACGATGAAATCGCCAATTGGTTTGCCGCAAAGGGAATTGAAAAAACACACGGTCAACATCTGGGTGGCGGATATAAATATCCCTTTGGTTACCTCAAGCTGACATTTGCCATCCATGGCTCGGCATTGCCCGATGGTTCGAACGGCGGCAATCCATGCGGCTTCCTGCTCACGACAACGGATGGCAAGAAAATTTATATGGCGCAGGATACTGGTCTTTTTGGGGATATGAAGTTGATCGGCGAAGAAGGGCTGGATTTAGCGGTCATTCCCATCGGCGATAATTACACCATGGGTCCCGATGACGCATTGCGAGCGGTCAAATTCCTTGAACCAAAAGTCGTCATCCCTATTCATTACAATACATTCGATCTGCTAGCCCAGGATGAGAATGCCTGGAAGCAGCGCGTGGAAAAAGAAACCAAGACTAAAGTGGAATTGCTCAAGCCCGGCGAGAGTTATTCGTTCTAAGCTTGTAGGGGCGACCCATCCTGCACCGATCTTCGTCTAGCTCTGCCTGCCTCCCTTGCCTGATATATTGAGAGTAGAGATTGGCGGGTCGCCCCTACATTTGTGGTTTGGGGGAATCTTATAAAATGTTACAAAACTTGTCCACAAATTGACTCGCCATGTCCTTTGTGCTAGGATATTAAAAGCCAATGAGAGATTCATACTGGAGGATGCGGCAAATGTCCGTATTTTTGGATTCATCAAATCAATAGCGGTTCATCGGAAATCATCGCGTGGAGACGATGGTTTTTTTGTTTAAGGAAATTTTTCATCTCAATAGAGGAGTCAAGCTGTGAGAACGAAAACCCCGATTTCGAATTTGGTCTTAATTCTGGCGATGCTATTTAGTTCTTTTGCTTCTTTGCGACCGATGCAAATTGTCAAAGCAAGCCATACTCCAAATCCCACAAGTGTAACTGTTGCAGGTGATCTGCAATCAGAGATAGGTTGTGCTGGCGATTGGGATCCGGCTTGTGCTACGTCGCACTTGACCTACGATGCCAGTGACGATGTCTGGCAAGGAAGCTGGACCATCCCGGCCGGCAGCTATCAATATAAAGCAGCATTGAACAACAGCTGGGATGAAAACTATGGCTTACATGCCGTTCCAGGTGGAGATAACATTCCGCTGAATCTGGCGAGTGATAGTTCTGTTAAATTTTATTACGATCACAAGTCGCATTGGATCACGGATAACAAAAGTTCTGTGATTGCCGTTGCTCCGGGCAGTTTCCAATCAGAGTTAGGTTGTTCCGGCGATTGGGATCCGTCCTGTCTCCGCTCCTGGCTGCAAGATCTGGATGGAGATGGGATTTATACCTTTGAAACCACGGCGCTTCCAGCGGGTAGTTATGAAGGCAAAGTGGCAATTAACGAAAGTTGGGATGAGAACTATGGACAGGGTGGCGTACCGGGTGGAGCGAATATTTCCTTCACAGTACCCGTAAATAATGCGAAGGTTACCTTTAGATATGATTCAAATTCCCATGTGTTGACCATTCTGGCGGGACATGCTCATGATAACAATGTGGAATGGGATGGCTTGCGCCACGATTCACGTGATACGCTTTATCGTACACCCGGCGGCGCAGTTTCAGCGGGGGCGCCAGTGTTGGTCCGCTTTAGGACTTTCCATAATGATGTAACTGCCGTCAAAATGCGTGTGTACGACATCAACGCGGGCGGACAGCACTTCGTTCAGATGACCCCTGCCGCAACGGATGTCTCCTGTTATCAAGTGGGGCTCGAATCCGAAACCTGTGATTTCTGGCAAGCCACATTGAATGAGGCTCCACCAAACAACTTGTGGTATCGCTTCATCGTCACCGATGGAACAAAGACTGCCTATTATGCTGATAACACACCCGCATTAGATGGTGGTTTAGGCAGCCCGAGTGACAGTATTATAGATAACAGCTATGCCCTAATGTTCTACGATCCCAGCTTCACAGCTCCGGCTTGGGCACAGAACGCCAGTATCTATCAGATCTTCCCTGATCGCTTCCGCGATGGACGCGCCGATAACAATCCCAAAACGGGTGATGTGCGCTACAACGATCCTGTATTGAAGTTACCGTGGGGCACATTGCCTGAGGGGTATTGTCGTAACTATGCGGATGGCGACACCAACTGTCCCTGGAGGTTTGAATCAAATCCGCCGTCCACAAGCCCCACCAAGGAACAACCGCGCGGGCGCGATTATTTCGGCGGTGACTTGAAAGGTGTCGATCAAAATCTGGATTATTTGAAATCGCTTGGGATCAATACGATTTACTTCAACCCGATCTTTGACTCTGGTTCCAATCATGGTTACGATACGCAGGATTATTACAAGGTCGATCCGTACTTTGGCACGCAAAAAGATTTTGATAATCTGGTAAAGCATGCCAATACGCTTGGTATCAAGATCGTGCTGGACGACGTGTTCAATCACATGTCCTCCGACAGCCCACTCTTTGACCGCTATCATCACTATGCGACAGTTGGAGCTTGTGAATCGCTCACCTCTGAATATCGAGGCTGGTTCACGTTCCATGATGTGGCCGCCGGTGCCGGAACTTGTGCTGGCAGCGCCGGTCCGAACTCAGCAACCTATGATGGTTGGTTCGGGTTTGATTCGATTCCCGTCCTCATGAAATCACTACCTCAGGTGCAACAGTATTTCCTGACCAGCCAGGACAGTGTATCAAGACATTGGCTGAATGCCGGAGCAAGCGGCTGGCGCCTGGATGTGATGGGCGATGCGTCATTCCCGGCTGGTTATTGGGAAACATTCCGCGGCGTGGTTAAGGGTACGAATCCGAATGCATTGATCATCAGCGAGACATGGCAAAAAGATAGCACGCTCCTGCGCATGTTGCGCGGCGACCGTGCCGATAGCACCATGAATTATCGTTTGCGTGATGCCGTCATCGCTTTCCTTGCACCGCAAAACTTCGACTCCAAGGGCTTTGCCGATAGCGGACACCAGATCAAGCCTTCTGAGTTTGCCGCCCGCATGCAATCGATGCACGAGGATTATCCGGATGCTGCTTATTATTCCGCGATGAATCTGCTGGATAGTCATGACACGGAACGCCTGCAATGGACATTGAACCCCGGCGCTGAGACGACTGCTGCTAAAGAGCAGAACGTCACCGAGGCAAAGTTGCGTCAGCAGCTTGCATCCTTGATTCAGTTCACAGTCCCTGGCGCACCGACCGTGTACTATGGGGATGAAGTTGGCGTGACAGGCGATGATGACCCCGATGATCGTCGCACCTATCCATGGACAGATAAAGGCGGCACGCCCGATCAGGCGATGTTCGATCACTATAAGACGCTCAACAGCATTCGAAGTGCAAATAACGTCTTGACCAGTGGCGATTTCCAAATGCTGTTGGCGGATGATGCTGCGAATGTTGTTGCTTATGGACGCAAGACCAATAATCAGGCGGCGTTGATCATTGTCAATCGCGATAGTCAGCCGCATTCGATTTCAATTCCAGTTGCAGGTTATCTGCATGATGGCCTCACGCTTCAACAAAAGTATGCGGTCGGAGGCGGCGCGGGTTCTGTGACCGTGAGCGGCAGCGTGATCAATGCTTCGATTGGCGCGATGAGCGCAGCCATCCTCATCAGTGGAAATGTAGACCTGCAACCAACTGCTGCACCATCCAATTTGCATGTGACCAGCGAAGGAAATGCGACGGTCGGTTTAGCGTGGAATTCAGTCGGTGGCTCGGCCGGTTATAACGTTTATCGCAGTCCGGTGAGCGGTGGCGGCTGGGTCAAAGCAAATAGTTCTTCGGTTTCCGGCACAACATTCACGGATAGTGGATTGCGCAACGCTCAAACCTACTATTATGTTGTCACATCTCTGGATAACGCTGGCAACGAAAGCAAGTATTCCAATGAAGCGAACGCGTTGCCGCACCTCACCATTGGCTGGGCGAACTTGCAATGGCCCCCGACGTTGACTCATACGATCAGTGTAGTAAATCGTACAGATAATGTCTATGGACAAGTCTGGATCGATGGCGTCACGAATCAACCGGGTGCGACTCCCAGTTTGCGTGCACAGCTTGGCTTTGGTCCTGAAGCATCGAATCCGGCGAACAATTCCGCGTGGACCTGGGTGGAAGCTGGTTTCAACGTGGATGCCGGTAACAATGATGAGTTCGTTGCCAATTTGCTTCCTGACTCAATTGGCACCTTTGATTATCTATATCGCTACACTACGACAGACGGACGCGACTGGTTGTATGCAGATCAGAACGGACCGATCGACAACGGTGCTCTTCCCTCCAACCCGGGCAAATTGACCGTCAATCCCAGCGCTGATACGACAGCCCCGGCGATGCCAACTGGCTTAACTGTGGTTTCTGCCTCTCCTGCAGGAATTGCACTGGCATGGGATGCCATTGGTGGTGACGCTTCCCTCTATGGCTACGAAGTTCTCAGAAGCGATACCTCTGGCGGACCCTCCACAACGCTGGCTCTCGTTACAACAAATTCCTATGAAGATGATGCAGTGACAGAAGGCGCAACGTATTACTATGTAGTTCGCTCTGTGGACCAATCATTCAATCGCTCCGGGAATTCAAGCGAAGTATCTGCCACGGCAGAACTCCGCACAGTGACATTGACATTCAGCGTAACGGTCCCTGCGACGACCGATGGTACGGGTCGTACTGTTCATATTGCAGGTTTCCTCGATCGTCTCGATGGCAACTACCCCCAATGGGATCCCGGTGCTACTGAGTTAACCAGGGTTGATGCCACGCACTGGACGATCACTTTTACCGGCAAGGAAGGAACTCAGATCGAATATAAATACACGCTTGGTGACTGGGATCACGTGGAGAAAGATGGCAGTTGCGGTGAAGTTGCCAACCGACAATTGACTCTGGCTTACGGCGCTTCAGGCACTCAGGTTGTGAATGATGTTGTAGCTAATTGGCGCAATGTTGCACCTTGTGGCAACTAACGACAAATAAGCCTTGACATGAAGGACCCCGAATTTAATTTTTGAGCATTTTAGCCACGGATTTCACAGATTTACACGAAATTAGCCGACCCAACGCAGAGGGTCGGCTAATTTTTTAGCCTTCAGGACACCGTTCTGACAGATTAATTCAAAAATCCGTGAGTTTCCGTGTAATCAGTGGCAGAATCCTTATGTTTGGGGTGATTATGTTTACGATGAAATAATCAATCCACATTCTTCAGCACTCGCAGTGCCCGCAACGTGACCCATTCATTCGGTTGCTTCTTCTTGCCGAATTCAAGCCAGGTCTTTCCAGCATAATCAAATTCCATCAACCATTGTCCATGCTCATTTTGTTTTTCACGAATAATATTGATCGTGTTTACCAGATGTTTGTCGCTACCATAGCCTAACCCAACCATTGCTTCGGCCAACTGCAACAAGTCGGTGATATAGAAAATGGGGAATCCAAACTTCCACCAATCGCGGCTTGGCTTTGCGCCATTGCGAGTTGGATACTCCGCCGTGGAAAGATCGATACTAAAGAAGAAATCTACACCTTGTTTGATGGCGCGCTTGATCAGCGGAGTTCTTTTGTTTTCAGGCAACTTACTGAATGCCAGCATCACTTTGACTCCGCCCCATGCACAGGGAAGTCCATTGTTCACACCGCACGCAAACCCTGGACCGCACTTATAGGCGTAATAACGAACCAGTGCATCTTTACTACCTAAGGGCGCGATCCCTTCGCCGGTGACTGTGTGCGCCATCCATTCGTAGGCTTTATCCATACGCGGATCGTCACAACCCATTTCCATCAGTGACCACAGTAGATTCCCCTGCAGACAATCCACTGTTCCTGACGGCGCACCCGATGTCGTTGTTGTAAATTGACCGCCTGCTGCCATATGATCCAGGATATAGTTGCAGCCCTGTGCCACGTGTTTATCCTCGTTTGCTGATGCACCCAGTTGAGCGAGCAGAATCAGCGCCCAGACTGTGGATCGATATTTCTGTGCATATCCAGGTCCAGGCTTGACCCAATAACCCTCCGGCTCCATGTTGGATAAGATGGCAGCAATTGGTCCCTCTTTATGAGCAGCTTTGCGGGCGGACTTGAGCTTTTTCGATTCAGGGGAGATGTCCAGCAAATCACGCAAGGCGAGATATTGAACACTAGCATTGTCAGACTCCAGGAGCCAGGGCAGGGAATCGTTTCGTAGCTGATTTTTCCACGACATAGGTGCCTCCTTTTGGAACCAAACATCCCCGCTTAAATTAGTATAGCACTTTTGCAAAAAGAGAATTAGGGCGAGGAAACTCGAAAGACTTCAAAAGGTTCCAAGCCAAGGGCTTTGATATCGTTTGGATTGGGTGAATAAACTCGTTGCGCATTCAGGTCTTTCAAAAAATCTCTGTAGTAGCCAGTAAAAACAATCACATAGGATACCTGTTGTTGACGCACGAAGTCTGCCAGTTTTGCCTGATCGTTCATGATTGGAATTACTTCTGGCGTGACCAAACCAGCCAGGTCAATAACTCGTCGCTGTGTGAAGTATCCGATGATGCCAATGTCATGGGTGGCGATCACGGCATCTTTGGGAATATTGTTATCCAGCCAATAAGCCACATCGCCATGATTTTCATTCAGCAATTTGACTTGCAATGCGAATGTAGAGGCGCCGTTGATCCATAATGCCAGGACCATCCCTGCGATGGCAATCCAGACAATATTTTGCAGACGACGATGGAGTTGATATTTCTCAAAAAGCAAAGTCAGTCCTTCGATTCCGAAAATTGCAAGAACAGGAATCAATGGCATCAGATAACGTCCATGGTGGTAAATAGCTGGTAACGCGACAGAGTAGACAAGAATGAGGATGAATGCCCAGGCTATAGGGAAGTAAAGAGCCGTCTTCCTTTGTCGCAGAGTAATGTAGATCATGAATCCTATGCCGGGGATGAGTAGCATCATCGGTCCATTCAGGAAGTAAAGAAATACATTCCAGAGGTATCGCAGGGAATTCCAGATCGAGATTGGATATCCATATTGCATGAACTTCGACGAGATCGTAGATGGAAACGGACGACCACTATACTTGAAGTTGAAGATCATCCATGGGCTGATGATTACGAGAACAACAACGCTAAAGATTGCGGCGGTGGAGAACAACTTCGTTAGGTTTTTACGATTCTCCAAAAGGATTTTGATACCATAAAGAGCAATGAGAAGCGACATTTCAGGACGAACAAGGAATGCCAAGCCTGCGATCAATCCCATTAGATACGGCGGAGAATTGCGATGTATTAAAAGCAGAAAAAGTAATGAAAGAAAAATGAAGAGGCTGATCTCCATGCCCGATACAGCCGACCAGGCAAGATGCCATTCGAGTATGCAGAGCACGGCAACAATAACAGCGTTTCTAAAATTCCCAAAATACCGAAAGCTTAGGTGCGCCGCAGTCCATGCAGTTGCAATAGCGAAGATGCAGCCCCAAAGATATGCCCAGAAAAAGAATGGGACATGGAGAACATAACCGGCGGCGAGCAGCCCTGTCCAGCCAGCAGAAGTGCTGCCTGTGGACGGAACACCCGGAGAAAATGCCATTATCCCATGCAAGCCGAGATTGCGGGCGTACGTCTCATGAATCCAGGCATCATCGAGCGGAAAACCCAGTTGTCGCGAGGTGATCAAATACAACGCCGCGTTAGCAGTTTCAAGAGCGATCAATGATGCAAGCAGGATTTTCCATTTTTTCATTCGTGCGTACTTCTGCTTGATTTTACCAAGTGGAACTGAATGTCGCTCTAAGAACTATTTCCCCAGCCATCGATAAAGAAGAAAAGCAATATTCCTCATCACAATCTTCAAATTGGCATCGAACACTATTGGCGCTTCATGATTGGCGGTATCGGTTGCGCCACGGATTTCCAGATATGGAACGCCGCTAAAAGCAGATGCGCGTGCACCGCCGACTCCTTCCCAGGCGACAGCCAGTGCGTTATGCAGCTCACGCAACTCTGCTCCGCGCCTCACTTCGATCACATCTTCATCGCCGCCTGCCATGATCCCAAAATGGATTTTGAAATTCGCATCTTGTAAATTTAATGCTTGGATTTGCCTGATACTATTAGCATCGCCAGCAAACTGAGGATTCGGTCGTTTCACAAATTTGAGTTTGTAATCATGTTCAATCGTGCTTGTGGCAACAATCAAATCTCCCATGCAGACTTCGGGAGCCAGGGCACCAGCCGCGCCTGCACAAACAACGAGATCAAATTTGGCATGGTCTAGTAAATGTTGTGTTTGAATCCCAAATTGAGTCTTGCCATGCCCGCCGCGAGCGAGAGTGGCGTTAAAAGCAGGGAAATGATCTATAGCCAGTGTGCCAATTTTGTCTTTGTGAGAATCCAATCCAAGCGCAGTAAGGCTTCGGCAAAGATCGTCATATTCTTCTTGTAGAGGGGTAACGATAAGAATTTTTGGTGACATATGTTTCATTCATCGAACGAACTTTCGGTCATTCCACTGTGTATAGTATAGTGTATCAAGAAAACCATGGAGAAGAAACTTGGATTTGATTAAACATGCGCAGGCAGGTGATCGGGAAGCATTTGGCGCCTTATTCGAGCAATACAAAAATTTGGTTTACAAAACCGCTTACTTGATCCTCGGCGACGCCCATGAAGCAGAAGATGCCTTGCAGGAGGTTTTTCTGGCGGTGCATAAATCACTCAACCGTTTTGACCTGCGCAAAGGCGCGTTCACGACCTGGCTGTATCGGGTCACATTTAACTTTTGTTTGAATCATCGTCGTCGAAGATTACATCATTCTTCGCTAGAAGATGTTTCTCCAACGCCCGCGATAGATTTCCCCGGTGCGCAATTGGCAGAGGACGATGCTCTTTGGCGAGCGACGCGTTCGTTAAGTGATAAACAGCAAGCGGTCCTGATCTTGCGTTATTACTGGGACGTGCCTTATGCCGAGATCGCTTCGATTTTGGATATCCCATTGGGGACGGTCAAATCGCGGCTTGACCTGGCCTTGAAAACATTACGAAAGATTCTCGAAGAACAAGAGCGTGGGAACGATTCGATTACCCACGCGGAGGTGTGCGAATGAATTGTGGACAAGCGAAGCAGTCCTGTGGACAAGTCCAATCCTTGTTGGTTGCCTATGTGGATGGGGAAGTGACTCCATCCGAACGGACACTGATACAAGCGCACCTCTCTAGCTGTACCGTTTGTCAGCAGGAATTGACTCTGCTGTCTACGGCTCGAAGCCGAGTCCGCTCGATGCTGCAGCGTCGCGCGGTGCATGCCGTTCCGTCAGCGGAGGCATGGAGTCGGCTGGAGGCAAAGTTGACGAAGGCTGATCATCTCTCGTCAAAGAAAGAGGCGAGGTTTTCGCGGGACCACGCATCCAATCTATTTAAAAAATTTGGAGGCATATCCATGCAAAAAAGATCAATACTCTCTGCAGTTGCAGGAGTACTCATACTCGCAGTTCTCGCAACATTTGTGGCAAGGAATGCCACACCGGTATCCGCTCGTCAAATTTTGGATCGTGCGTATAAGGCACAGACGCAAACTGCACCCGCACAGGGAATCGAACACGTTCGCAGTGAGGGTTACAGTAACCTTGAAGGAAAGCTGGAAGGACAGGGGAGTATTACCGAAAGTTATTCCGATCCTGCGAGCGGCAAATATCGAGTAGTGATGACGGACGCGCAGACTGGTATGCTGCAGGCAGTGTATGCGTTTGATGGTTCGAATGCATACGCTATGGAAGGTGTGAAGGGCGGTCAGAATTCTCTGACAGTCTACCGCGTCTCACAAAACAGACCCAGTCTACAAGGCACTACATTTTCCGATCATATCAATGGAAAATCAATTGCCGCCCTGGATGCACAGGCGAAGAACATGTTCGACAGGATGCGTCAGGATCCGCAGGTGAAACTCATCGATCAGGAAACCTGGAAGAATGGCCATACAGTTTATGGCCTGCGGTCACAGCAAGTGGTCAAATGGCAGGATGGCAATGAGGTCGCACAGCCGATGGGTTTGGTCACACTTTATTTCGATGTAAAGACCTATCAACTTCTGGGCAGCCGCGTGACTGTGGAAAAAGATGGTAAGGAAATAGTGATCAGCCGTCAGCAAATCCTGCTCGACGAAGTCCTGCCTGCCGACAGCCATATCGCCTGGGATTTGAGCGACGTGCAAGGCGTGAACATAGTCGATGATAAGAACGGCGAACATGCTCAGCCCGAAGTGATTTCTGCCGAAGCATTGGCAGCGAGGATTCCATCTGCTTATCTGCTTCGGACGGTTCCGGATGGTTTTTCGCTGGAGATCAACGTCCTGCCAAAGCAATTTACGAATCGATCTGGGAATGGACCATTCTTTTATGAAGCAACTTATACAAACCAGGCTGGTGACTATTTCACCATTCGAGCCTTCGATAATAAGAAGCTTGAGGATACTTCCTGGGCATTTGAGACGTACACCACTGCCAGTGGATTGACACTCTATTTCGTCAACCAACCGAGTGCCGATATAAGAGAATTTAACGGGGGGTTGATGGAAGCTCCGAATGGTCACACGTACGCAATTGAAAGTTCACTGCTGCGTGACACGATCAAGGCATTTCTGGAAGACTTGGTGCTGGTCAAGTAAAGAATGAAATAAAATCAAACTCTAAGTGTCAATATCCCGTGGGTGACAACTGCCCACGGGATTTTTATTTTCGGCTAAGATTCCTTTTGATTACTATTGTGGACCAAGTTTCAAAGTTCCAGTTTAAGTTACTCACTTACGCAATGATAAACGTAATGCGAGATTTATCTCGCATTTCAGATGTACCTTAGGCAAGAGCGACATGAATGTCGCCTTACTGTGGTCGGTGCAGCTTGATCTGCGTCAGGTGACTTAAATAAGTATGCGATACTCTGCAAAACTCCCACTTTTATCTTCCAAAGGATAGTATAGATAGAGGACCTCAATTGATTGTGACAATTCCAGGCTTGGAAGAAAAATTAGCGATTGCTCGTTTAAAGCAAGGTGATCTGGACGGAATGGAGCCGCTTGTCAAACGCTATCAGGTTCGAGCGGTTTCGGCTGCCTTTCTGATCGTGCACGACCCAAAACTGGCAGAGGATATCGTTCAAGATGCTTTCCTGCGTGCAGCAGAAAGAATCGATCAATTCGATGAAAGCAGACCGTTTGGACCATGGTTTCTGCGCAGCGTGATCAATGCTTCCACCCAGGCTGCTCGACGACAAAAACGTTTCATCCCATTAGAAGCGGACGATGAAGAAATATCCAAAGTTGCTGATTGGCTCATGGATTCAAATCCACAACCGGAACTCTTTGTCGAAACAGAAGAAACTCGCAAAGTGGTTTG
>WNFZ01001866.1_pt1 | contig 20120 bp, 17 predicted proteins | sample 5400081 | NCBI WGS metagenome assembly WNFZ01 (sample SAMN13153365, study PRJNA577476) | soil metagenome | isolation source: 80 cm soil or saprolite under grassland replicate 1 | place: USA:California | collected 2016-06-15
CTCGGCCTGCGGGGCGACGACGGTGCCGATGTCGCGGCCCTCGATCACGACGTCGCCGTCGTCGGCGAGCTCCTGCTGCCGCACCCGCATCACCGACCGCACCGAGGGATGCCGTGCGACGACGGGCACGAGGCTGTCGATGTCGGCCCTGCGGATCGAGGAGGTGACGTCCGTGTCTGCGATCCAGACGCGTCGCTGCTCGTCGAAGCTGACCGGATTGGCGGCGGCGAGATCGCCGAGCTGGTCGCCTTGGGCCAGCGGCACGCTCTGCTGGCGCGCGAGCCAAGTGAGCGCGCGGTACATCGCGCCGGTATCGAGGTAGCGGAAGCCCAGCCGCTCGGCGAGACGCCGGGCGACCGTGCTCTTGCCGGCCCCGGCGGGCCCGTCGATGGCGACGATCATGGTTGTGTGACCGAGTCGAGCAGCTCGAAAAACCCGGGGAAGCTTACAGCGACCGCCTCCGCTCCTTCGAGGCCGACGCCTTCGCTCGAGACCAGCCCGGCCACGGCGGCGAGCATCGCGATGCGGTGATCCCCCTGCGAGCTCACGGCCCCGCCCCTGGGCCGCGTCGGCACGCCGCGCACGAGAAAGCCGTCGTCGGTCGGGACGATGCGGACGCCGATGCTCCGTAGCGCAGCTGTCACGGTTTCGATCCGGTCCGTTTCTTTCACGCGCAGCTCTCGCGCGCCGACGACCTTGCTCTCGCCGCGCGCGCACGCGGCCGCGAGGGCGAACAGCGGCAGCTCGTCGACCAGGCGAGGCACCTCCTCGGCGCGCACCGTGGTCGCGGTGAGCTCCGCCGAGCGAATCTCCAGGTCGCCGACCGGCTCGCTGCCAATGCGCTGCCGGTGGAAGGTCGTGACCCGCGCCCCCATGCGCTCGAGCACATCGAGCAGGCCCGTCCTGGTCGGGTTCAGGCCAACGTCGTGGACCGTCAGCTCGGATCCCGGCAAGAGGGTCGCCGCGACGATGAACGGCGCTGCCGCGGAGAAGTCGCCCGGGACCGAGACCTGGCCCGGGCGCAGGCGCTCGACAGGGCCGACCGAGACGCGTCCCTGTCCTCGCGTCACCGCGGCGCCCGCGGCCGCGAGCAGCCGTTCCGTGTGGTCGCGAGTCGGCACCGGCTCGACCACCGTTGTGCGGCCCTGCGCGTAGAGCCCGGCGTGCAGCACGCACGACTTGACCTGGCTGCTCGCGACGGGCAGCTCGTAGCGGATGCCGTGCAGCTCGCCGCCCTCGATGATGAGCGGCGGCTTCCCGTCAGCGGTCTCGACGACTGCGCCCATCTGCGAGAGCGGCTCGGCCACGCGGTCGACAGGCCTGCGCCGGAGCGACTCGTCCCCGGTCAGCTCGAAACGTCCCTCCTGGCCCGCGAGGATCCCGACGAGCAGGCGCAGCGTCGTACCGGAGTTGCCGCAGTCGATCGGGCCCGCCGGCTCGTGCAGCCCGCGCAGGCCGGCGCCTTCAACGCGCAGCGTGTCGACGTCGTCTTCGTGGACGATCACCCCAAGCTCGCGCACTGCGGCAAGGGTGGACTCCGTGTCCGCCGAGCGGCCGAAGCCTTCGATCCGCGTCTCGCCCTCGCCGATCGCCCCGACCAGCACCGCACGGTGGGAGATCGACTTGTCGCCGGGCACCGCGATGTGGCCGCGCATCGCGGTGGCGGGCTCGATCTTCATTCGGGCAGCACCGGCGAGACGACGACGCCGTAGCCCTGCGACTCGAGCAGCGCGGCCGCCCGCCCGGCCTCGTCGGCGCCCGTGACGAGGAGCGCGAGCGTACCGCCACGATCTGGAGAGACGTGGTGCAGCTCGAAGTCCTCGATGTTGATCCGCTCGGCGCCGAGCGCCTGCGTGATGCCCGCGAGCACGCCCGGCCGGTCGGGCACGTGTACGCGGAGCTGCTGCAGCTCGCCCGGGTCGGGGAACGCCTCGGCGAGCATCCGGTGCCGGTTGCCGGCGGCCTCGCCGATCCAACGCGCGAGGAAGCCGGCATCGCCCGCGGCGAGCGCGGCCTCGAGCTGCTCCACACGGCGGCGGTGCTCCGCCAGCGATTCCCGGAGCGAGGCGGCATTCTCGACGAAGATGTCCACCCAGATGCGCGGGTTGGCGCCGGCCACGCGGGTCATGTCGCGTAGCGAGCCCCCGGCCGCGGCGAGCGGTTCGTGCCCCTCGACCCGGGTCGCTCCGGCCTGGTTGACGAGCAGGTTCGCCAGCGCGTGCGGAAGATGGCTCGTGAGCGCGGCCAGCCGGTCGTGCGCGTGCGGGTCGACCGCGACCGGCGTCGCGCCCAGGGCCGAGACGAATCCGTGCACGAGGCGATAGCGCGCGGGATCGGTCTCGGCCAGCGGGGTCAGGAACCAGGTTGCTCCCTCGAAGAGCTCCGCGCTCGCGTGCTCGGCGCCGCGAGCCTCGGAGCCGCAGACCGGGTGGCCGCCGACGAAGCGCGGCGAGGCGCCGGCCGCCTCGCAGGCGCCAGTCTTGGTCGAGCCGACGTCGGTGACGGTGGTCTCCTCGCTGCTGGCCTCGAGCGCCGCCCGCACTTGCGCCGCCAGCTTGGCGACCGGCGCCGCCACGACCACGAGCTCGGCTCCGGCCACCGCCGCTGCCGGCGACTCGACCGGCTCGTCGAGGGCCCCGCGCACGACCGCAGCCTCGACAGCAGCGGGATCGGGATCGAAGCCGGCCACGATCCCGGCCGCGCCGGCCCGCTTCGCGGCAAGGGCGACCGAGGCCCCGATTAGGCCCGTGCCGATCACCGCCAGCCGCCGCACCTCCACGGGCCCAGGCTATCCGGGGTCAGGGCGAGCCCACGGCGGTCCCATCCCTAACCCCCACCCGCCCAGGGGATTGACTCGAGGGTACGCCCGGAGGTGTCACACGTGGGTGACGCGGGTGCGCCGGAATTGGGCCGGTTCGTCCACAACGCGGCGAGGACGAGCGCGCGCGGCGCCGCGCCGGGGCGGCCGGGCGCGTCTCAGCCGATCTGCTTGCCGAGCAGCTCGACGATCTCCCGCACCTCGCGGGCGAACTCGCCGAAGTCCGCGGTCGGGATCTGCTGGGGCCCGTCGCAGAGCGCCTCCTCGGGCGACGGGTGCGACTCCACGATGATCCCATCCGCGCCGACCGCCGCGGCCGCGCGCGCCAGCGGCAGCACCAGGTCGCGCCGCCCCGCGGCGTGCGAGGGATCCACGATCACGGGTAGATGCGTCTCGCGCTTCAGCACGGCGACCGAGCCGAGATCGAGTGTGTACCGCGTCGTCTGCTCGAAGGTCTTGATCCCGCGCTCGCAGAGGATGATCCGCTCGTTGCCCTCACGCGCGACGTACTCGGCGGCCATCAGCAGCTCCTCGACCGAGGCCGACGGCCCGCGCTTCAGCAGCACCGGCTTGTCCGCCCGCCCCACCTCGGCAAGCAGCATGAAGTTCTGCATGTTGCGCGCGCCGATCTGGATCACGTCGGCCGCCGCCAGCACCGCCTCGACGTGCCGGGGGTCCATCAGCTCCGTCACGACCGGCAGGCCGGTCTCCCCGCTCGCCTCCTTGAGGATCGTCAGCGCCTCGTCGCCGAGACCCTGGAAGGTGTACGGCGAGGTACGCGGCTTGAACGCTCCCCCGCGAAGCATCGTCGCCCCCGCCGCCGCGACGACGCGAGCCGTCTCGAGTGTCTGCTCCCTGTACTCGACGGTGCAGGGCCCGGCGATCAGCCCGAAGAACGCGTCGCCGATGCGCCGCCCGTCGACTTCGATCACGGTCGGGTCCGGCGAGACCTCGCGCGAGACCAGCTTGTAGGGCTTCAGGATCGGCAGCACCTGCTCGACCCCCGGATAGCCCTCCAGCGGCAGCGATGCCAGCAGCTCCCGCTCGCCGATCGCGCCGATCACGGTCGATTCCCGTCCGTGCGTCACACGCGCGTCCACGCCCACCTCTTGCAGCCGCGCGAGCACGTGCTCGGTCTGGTCCGGCGTCGCGCCGCCCGCCATCACGATCAGGAGCTCGGGTGATCCGTTCGCGGCCACGATTCCGCTGAGTGTAGTTGCGATACTTGAGCCGGAAAATGGCACGCATCTTCTCAGGCATCCAGCCCACGGGCGCCAAGCACTTCGGCAACTTCAGCGGCGGCTTTCGCCAGTACGCGGCGACCCAGGAGCAAGGCGAAGCGTTCATCTGCGTCGTCGACCTGCACTCGATCACGGTCCCGTACGACCCGCAGGAGCTCCGCGAGACGACGCTCGATCTCGCCGCGATGCTCTTCGCCACCGGGCTCGACCCCGAGCGCTCGACGGTGTTCGTGCAGAGCCACGTGTCCGCACACTCCGAGACCGCGTGGTTGCTCTCTTCCGTCGCCACCATCGGCGAGCTGCGCCGGATGACGCAGTTCAAGGAGAAGAGCGCGGGCCAGGAGTCCGTCTCCGCCGGCCTCTTCACATACCCGGTACTGATGGCGGGCGACATCCTCCTTTACCAGACCGACCTCGTCCCGATCGGCGACGACCAGCGTCAGCACCTCGAGCTCGCGCGCGACGTCGCCGAGCGCTTCAACACGCGCTTCGGCGAGACGTTCAAGCTCCCGGAAGGGATCTATCCCGAGGTCGGGGCGCGGATCATGGATCTCCAGGAGCCGGAGAAGAAGATGTCCACGACGGGGGGCACAGCCCAGGGAACCGTGGGCCTGCTCGACCCGCCGGACGTGATCCGGAAGAAGTTCAAGGTGGCGGTGACGGACTCCGGCACCGACGTGCGCTACGCACCGGAAGAGAAACCGGGGATTTCGAACCTGATCGAGATCATGTCCGTCGCCACGGGCAGGCCCATCCCCGAGGTGGAGGCCGGCTACAATAGTGGGGGCTACGGCCGGTTCAAGGACGTCGTCGCCGAGGCCGTCATCCAGGTGCTCGAGCCGATCGCCCGCCGTTACGAAGAACTGCGAGCCGACCCTTCCGAGCTCGAGCGCCTGCTCGGCCTCGGCGCCGAGAAAGCCCGTGAGGCCTCCTCCCCCACGCTCGAAGAGATGTACGTGCGTATGGGCTTTGCGCGGTCGTAGCTCCTGACTGCGCCGTCCCTTGTCTGGTAGAAACGCTCAGGCATAGAGACGGATAGACCGCCTCAGGGGATAGGAGAAATGAGATGCGGAAACTGCGAATCGTCGCGCTCGCCGTGCTTGCGACCGGCGCGACCGTCCTCCTACTTACCTCGCCGGCAGGTGCGGGCGACAACGGCTCTGGGTTCACCACTGGCCAGGCCGCGATGCTGACGCCGCTCGCCCCCGGCTCGTCGGTGGCGCCGATCATGACCGTCGGCGAGACGCTCGGGAGCGGCTATACGCTCGAGAGCATTCCTGACGGGATCTCGCTTCAAACGCGCGGGGAGGGGCGTCTGGACGTCTACCTGAACCACGAGACGTCCCTGGTTCCGTTCCCGTTCAACGCGACGACCGGCGTCGGCCAGAGCGACTACACCAACGCGATGGTGAGCCATCTGACCCTGAACCAGCACAGCGCCGGTGTGCTCCAGGGGAAGTACGTGATTCCCAGCAGTGCGAACTTCCAACGGTTCTGTTCGAACTTTCTCGCGGCCGCAGGAGCCGATAACGGGTTCGAGCGCTCCTTGCTCTTCACGAACGAGGAGTCAAGCGACTTCGTCAACCGGACCGGCCTCGCCTGGCCCCCAGGTCCGAATGCGGAGCAGGCCGGTGTCGTCGTGGCATACGACCCCCAGCGAAACGAGTACAAGCCGATCTACGGGATCGGGCGGTACAATCACGAGAACACCGTCGCAGTCCCAGGCTATGGCCATCCCGTGCTCCTGTCTGGCGACGATACGTTCACGGCGCCGAGCTCACAGCTCTACATGTACTCGGCGGCGAGCGCTGCGGCCGTCTGGAACGACGACGGGTCACTGTTGGCCTTCAGGTCGGATGACCCGCTCGTCAACGACTACAGCGACCTCTCCGGAGCGGCGACCGTGTCTGGGCGCTTCATTCCGGTGCCGAGGGAGATCGCCCTCGGCGGCCAGACCGCCCTCGAGAACTGGTCGAACGCGAACAACGTGTTCCAGTTCATCCGCGTGGAGGACATCGCCCACGATCGGAGCGACGCGAACGTCGTCTACTTCGCGGACACCGGCGAGCCACGAGCGCTGCCGGGGCCGGGCGCCACGCGGATGACGCGCGGGCCGGCCGGTACTCAAGGGCCATTCCCGAACGGACGCGTGTTCAAGATGGTGCTCGACCCGGCCGACGAGACGCGAGTCCTCAGCCTGTCGATCCTGATCGAGGGTGACCCACTCGGCGCGGCGAGCGCCGGCAACACGGCCTTCATCCACCAGCCGGACAACGTGGAGACCACGGGCGCGAGCCTCCTGATCCAGGAGGATCCAGGCAGCCAGAACCAGTACGCCGCCTCGAACGCGGCGGGGACGACCGCGCGAGTCTGGCGCTACGACCTGGCGACCGGCGTGCTGACGGTCGCAGCGAGAGTCAACCAGACGGGAGATCCAGCAGCGGCACAGGGCTCGTGGGAGTCGAGCGGGATCGTCGATGCATCCGCCGCCTTCGGCCCCGGCGCCTTCCTCGTCGATGTCCAGGCGCACACGATCCTGACCGACGTGACGCAGGTCGGCACCCTGACGTTCAAGCGCGAGGGCGGACAGCTCATGCTCCTGCGCATTCCCGGGGCCTGACCGGGCTTTTCCGGCGGGTCGGGGCCGAGAGATGGCCCCGACCCGCTGTGATCCACAAGCGCATGCGCTCGGCACCACCTTGGCACCACCCCGCGGTCACGACTTCGTTAGATTCGAGCTGAGGAATCGAGCAAGGAGGGGAGGCTCATGAAGGGGAGAGCACCGAGGTTGAGCGTGCTCATGCTGGCGATCCTGGTCGCCGCCGGCCTGGTGGCAGGCGCGACGACCGGTCAATCCAGCGCGAAGCCGCAGGCCGCCGCGCCGGCGGCGAGCGGGTGTCAGCTCAACTCGCCGAACGGACAGATCAAGCACGTCATCTACACCATCTTCGACAACGTCCATTTCCGGCGAGACAACCCGAACGTTCCCTCGGATGTCGAGCAGATGCCGCACCTGCTCAACTTCATCCGGAGCAACGGGACGATGATGACCAACGACCACACGGTCCTGATCTCGCACACCGCGAACGGGATCTTGACCAACCTCACCGGCATGTACTCCGACCGGCACGGCCAGGCGGTCGCGAACTCGTACCGCTACTTCAGGAGCGACGGGTTGACGAACTCGTCCTCGTCGTTCAAGTACTGGACGGACGGGACCGACGGAGGCAATCCCGCGACCGACCCAGCCACGCCGCCGGCCGACACGAACTTCAACATGGTCACCGGCGACTCGAGCTCGCCGAAGAACACGCCTGCCCCGTGGGTTCCGTACACGCGCGCGGGCTGTGACTTTGGCGCGACCGCTCTGGCAAACGTCGTGCTCGAGAACAACAACGCGGTCGTCTTCGCGGCCGGGCCCACCACCCTGGCGGCTCCTGCCGCCATCGGCGCGACCAACATCAAGGTTGCCAGCGTGGGTGCCCCTCCAACGATCTTCAAGGTGGGGATGACGATCACGATCGACGCGGGCTCGAACGCCGAGTCAGCCGTGATCTCGGCGGTGGGGACCGGCGGCGCCGGTGGCACCGGCATCACGCTCACCGCGCCGCTCGCCAAGGCTCATGCGACCGGTGTGACCGTCTATGGCCCCACCGCGACCGATCCAGCCGGGGACATGACCAAGGTCTTCGGTGAGGGCTCGCCGGAGTGGAACGAGGGCCTGGCCTCTCAGAAGGCCAATCCCGGCACCGCGGCGCGGAACGTTGCGCAGACCGACTTCGTCGGGCTCGCGGTCCACTGCGCGACGACCTCGGACAGCATCTGCGCCGGCAACTCGCACGCACGGCCTGACCAACTGCCCGACGAGCCCGGCGGCTACACGGGGTTCGAGGGCCTCTTCGGCGCGAAGTACGTGAATCCCGCGATCTGCACCGTCTCGACCTCGAACTGCACGAACGCGACGGTGAACGGGCAGACGGCTCTGAAGAAGCTGGACGGAAGTCAGATCACCGATCAGTTCGGCCAGCCGGGGTTCCCGGGCTTCGACGGGCTGTTCGCGTCCACGACCCTCTCCTACGTGGCGCAGATGCAGGAGGCCGGGATCCCGGTCACGTTCGGGTACATCTCGGACGCGCACGACCAGCACGGCGTCGCAGGGGAGATCCACGCGACGCGGGGACCGGGTGAGGCCGACTACGTCCAGCAGTTGAAAAACTACGACGAGGCGTTCGGGCAGTTCTTCGACCGCCTCGCTGCCGACGGAATCAACAAGAGCAACACGCTCTTCGTCTTCACCAACGAGGAGGGCGACCACTTCGCCGGCTCGCCGCCCTCGAACCCGGGCTGCGACGGCGTCAACACGCCGTGCACGTACCCGCTCATCGGCGAGATCAACGGGAACCTGGCCGGACTGCTGGCGACCCAACAGGGGATCACGACGCCGTTCACGGTTCACGCCGATATGGCGCCGACGATCTACCTCAACGGGAACCCGGGCCCGACGGCCGCGGTCACGCGTGACTTCGGCCGAGCGGTCGGGGCGCTCAGTGCAGTCAACCCCTACACCGGTAATACCGATCACATCACCGCCGCGCTTGCCGACCCGGTCGGAATGAAGGCGCTCCACATGATCACCGCCGACCCGCAACGGACGCCGACGTTGACGATGTTCGCGTTACCCGACTACTTCCTGTTCGCGGCTGCGCCGAACTGCAACTCGCCGTGCATCACCGTGCCGACGACGCCGCCGACCAACACCTTCGCCTGGAACCACGGCGGGATCCAGCCCGAGATCGCGGCGACCTGGCTCGGTATGGTCGGGCCTGGCGTGCGTCGCAACGGCGACGACGACACCTGGGCCGATCACGCGGACGTCAGACCGACGATGCTCGACCTGGTCGGACTCAAGGACACGTACGTCCACGACGGCCGAGTCCTCGTCGACCAGCTCCAGACCTGGGCGGTGCCGCCGACGCTGCGCGAGGAAGGCAACTTCGTGCGGCAGCTCGGCGAGGTGTATAAGCAGCTGAACGCACCGTTTGGCGCCTTCGCCGTGAACATCCTTGCCGCGTCGACGAAGGCCATCAAGAGCGGCAGCCCGGCCGACGACAGCACCTACACGACGCTGGAGGGCGAGATCGAATCGCTCACCGGGCAGCGTGACGCGCTCGCGTCGCAAATCCGGGCGGCCCTGAATGCAGCGGCCGCCGGGGAGGCCGCGCTGAACGAGGATCAGGCCAAGGCTTGGATCAATCAGGCGAAGAGCCTGATTGACCAGGCCGCGGCGCTGGACCCTTAAGCCGCCTTACTTCGAAGGGCTCGAGCTCGCGCCACCGGCCGGGCTCGAGCCCTTCGAGCGCCAGCCCCGCGTAGCGGCTGCGGTGGAGGCTCGTGACCGGATGGCCGACGGCTACGAACATGCGCTTGACCTGGTGCTTACGGCCTTCGTGGATCGCAAGCTCGATTCGCCCAGTAGCGAGGCGGCGAACGCGGGCAGGTGCGGCGGTCGGGCCATCGTCGAGCTCGATCCCGGTGCGTAGCAGCTCAAGGGCCTCGTCGGAGAGCTCGCCCTCGACGTCGGCCTCGTAGACCTTCTCGACCTCGTAGCGTGGATGGGCGAGCGCGTGCGCGAGCTCGCCGTCGTTCGTGAGCAGCAGCGCGCCGGTCGTGTCGGCGTCCAGGCGGCCCACGGGGACGACGCGAGCTGCGTGCTCGACGAGATCGACGACTGTCCGGCGGCCCTGCGGATCACGCGCGGTCGTGACCACACCCGCAGGCTTGTTCAGCAGCACGTAGGCGAGCTGCTGGCGCTCGAGCAGGCGGCCGTCGAGCTCGACGCGGTCGCGGGCTGCGACGAAGGTGTTCAACTGTCCGGGCTCCCCGTTGACGGTGACGCGGCCGGCCTTGATCAGCTCGTCGGCGCCGCGGCGGGAGGCGACTCCGGCGCGAGCGAGGTAGGCGTTGAGACGCACGACCGCATTATCGGGGGCCGGTGCAGAGCCCACGCTTCCGGCACAGTTCGGTCACGGACGCGTGCGGAGTTCCCGACTATGCTCGACTCGGGGAGGAGGTTGGGGCTACCGGCCCGGCGACACGGCCAGTTGGGACACGGCTCTCGGGGGGCGGACGACCTACCGCCGGAGCCGGGTTCACCCGTGCTACTCAGGCAGGCCGGCGTTCCGCGACCGATTCCAGTCGCGTGCGGATCTCGTCCGTGCTCTCGCCGAGGTCGTCGAGGCGCGGCAGCTCCGAGAGCGACTCGAGCCCGAACACGCGCTCGAAGAGCGGCGTCGCCCGGTAGCGCACTGCTCCGCCGACGCCGTCCTCGCGGCCTGCCTCGGCGATCAGCCCGCGCTCCACGAGCCCGGCGACCACCGAGTCGGCCGCAACCCCCCGGATCCGAGCGATCTCCGGGCGGCTGACCGGCCCGAGGTACGCCACGATCGCCAGCGTCTCGAGGCCCGCGGCGGAGAGCCCCCGCTCGACTGGCCGCTCGAACAGTCGCCCGCACGCCTCCGCGGCCTCGCGCGACGCGCGAAATGCCCAGCCGCCGGCCACCCGCTCCAGCACGATCCCGCTCCGCCCCTCGGCGAACCGTTCCGCGAGTAGTCGCAAGGCCGTCTCGATCCGCTCGACGTCGTCGTCCGCCGCCACGGCCAAATCCTCGACCGACAGGGGCTGCGAGGCCACCACGAGCAGCGCCTCGAGCGTCAACGCAAGCCGATCGACCGGGCTCGCGGTGATCAGGCGGAGCGGGCGATCCATTCCGGCCTCCCCTCGTCCTGCTCGACCTCGGCCCGTGCGACCCGGATCGGGGCGAACGGCGCCGCCTGCTCCAGCGAGACCTCGCCCGAGCGGCGCAGTTCGAGCAACGCCAGGAACGCGACCGCCTGCTCGATCCGGGAAAGGCCCGCCAGCTCCGTGTCCACGTCGAAGCGCCGCCGCCGCCGCAGCAGGGCCCGGAAGCCCTCGAGGAACTGCGCGACGGGCGGGAAGCGAAGCTCGAGGTGCGCCAGCGAGACCGAGGGCGGCTCGGCCGCCAGCAAGCGCAAGGCGACCGCCAGCGACTCCGCCTCCTGCGGCGCCAGGCGGCGCTCGACCCTGGGCGCCAGCGGCGCGGGGCCGAGCCGGAAAAAGCGGTCTCCTTCGGCCTCCAACCTCTCCGCCAACCAGGCTGCCGCGTCCTTCGCCCGTCGGTACTCCGCCAGCCGCCGCGCCAGCTCCTCCGCCGCCTCCTCGGGCTCGAGCTCCGACAGCTCGGCCTCCTCGTCGGGGAAGAGCCCGCGCGCCTTCAGCTCCAGCAGCGCCGAGACGAGCACCAGGAACTCACCGCACGCCTCGAGATCGAGCTCGCCCCGCTCGGCGAGCCGCTCGCAGAACGCGACGACGATCGCCGCAACGTCCACCTCGGCCAGGTCGAGCTCCTCCTTCAGCACCAGCGTCAGGAGCAGGTCGAACGGGCCCTCGAAGGCGTCGAGGTCCAGCTCGAGCTCGCGCACGATCATGAGTCGTTCCCCTGGTGCCATTGCCGCGCCGCTGGGGTGCGAGCAGCAAGCCAGGCAAGGACGCAGGTCGTGCTCGTAGCCGCAGTGCTACGGGCACGACCGAGGACGCCGCGTGGCGCCGTCCGATCTCGCGCCAGCGGCCCGGAGGATGGTGCCGGGGGAGCCACTTGAACCGGCACGCTAACGGGAGGGCCGGACGCGGCCCTTGGGGATCGCCATCGTCGGGCCCTGCGGCTCCCGGCGCCGCGTCGACCCGCGCGGTTCGGAGGCGCCGCCCCGGAAGAACTGCCACCAGACGAAGAAGCTCGTCGAGACGGCGAACACGACGATCGACACCCAGGCGTTCAGCCGTAAGCCGAGGAAATGGTGCGCCGGGTCGATCCGCAGCAGCTCCTCGACGAAGCGCCCGGCGGTGTAGTAGGAGACGTAGAGCGCGAACAGCGCGGGCGGCCGGAAGCGGAAGCGCCGGTCGAGCAGGAGCAGGAGCGCCACACCCGCGAGGTCGTAGATGAACTCGTAGAGGAAGGTCGGTTGGAACGTTGCGTGATCCTCGTAGCCAGCAACCCGGTGTTCGAGATCGATCTTCACGCCCCAGGGCTGATCGGTCGGCTTCCCGTAGAGCTCCTGGTTCCACCAGTTCCCCCAGCGGCCGATCCCCTGCGCGAGCAGCAGCCCCGGCGCGACGGCGTCCATGAAGTCCCGCACACGGGCCCCCTCGCGGCGGACGATGACCGCGCCTACGAGGCAGCCGAGCAGGATCCCGCCCCAGACGCCGAGGCCCCCCTCCCAGACGGCGAAGATCCCCTTCCACTTCGGCGTGGAGACCTCACTCCAGTTCGTGATGTCGTGGTAGGCCCGCGCACCCACGATTCCGGCGGCTACGCCCCAGACTGCGACCTTGAGCACGAGATCCCAGTCGCCGCCGCGGCGCGTCCAGCGCACGCCGGTCAGCCAGAGGCACGCCGCGATCGCGAGCAGCAGCATCAAGCCGTACATGTGGATCGTCAGCGGCCCGAGGTCGATGGTGCCGGTGTGCGGCGATGGTATGGAGGCGCGGATCACCGGGGGCACATTCTGCCCGTGACCCCTGACGCCTGCCTAGAGAGCTAGATCAGGATCTCGATCGCCGTCTCGTACGGGCAGCCCTGCTCGATCAGCTCGACCGCGAAGTGCAGGTCGATGTCGTGCCGGGCGGCCAGCGCCAGCGCGTCGCTCGGATCGAAGCCTGCGCGGACGAGCTCCTCCGCCCGCCAGTGCTCGACCCGCTCCAGCTCGGTGTCGGTTGGTATTTGCAGCTCAGCCGCGGTCATGTAGTGCCTATTCGGTGAATCCAGGGCTGCGGATCTCCCCCTGGCGGGGGATCTGACTCCCTCTCAGCGGGCGAGGCGTGCGATCGCCAGCGCCTGCGCCTTGGTCAGCTTCCCCTCGAGGCGCAGGGTCAGGTCCCCATGGATCCAGATCAGGACGTTGCCGTGGATCAGGACAGCGCGTTCGCGGAACTCGCCGCGGCGGTTGAAGTAGGTCAGGGTGTGCCGCCCGCCCTCGAGCCAGAGCCCCGGCTGGCCCTTCACCCGCACCGGCTCGATCACGGTCTTGCCGAACGCCGACTTCTTGAGCAGGTCGAAATTCGCAGCCCTGAACTCGGACAGGAGCACCGAGCGGCCGTCGGCGTGCAGGATCACCGTCCCGAGGGCGCCGTCGAGCAGGTAGACACGGCTCGGCCCCGAGCCCCTGAACGGCGGTAAGGCCAGCTCGAAGCCGAGGGCTCGCTCCGCCTGAGCGCGCGAGAGCGGACGGCCGAGCCCGCCCGCTTGTGCGCGCTCGACCGCCGGCGGCAACGTCTCGACCCGCTCCACGGTGACGCCGCGGAGGTGGAACCACTTCAGGATCGTCGTGCGCGCCTGCGGGACCGCGAAGGCCGCGGCGAGCGCGACCGCGAGCACGGCCAGGGCAACCACCAGCGGCCGCCAGGCGCGGGGCCGCCGCCCCTCGAGCCGCGCCAGCACGCGCGGCGCGACGTCGGGCTCGGGCGGGTACTCGAGCTCCTGCCCGAGCCGGAGGAGCCGCTGCTCGAGCGGGCTCATGCGCCCTCCTCCTCGCCGAGTTCGTCACGCAGGCGCGCGAGCGCGCGCGCGAGGCGCGACTTGACCGTGCCGCGCCTCACCCCGAGCGCGGCTGCGGTCTCCTCCTCCGAGAGCTCGAGGAAGTAGCGGCAGGCGATCGTGAGCCGGTGCTCCTCGGAGAGGCCGTTCACTGCGCCGAGCAGCCGCTCCCGCGACTCGCCGGCGAGCAGGGCCGCCTCGGGGGACGGGACCGCGTCCCCCGGGCGGTCTGTAGCGGCCACGCGCAGCGCGAGGGCGCCGCGCCGGCCGGCCGAGCGGCGGCGGTTGTGCGCTTCGTTCGAGACGATGCGCAGCAGCCAGGGCCGAAGCGGCGAACCGCGGCGGAAGCGGCCGAGCGCGCGATAGGCCTTGACGAAGCCGTCCTGCACGGCCTCCTCGGCGTCGGCGGCGTTCCCGCTGAGCAGGTAGGCGGTGCGAAAGGCGAGTCCCTGGTATCCGTGCACGATGGTTTCCCACGCGCGAAGGTCGCCCCGCTTGGCGCGCTCGACGAGCTCCGCGTCATCCAGTGGCCGGTCCACCACTGCCGGTTCTACACCGCTGAGGCGGTCGGAGTTCCCGCATCAGCCTCGACAGCTGCGGGAGATTCTCCTGCACGCCGACTAGGCTCCGGTCTGTGCCAAGGCTTGTCGGGATCAACCACATCGCGCTCGAGGTCGGCGACCTGGAGCAGGCGCTCGAGTGGTACGGCCGCATCTTCGAGTTCGAGCTCGTTCGCGAGCCCGACTTCCCGCACATGGCCTTCCTGCAAATGGGCGACCAGTTCATCGCCCTGTCGCAAGGCCGTTCGCAGCCGGACGACACCGACCGCCACTTCGGCCTCGTCGTCGACGACAAGCCGGCGACGCGCGCCGCGCTCGAGGCAGCCGGCGCCGAGATCCTGCCGGGCCGCGGCCTCGACTTTCTCGACCCCTGGGGCAACCGCCTCCAGGTCGTTGCCTACGGTGACATCCAGTTCTCGAAGACGCCCGAGGTGATGCGTGGCATGGGCCTGGAGCTGCCGAAGTCCGAGCAGGCGCTTGACGAGCTGCGCGAGAGCGGCCTCGCCTAGGCCCGCGCGTTGTCGATGCTGCTCCTTACTGCGTGGACAATCACTGGGCGGGAGGGTCAGGCACGGATGAGGGAAGGAAGGCGCGCACGAAGTGTGCGGGCGGCGCACCGGAGCGCCGGTCAGTCAGTCTGCGCTCGCAAGCGCATACTCCGCGGCCTGCCTAAGCGACCACGAGCCAAGGCAGATGTCAACAGCGATCTTCATGCTTCGAGCAGGCCCCGCGCTCGTAAGCTCACTTCGAGCTCCTTCGGAGTACGGACGCCCTCCAGAACCGCCTGGGAGATCTCAAAGCCTCCACGATCTCGGGGTACTCCGGCCGCAGGCGCCAGAGCTCCTTCAATCGAAGGATCGCGAGCCGCGTCTCGTCGTCGAGGCGGCGTTGCAGTTCGTTCTGGAACACCTCTACCTCGCGTGGAATTCCTGCGGTGAAGAGCGAGAGGTCGAGCTTCCACCCCTCTGCCTGCAAGACGAAGTAGTGGCGGCGGTCGTCCGGCTGTTCCAAGTGCTCGTAGCGGGCCCGATCCGCGTGGACAAGAAGCGGCCGCACGAGCTCCCACGCCTTGGCGCGGCCGAGCCCCCTGGCGTCAACGCAGAGGTCGAGGTCGCGCCAGACCATCAACCCAGTCACGTAGCTGCCGACCGGTAGGACGCGGCCTGCCTGGGCGAGTCTGCGCTCGACTTGGTGGGCGGCGAGGAAGGCGCGGGCGTCCGCCTGTAGCCTCTCCTGACGCACCAGCAGCTCTGAGGCGCTCATAGTCATCCGCGAGAAAAAGTGAGCCGGCGCCGCTTGAGCCGGCGCCCCTAGAAGTGAATCTGTGTCATTGCCCGACCGCGGTCCGCACCGCTTGTCGCGTCAACGATGATGACCGGGTCCCCGACCCAACCGCCGCCAAGTCCGAGCGTGTACGCGCCTGCGCACCGCCCGCGGAGTGTTCGCGGAAACTCTCGAAGGGCGAAATCGCCCGGCTGTCTTCGATACCGCCGTGTCCGCCAGCGTCGAAGACATGGAAGTCGCTTGCCTGAAGGCCCGCGACGGTAGCGCCTGTCCCCTCGTTCACCGTCACGACGAGTGCGACATGCGAACCTATTCCCAGCTGCCTATCCAGCTCGGTGCTGCTCTTACGACCAACCCGGCCATCTGACTTCTCCCTCCTTCTCGATGCACCAGCGGCAATTGTGACAGCCGTCACGGGCGACTAGAGCTTGCTTGAGAGGGCGACTCCGAGGCGTTGGCGCTCGGTAAGGGCGTCCTCCGTCAAACCAACTGCTAGCTGGGCTCGTCTCGATCGGGCGGCGGCTCGCTGGACGCTCGCGGCTCCGCGAAACCCCGCCAGCCGACCACGAGCGTCGCGAGGAACGCGCACAGCGTGACAACGATCGCGAGCGCAGGCACCTTGACGTGATTCGAGTTGTTGTCGACGACAAGATCCGGCCCGTAGACGCCGACCAGGACGACCGCGGCCCACATCCCGATGATTGCCAGTGAGGCCCAGATCCACTTCTTGTCCATCACACCTCCTCGAGCGAGCGTACCCCGCCTTGCGCGGATCGTCTACGCGACCGCGGCCTCGCCGAGCAAGGCCTTCACCTCGGCGAAGAAGTCCGGCTCCGGCTTGACCTTGTAGTCGGCGCCGAACTGGAACACGCGCGGCCCCTCGGAGGTGACGAGGTCGAGCACGACCGGCGCCTCGCCGGGGAAGTCCTTCACGACCGCAGCGAGCTCGCGGATGATCCCCGCCCCCGCCTTGCGTGCGTCGAGCTTCAGCCGCACCTCCCTGCGCTCCGGCGTCGCCTCGAAGGCTGACACCTCGAGCGCGATCAGCTTCGTCTCGCCTTCCTTGTGGTCGATGCGCGCCTTCACCACGAGCACCGCGTCGGCGAGGAGCAGCTCCCGTGCCGCCGCGTAGACCGAGTTGAAGACGACGACCTCGGCGCTCCCGATCACGTCGTCGAGCCGCATGAAGACCATCGGCTCGCCCTTCTTGGTCGTCAGCTGCTTGAGCGCGCTGACGATCCCGGCCACCGTGACGATCTCGCCGTCGCGCCGGCGCTCGAGCTCGGCCAGCGTCGCGTCGGTCTTCCGCCGCAGCTGGGCCTTGATCGCCTCCAGCGGGTGCTCCGAGACGTAGAGCCCAAGCGCCTCCTTCTCCTGCCGCAGCAGCTCGTTCTTCTCGTACTCCTCGGTCCCGATCGGCGGGTTCTCCGGCTTCGCCTCGGCCTCGCCGAAGAGCGAGCTCTGGCCACTGAGCCGGTCGTTCTGGGCCCGCTGGCCGTGCGAAAGCGCGTGCTCCAGCGCCTCGAGCATCCCGCGTCGCGTGCCCCCGCTCGAGTCGAGCGCGCCGCATTTGACCAGCGACTCCAGCGCGCGCTTATTCACCACCTGTGGGTCGACCCGCTCGGTGAAGTCCCAGAGCGAGGTGAACTCGCCCCCCTCCCCACGCGCGTGCACGATCGCCCGCGCGGCCGAGTCGCCCACGTTCTTGACCGCATTCAGCCCGAAGCGGATCTTCCCCTCGACCACCGCGAAGTCGCATTCCGAGCCGTTCACGTCCGGCGGCAACACCTCGACGCCCATCTCGTGGCAGGCGTTGACGTAGAAGGGCACGCGGTCCTTCGTGTTCATCACCGAGGAGATCAGCGCCGCCATGTACTCCTTCGGGTGGTGCGCCTTCAGCCAGGCGGTGCGGTAGGCGATCAGCGCGTAGCAGGCGGCGTGCGACTTGTTGAAGGAGTAGTCCTGCGCCTGCTCCATGTCCTTCCAGAGCTGGTTCGCGACCGCCGGGGTGACCGACTCGCGCGCGCACCCCTCGAGGAACTTGTCCTTGAGGGAGGCCATCAGCGCGTGGATCTTCTTGCCGATCGCCTTGCGCAGGTCGTCGGCCTCGGCGGGCGAGAAGCCGGCGAGCTGCTTGGCGATCTCCATGTACTGCTCCTGGTAGATGCAGATGCCGTAGGTCAGGCCGGTGAGCGGCTCCAGGCGCGGGTCAAGGTAGGTGACCGCTTCCTGTCCGGCCTTGCGCCGGGCGTAGACCGGGATGTAGCCCATCGGGCCCGGCCGGTAGAGCGCGACGAGGGCGATCAGGTCCTCGAACTCGGTCGGCTTGACCTGCCGCAGCGCCTCGCGCATCCCCGACGACTCGAACTGGAAGACGCCCACCGCGTCGCCCTTCTGCAGCATCTTGTAGGTGGCCGGATCGTCGAGCGGCAGCTTCGTGATGTTCACTCCGCCGACCAGGTCGAGCGCCTTGTCGATCACGTCCAGGTTGCGCAGCCCGAGGAAGTCCATCTTCAGCAGGCCAAGAGCTTCGACGTCGCCCATCTTGAACTGCGTCACGACCTCCTGGTCGGCGCCCTTCTGCTGCAGCGGCACAACCTCGGTCAGCGGCCGGTCCGAGATGACCACTCCGGCGGCGTGGATCGAGTCCTGGCGCACGAGCCCCTCGAGCGGCTTCGCGAGATCCACGATCTCCTTCACCTGCGCGTCCGAGTCGTAGGCCTGCTTCAGCTCCGCGCCGGGCTTGAGGCAATCGTCGAGGTAGACCTTCGGGCCCTCCGGGATCAGCTTCGCGACCTTGTCCACGGTGCCGTAGGGGATCTCGAGCACCCGACCTGCGTCCCGGACGGCGGCGCGCGCCATCATCGTCCCGAAGGTGATGATCTGCGCGACCCGGTCGCGCCCGTACTTCTCGGCGACGTAGTTGATGACGCGATCACGCCCGGCGACGGCGAAGTCGATGTCCATGTCGGGCATGGACTTGCGCCCGGGGTTGAGGAAGCGCTCGAAGAGCAGGCCGTACTCCATCGGGTCGACATCGGTGATCTCCAGGCAGTAGGCCGCGAGAGAGCCTGCCGCCGAGCCGCGGCCCGGGCCGACCTGAATGCCGTTGCGCTTGGCGAACGAGACGAAGTCCCAGACGATCAGGAAGTAGTCCGCGAAGCCCATCTCCTTGACCGTCTTCAGCTCGAAGCGCAGGCGCTCCTGGAGCTCGGGGGTGGGCCGTTCGTACCGCTTTTGCAGGCCTTTCTCGCAGAGCTCGACGAGGTAATCGAAGGCGTCCTTGCCCTCGGGGACGGGGAAGCTCGGGAGCAGGATCTTCCCCAGCTCGAGCTCGACGTTGCAGCGCGCGGCGATTTCCAGCGTGCGCCGCATCGCCTCCTCGTGGCCCGGGAAGTCGAGCGCCATCTCCTCCGGCGACTTGAAGAAGAACTGGTCGGTGTCGAATTTCCAGTGGTTCGGGTTCTTGAGCGAGTCGCCCGACTGGATGCAGAGCAGCGCCTCGTGCGCCTGGGCGTCCTCGTGCCGGAGATAGTGCACGTCGCCGGTCGCGACGAGCGGCAGCCCGGCCTCGCCCGCGAGCTTCGCGAGGGCGGGATTGATCCGCCCCTGGATCTCCAGGCCCGCGTTCTGGATCTCGACGTAGGTCGAGTCGCGCCCGAAGACCTGGGCGAGCCGGTCGAGGTCCTTGCGCGCATCGTCGGGGCGGTTCTCCTCGAGCGCCTTGCAGACGCGGCCCGAGAGGCAGCCCGAGAGCGCGATCAGCCCCTGCGAGCGCCGCTCGAGAAGCTCCCAGTCGACGCGCGGTTTGTAGTAGTAGCCCTCGAGGTAGCCCGCCGAGGCGAGCTTGATCAGGTTCGCGTAGCCGGTGTTGTCCTCGGCCAGGAGCGTGAGATGGGCGTAGCCCTTCCGTTGAGCGTGGCGGTCCTCGGCGACGTAGAGCTCGCAGCCGAGGATCGGCTTGACCCCTTGCTTCCCGGCCTCCTGGTAGAGCTCGACCGCACCGGCGAGCGAGCCGTGGTCGGTGAGCGCCACCGCCGGCATCTCCAGCTCGGCCGCCCGGGCCGCCAGCCCCGGGATGCGGCAGGCGCCGTCGAGGATCGAGTACTCGGAGTGGACGTGCAAGTGAACAAAGCCGGCCTCAGCCACGGATGCACGAGTCTAGCTCCGGGTCAGGACCGCACTGGAAAGCCCGCTACCGCATCTCACTCACCAGCTTCGAGGCGGCCCCGCTCGCGTCCCCGTCGGGTCGGCGGCTGCGCCCACGCGAGCGGAAAGGCACGTCCTCCAGCCGCGGCGCCGGGTGGCCGTTCTCGACCCGCAAGCGCTCGATCAGCTCCGAGGCCGCGTCCCTCGTCTCGGGGAACTCCTCGCCCGCCCGCTCGCAGAGTGCGGCCGCGAGCGCGTAGACCTGGCGCACCGTCGGCTTCCCACTCTTCATGGCTCCATTGAACCGGAAGAAGTGTGTCGCGTCCGCGCCGAAAAAGCGCCGAGTCTCACCTTTGCAGGGAGAACGGGCGTAGCACACGCAAATCGGGATAAGGTCGGATCCCACCCAAGGAGGATCCACGATGAGCATCCTTGTCCGTTTCACGGCCGCGCCCTCCATG
>WNFZ01001868.1_pt1 | contig 20113 bp, 18 predicted proteins | sample 5400081 | NCBI WGS metagenome assembly WNFZ01 (sample SAMN13153365, study PRJNA577476) | soil metagenome | isolation source: 80 cm soil or saprolite under grassland replicate 1 | place: USA:California | collected 2016-06-15
GCTGCTCCGTAGTGCTGTTTTCTTGTGACGACTGGAGCGCTTTGAACGATGCCTGCGTCTGCGCGAGTTGATCTCGTGCCTGACGTTCTGACTCCTTCAACGTCCCGATTTCCTTTTGTGCATTCTCAAGCTTGGAGCTTGTTTCCTCCAGATGCGTGTTGACTGCTGCCTTTTCCTTTCGGGCGGTTTCGAGATCACTGCCAGACTTTTCAAGCGCTGCTTGCAGTTGATCGACCTTGCGGCGCAATCTCTTCGTTGCCCCTTCAATCGCCCCATCGCTCGATCCTTGGGAAATCGTGTCGAGTCCTTGCGGAGCTACGACCTCGGGACCGGGCTCAGACCAAGCCTCATTATTCTCCGGGAGCGAAGGAACAACTTCCGGTAGAGGGCTTGCAGCTGCGCTTAGTTCATTATGCCTCGATATGCGCTCCTGGATTCGCAAGATTCCTTCGCCGATCTTACGGCCGCGATATTCTACGATAGCTGGCTGCCAATCAGGTTGCGATCTACGCAACTCTTCAATGAGGCTTCCAGCAAACCGAAATTTGGCGAGGGCAGTCTTGAATCGGTTTTCGTGCTCGAGTTTTTCGCCCTGCTGCGCCGACAGATAGGCCTTAAGAAAAATTTCGCTCGGATCGTCTTGCTGGCCGACAAGTAGGTCGCTCGCCAAGATGAAAAAGAAGAGGACGAGCAAAGCCGAACCGACTCGCCTCATGCGACGATGAGGCGCCATGACAGGCCGGCGACGACCAGCTTTTCCCTCCACGGGCGTTGAGAAATAGCGGAGCGACTAGGAAAAGTCGAGTCCTTTGTTTGCAAAAAAGGATTGGAATTTTAAGGTCTTATTTCCGCGTCAGCGATGGTGGCCGTAGCTCAATGGTAGAGCCCCAGATTGTGGTTCTGGTTGTTGCGGGTTCGAGTCCCGTCGGCCACCCAGTTTTTGAAAGTGCACAGTGAAGGGTGAAAAGTTTGTTTTGCTACCAATCACTTCTCACAAGTCACTACTCACTTTCCAATTGTGCCTGTAGCTCAACCGGATAGAGCTTCTGACTTCGGATCAGAAGGTTGGGGGTTCGAATCCCTCCAGGCACGTGATTGATTACAAAGCATTTACGCTGATTTAGATGGCTTAAAGAAAATGTTGTTTGCCATCTGCTTGCCACTTTTAAGGCGAAAGGGCCCTTGGCTTACGCCTTGGCTTGACGCCCCGAATATGATGAAGCGCATGATTTACAGAATCGCGTTTCTCGTAGCGCTCGCATTTGTGTTCGTTAGCTGCACAAGCACAGACTTCCAGACGTGGGAGGGCGGAAATTCGGTGGTTCAGGGCCACGGTGGCACCAAAAAAGTCGTCGACGGTATGGACGTGTGGACCCACGGCGATCCGCCGCGGCGCTTCAAGGTGCTGGGCATCATCGAGGATGAAAGACCGGGCGGTATGATTCCTATGGCCCAGTTGAAGCACGATATTGTTCAGAAGGCGCGCCAGAATGGAGGCAACGCTGTCATTTTTGTGTCGAGCGCCTCACAGCTGGCGGGCTATTATACAGCGAGCAGCGCGAGTGCCTACGGCTACGGCAATTCGGCGACGGCTTTCGGATCTTCTACGACGGTTCCGATTACAAGACGCAGCTCGACATACGTCGTGATTGGGTACCTCGATTGATTAATTCTTCGGGCCTTCGTCGTTCTCTTGGGAGTTCTGCTCCATCTGCCGTCGAGCGATAACGAAATGATTGTTTTCGCCGTAGCTTCGCCATGGGCCTGGCGGCACATCGCGGACGTCAACAAATTGCCAGTCGATGACGTCGGTTGGCGCGAGGCCGAGATAATCGCGCACGGCGGGAGAAACGTCCAGACCAGCTCCGTGGTTAACATTTGGCTTGGGACGCTCATTTCCGAAGACGTATTGAAAATGATCGGTGAGAAACGGGCCGCAATCTTCCCATTCTGCATAACACGTACGATCACCCTTGCGAATGGCTATCCAGCGGTGCCAGCACACCGACTGTCCTGGCCCCGTGTAGGCTTGCTTAAACCAGGGAATCACCAGCGGCGCTTCTGGCTTGAATTGGCCGTGCGTCACATCGTTATACGGTAGAGCACAGTAAAACGGATTTTGGCGCGGAATGAATGCGATCGGAAGATAGCTGCGCCGCGCTGACGGGTCCGGGCTATCAACGCCACCGTAATTAGCTGTCCAGTTAGCATCCCACGCGCTTTTGACGTGAGCTTTTGGGTTTTCCGAGCTTCGCGGTTCACCTATCCAGAAAACAGTTGTGACGATGTTCGTTTTCCACGGGAACTGCTCGGCCGCAGGACGTGATCCTCTCGGCGCAAGAACTTGCGGTTCAACATCGAGCAGAATCTGCTCCCGTAGCTCCGCGGCATGTTTGGCAAAGTCGGACCCGCTTGCGTACCCCGATGTTTGAAACTGCTCTGGCTTTGGCATGAGTCCAAGATTGGGGTCAGTGGAAATATATTTCCTAGGCGTTGGTGCAGGCTGGCCTTGTGCAGCGAAGTCCTCCCACGGCCCGTGTTCAGCGGATCGCGAAGGAAACGGGGTCGGCGCGCGCTGCCCAGAGGCTACTGGCGCTTGCGCGGGGGCTTGATCAGGAAGGCCGGAGAGATCAACAACAGGATCGTTCTTCCAATCGTACGGCGCTTGCGTCGGGGCGTCTGGAACGAAGTCCGAGCCTATTGCTGGCGACGGCCTCGGCCCGGGCTGACCGGGCGCTTGTGGGGCTTCATCCGCCCACGTGAAGCCTTGCCCCGGGTGTTGCTGTAGCTCCTTTATTCTGTTCTCAACCCGCGTCGCCTCATCAAAACGCAACGCAAGTCGCCAGTTGCGGGCAGCATTACGAAAATAAATTTCCGCGTCAAATTGGTCAAAGACGTTGTGTCGCCCTTGAAGCAACTCATTGGCATATCTTTCATCCCTGTGGGCAGCTTCCGTAAAATTCCACCACGCGGTCGCCCCGACGCTAAACAGGGCCATCAAGGCGATTCCTCCGATCCCACGCCAAACCCGTTTTGGCAACCTGCGTAATCCAGTTACGATCTTCGGTATAATTGTCGCCAGAATTGCACCCAAGAGCGCTGCGAACACGACGTTCACCAGCAATTGAAAGAACGCGATGCTAGTATCGTCTTGCGAGAAGATAAAGCGATAACCGTGGCGCGGCGTTGGTACGTAGATCATAGCCAATACCGCGAACACACCGGCGGTCAGCAGCGTTTGCCGCTGTTTCATGCACGCCTGCCTATCAGAAGCGGCGGCAGGCTGGCAAGGCGATTTACTGGACAACCTGCGACGGCTAACTACCAATCGTCCATTCCCTCTGATGCGTCATGACCGCGCATGTTCTTCAGTTGATTGTTGACGGATTGCAGTCGCGCCCTCAGACCTCGAATATAATCAAGGTCGAGATTACCGGATAGCTCCCATTCTTTAAGCAAGGCTTTCAGTCCGGCAATGCGCTGGCATTTTTTAACCACTCGGTCGCTGTGGCCATTATCTCGAATGGTTTCCATAACCATTTCAAGCGCGACGAAAAGTTACGGGCGGCTGTGTTGCCGCAGTGCAAAAAAGCGCAACCGCGGCAATGGTGAATGTTGTCGCCCGCGTCATTGCGCCGCTAGTGTTCGTTGATTGTCAGTTTTGGGAAAATGAGGGCAAAATGAAAGGCTCAACCAAACCACGAAGAATGGATGAGCCCTTCAGCATGTAAGAAGACGACCGAAGTCATCTCCGTTGTGTGCTCCTTGAGTGTGAGTGAAATGGCGAGCGATGTCAAAGCGCTTGAGGAGCAAATTATCGCTCTAGTGCAGCAAAGCGGGCGAGAGTTTTACGCCAAAGTTTTTGCCGCATTCCAGCAGCACTGGCTGGAAGAGTGCCATAACGATTACACGGCGGTGCGCTGGCGCTCGATCAATCAGGTAACGCCTTTTGGGTTGCTAAGGCTGCCGGTGCGAGTGGTGCGTGCACGAGGCGATGGAAGATATTTTACTTTAAGCAAGGCGCTCTTTCAGCCAAAGGCGACGCGGCTGCTTTCGCCGCTGATGGAGAGACGTGCTTTGGAAGCGGCCACCGGGCGCAACTATCGGCCTGCGGCGGAGGAACTCTTTCGCTGGGCGCGGGTGCGTGTGAGCGCGTGGTTGATCTGGAAGTGCGTGCAATTTCACGGAGTGCGCCTGTGCGAGCAATTGGAGCGAGGGTGGTGGCCGGATCGGGCCGTGCCTAAACCGACGCCGCTGGTGGTCACCGAGATCGATTCCACTTTTCTCAAGCGCCAGCAGCGTGGCAAAGCGGCTAATGTGCCAGTGAGCCATTTTCCGATGCACCTGGGACTGCATTACAGCGGGCGTGCGCGGCGTTATGCTCGGCGTGGCTCCTTGAGTGTGAAGCTTAAACACAAGCGCTGGATCCTGAGCACTGACTCGATCGCATTGTTTGGTCGTCGGCTGGCCTGGCAGCGAGTGCGCCATTATGAAGGAGCGCGCCACGAGGTGGTCTTAAGCGATGGCGATGAAGGTTTGGAGTGGATGAGAGAAAGAGAATTTCCTCAGGCAGTCTGGCTCCTGGACCGCTGGCATATTGCCCGCAGTGTGCGCGAGCTGGTGGGCAATGATCAGAACCAATATCAGCGCATTATGCGCCCGGTGTGGAAAGCCAACAGCGAAGCCGTCTTGGAAGCCTTGGCCAAGAGTCCATTGCAGCAGAGCCGGCCGGAACAATTTCACACTCTCTTTGGCTACTTGTTAGGCAATCGCGAGGGCATAGATAACTGGCACTTGATCCCAGCCAAGCTGCGCCACTCCATCGGACGCAAAATCGCGCCGGTGCGTGCCGGCAGCGGAGTGATCGAAAAGAACATCGAGGTGTGCATCAACCGCCGCTTCAAACGTCAGGGTCGCAGTTGGAGCCGCCGCGGCGCCGAACACCTGGCGCAACTGCTCTGGCTTCAATCTCATCCCTTCGACTGGACCCATTGGTGGCGCAAAACCGCTTTAGCTAAAACAAAAGTAAACCCCGGTTGGCCTTCATCCCCTCGACCACCCAACTGACAATTGACCAACACTACCCATTGCGCCCCTTCATATCATTTTGTGATTGCTGTGTGGAGACTAAGAGCGGCACAATTCGATCAACGTGAAGTTCTGGGAAATCATCGCTGACAATCTCAGCAAAGCCGGTTGGAGTTGGGGCTGCGTCGCAACGGTTGATTCCAACGGTCGAACAATCTTCGTTGCTGACGCACACCGCGATGATGGAAAGCGTTTCGTTGTTCGAGCGGAAGAAAAGCTGACGGCGTTTCTTGAACTTGAAGCACCGACCCAGACTTGTAGAAAATTGGCTTGACACGCTGTCGGAATTTTTTACAAGCTACGGCCCGATAAACGGATCTGAATCAGGCGGAGGACATTTCCCCCGCTAGGTTCTTCGCCTCTTCCGACCCGCAATTCCAGAGCGTGAATTCAGCGGGGGAAAGAAAGGAAAGAACCATGAATCGACTGATTCAAATAAAGAACGCAGCTCCAGTATTGAGCCGTTCTAAAGTTTCAAATGCAGGCTTTTTCGTCTGTCTGCTTTCTCTGGTTGCGTTGGCCACCGCTTCGGCCCAGACTGCCCCGCACAACCGCTCCCGGACAGAGCCACTCGAAAAATACGATAACCCGCCTGCTCCTCCTCGGAGAATAGAGACTTTGCCGCGAATGATCTCGCGGTTCGGCCCCTTCACCAGCTTTCAGGTAAACGTCGATGTCAATGGCAACAACATCGTCGGCGACGCTGCCAACGAGCCGTCTATTGCAGTTGACCCAACGGACGGGAGCAAAATGGCAATCGGTTGGAGGCAGTTCGATAGCGTACTGTCCAACTTCAGGCAGGCCGGCTATGGATACACGACCGATGGCGGCACGATGTGGACGTTTCCCGGTGTCCTGGAAAATAACGTCTTCCGCAGCGATCCGGTGTTGGACTCCGATGAGACAGGTGGTTTTTTCTATTTCAGTCTTTTGCAGACATTTTGTGACGACGTGTGGGGCTCGCTGAACGGCGGCCAATCCTGGACGCGTTTGCCCCCCGAAGGAGGCGCAACAGGCGGCGACAAGGAGTGGTTCACCATTGACAAAACCAACGGCATGGGGCACGGCTTCCAGTACCAGTTTTGGACCCGAAACACCAACCCCCCACCCTGCGACGGCGGAGCATTCAGCCGGTCCACCGACGGCGGGATCACTTGGATGAACCCGATAAATGTTCCCAACTCTCCCCAATGGGGAACACTCGACGTGGACACCAACGGCAACCTTTTTATTGGCGGCGGAAATGGAGGAAGTCAGTTCTGGTGCATTCGCTCGCCTGACGCACAGAACGGGAATGTCACGCCAAGCTTTGACCAGGTGACTACCGTCAACCTTGGCGGCAGCGTATGGTTTGGCGCGCCGATCAATCCAGGCGGGCTGGCAGGACAAATCTTTCTTGCAGTGGACCGCTCCGGCACCGCTACTAACAACAACATCTACATGCTTGCGAGCGTGCTACCGAACGGTGCCAGCAACGGCACCGACGTGATGTTTGTGCGCAGTGTCAACGGCGGACTAACCTTTAGCGCGCCGCTCCGGATCAATGACGACCCGGTCAATCAGGACAAGTGGCATTGGTTCGGCACGCTTACGGTAGCGCCTAATGGGCGGATTGATGTGGTCTGGCTGGACACGCGAAACGCTGCGAACAACACCGATTCGCAGTTATTCTATTCCTGGAGCACGGATGGCGGCGTGACATGGTCGCCTAACGTTGCAGTGAGCAACGCGTTTAATCCATTCGAAGGCTATCCGAACCAGAACAAGATCGGCGACTACATTACAGTTTCTTCTGATGCAACCGGGGGCAACGTGGCGTATTCCGCCACTTTCAATTTCAACCCGAGCCAAGACGAGCACGAAGAAGACGTCTATTACGTTCGGGTCTTTCCCACGGCACTCGCCGATCTGTCAGTTACCAAGAGCGATTCTCCAGATCCTGTGACAGCAGGAGATAACCTGACCTATACAGTTACGGTAATGAACAATGGGCCGGACCCGGCGACATCGGTTATTGTGACCGATAACCTGCCTGCTGAGACAACCTTTGTCTCATGCTCTTCGACAGGAGGAGGTGTTTGTGGTGGTTCAGGAAACAACCGCACGGTTACATTTGCATCCCTTACATCAGGTGAGTCTGAGACCATAACCTTTGTAGCCAATGTGAACTGCTCGGTGGCCGACGGCACAGTCATAAGCAATACGGCGACAGTGGATTCTTCTACACCTGATCCTGACCCAAGTAACAACTCCTCGACAGCAACTACGACGGCTTCTAACCCGCCGCCTGTGATCACCGGTGCGGCAGCGGATCCATCGGTTTTGTGGCCACCAAACCACAGGATGGTGAATGTGACTGTCAGCTACGACGTTACCGATAACTGTCCCTTGCCACCTAGCTCCTGCACACTGAGTGTGACCAGCAACGAGCCAGTCGATGGCGAAGGAGACGGTCATACATCTCCAGACTGGATTGTCTTGGATGATCATCATGTGCTACTTCGAGCCGAACGGGCAGGCAACGGCAATGGACGCATCTATACAATCACGGTCACCTGTGTCGACAGCGGCGGGAACACTTCGACGGATAGCGTGACGGTAACCGTACCTCACGACCGAGGCAGAAGATAGGTTGATCCGGAGAAATCAAAGGGCAAAGCTCCTCTCCTGGGCCGGAGCAGCAGGGAACAGCAATTACGGTTCAAGGTAGGTGAACTTTTTCAGACGGAGTGCTGAGTCCTAACGCATTTTCTTGTTGCTGTGTGAAGAGAAAAACAGGCAGAATCCTTTCGCGTGAAGCACTGGGAGGCCATTGCCGACAAACTCAGCAAGGCCGGTTGGAGTTTGGGCTGGGTCTCAGTTGTGGATTCTGAAGGGCGAACAATCTGGATTGTCGATGCGCATCGCGGCGAAAATCAGCCGCTGACATCTCAGCACCGGTCGCGGCTCGGAGGAGTTAAGCTGATTGCGCTCTCTCCCGGATCCGCGTCCAATACGGTGGTACGTGGAAGTCGTGCTGCGCCGCCTCCGCAGTCGCCCCGATCCGATCAATGAGGGAGCCTAGTTGGTTCGCATACTCGTCCCGAAGGGGCGGCGGAAGCTCCTTCGATTGTTGGATCCGGTCGTGCAAATGCAGGATGGCCGCTTCAACTGGCGTTTTGCCCAGTCCCACTTGCCTCAAATGGTGTAGCGCTTGATCTAACCCAATCAGCACTTGCTCCCGCGGCCCCCCTCGGAGAAGCGTGTCCGCAGTCCACATGAGATCGTGGCCCAGCCAGTAAAGACTGCCGGTCGCCGCTGTTTTGAAAGGCGTGGGTATCTCGGCCGCTTCCGAATGGTGCACCCGCGAGACCGGTTCGTCAAAGCTCGCCCGACCATAGGCGAGACTGCTGAAAATCTTCTCATCCCGGAATGCCTGAGGCGGATAAAGATTTACATGGTGCTTGCTCACGAGCCACGCGAACACGCTGAACACACCGACAGGAAACAACACGAGAAACCACACAAGAATTGAGCGGTTGTTCTCTCCAATGTCGTTGGCGAGTCCAAGGACTAGGCTCGCAAAGCCGTGGATCAACACGATGAACAGGGCGATGATGCCAAGGGGGCCCTGAGACAGTTTGACGGCCGTACGCTCAAATTGCTCTGTCATGATATTGGTGATTCTTTCGGCTTGACCAACTGGGCGTCGCACACTTCCGGCTAACAATAATTAGACGGCATTTTGCAATCTATTTCTTACCGTCTAGGGGCAGTTTGCGTTAAAACACTGCAAGAAGGCAAGTCCTCTTTCGGGCCGGGTCTCCTCGAAGCCGCTCAGACTGCTTGGCAAAACTCACCACTCTTTGAACTCGCCCGCGTGCTCGTGTGTCTCGGTCACGTTGCCTGCCTGATCGTAAACGCGAACCACAGCGTCATGTGAACGGCTGAAAAACTTGTTGGACCGCACACGACGACCGGCGCTGCCGATTGCGTTTTCGATAAGGGGTAATGTGCTTGAGACGCATGAACAAGCTGGCGAGTTGAAAGAGTCGTGAGTTCCGCCGATTTAACCCGGACAAGGATAGAAAAAATGATCTAGAAGGAACTGTTGCAACTCCTGATCATCTCTGATCGACGAACGATCCTCCTCACGCAGCGCGCTACGAGTTTGTGGACTAGATCGCTTCGTAGTATTATCAGTGGTTGCACCAGCGACTGACGAGATTGATCGTCCTGTTATCGCTCATTGGGTTTCTAAGAATGGGCGATGTCGCCGAGGCTGGCTCGTTCATGGACTTCTTGAAGGCGATCGGGAATTCGATTGCTCATCCGCAAAAGAAATCAAAAGCGCGCACTAAAAGCACGAAGCAGCCGGGCAGTAAAGATGTAGCATCGGCCAAGCCAACTCTTAGCCCGAGCCCTAGGCCGCCTGACGAAGACAATGTGCGCGCAGCATCGGCCGCTCCAGAAGCAAAAGGCGGAAAAGCCGATGTTCCGTACGCCATTCCGGTTCCAGGAAAACAGGGTTTTGTCACCAGCCCGTTCGCGCCCGAGTCAGGTTATATCGATGTCCGCCAGTTTCCGCCCGGAACAGCCGTGAAAGATCCGTTCACGGGGAAGGTTTTTCGGACGCCCTGATCGGTAAAGGTCGGCACATGACGGCATGTGAGTGTCAACCAAATCGCGATGCTAGATGAAACCAACTACGCGAAGTTTTACAGCCGCTCACGTGATGCTGTGATTCGCGTTTACAATGAAGCGGACAACGTGATCGAAGCGCACGAACACAAGGGCGATTTCAAAGAATGGTGAATGCCTGCCCTTAAAGCTCGACGTCCGAGGATTCTTCGCCCAATCTGACCAAGGACTGTAGGACCGCCATGAGCACAGATGAACCTTTTAGGACTGACTATGAGTTTTTGAAAGGAGTCGATTATATTTTTGTGTCCCTTAACCGGAATCTATCCGGCGAAGAATGCCACGAACTTGCAGAGAAGTATTTTGAGACTCATAAACAGATGACTTTGCCCGGACAGGTGTTGCTTGTTGATTTACGCCCGGCGTACCGGAAACCATTAGCTAATGTCACGCCCCAATTCCGCGCGGTTTCCAAAGGCCATACTTTCACGCCACAGCGATGAGCATCGGCGCTGCGTGCCGACGCTCGACTAAAGTTCTACCGTCGATCACATGATGCCGGGATTCGCGTTTATGATGCTGGAATCATTTTACGGATCGCACTGCCGGAAATGATTACGGGAATGAACTTGCGGCGAGCGCCGGATCGGCCTGCACCACACCATGTCCTGCCGACTCTCATTCCAGCACACAACTACGTTGAAGGACACTTAGCCGTTGTCTTCCTATGGTCCCTTCGGCGCGGGTTTGTATCCCGTCTGGATTGCGTCCTGTTCGATCATGTATTTGCAAGGCCCAAATCATTTTGATTCGATCAGCGAGATCAATTCTTCGAGTCGCTTAACTCGCCCCCACAAATGGCGGTAGATTGCCATATCAGGACTGCCATCTTTTATGAAGCCATGGTCCACCATTCCAGCTTGTGCCAAAAGAAATTCCTCTTCGTCCCACGGTTGCTCGAAGGTCGCCAATTCCTTAGGCGTTAGGCCAAAAACTTGTTGCCTTGCAACGTCGAGTGTTCTCTTCCTGTAGTCGTCAACTTCCAGAAAGGGCGGGTTGGGGACGGTGTCCGCCTGATATTTTGCAAGCATCATCCTTCCCTCATTCAATAACGTTTTTAGCTCAGCGAGCGCAATGAAGATTGGTTGCGGCGCGCGCCATTGGCCATCACCCTCAGGTTCTATCAACCTGTTATTTTTTTTTGGCGGATTTCGCGAAAACTCGGCCCAAAGAACGACGGCGAACATGAGTCCACCCATCGGAGCCGTGATCCACCAAGGCGAAAACGCCAAATGAGGGATATTGTGTCTAAGCAGCCACTGGAAGAGAGGCTCTGCCGAGAACAATGACCATACTGCTGAAATCCATTGTGGAGCAGCGATGACGATCAAGCTGAAACTGGTCGCGATCAAGGGATGCCTTGTAATCCAGCCCCGCACGCCTTGAGGGTAGAAGGAGCCGAAGTTGTGTCAAAGGGATAATCCTCTTGCGGGCGCTTAGGCTTAGAACTCACGATGGACGGCGGCTCCAGCCTTTTTGTTGTTCGGGCCGAATGGCCAGGACCGTTACGGTTCCTCCGGTTACGGGCGTGCTGATCCGTCTTGTACCTGCTCTGGTTCGGGAACGCCCCGTAGCTGCCGTATCTGCTCCAGTTGCTCGGGCGTCACGATCAAAGCCTGGTTGGCGTGCACAGTCGTTCCACCTTCGCCCCAGCCAAAGATACGAGCTGCGCTCTGCGCCAGATCGCGTAGCTGTGACGTGTTGGACACATCTAGGGGCGGCTTCCGGGCAGCGTGTGTCGCAGCCTTGGCCGTTGTTTGCATCAGAGCTGACTTGGTTGTGGTCTCCAATGCTTTATGCTCTTGCAACAGAATGTCACCAGGGGCGGTGACAGTGGTGACAACTGCTTCTTGCTGCTTGGGCGCGCGTTGTTCGAGCCATTTGTAGCGGCTGCTCCACTTACGCACCCGGTCCTCGGAGAGGCCGCACCGTCGCGCAGCTTCACGTACGCCAAGCTCAATTGCTAAGAGCCTTACTGATTCGCGATCCACGGGCTGGATCTGTGGTTTGGTAGTCTCGTTCTGCATGTTGTTCTCCTTAGTTATTTGAGGTTGAAAATATGTGTTCGATTTTTGGACACTCATCCGCGAGGCTGTCCCTTGGAACGGCGTTAAACAGGCCCTGGGCCTCTTCAATAAGCCCATCGTTCTTCTGCTCTAACACTACTCCTCCTTCGCAAGCGTCCCAGCGTCCCATTCCCTCGTAAACCGGTGTTTTCGCATCCGTCCCAGCTTCAGCGTTGGGACGGTTAGGAAAATCGCTTTTTCCCTCGTGTGGGACGGTGGGACGGATAGAATCCCCCGGAGTGGGCAAGTAACGCGCAAACGCGTCTCCAAAGTCGGCTAGCTCATAGCCTTTCTTCTGCTCTGCGCCTATCCGCAGCGTCTTGGAGTGGATGCCAAAAGCGGCGAGATTGCGAGCAAGCCAGCGTTCATTGATCGGCTTACCTCGATTCACTTCACCCCACGGGCGTTCCGTCAATGCCTCTAAGTATTCGATCAAGTCTCTCGAAAAGATGCGCTCAACGCCTGTCTCCTTTAATCCCTGCCGAATGTCAGCCAGTAGTTGCACCCGCCGGGTTTCTGTTTCATCGCTCTTGATGATCAGCTTGCCTAACGCCTCCGCGCAACGCTTCAGCCAATCGCCGCCAGCCGCTTCGGCAATAGCAAACAGGGGCCGCCAGTTGTCAGCCATCCGGTTAAACACGCCTTCGGGTAACTGCGGGTCTATCGTTTGAAGCAGCTCCCGGTTGTCAGCACAAAAACGGGACAGCTTCCGGTTAAGCTCCTTCTCCTTGCCAGTCCGACGCGAATCGAAGCGCGCAGAAAGCTCGCCAGGCTTGGCGCGTTCCAGACGAATCACAATTGATCTGTCATGCAGCGTGCCCGGCAGCGTGCCAATACCACACAAGACCGCTGGCGTGTAAACCCTGAATAGGCGAGGCTCGTTATTGTCACCCTGGCAACGAACTACCACGCCGCCTTTTCTATGCCCTGCATTTAATAGGCCGCGCAGTTCTTCGTTATCCTTCAACCAAGCGTCATACTCGTCAGCCATGATCACGGGCGCGTATTGCTCTGCCAGCCTGATAGCTCCTGCCGATGTCAGGTTCTCTAAACAGAGAGGGCGCGGAACGAACAATGCCACGACATCGCGTAGGGTCGTTTTTCCACAGCCTCGTTCCGGACTTGTGATGTTCAGCCTCGGCGAGCACTCGAAGCTTTGAAAGCAGTGACTATGCGTGCACCACAGCGCGAGTAAGTCCGCCGCCCCTTCTGGTAGCGCGACGTAACTAGCTATCCTTTCTGCCGCCTCGTTAAGCACGGCAGCGCCATCGACCGGTTCCGGCCACGGTTCTACGTCAGGGCAAAGCACGGCTGAGCCTTGTAGTCCGCTAGCGTTTGATGCGGGGCGCTTAGCTTCAACGAGTTTGTCTAGCGTGGATAATTGGCAGCCTAATCGTTCAGCTTCCGTTTTACGCTGGCGATCATACTCCAACGGCGATAAGGCGGCCAGGAGCCGAATTGTTTCATCATCGGCGTTGCCAGATTGATGGTCCCCAGTAGTAGGCGTGTGTGAGCTTACGCTATCCGGCTTGTACTCTGCCTTGCCGATCCGGGAGCGCAGTTCATGGTTTACGCCATCTAGGATGCCGCGACAACTGTTATGGAAGCAATGCAGCGTAGGCACGTTATCTACATGAAGCTCGCAATCGCGCTCGTTATCTCCGCTCGTGTGAAGTTGCTTCCCCGGACAGACGACAAAGCCTGATGTTTCCGACTCCCAGCCAATCTCTCTGAGCAACTCCGTCGCGATGCGCTGCCGCTCGGACAGAATCACCATGCCGTTGTATGCGGGACGTGGTTTCTCCGGTTCCGGCAGTGGCTCAATCTCTTTTGCGCCCTCCTTGTAGATAAGTTCCGGGTCGTAGCTAAGGAAACAAAGCCTCGCCACGTCCGTACAGGCTTGATCGACTTGCACGCCCGTCAGCTCGCGGACATGCTGCTCTATCGCGCGATAGCTACCTAAGTGCTTTCCAGCGTCGGGATGAACGCGAAAGACTGCTTTTAGGCCATCGCCGCTGGGCGAAGTAAACAGCGCCCAGAGATGTGGACTCTCCGAGAGTTTAACCCTTACATCGGCAAGGGAACCGTTCAACGAATCCAGGTCAGCGCAAAGTAAACCGCTATGCTGCAGCAGGGCGTCATTCGCGCGCTTGGTAAACCTACCGCTCCATAGAACGGCCGGGAGTTGTTTCTTTAACTCAGCTGCCGCTACCTTTGCGCGCTTTGCATCGCCGTGTATGGCGAGTTCCCGCTGCGATGTTTCGCGTATTAGCTCGACGCGTCCACGCAGTTCCTTGCCACCAGTGCGGATCGTTTCGATAACCCTCCTGGCGTCGTAATCACGCGGCACCGTATCAAGCGCAGAAGTGACCGTTGATACTTGTATTTGCTCGCTCATTTTACGCCGCCCTCCTTCCGTCGAGGTGGGTTAGGCAAAGGCGATCAAACACAGCCTGTTGCTTCGGGGTTAGCTTGTTACCATGGTTCGCGACGGACTGGATAAACTCGCGCTCCCATGCGTTGAGACCCGGACACATTTGAAGCTTCGCCAGCCTGAAGCCGTTGAGCTTTCGGCGTTCAACATTCTCTGGTCTTGGCAGGAACTTGAGAAACGCGCCACAGTCAGCGCAGTTGAGCTTGGCGTAGTGCCTGCTCTCCTGCGGCATGAGCTCCGTGGTGGTTGAAGTATGCGCGCAAGGCGCGCCCGTAGTGGGGGTACGAAAATCTTGCATCGTTTCGTTTCCTCACTGATTAGGCAGAAACTGACGCGCAAGAGTTGCGCACTTCGGCTTCCGCTTCCAGGTGTTCAACATCGGCGATCCGATACCTGACACCGCGCCCGAGCTTCAAGAACGGCAGGAGCCCGCAACGCTCCCGCCTCTTTAATGTTTCAGTTGATAGTTGCCAGCGGTCAGCTAACGCCTTCCGGGTTAGGAACCGCTCCGTTATGTCCGGGGATGAACTAACTTGCATATACCTATTGTCTAAATACCCAAAATAAATGGGGCACTTTTTGGCAGGCCAGTAACCGTGGTTTTTTCAGCACCTTACGCCGTGGGATCGTCGCGCGTTGCGAGGACTCCCGGAGAAGGCCTGAGTGGGAATTAAACGACCTAACCCCTGCTAAGCAGATACCGGCGCGCCGGGAAAACGATACCCTTAGTAAACAAACTGCCCTTTGCGACCACCCCGACGTAGTGATAATCGCGCTATTTCGCGATCAATGGACTTTATAACTTGTCTCGCCTGCTTTAGGTCGCTCTTTTCCCTGGCCTCGTATATCTGCCGGTCTTTAAGGCCATCCCCGTGCGCGGCAATTTTTGCCTCGATGGTTAGGACAGCTTCAAGATTCGTTGATACTATCTCCGGCTTAGAGCGGGTGCGTCCAGGTGACCGCTTAGGTTCTTGTTTTGGGGGGAGGGGCGGTTTCCATTTGCGACCACGTTGATCTTCAGCCGGGCGAATCGCCAGCCTGCTCATAGTCCGCCTAATCTCTTTTCCGTTCTTGTCTCCTGCTAGGCGAGAACCACCTACAGTCATAAGACGCGAATGAATCTCTCTAACTGTAAAACGCCCCTGCCAAACCTCATCGGATAAGGGCCGATCGCCGCCCCGAACGGCCTCCAAGTATCCGGCACCTGCTCCATCCTTCGTCGCCCATGTCGCTTTGATGACTTTACCGTGAAGCATGTTTAGTATTTCAAACGTGCGTCGATCACTGTTTCCTAAGCATACTTTCTTGTCGTTCCATCGCTTTTGCACTCGCTGCAGCGCCCGGCGCGCTTGACCATTCCCCGTGCGAATAGCGGCGTCATATTCGCGCTTGAATGGTGCAACAAGCGCTGGGCGCGATTCTCGGAGCATTGAGCGAAGTTTAACTCCCTCCTCGTAATGCGTCTGCACTTTCGGGAGGTACTCGCCAATATTACGCAAAAGCTCGGCAGCTTGAATTACCTCTTTCTGCTTATTTCCTTCCTTGTAGAATTGTTCGTACAAGGCTCGCGTCTGTTCCTTCTGCTGTCTTGCGCTGTCTACAATTTTCTCGGTTTGCGCGACTTCCCTCGTCACCTCTTCCAATTTCGCATCAAATCCCCGAAGGGTTAACCATGCTTGGCAGACAGGATACCGCGCGCTTTTGCCATACTGGGCAATGAATCGTTGTGTTCGTAACGAGTTGGAGCCCTTCACGCTGTTGCCTTTCTCCTGCGGTTGCGCTTCATCGGAACCACATTCGCCGGGGTCAACCATTCGCCGACAGGAATTGTTGGCCGCGTTTTCAAATCCGTGTAATGCGCCGCAGTCGTGGACAAATCGGAGTGTCGCAACACGCGCGAGGCAGCATAAATGCCATGCTCAGATGTTATCAGCGCGCCAAGTTCCTTGCGTAGTTCGTGGAGTGGTTTCCTTGCGGTCACGCCATGTCCGCGCAACCAGGCTGTTACCCGATCGAATACGCCTTGCACACGGTAATTGCGTCCCCACATTCGCGGGCCCGATATACCGTCACCGCCTTCGATCACAAACGCGCCACTGGCGCGCGCACGAAAGCCCCTAAGTAATTCAACAACGCTCGCATCAATCGGAACTTCACCGCGTGAATCCGCGCTTTTCAAGCTCGCTGTGTCTGTGTGCTCCACCCGGATAAGGCCGCGCTCGAAGTCAATCTGATGCCAACACAGCGTGTCGATCTCGCCTTTGCGCAGGCCAGCCGCAAGAGCAATCAACACCACGAGGAACGCGGGCGAATCTTTTTCCGCCAGTTCATCGCGTGCCTGTGTTAAGAGCGCCCTAGCATCAATGCGCGAGAAGTACTTGGCGCTTTGCCTTGGAAAAAACTCCACGTGCCGAAACGGTGGCGGCTCCGGTAACGGCACAAAGCGAACGATCTTTTTGCCGAACAAACTGCGCGCCTGTCGCAACGTGGAATTGCACGAGGTCATTCGCGAACGTTGTTCCGCTGGCGTCTTTGCCCGCTTCACGTATTCCATCCGCCACTTCTGAATTGCTGCCGGGGAAAGAAGCGTAAGGGGAGCAGAGTCAATTGCGCTGCGATACGCTCGCGCGCCGCCACCCTTTGGACCAAAGCGTTTGCGATTGCGCTTCACCCGGATGATGTCGCCAGCAATTTTGCGCAGAGCGGCAGCATACAGCGCGAAGGTTGCCGGATTCACTGTTGCCACAGAACGCGCTGCTTCAATCCATTGGCCAACCGTAGAAATGCCGTCCGTGGCTTTCTCTGGGCGATACTTCGCCAGCGCCCCTTCGACTCCAAGCGTTAGAAAATCGGTGTAAACGTTCGCTGCTTTCCGCGCTGCAGCTTCAGCGTTTCCGGTGCCGAGCGAGAAGGCCATGCGCTGCTTGCGCATTTGCAGCCTCATTGAGTAGTGTGGAGATGCCTCGCCACGCGCGTTAATTGGCCTGTAAATGCGTGATCGCCAGTACCGTGAATCATTCTTGCCGACTCCCCTCTTAAGCGTGTTTGCCACTTGCGTGCCACTTTTCTTGTTCAAGTCTGACCCGGATTTGTTCCGTTGTGTGTGCATCGTTACTGTGGGTACTCCCATGAAGAATTGCTCTTTTCTGTATGCATAGCGGCACATTACGGAACACGGCCAAACGTGTCAATAGCAAAACTTCGGATCAGAAGGTTGGGGGTTCGAATCCCTCCAGGCACGAATTAGTGTGCCCGTGGAAATTGCATTGATGTTCTGACAACGCGGCGAATGCAAGAACGCGCCGAGGACCCCGCGTTGCCTCGACGGGCAAGAACAATTATTGATCACTCAAAGCGATGATTCGCGAAAGAGACGAAAAGTTCATGCGCGCTGCGCTAAAGGAGGCAAAGAAGGCGGTCGGTCGGACGAGCCCGAATCCTGCCGTCGGAGCAGTTCTCGTTGTCGGCAATCGAATCGTCGCAAAAGGACATCATCGGGAAGCGGGTTGCGAGCACGCTGAGGTTGAATGCCTCCGCAATTTCGCCGCGCGGGTGCCCGCCCGGGCCACGCTTTATGTTACGCTGGAACCGTGTTCCACAGAAGGACGGACTGCTCCGTGTACGGACGCAATACTCCAAGCTGGAGTCAGAAACGTCGTTGTCGGCGCGATTGACGTGAATCCACGTCACTCCGGCAAGGGCATTGTGCAATTGCGAAACGCGGGCGTCAGCGTACGACAGGGTGTTTTGGCCGATGACTGCGCGCAAATTAATGAAGCTTTTAACAAATGGATTGTCACTGGGCGCCCCTTCGTTATCGCAAAGTGCGGAATGTCCCTCGATGGTCGATTGACGCGACCTGCCCGTGAGTCTCGTTGGATCACAGGACGTTTCGCCCGCCGTCATGCACATCAGCTTCGTGCCGAAGTGGACGCCATTTTGGTTGGAGCGGAAACAGTCCGAGTAGATAACCCGCGACTGACCGTACGCGGTATTCGTGGCGCGCGGCAACCCTGGCGGGTCGTGCTCACACGCTCAGGGAAGCTGCCACGGCGGGCTCATCTGTTTTCCGGCCAACTGGCTGAAAGAACGCTGATTTATCAAGGCAAGTCTCTGGCTAGCGTGCTGAAAAATCTAGGTGAACGAGATATCACGAGCGTGCTGATTGAGGGCGGCGGCGACGCGCTGGGCCAGGCGCTCGATACACGTCTCATAGATAAAGTGCAGCTCTATTTGGGTCCAATCTTGACCGGAGGACCGGTAATCGCATTTCCGAGACGAGGAGCTGAATCTGCTGCGAATGCGCTTCGCCTTCGGCGTGTTTCGTATCGACAGATCGGCCAAAGCGTTTGCATCACGGCATATCCGGAGGTTTCTGTGCCCGAACAAATCGGAAAACTTTCTTTCCTCAGTCCTGTTTAATTACTAGGAGGGAAAAACAATGAAAAAACTTCTCTTAATTGGATTGGTGGCAGGGGTGCTGGCTTTCGTTCCCGCACAGCGTTCTGATGCTGGCGTATCGGTTGGAATAGGGATCGGATTTCCGGGTTATTATGGATATTACCCATATGGATACTATCCATATCGCTATTACCGACCGTATCCCTACTATGGCTACTATCGGCCTTATTATGGTTACGGCGGGCATCGCTATTACTACCGCCACCATCGTCACCACCACTATTACCGGCACTAAGTGACGTAGAATCTAGAAATCCACGGGACTGGCTCGAAAGCAATTTCGAGCCAGTTTCCTTTTTGGGACAAATGTTTTGACCGGCGCGCAAAAGAGAAAAGCTGCGGCCGCTACTTTTTTGATTTGGGCGACTCCCCAGGTTTTGTGGTGGAACTCTTGCTCGGTTGATCAATCTGGAACTCTTTTTTTAGTTGCTGAATCAACGCAGGCAACTCCTGTTGTCGTTCGGCTTCGATTTGTTGGCGCAACGTTCGCTCGACCTTTCGGCGTTCCTGGATGTAGCGGGATTCAAACTGAGCGCGCTCCCGCGGATTCAAGTGGAGGCCGGACTCGCGAACCGCCGCTTCGGTCTCACGCCTGATGGTCTCGCGCCGCAAATTCTCTCGCTGGCGCATGACGTTGCGCTCTTCCGGACTCATCCGCAGCCAGCGCTCGGCGTTGCGCTGGAAATTTTGGCGCGCTGCCGGAGGCATTGCCATCCAACGTTCACGTATGTTCTGGGATGGAGGGCGCCCGTGAGGAGGCCCGGCTTGCGGACGTCCAACGGGTCGATGTGACTGTGGTTGCGCTTGTGCGGCTGAGCAGAACAAAACGAAAGCCGACAAAGCGACGATCAGTTTACATAGTTGGCTTTTCTTCCCACACGCTATTTTCATCCAAGGCGATCAGTTCATCCAGATCGGCCACGACGTCATAATCTTGTGGATCGATTTTCGCCACCACGTCTGAGTCATTTACCGCCGGCGTCTGCGAGACTGGATGATGGGTGGCGACAGCCATGCCGATCACGACGATGACAACACCAGACGCCGCGGCAAGTCTCCGCCAACTAAACCAGCTGCGCATCCGATCAAAGCGAGTCGCCTCTTGGCGAACGAGCCTTACCACATTCCGGGCGAAGAATGGGGACAGGGTAGGCTCGGGAACACGGCCGAGAATATCCCACAACTTTTTGTCATCCTCACGATCCATAGTCTCAGTGAATTAAACTGTTTGCAGAGTTGGAAGTTGCGCTCAAATGGCAACCATAAATCACAGTCCGGGAGCTTCAAGGAAGCCTTCAAGCTGCCGGATACGAGTTGGATGCCGCATTTTACGCAAGGCCTTTGCTTCGATCTGACGTATACGTTCGCGGGTAACTTGAAACTG
>WNFZ01001870.1_pt1 | contig 20110 bp, 20 predicted proteins | sample 5400081 | NCBI WGS metagenome assembly WNFZ01 (sample SAMN13153365, study PRJNA577476) | soil metagenome | isolation source: 80 cm soil or saprolite under grassland replicate 1 | place: USA:California | collected 2016-06-15
ATCGTCGATGCCGGTCCAGCCGCTGATCTCGCCGCGGCGGGCGCGGGCATACATGCCTTTGGCGTCCCGCCGCTCGCACTCTTCGAGCGGGGTGTCGACGAAGACCTCCACGAAGCGATCGACGCCGACCATCTGACGCACCTCGTTGCGAGTCGCGCGGTACGGGCTGATGGCCGCGCACACCGCGATGCCGCCGTGGCGCACGATCTCCGCGGCTACGAAGCCGATGCGTCGAATATTGGTGTCGCGATCCTCTTTGCTGAAGCCCAGGCCGTGCGACAGGTGGGTACGCACCACGTCGCCATCCAGCAAAGTCACCTGCCGGCCATGTTCGAGGAGCCGCACCACCAGCACTTCGGCGGTGGTGGACTTGCCCGCTCCGCTCAGGCCGGTGAACCAGACGCACGCACCCTGGCGATGGCGCGGCGGGTACGTGTCGGCCAGGATCTCGGCGGTCTCGGGTCGCGTGAACCACTCGGGCAGCATGCGGCCCAGATTCAGGTACTCGTCGCGTACCTGGGTGCCGGAGATTGCCGCTGTCCGCACTCCGTTCGGGATGCGGTCGACTTCCTCGTAACGGTCCTCGTCGGGCAGGTACTGCAGCTCCTGGAAAGGCAGCATGCGCGCGCCCAGCTCGTCCTGATGCCGCGCCACCAGCTCCTGCGCGTCGTACGGGCCGTAGAACGGCCGACCGTTCGAGTCGGCGCCTGGGCTGGCGTGATCGCGGCCCACGATGAAGTGGTTGGCGCCGTGATTGCGCCGAATCAGAGCGTGCCACAACGCCTCGCGCGGACCGCCCATGCGCATGGCCAGCGGCAGCAGCGCCAGCAACACGCGGTCGGGGGTGTAGTACCGCTCCGCCAACGCGCGATAGGTGCGCACACGCGTGTAGTGGTCCACGTCACCCGGCCTGGTCATACCCACGCTGGGGTGCAGCAGCAGCGTGCCGTCGACCACCTCGGTCGCGCGTTTGGTCAGCTCCTCGTGGACGCGGTGCAGCGGGTTGCGTGTCTGGAACGCGACGACGTTGCCGTGCCCGGCTTGGGCCAGCTGCGCCCGCACTTGCGCGGGCGTGAGCCGCAGCGGGCGGAAATCGTAGTGCGCGGGTACCTTCAGCACACGCAGGCGACCTGAGACGTTGAGTCGCCCCCAGCGGCGCATTTCCAGCACCAGCGGATGCCGTAAATCGCGGGTGCCGAAGACGTTGTCGGCGAGCGTGTCCAGGTCCCACGCGTAAATCTCCTCGACCGTCAGGATCGCCAGTACGTCGTTCTTGGGTGAACGCAGCACGACGTCCTGGTCGAGATGCAGGTCGGCGGTGGGTTCGACCGGCAGCGTGACCGGGATCGGAAAGAGGTGGCCGTCGGCCAGGCGCATCTCCCCGAGCACGCGCTGGTAGTCCAGGCGCCCCAGGAACCGATCCAACGGTGAGAAGGCGCCGGTTGCCAGTAGCTCGAGGTCGCACATGGTGCGATCGGTGAGCTGTACGCTCGGCAGCTGGCTTGCGTACGCGGTGAGTTCGGGGGCCGCCTCGTCAGCGACGAGCAGGTTCACCAGCTGCCCGCCGTATGGCGCGACCAGCTGCGCGGGAGCCAGATTCGTCATGTTGGGCGGCGCGCTGATGCTAACACGGTCATCCGGCCGCGCCGTACTGGCACGAGCAACGCCAACCGCGCTCCGGCGAACACGCCGATCAGTGGCAGCGCTGGTGTTGTGAACCGCTCGTCGACAGCGATCACCACGTGCACCACGGTGAGAAACAGCACCACACCGAGAAAACTGAGGCTGACCGCACGTGCTGCTCGATCGCGCAGCGAGACAACTGCCTGCCACAGCGCCAGGAGCAGCAGCGCCATCTCGGCGGCCCAGATCGCATACCGGGCGGGGCTCGGCAGGCTCGCCGTATCCGCCTGTCGGACTGGCGTATGACCCGCCCAGATCAGGACCGGCGCAAGCAGCAGGTGATTCGTCAGGTACTGGCGCAGGTTGAGTTGGATGTTCTCACTCGCCAGCTGCAGCGTCTCGCCCAGCGGGCGGTCGTACGGTCCGCGGACTTGCTCCATGTATCGCCGTGACAGGTCGGGTCGGGGCCCGACCTGGCTGGCCTGCTCGATGGCCTCTTCGCGTGCCCCCGGCTGTGTTTCGATGCGCTGCAACGACGAGAAGGTCTGCTCGTCGAAGACGCGGAACCACGTGCCCATCAGCACCAGGTTCGAGAACGGGCTCTCGTTGTACAGACCTGGGCGTCCGGTCGTCACGGTGTAACGGATGACCCACGGCGCCATGCACACGGCGGTGACCGCCACCACGATTCCCGCCTGCAGCAGTGCCGTGCGCGAGCGCCCCGCCAGCACGAGTACCGCCGCGAAGACGATCGCCAGTCCCAGATATTCCGCGCGGAGAAAACTCGCCAGGGCAACGAGAACACCGAGCAGCGCCGCGCGCGCCAAGCCTGGTGAGCGGCCCCACGCGGCTGCGGTGGCAACTGCTGCCAGCAGCACCACGCCAGTAAGGAACTCCGTGAGCGCCTGCGCGGCGTAATAGCCAATCGCCGGGTTCAAAGCGACGACAGCGCCTGCGGCCACAGCGGTGGGTTGACCAAAGGTGTGAGCGGCAAGCGAAGCCGCGGCGAAGACGAGCACCGCGTACAGCAGCCCGTGTAGGACCGCGATGCCCAGCCGCGGGTCCCCGAACACCACCTGCCCGAGGGCGATCACCGCTGGCAGACCGGGCATGTAGTGGACTGCGCCGTCCCACGTGCCATGCAAGATCTGCTGCGCGAGCGCGATGTACTCGACCTGATCGCCTTGCGCGCCCGCGCCGTTGTAGTTGCCCGGATCGTCGCGCAAATAGACGTAGTAGGCCATCGTCTGCGCAAATGCGAGCACCGCGAGCAGGGTCAGACGCCAGGAGGGCCGTGCCATCAGTACCCCGCGTAGCGCGTGTAGCGGAAGGCGCTGAGCGCCGCATTCGCCAAGAGGAAGGCAATCGCAAGCGGTCGGCCGCGCGGCACGCGCGTCAGGGCGACGAGGATCGGCACGAGGACGACGATGGCGCTCACCACTAGCTGCAGATGGTATTGCGGGTGCGGCGGGGCCCAGCTGAGCGGCGGCAGCACCGTCTCCGCCACGGCCGCGAGCGCCACCATCCAGTGCGTGGCAGGAACGGTTGACAGCGCCGTCCGCACGGGCGGCAGCAGGAGCACGAGGACGACGAACGGCGCCACTCCGGGGAAAGTCGACAAGTTCGGGCCGAGAATGATCCACAGGTTGTCGAAGGCGCTCTGCGCGGTCTTCGCCAGCGTGAGCAACGGGTGCCCTAGCACCATCGGCAGCACGCCACCTTCGGGCTGCGCCGGTCCAAAATAGGTCAGGCCATCGCGCTCACGGCAGTTCTCGGTTGGTTCGGCGCGGCACTGCGGCGTCAGCCACGACTCGGGTGTGCTGTCCAGGAACGTGTGCCACTGGTAGCGCGCCGCCTCAGCCTGATCGACCCCCTCGAAGCGGTACGCCAGCAGCAGCCCACCGGCAATGAGCACCGCCGCCGAGACGTACAGCCCGAGTAGCGGCAGCGCACGGCGCCGCCAGATCACCAGTCCGAGGAGCAGCAGCGCGGCAACGAACGTCAGCACCTCGGCGCGACTCCACACACCCAGCAACATGGCGCCGCCAACCCACGCCACGTCGCGCATGCCCAACCGCGCCGGCTGGCGCAGCGAGTGGGCGGCCAGCAAGAAGATTGCGCTACACGCCAGCACGACCGGGACGTCGCGGTAGTGATGGATCGAGTGGTTGTACGGCAGCAGCAGGAAGATCAGCAGTGCCAGCGACTGCTCCACGACGCGACCGGGCCACAACGCGCGCACCAGCACGAGGAGCGCGCCGAATTGCACCAGGCTGCCGAAGATGTAGAGCACCGCCACGGACTGCTGCTCGTCCGCGCCGGCGAGCACCAGTGGCACACCCAGCACCGCGGGCAGTTGCGGTCGCACCGCGTCATTCCAGTCGCCGACGACGATGGCCCGCGCGGCGGCCACGACGAAGGCGTTCATCCACGGCCAGGCGCCCTGATGGACCAGCACCAGGCCACGCGTGATCAGCCAGATCGCCAGGGCCCCTGTATAGACGGTCGGCAAGCTGATGCCCTGCCGTACCACCATCTGCCTCGGCGCCGCGACCGAGATCGTCATGCCGCGCCCTGTAGCGCCATGTCGTAGGCCTCGCGGTACAGCGGCACCACGGCCTCCAGGCTATGCTCGCGCAGCAGTCGGTTGCGCAATGTGGCGCCCATCGCGCGGGCGTGCTCGGGGTTGGCCAGTAGGCCGCACACGCGCTCGGCCAGCGCCGCGACGTCACGCAGTGGGACCAGGTAGCCCGAATGGCCGTTCTCGATGATCTCACTGTGAAAATCGAAGTCGTAGGTCACGATGGGAGTGCCGGTCAGTCCTGCTTCGATCAACGTGTAGCCCATGTGCGGGGCGACCACCACGTCGCTGCTCGTGATCAAACTCGGCAATTCGTTGAGATCTACCGAGCCCAGCAGCCGCAAACCATCGTCGATGCCCAGCTCTAGCGCGCGGCGCAGCATCTCGCCTTCCAGCATGCCCGTGCCCGCGCACGCCAGTTGCACGGAAGGAAACCGCTGTCGCACGCGCGCCAGGCACTCCACCAGGTCGAGGGCGAACTTGTCGGCATCCAGCCGCCCAACGTACACGAGCAGCGGCCCCCCGCCGAGGCCGAAGCGCTCACGCACCCGCGGCGATGGCGACGCGTGCGCGTAAGCGTCGTCAGCCAGCACCCGCGTCGCCACCGCCCGGCTCGCCGCTGCGCCATTGCGGATCGCGAAGTCGCGGTAGTAGCGGCGGTCGGCCAGGACCAGTGCCGCGTGGCGCAACACCCAGCGCCCAACCCGTCGCTCCAGGCGCTGCGACGGATACACCGATGCGAACGCCTGCTTCTTGAGGACCGACCAGTCCCAGTCGTAATCGCGGGTGATGATGACCGCGTATGGCAGGCCGAGCAGACGGCTTGCGAGCGCGGCGTTGACCCCCTGCAGATACGGGTTCGTCGCGGTCACGATCGTCGTCCGCGCTCGGGCAAGAAAGGGCAGGAGCCACACCAGAAAAAGCATCTCGCGCAGCGCCGCGGTCGTACGACGGAACCGCTGCACCGCCGCCGGCAACGCGAAATCGACGTCGATCAGGTGGTGGCGCGGCGTCAGGCTGAGCGCGCCGCGTGCGCCAGCAGGGAAGTGGACATTCCACATCTGCTCGAAATAGCCGTTGAAATCGCTGCACTCACGCTCCAGGAACAGGTTGACGCCGTTGCGCGGAAACACCTGCGCGATCTGCCCGGTGCCCAGATAGACGATGCGGCGTGGTCCCCGGCGCCGCAGGACCCGCATCACGAGCCCCAGGCACACCACCAGCGGCGCGCCACAGACAAGAACAAGCGCAGCCAGCAGCAAGTCGAGTACGCGATACATCAGCCCGCGGCCAACTGACCTTCGAGCCATGCCGTCCAGTCGCTGGCCGCCCGGCGCGCCGCGGCTTCAGCGCGGGCGCTGAGATCGATAAAGTCTTCGGCCCGCGTCGCCCCAGGGCGCTGGTAGGTCATCTGTAGGAAAAAGCCGACTGGCCCGCGGTGACCGCTGACGCTGGCGACTCCGCCTGCGCCGGGCGGCGCGAGCAGCCAGACGTTATCGGGGTAGTCGCGCCCGCCAACGCGCACCTGGGGCGCACCGGTGCGCGGGTCGCGAACGTCGAGCTCGCGCGCCATGAGGTCGGACCATGCCGCCGCGCGCACGGCACGATTGAAGACGATGACGTCGAGTCGGGCGCGGATCGGATCCTCGTCGCGGGCGAAGGAACCCGGCGCGCCGAGTTGGATCGTGGCCGCGTCGCGCACGCCGCCGACCGTGCGTTGGACAAACGCCGGCGGTCCAAACACGGGCAGCAGCGGTCGCACGTCATCGCGGCTAACGAGCAGCGGCGTCGTTCGCACCAGCCCGTGCGCCAGTTCGGCCGCGGCTGGCAGTCCGCCCGACTCGGCCAGCGGTGGCCGCGACTCGAGCCAGTCCATGACGGGCAGCGTCTGGTAGCGGGTCGTGTAGTACTCGGTGGCTCTGTACGCCAGCGCGCCGAACAGTAGCGCCACCAGCACGAGCGCGTGGATGCCGCGGATCTGCATAACGATTCTTGTCATTCCGAGGCGTAGCCGAGGAATCTCGCGGTTTGCACCTGAGATCCCTCGCAAGCTCGGGATGACACCACTCGTCGGGCCAGCAGCGTAATTCATCTACACTGGCCGCGTCATGCTGGCCGCGCAGCCGCGGACCCGCGCTCAGCTGGAGCCGCTCGTGCTGGCCAATCTGATCTTTGTCCTCGGCGTCGCGCTGCACACGTCCGATCACCTGCGACAAGTGCGCGGTCTGGCAGCTGTTCCGCCGGCGGTGCTGACTGGTGGCACGCTCATCCTGGTTCTGACCGTGACCACGCTCGTCTTGACGCTGCGGCGCCATCCTTCCGCGGCTATGGTGGCCACCGTGGTTGGATTCACGGCCGCGATCGGCGTCACCGCCAGCCACCTGCTTCCGACGTGGAGCTTCCTGAGCGACTCTTACCCGGAGCTCGGGCTCGATGCCTACTCGTGGGCCGCGGCGGTCGCCGAGATTCTGGCCGGCGCCATCCTTGGCGTTGTGGCGTTTCGCTCGCGCGCGGCCGCTGACTGACGCTCCAGGCTGACCAGCAGGAGCCACGCGATGAGCAGCCCCAGCCCGGGGAAGCCGAAAAAGTCGTAGGCGCCAATCGCCGAGCCAATCTGGTCTACGAACAGCCCATTGTCCGCGTTGTGGGTGAGGGCGATCAGTCCGTGGAATGGCGCGAAGCGGGCGACCACGTTCATGGGCACGAACACGCCGATCAGGAACGCCGCCACGGCCCCCAGCAGTGTCTGGGAGCTGCTCCAGGGTTGCGGCAGCTTCCTCGCGTGGAGCCATAGCCACACCGCGAGGACGGGTAACGCGGTCACCAGATAGTCCTGCGCGGTGTGAGGTGAGATCAGCAACATCGTCACGATGGCCAGGCTGAACTCGATGCTCCGTCGGTGTGGCGAACCGTCGCTGCGACCTCGCCACGCGGCCCATCCCAGATACCCCAGGAGCGAGGCGCTCAGCGCGTATGCCAGCGCGCTCAACCACGGCACCCACCGCGGGTCGAGGACGTAGGCTGTCGTATCACCCTGCAGCTGAAAGCCGGCCACGAGTTTGAACAGCAGCCCGCGGATGGAGTTATTTTCGAAGTGCATCGACCATCGGGCAACCGTATCGCCGCCCATCGACAGCATCGCCAGGGGGTAGCCCAGGCCCATCAGCGAGCCGTACAGGGCCTGTCCGATGCTCAGCAGGATGACGATCGCGGCTGCGCCAACCAGGCCGAGCCGCCACGACCGCACGAACAGGTACACCAGCAGTAGCGCCGGCAGCAGTTTCGTGAGCGTCGCCAATGCGATCGGCACACCTGTCCAGCGCTGCTGCCTCGCGGTGCCCGTGTACAGAAAGAGCGCGGCGCTGAGGAACAGCAGCTGCCACGCATCGACCATGTGCTGCGCGATCACGTACAGCAGCGGCACCGCGCTGCACCACGCGATGGCGAGCACCAGCAGCCGCACCGGATCATCAGCGGCATAGCGTTTCGCGGTGATTGCGAAGGCGACGATGGCTGCCGCCAGGCTCACACACGCGGCGTACAGCGCCAGCGCCGACTGATTCGCCCCCAACACGCGTACGGCGGGATCGAATACCAGGAACACCACGACGCCGTACTGGCGCGGATCGATCTGCTCGATGCGTTGGCCGTTGACAAGGAGGTTGACGAGCGGGTTCAGCTCTTCGTCGAACCAGGCAGGCACGCCGTAGGCGAATGCCGTGTACACCGCCCGTGCCGCGGCCGCCACGGCCACCAGCAACAAGACCCCCAGCAACGTGGACCGCACCGCGAGCCGGGTAGCTCGCGTAGCCGGCGGGCTCGCGACAGGCAACGACTGCTCCGCGGCCATCGCCGTCCAGTCTATGAGGCTAGTCGCTCGATCCCATCACCTGGATCACGACTTCGCGGCCACTCGGCAGGCCCACTCGGGGCCGCGGGCCATCCAGCTCCAGCAGGAAGATTCGCTGCCACGTGCCCAACAGCAGCTCGCCATGCTGCACAGGCACGCTCTCACTCGCGCCGAGCATCAGCTGCAGGCAGTGCGCGTGGCCGTTCGGACTCTCGTCGTCGTGCATGTGCACCGTGCGCACCCGAAAATCGTTATGTCGATAGTGGGCCGAAGCGGGCGCGGACCGCTCCAGGAACTCCCGCAGATCGTCGAGCAGCAGCGGCTCGGCCTCCTGGATACACACCGCGGTCGTGGTATGGCGCGAGAAGATGGTGACGACGCCGTCACGCAGCCTAGACGCACGCACCAGCTCGAGCACGTCAGTGGTGATGTCGAGGAACTGGATGGGCGCGTTGGTCTCCAGCACCAGCCGCCGGATCTGTGAGATGACGCCCGGCGCGCTCGATAGCTGCATCGGTTCCTTCAGTCCTTTCCGAACATACGATACTCGAAGCTCGCCTGGCGCGGCCAGAGCACGCCTGCCCAGCAGGGGGATTACTCGGATTCTAACTATCTACTGATGCAAACCGAATTACTCCCGCGCAATGTTTGGTGCGCATAGTCGCCAGCCCGACCCCGCGGTTATGCTCAGACTTGGACATGTGGATCTGCACGACGAGTTACAGCGCTTCAAGCGAAGCATCCTCTTGTCGACGTTGGTAATGCAGGCACCGGTCTACGCCGGCCTCATCGTGATCTTCCTACGGCTCGGGATCTGACAGCGTGAGCGATCGTGACGAAGTCCAGGTCGCCCGCTGGACGGCCATCAAGAGCCGCGTAGGCGCCAATCTGCGTGAGCTGCGACACGGCCAGCACGCCGGCGACCCGCGCAGCCAGGCGCGCCTGTCGGGCGAGCTCGAGGAGCTCGGCTATCACGTCACCCAGAGCATGGTCAGCCGCTACGAGCAAGGCCTGCTGGATGCGCCGCTCACCCTGGAGCGGATCGTCGGCTGGGCGCTGTGTTGCGAAGGCCTCAGCTCCAAAGCGTTCAAGGAGCTGCTGGCACTCGCCGGCTATTACGTGCCCTGGTCCACCGCTGACCTGAAGGCATTCGACGAATTGCTGGTCAGCTACCGCCGCCTGAGCCTGGCTGACCAGCTCGTGCTGCGCGGGCGGCTGTTGTGGCACGTCCTGGGGCTCGAAGACGATGGCTAGGCTTGTTCCGCACGCTGAGGCGACCGCCGCCAATCTGGCGCGCATCCTTCGGTTACACGCGCTCACCAGCCACCGCGGCGAGGCGCATCAGCGCGTTGTCGCAGCGCGGCGCATGCTGGAGGAGCTGGGGGTGCGCTGCGACGAGAGCGCCGCGCTGCACGACCTCAAAGGCTTCTTGCTGTCGAGCCCGCGCGGCACCGAGATCATCATCTGTCGCGATCTGAGCGACGACGAGCGACTCGAGGTGTACGCGCACCTGGTGGCGCATGCGCTCCTTGGACCAGATGATCCCGAGCTGTCTCTGGCGGCACGTTTCGAGTACGTCGCCGGACGCGCCCCGGGCGAGCGCCCGGCGCACGAGCTGCGCGAGGAAGTGCTGGCCGATGCGGTTGCCCGCGCGATACTCGTTGGCCGATTGGAAGCGGCGCCCAAGCTGATTTACTGTCGCGACCTCGGCCCCGGCCGCGGCCCGTTCTCCCGCGCGGTGCTGCGTGGGTTACATCGCGGCAGCCTGGCGCTGTACCGCCGTTCGCGCAGTTACCAACGACTGCGCTCGCTGCCCATGGTGACAGCGCTCACCGAGCGCGTGCATAGCTTCCTCGGCAGCGCCGCCTGACCTCTCTCGAATGCAGCGCAGCGTTCCTGCCAGCGCAGAAATGCGCGAATACTTCGGCTTCTCGCGCATGGCGCACCCAGAAGATGCGCGCGCGTGGTTCGAAGCGTTGTGGCGCCGCCAGCCGTTCGCGCCTGAAGCGATCACCTATTTCCGCACGCTGCGGCTGGAGGTCGGCACCCTCGATGAGCCGATGGGCGGCGGCTACTGGTTCGGCGATCGCAAGCTGGTGATGGTGCGCGGCAACCAGGATGAAGCCGCACTCCACGAGCTGGCGCACGCCTGGTGGGAGCAGCACCGCTCCGTCAAGCGCGAGGACCTCATGCAGCTGCTGCAGCGGCTCGGACAGACTCCCCCACCCGACTACGATCGCATCGCCGAGCTGGCGCATGTCTATTGCCACGGCATCCCGACACAGAAGGACGACACGTCACCTACCGGCTACTGGCGCGGCATGTTGGCCGAGGACAACGATCACGAGACCTTCGCAGGCTTCTGCTCGGGTGTGATGGGCAAGGCGGCGCATCTGCCACCCGAGCTACGCGCGTTCTATCGCGGCCTGCTGCGCGGCGCCTAGCCCACCTGGATCGGGCTGCCCAGCGGCACCAGCTCGACCCACACCTGGCCAGGTGGGATGATGAGCGGCTGGCCCTGATCGTCCAGCCAGCGGGTCGAGGAGCGCGCACCGCCCTTGCTCCAGGTGCCCGAGCGCTGCGTGCCATCGCTGAAGACCAGCAAATCGCCGTGGGCGCCGACCAGGTCGACGTCGAGCCGCAGCTTCTCGTCGTTGGGAATCGCCTCGACGTCGGCGAACTGCACCACGATTGACGCGGGCGCGATCTGCTCGCCGGTCTGTCCATCGAGGTGCCGTGTGCCCTCCATCCAGCGCAGGTAGCGTCCCTGCCCCGCGTCCCACTCATAGTGGACGCGATACGACCACGGTCGAAAGCCCAGCGTGATCTCGGTGGCCCGTTCTTCGCCGTGCGGCGCCGACGGGCTGAACCGCAGCGGTCCCCACACTCGATTGCGCTGTCGTCCACGGTCCAGGAGGAAGCCGCGGTCGGCAGCGGTGTCGGTGAACGCGTTGTGCGGTGGCGGCCGCGAGCGAACCCGCCAGATACCCGGGTCACCCGCCGACTCGTCGAGATGGCCCATGTTCATGGCGTCCCGCCAGGCGAAGCCCTCCGGGCTGGCGCCGATATGGATCACGTCGGCGCCGTAGTCGGCCGCCAGGAAGGCGAAATAGTGCCGCAAGCTGCGCACCGGACCGACGATGGGCGCATCGTGGGTCAGGAAGATCGCGACGAAGCGGGTGATGCCACCTTCGGCGAGCGCTTCACAGACGACGTCGGCGTGCGGGAGACCCGACTGCGGTCGGGCATCCGCCTGATTCTCGACCATGACTGCCAGGCCGGCCAGCGGTGACGGCACAACCAGATCGACAGTTCCGCCCTCGGCGGCCGAATCGACCGCCGCGACGACATCGCCATCAACCAGCGCCGCCACGTGGTGCACGGCGGGTTCGACCATGACGCGCCCAGGCTCGATCGTGCGACCGTCGAGATGCACCTCCGCCGAGCCATTCCACAGCCGCACGTCGAGCGCGACCTGCGCGGCCGGCGTGACGGTCGGCACAGCCGGTGGCGGTGCCGTCGGCGTAGCTGGCGGGCTGGCTGGTCCTCCCGAAGTGGGGATGGGTCTCGGCGGCACCGTCGCCAGAGCTGGCGGGGACGTGGGCGCCGCGGTCGGCGCCGGTGTGGGCGCAGGCGGCGGCGGACCCGAGCACGCGGAGAGGAGGCCGGCCGCGCCGACCACGATCGCACGGCGCCGCCGCATCAGCTCGTCGTGCCCATACTCGGGGCGAATGCACGAGCCGCGCCTTCCTGGTCGTTCGCGCGCAGGATAGCCGCGCCCACGCAAACGCCATCGGCGCCCGCCGCGTACAAGCCGGCCGCCCGTTGCGCCGTGATACCGCCGATCCCTACCAGCGGCAAACCGGTCGCCGCGCGCACGTGGCGCAGCAACGCCTCGCCGACGGCCTCGCCCGCCGGGTTGAACATCGGGCCGACCGACACGTAGCTCGCCGCCTGGCTGGTCGCCAACCGCGCCTCCTGCGCTGACCCAACCGAGACACCCACGACAGCGTCGGCCCCGAGCAGATGCCGCGTCTCGGTCGGCGCGAGCTCCTCCAAGCCGATGTGCCCAATGTGGGCGCCATCGGCCTCGGCCGCCAGAGCGACGTCGACACGCTCGTTCACGATGAACGGCACATCGTGCTCGCGGCACAGCTTGTTGATCGCTCGAGCCAGCTCCAGCAGCTCGGCGGTCGTGGCGTCCTTCGAACGCAACTGCACCGCGGTCACGCCGCCCCGCAGCGCGGCGGCAACCGCCTCGGGGAGGCTGCCAGCGGGCACAAGACCGGTATCCGCCAGCAGGTACAGGCGCAATGCGTGTCGAAGACGATCGGCCCGCCCGTCGGTCATCCTCGTTTTAAAAGGGTACTCCGCTGGCCGCTGTGATTGGCCCGACTTACAATCGCGCAGGTGCCCAGCCCACGGGAGCAGCACGGCCTGGTCGAGGCCTCGCGACTGCTCCAGGAGGGTCTACAGCTTCTCGATGAGCGGACACGTGAAGTGGACGCCCTGGTCCAGCACGCCGACGAGCGGGCGCGCGAGCTTACCGCGGAGGCTGAGCAGCGCGCGCAAGAGATCACCGCGCAGGCCGAGCAGCGCAAGATCGAGCTCGAGGAGCAGATCGCCGCGTTGCAGTCCGAGGTCGCTGAGATGCGCGAAGAAATGGCGCGCCTCAGGTCGCCCAAGCAAGGTCGCGGCGCGCGCGCTGCGCCGGTTGTCGCGGCGGCCGAGCCACTCGCGTCCGATCCGCCGGTCGAAGCGGCCACAACACCTGGCGCTGCCGAGCAGGTCCTGCACGACGCGGAGCCGACGCCGCGCTGGGGTCGGCCATCGACGCTGGCTGCGCAAGCCATTCGACGCTCGGCGCGGCCGCGCTGGCTGCCCCGCTGGATTCCGTTCCTCGTCCTGTTGCTGCCTGTTGGTCTCGTGCTCGCCAACATCGCCGGGCCAGACACCAGTGCGCCTATCACCGCGCAGCAGGCGGCCCTGCAAGTGGTCAACAAGCCCACCTCACCCCGGCCGAGCTCCAGGCGACTGCTCGACCGACCACCAGTCCGACCGCGCAGCCAACCCCTCCACCATTGACGGTGCCGCTCTCGCGTGCGCCCGCTATCCCACCTCTGCAACCCATAGGCGGTGATGCCGACCCCAATGGCGCGGTCGTCGCCGTGTACACCACGTACTTCACCTATATCGTGCGCAACGGCGACACGCTCAACGTTCTGGCCGCGCAGTTCCGCGTCAGCGGCGAGGCGATCATCACCTCTTCGGGGCTGCGCGGCCCCAATCTGCTCGTGCCCGGTCAGGTGCTGACCATTCCGCGCGAGTCTGGCTGGTTGTACCGCGTCCAGCCCAACGAGACACTCGAGCAGATCGCCGCGCGCTTCGGCACCACTGCCGACGATTTGCGTGAAGCGAGCATGCTCACCTCCAACACGGTACGGCCGGGCGAGCTGCTGTTCATCCCCAACCGCGTCCTACCGTCAATGAAATAGCGGCAGGGTCGCGACGCCGGACTCCAGCTCCAGCAGCCACCGCTTCGTGTTGAGCCCGCCGCCATAGCCCACCAACTCACCATGTGACCCGATCACCCGATGACACGGGATGATGATCGCGATCGGATTCTGGCCATTGGCTGCGCCAACTGCCCGCGCCTTGCCAGGTTCGTTGATGACCGCGGCAATTTCCCCGTAGCTCGCCGTGCGGCCATACGGGATGTCCAGCAACGCCTTCCACACGCGCTCCTGGAACGGCGTGCCGTGCGGCGCCAGGGGAAGGTCGAAGCCGGTGAGCTTGCCGTCGAAGTAGGCGCGCAGCTGCCTGGTGGCCTCCTCCAGCACGGCGTCGCCGGTGCTTTCACGGTCATCGGGAAACGAGTCAGGCAGCCACAGCTCGACGAGAGCGTCACCGTTGCTAACCAGCCGCAGCTGGCCGATCGGACTGGACTCAATCTTGACGTTCAGCATGTGCAAGCGATGTCTCCAGGTGTTGGGCCCATGCCTGGGCCGCGGTATCGACGGTTGTGTCAGTGGCGGCGGGCGTCTGTGGGTTCGCGCAGCCGCGCGCGGCGCGATCGCGGCATACGTAGCTGCGCACCGCATAACTTCTGTCGGGCGAACGCATCCTCGATTGCAGCGCGTCCGCGTTCATCCGCGCCTGCTCCAACCAGCTCGAGTCCGCATCCAGCTCGAACAGCGCAAGATGCCCCAGACTCGTCCACGCGGCGTAGCTCGTAAAGACTTGCGGCACGCCCGCTTCGAGGTTGTAGCTGCCCAATTCTGGTGACCAGAACGTTGGCGTAATCACCGCACCAACATCCCGTGCGCGCTGCAGGCGTCCGCCATCCGCGTCGGTTCCGTAGACAGCGAGCTGGGCCAGGATCGCCGTTGCCTGGTCGTAGTTGAACACGCGGTCAGAGAGGACCGCGCCGCTGCGCGACGGGATGTTCTGAAAGGCCACGCTCCAGCGGTACACGTGGCGGCCCGGGTCGTACAGGATCGTGTCCAGCCACAGCAGCGTGCGTACCGCCCAATCGCGGTAGAGCAGGTTGTCCGTCGCGGCGTAGAGCTGCGCAAAGAACAATGCCGCTAACGCATTGGTTTGCGCGGGTTTTCCCTCGGCTGAATCGCCGCGTCCGGTGTTCCACCAGAAGCCGCCGCCGAAGGTCTCGTCCCACAGCGCACTCTGCAACAAGAAGTCGGCTTCGCGGGTGGCGGCGTGCACATAGCGCTGTTTGACCACTGGATCCGACGTCGCACTTGAAGCCGCCAGCAGTGCTAGCCCGCCAAGCGAATTGTCGTCGCCGAAGCGTTTGGCTTCCTCGATCCGCGTACCCACCGGATTGGAACGTGGAAAGTAGCCTGAGTTGGTGTAGTCCCAGAGGCGATCGAGAAACCCGAAGCCTTTGTCGATATAGCAACGTGCGTCCAGATCGTCGGCTGCCATCTCGAGCAGCACAGCGTCCGCCCAGAGTTGCGATGCCACGTACCACTGATCCACGATTTCGGGCTCGGCGCTGCTCCTTCGGTAGGACACGATGCGCGCATCCGCGCACGAGAACGCATCGCCAAGGACACCGAGACGGGCGCGCGTAGTCGTCTGGATTGCTCGCGCATTCGACAGGCGGTCATCGGCATCTTGCCGCGCGGTTGAAGGCGTCATGGATACCACCAGTACGAACACGCCAAGCTGCAACGCGGTTGCGATTCTTGACATGCGAGCCTTGACACTTTAGCCGGGCCATCGTTAGCCTGCGGGCGTGTCCCTCTCGACAGAGGACGAGGGCAGCTTCGCAGCCGGCCGACAGGCGCTGCTAGAAGCGCTGCAGTCGCTCGAACAGCGCGCTCACGATCGCGCTGAGAACATGGTCCGCGAGGCCGAACGGCGGGCTCGCCAGATCACGCACGATAGCGAACAGCGCGCCTATCAGTTGAACACTGAGGTCGACGAACGCGTCCGCCAGTTGATTGGCGACGCGGAGCAGCGGGCGAAGCAGGTCACGCTGGATGCCGCACAGCGGCTCGCGGACCTGGAGCAGGAGCTCACTGAGGTGCGCGACAACCTGGAGATCGCGCGCGGCCAGTTGGAAGAGCAGATCGTGGCAGTGCGCGGCCAGGTCGAAGTAGCGCGGGCCAGTCTGAATACGGTGCGCGAGCGGCTGTCTGCTAGTGGCGGCCGTTCGATCGCGGAAACTCGGCCCGGCGCTCCGACGACGCCCAGACTGAGCATCCCGCCGCTGTCGTCCGAGCGCGAACAGGCCGTCCCCGGGCCAACGCTCAGTGACCTGCGCGCCGCCGTAGATGCTCTGAAACGCCCGCGCCGCGGCGAGCAAGTCAACGAAGGCGCCAACGAGGAAGAGGACGAAGAGTCCCACCCCCGCAACGACGTCGCCTAGCAGGCTCGACCGTTCCCTTCAGATAGGACCGGTCTTCTTCCCCTCCGGGAGAAGGAGCTTAGAACGAACCCCGGCTGGTATACTCTCGGGCGTTAACGAGTGTAGAAGGATTTGAGAGACTGCGGGCGCTGCGGCCGAGCTCATGGCCGAACCCAGAAACTGAAGAACGCGCCCGACGAGGAAAGGACAGATTGAAGTTATGGCCCTCGCCGAGGCCGACCGAGCCGCGACTATTGAGAAGCACCGGCTCCACGACAGCGATACTGGCTCTGCTGACGTCCAGGTCGCACTGCTGACCAGGCGCATCAACGATCTCGCCGAGCACCTGCGCGCCAATAAACACGACAACCACTCGCGCCGCGGTCTGCTCAAAATGGTCGGCCATCGACGCCGCCTGCTGAACTACCTGTCGCGCACCGAGCACGACCGCTATCTCAAGCTGATCGCCGACCTCGGACTGCGCCGCTAATCATCCGCGTGGCACCGCCCCCCGGCGACATCGTTCGCCCAAGACCAGGCCAGCGCTGCCGCATGCCGTCAACGAACACACAGACGAGAGAGAAGTAATCACCGTGGCAATTCACAAACTAGACGTTGAGCTCGGCGGACGCACGCTGAGCATCGAGACCGGCCGCGTGGCCGGCCTCGCCGACGGCGCAGTCACCGTCCGCTATGGCGATGCCATGCTGCTGGCAACCGCCGTTTCCTCCGCCGAGCCCCGCGAGGGCATCGACTTCTTCCCGCTCACCGTCGAGTACGAAGAGCGCATGTACGCCGCGGGCAAGATCCCCGGCGGCTTCATCAAACGCGAAGGTCGACCCGGCGAAGCAGCCACCCTGGCCGCGCGCCTCACCGATCGACCGATTCGGCCGCTGTTCCCCAAGCACTACCGCAACGACGTGCAGATCGTGAACCTGGTCATGTCCGCCGATCAGGAGAACGATCCGTCGATCCTGAGCGTCATCGGCGCCAGTGCCGCGCTGCACCTGTCGAGCATTCCGTTCGAAGGGCCTGTAGCCGCGGTCAAGATGGGCTACATCGACGGAAAACTGGTCGTGAATCCGACCATGCGCCAGATGCATGACGAGTCGGAGCTCGAGCTCACGGTCGCTGGCACCCGCGACGCGGTCCTGATGGTCGAAGCAGGCGTGCACGAGCTGCCCGAAGACCTGGTCCTCGAAGCAATCATGGCCGGCCATCGCGCGCTCCAGCCACTCATCGAGGCACAGGAGAAGCTGCGCAAGCTGGCTGGCAAGCCCAAGCAGGACGCGCCGCCACCAGTTATCGACGAAGAGCTCAAGAAGAAGCTGACCAAGCGCCTGGGCAAGTCCCTCGAGAAGGCCATCTACAACCCCGATAAGGGCGGCCGCGAGGACGCTACGCGCGAGCTACGCGCGGAGGTCCTCAACGAGTTCGTGCTCGCGGGCGCCGATCCCAAGGCCGTCTCCAAGTTGTTCGAGAGCGCGGAGAAGGAGCTGGTCCGCACGCGCATCCTGAAGGACGGCAAGCGTCCCGACGGTCGCGGTCCCAAGGACATTCGCCCGATCTCGATCGAGGTCGGCGTGCTGCCGCGCGGTCACGGCTCGGGCCTGTTCACGCGCGGCCAGACGCAGGTCATGAGCGTGGCCACGCTGGGAACCGAGGCCGATGAGCAGTCGATCGACTCGATCGGTCTCGACGAGCCGAAGCGCTATATGCACCACTACAACTTCCCGCCGTTCTCCGTCGGCGAGGCGCGACCGATGCGCGGCACGAGCCGCCGCGACATCGGACACGGTGCACTCGTCGAGCGCGCGCTGATTGCCGTACTGCCACCCGAGGACGAGTTCCCGTACGTCATTCGCGTGGTTTCGGACACGCTGAGCTCGAACGGCTCGAGTTCGATGGCCTCGACGTGCGGGAGCACGCTGGCGTTGCTGGATGCGGGTGTACCCATCTCGGCATCGGTGGCAGGCGTGGCGATGGGCCTCGTGACGTTGGACGGTTCAGCCAAGGGCAAATACGCCGTCCTGACCGACATTCAAGGCCTCGAGGACGCGCTGGGCGACATGGACTTCAAGGTGACCGGCACGCGCACCGGCGTGACCGCCATTCAGATGGACATCAAAGTCGCCGGCTTGACCGAGCAAATCCTGCGCGAGGCACTGGAGCAAGCGCGCGAGGGCCGTATGTTCATCCTCGACAAGATGGACGCGGTGATCAAGGAGCCGCGCGCTGAAGTAAGCGTCTACGCGCCGCGTATCACCACCATCAAGATCAACCCCGACAAGATCCGCGACATCATCGGCCCAGGCGGCAAGATGATCCGCAAGATCACCGAGGAGACCAAGACCACCATCGACATCCAGGACGACGGCTCGGTCAACATCGGCTCCAACAACGCCGAAAACACGCAGAAAGCCGTTGACTGGATCAAGTCGCTCACCCGCGAAGTCGCGGCCGGCGAGATCTACACCGGCAAAGTCACACGGATTCTGCCGTTCGGGGCCTTCGTCGAGATCCTGCCGGGCAAGGAAGGCCTGGTGCACATCTCGGAGCTGGCGAACTACCGCGTGCCGAGCGTCGAGGACGTGGTCAAGATCGGCGATGAGCTGCAGGTGCTGGTCACCGAGATCGACCGCCAGGGTCGCGTGAACCTGTCGCGTCGCGCGCTGCTCGAGCCTGCCGAGAACGGCCAGGAGGGCGGCGAGGAGCCTGGCCGCAACGGCGACGGCGAGGATCGCGGATCGCGCCGACCGTTCTCCGAGCGCCGCGGACGCGATGGCGATCGCGGTGGCCGCGGCGGCGGTGGGTTCAACCGCGATCGTGATCGTGGACCGCGTCGCGAAGGCGGCGGCGGTTTCATGAGCCGCGATCGTGACCGCGACCGAGGCGGCGACCGCGAACGGCCCGCCGAGCCCGCGAGTAGCGCGCCCGCCGAAGGTGCCGCGCGCAGCCGTCCACCGCGCAGCGATCGCCCGCGTGGGTCAGCCACGGGTCGCCGCGCAGCCGAACGCGGCCCGGGCACGAGCCCCACGCCCGAATAGTCCGCGTGCCCACGCGAGTTGTGGTTGCTGGCGCGACAGGGCGCGTCGGCCGAGCCATGCTCGCTGGGCTGTCGCGATCTGATCTCGAGATCGTAGGCGGCTTCGGCAGCGCTAGCGCGCAGTCGGAGCTCGCGCGCCTCGCACCTCGAGCGGACGTTCTCGTGGACTTCACCACGGCCCAGGCGGCGCCCGCGCTGCTGCTTGCCGCCGTCGACGCCGGGCTGCGTGTCGTGAGTGGCACCACCGGTCTGGCGAGCAGCGACCTGGATGACCTCGCTGCCGCGTTGCGGCAAAAGCAGCTCGGCGGTGTCTGGGCTGCCAACTTCGCCATCGGCGCCGTCCTGATGATGCACTTCGCGCGCACCGCCGCCCGCTTCATGGACTCCGCCGAGGTGATCGAGCTGCACCACGACAAGAAGCTGGACGCTCCGTCGGGAACGGCCATCCAGACTGCTCGCCAGATTCGCGAGGCGCACGGCGCCGAGCTCCCTGATCCGCCAGTGGAGCGCTGGACGCTGGAGGGCTCGCGCGGCGCCGTCGAGGGCGGCGTTCGACTTCATAGCGTGCGCCTGCCTGGCCTGAATGCGCACCAGGAAGTGCTGTTCGGCTCACTTGGCCAGGTGCTCAGCATCCGCCATGACGCGTTGGGCCGCGACGCCTACGTGCCAGGAGTGCTGCTGGCGATACGCCACTCCATGGCCACGACCGGCCTGACGCGCGGGCTCGACAGCCTCATGGGCCTGAGTTAGAAGCCAACCCAAACGGCACGCGGCACAGCGCGGCCTCGCTGAGCGCTAACGGTAAACTGTGGGCGCGATGAGCTACGCGATTGGCGTCGTCGGCGCGACAGGCCTGGTTGGCCGCGAGTTCCTGCGCATCCTGGACGAAGGGGAGCGGCCCGATCTGCCGATCGGCTCCCTGCGTCTGTTCGCGTCGGAGCGCAGCGCCGGTAAGCGCATCACGGTGCGTGGCCAGCAAATCGAAGTCGAGCGCGCCGTGCCCGAGCCAAGTCTGTTCAAGGGGCTGGACTTCGTGCTCAGCGCGATTGGCGACGAGCAGGCGAAGGTCTTTGCACCAGTAATCGCTGCTTCGGGGGCACTGGACGTCGACAAGTCCAACGCCTGGCGCATGGATCC
>WNFZ01001873.1_pt1 | contig 20101 bp, 21 predicted proteins | sample 5400081 | NCBI WGS metagenome assembly WNFZ01 (sample SAMN13153365, study PRJNA577476) | soil metagenome | isolation source: 80 cm soil or saprolite under grassland replicate 1 | place: USA:California | collected 2016-06-15
TGCACATCCCGGTCGCGCTCGATAACGGAAAGCTAGAGGTCTTTACGGGTTTCCGAGTGCAGCACTCCATCGCCCGCGGGCCCGCCAAGGGGGGTGTCCGTTACGGCCCCGATGTGACGCTGGACGAAGTCCGTGCTCTTGCCGCTTGGATGACCTGGAAGTGCGCGGTCGTGAACATTCCTTTCGGTGGTGCCAAGGGCGGGATCATTTGCGATCCTCACAAGATGTCCCCGGGCGAGATCGAGCGCATGACCCGCCGCTACACCGCGGAACTGATCGAGTTCATCGGCCCCGAAAAGGACGTCCCCGCGCCGGACATGAATACCAACGAGCAGACCATGGCCTGGATGATGGACACCTACTCCATGCACATGCGCCAGACGGTCACCGCGGTTGTGACCGGCAAGCCCATTAACATCGGCGGATCGCGCGGACGGCGTGAGGCTACCGGCCGCGGGATCATGATCACGTGCGATGAGGCCATCAAGAGGTTTGGTTTACGGCCTGAAGGCACGCGCGTCATCGTTCAGGGGTTCGGCAACGTGGGATCCAATGCGGCTCTGCTCATGCACCAGGCGGGCTACAAAATCATAGGCATCATCGAAGTCGACGGGGCGATTTTCAATAAGAATGGCATTGATCTCGAGGCGCTGTGGAAGCACCGCGAGCGGAACCGCACCATCACCGGGTTCACCGAGGCGGAGAAGGCGGACCCAGCGGAACTAATGCTGACGGAATGTGAGATTCTCATCCCCGCAGCCACCGAGAACCAAATCACCAGCCGTAATGCTGCTCGCATTCAATGCAAAATCCTCGCCGAAGGAGCGAACGGGCCGACCACCGCGGCTGCGGATGAGATTCTTGCCGACAAGAAAGTTTTCGTCATTCCGGACATCCTCTGCAATGCCGGCGGCGTCACAACCTCCTACTTTGAGTGGGTGCAGGATCGTCAGGGATACTTCTGGAAGGAACCGGTAGTCAACGAGCGCCTCGAGGATATTATGGTCAGCGCCTTCGATGACGTGGTTCGCTACTCAGAGACTCACAACGTGAATAATCGGATTGCAGCTTACATGCTGGCCATTGATCGCGTCGCTTATACCGTGCGCCAGCGTGGCATCTACGCGTAGGACGGATTGAGGAGAGGATCAGGAGGAGTTGTGCACAAACTTCGGACACTTATAGCGATTGTTATCGTCGGAAGCGCGGCCTTTGGTGACTTGCGGAATGCCACCGCCCAGTACAAAGAGCCTGGCACCCTGCCGGAGATCAACGCCCAAGGCATGGCTGCACCCTCGGGTTCGCAATCAGCCAAATCCAATGCGCCCAAGGGCGAAAAGCTTGATGTCAACAGCGCGTCCAAAGATCAACTCCAGGCTCTTCCCGGAATCGGCGACACCTATTCGCAAAAAATCATCGACAATCGTCCGTACCGCACGAAGCGTGACCTGGTTATTAAGAAGGTGATCCCGCAGGCCACTTACGACAAGATTAAAGAGCAGATTATTGCCCATCAGGCGACGGCAAAGCCTGCCAAGTAGCAGCTTACGTCAGTGAAAGCCGTTTCCTGTTGCTCGTGTGGTCGGACTAAGTGTCCGATCCCTACGACCGTCCTTGCGTTCATCCATACTGCGTAGAAGGTCAACCACGAAGGGCACGAGGTTGCACGAAGGAACCTTATGCCCGGAGCGGCCTTCGTGACACTTCGTGTCCTTCGTGGTCCAAGGTCTTCCGTTCCGTCGCCCAAATTGAGCCATTACTCACACTGCCTTTCCGTTGCTTGATGCAATCCACAGGAGCATAATTTAAAAGCGTGCCGGGCCGTCCGGCCAAGCTTTGCCGGTGAATCTTCCGAATTCCATTACGCTGACCCGGATCTGCAGCATTCCGCTGCTCATTTGGGTCCTTTCCACCAGCCGTTTCACCAGCACGAACGGCGAAAAAGAGCTGCTCGCCTCGATTCTGTTTATCGCCGCTTCTATCACGGACGGAATTGACGGCTACCTTGCCCGCAAGCGCGGCCAGATTACAACCATGGGCATGCTGCTGGATCCCCTAGCGGACAAGCTGCTGATCGCCGCGGCATTCATCACCCTAGTGCAATTCAACCCGCGCCTCGTTGCCCCGTGGATTGCTGTTGTCATCATCGGGAGGGAATTCCTGGTGAGTGGATTGCGAGGGATCGCCGCCTCAGAGGGATTCACGATCGAAGCCAGCGACTTGGGCAAGTTCAAAATGTTTGTGCAGATCGTCTCGGTAGTCGCGGTTATTCTCGCTCACCGTTGGCAGGAGTGGCACATTTACAGCTATTACTTTTTCCCGGTGGAGTGGGTCGCGCGGTTGGCCATCTGGTTTATGGTCCTGCTTTCGTTGATCTCTGCTGGGGATTACTTCATTGCCTTTTGGAACAAGATCGATCGCCATGTAGAAAAGCGCCGCCGCCGGGCGTTTGTGCTCAGCCGGCGTAAGAAGCGCGATGCCGCCGTCATCTGACACTTCGCCGAAATTGTCCAATCCACCGGAACTCCAGCCCGAATACACCCCTGAAGAGCGAAGCAGCCTTCTGCAACTTGCCCATGAAGCGATTCTGGCCACCCTAGAAGGCCGCCCTCAACGCCCATTTACAACGTCTTCGCATCTCTCCGAATTGCGTGGAGCCTTTACGACTGTTTATTTCAACGGTCAACTCCGCGGATGCGTAGGCTACCCGATTGCCGTGTTGCCGCTTGATCGCACCGTCATTGAAACCGCGCAATCCGCCGCTTTCGACGACCCTCGCTTCGTGCCTGTCACCCTGAGCGAAGCTCAAAGCCTGCTGGTCTCGATCAGTGTCCTTTCTCCCGTAATGCCAATTTGCGCCGATGACATTGTGGTGGGGCGCCACGGCCTGATCGTTTCTCGCGGAAGCTATCGTGGGCTGCTGCTGCCTCAGGTTCCGGTCGAACACGGATGGGATCGCATCACCTTCCTAGAACAGACTTGCCGAAAGGCAGGGCTCCCGGCGGACGCCTGGAAATCAGATGCGACGATCGAAGCCTTCACAGCCGAAGTCTTCGGGGACACAGGGGCGCGAACCCCTGAGCGGGCTCCCTGACATTCGGGGAGTAGATGAGTCGAGTGGGCGGACCCGCGCTCTCTCCCGGCTCCTCTATACTTCAAAACGAGATCGTCCATGCGAATTGCTTTGTTGTTCTTGATGGGTTGCTTGCTCCTACCATTGAGCCAAGCGCAAATCTTCACCGAGAGCCCCGTCGGCAGCGACAACGCCTACAATCCAATACCCAGCCCTGACGGACGATTCGTCGCCTATGTGCGTACCGGATGGCACAGGAGTGGAGGAAGTGGCGGCTTTGTGTTGCATCTCCCGACGGCAAACAGCGGTTGAATATTTCAATTTCACGCACCGCTGGCCTTGCGGCACCTTCGCCCGATGGCAAATCCATCGCATATGTGACTTTTGAACCACGTTCGATGAAACTGCGCCCTGACCTGAAGTTCTGGGGCGGAACGCAGGTTTGGGTGATTCCTGTGGCAGAGCACGGGCATGCGATTTCCGTTAGCCATAGTAGTGCAGACGAGACTTACACTTTGCGTTGGATGGACGATCACACGATCATTTTTGATCGTATCGCCGAAGTCGAGTTCTTCAAGCATGCACGAATTTGGAAAGCTCCAGTCCCGCACTGACTCGGCGTGCCTTGTGACGGCTTGCGCCTCTACCCCTGCTAAAATCAATACTTAACCGCTCCTCCCATGGATCCCCAGCACATCCGCAACTTCGCGATCATCGCGCATATCGACCACGGCAAGTCTACCCTTGCCGACCGCTTGCTGGAACTGACCGGCTCGCTGACCGCGCGCGAAATGCAGGCGCAGGTGCTCGACTCCATGGACCTGGAGCGGGAGCGCGGTATCACGATTAAGGCCCATGCCGTTCGAATGGTTTACACGGCGCACGACGGCGATACATACCAGCTCAACCTGATCGACACCCCCGGCCACGTGGATTTTTCGTACGAGGTCTCGCGGTCTTTGGCTGCCTGTGAGGGCGCGTTGCTGGTTGTGGACGCTTCACAGGGAGTCGAAGCGCAGACGCTGGCGAATTCTTATCTCGCTATCAATCACGGCCTCGAAATCATTCCCGTTATTAACAAAATTGACCTGCCCAGCGCCGACATCCCGCGTACCAAGGAAATGATCGAAGGCGCGGTCGGCCTTGACGCTTCGGACGCACTGCTGATCAGCGCGAAGACCGGCGAGGGCGTGCCCGACGTGCTCGAAGCCATCGTGAAACGCACGCATCCCCCCAAAGGGATCTCGGACAGGCGGTTGCAGGCGCTGCTCTTCGATTCCTGGTTTGATCCTTATCGCGGCGTCATTGTGCTCGTTCGGGTCTTCGAAGGCTCACTTCGCAAGGGGCAGAAGATCCGTCTCTGGTGGAACAACCGGGTTTTCGAAGTGGAGACACTGGGCGTGCTGACACCAAAGCCCATCGAAGTGGACGTGCTTGACGCAGGCGAGGTCGGCTTCCTGATCGCAAACATCAAGAATGTTGCCGACACCAAAATCGGCGACACCATCACCGACGACAATAATCCCGCCTTCGAGCCGCTGCCTGGTTTTGAAGACATCAAGCCGATGGTCTTCGCCGGCATCTATACCGTGGACGCTCACGAGCACACCGCTTTGCGCGAAGCGCTTGAAAAGTTGCGGCTGAACGATTCGTCATTTTTCTTCGAGCCGGAGAGCTCCGTCGCGCTCGGCTTCGGCTTCCGCTGCGGCTTCCTCGGCTTGCTCCACATGGAGATTATTCAGGAGCGCCTGGAGCGCGAGTTCGGCCTGGAACTGATCACCACCGCGCCCAGTGTGCGCTACCAGATCACCAAGACCGATGGCGAACTGATCGAAGTGGACAATCCCTCGCGCTGGCCCGACCCCAGCGAAATCGCGAAAGTGCAGGAGCCGGTGATTCTGGCGACCATTCTTACCAACGAAGAATATGTCGGAGGGATTCTCGCTCTGGTGGAAGAAAAGCGCGGCAAGCAGAAAAGTTTTGAATACGTGACCTCGACGCGCGTCATGCTGCAGTACGAGTTGCCGCTGAACGAGATCGTGCTCGACTTCTACGACCGCCTAAAGTCGGTCTCCCGCGGATACGCTTCGCTCGACTACCACCTCTCCGGCACATGGGATTCGCCGATGGTGAAGCTCGACATCCTGGTCGCGGCCGATCCGGTGGACGCTCTCTCCATCATCGTGCATCGCGACTTCGCTTACGAACGCGGTAAAGCGCTGGTCTCAAAGATGCGCGAACTGATTCCGCGGCAGATGTTTGAAGTCCCCATCCAGGCTTCCATCGGCGCAAAGATCATCGCCCGCGAAACCGTCCACGCCATCCGCAAGAACGTGCTCGCTAAGTGCTATGGCGGCGACATCACCCGTAAACGCAAGCTTCTGGAAAAACAAAAAGAAGGCAAAAAGCGCATGAAGCGCATCGGCCGTGTTGATATTCCGCAGGAAGCCTTCTTGGCCGTGCTGAAGGTGGGCGAGGGGAGCGGTTAGTGTGGCGCGGGCGCCCTCGCCCGCGAGATTCGGCCCACAGCGGCTCGAACTAGTTAAGTCTTTCTTCTTGCGAAGCACAGGCCCGACCATGTTTCGTCAATCGCGCAGACTTTGTAGTCAACCCAGCCTTCACCCAGTCCAAATTCGCGGATGAAACCTTCCTTCAGGTCTGTTACCACTCCGGAAGCCTGCTTCGGCCAGGCAACCCACAACGCGACTTTTTCCGGAAGACTCTTCGCCAGGGGACGAAAATCGCGGACGAGCTCCGTCTGCGACTTAACAAAGAGCACTGCAACTCTTGCGTGATTCACATTCTCGGCAATATCCGCGCCGCTCGGCAGCGGCTCTAACTTTCTTTCGAATCGGGGCGGTGCGTTCACGAGCAGGACGAGACTGTTTTCTCGGATGCCCAATTCCTTCGGCAAGGGAGTTCCCGAATAACCTGCCATCGTTCCCGGAACGATCGGAGCTTCCGGGGCGGTGCGAATTGCCTTCGCAATTGCGCTTCTAATCCCAGTCCACTGGGCGAAACCAGCGTCCGGCAGTAGCTTGCGCACGTTCTCCACGCGCTCTGGATCTCCCCCAACGAACAGAATCGGTCCATTACGCGTCGCTTTCTGGCGGCGAAAGTACCCGGCGACGTCGCGTCCATGCGATGGAATTCGCCCGAGGTCGATTACGAACAAATCCGGCACCGTGGCGATTTTGAAGCGGCTTGAATCTTTGCTGTCCGAGAGCGTCGTGACTTGGTGGCCCAGGGCCGTGAGCTTTGCCGCACGCTCTCTGGCTTCGTCTTCATTCCAATGCACAAAGAGGATTCGGCTCATCGAAAATGCTCGCGCGCGCGATCACCTCGGCTCCACCAACTTCAGTTGCGGGACTTTGGAGAAATGTCGCTTATTGAACGTCGCAATTTCACTGCCCCGTTCGAGAGCCGTCGCCGCCACAATCTGATCGTAAGGCCCTATCATTTTTCCAGAGGACTCGATCTGCGCCCAGAGACGTGCGTGATGGTAAGCAGTTTGTTCCGTGTACGGAACGATTGGGAGGGCGCTCAGGATCGTTCGTAAGTAAGTCTCGCGCGTATGCCTGTGAACTGCCGACGCACGCTCAACTCCGTGCCACAGCTCCGCTACCGTGATGGCCGCGATCTCGAACTGCTCATCCCCGCGTGCCGCAAGCCATTCCCGGAGGTCAAATGTGCCTCTTTCACCGCCGATGATTACGTCGGCATCAATGATTATCGCCATTTGTCCGCAACCGGCTTCAGGTTCTTTCGGGCCCGCCGGATATCGCGGCTCCAAGCCTGTGCTTCCTCCGGCGATAGCGGTGCCTTTGCGAGCGCTGCGGCCAACTCCCGCCCGGTGCACACTTTCTCGCTGTCAGGGACGATGCGCGCCACCGGCGAACCGCTCTTGAGCAGCACGAAAGTGACGTTCTGATAGTGGGCGCGGTTCACGCAATCGGCAAAATTGCGTGCGGCCTCAGTCACACTAATGATCTTTTCCACATGATCATATTATCTGATTATAAGCAGTGTGGCAAACAGAGGGGTGACAACAGAATGTTTCGAGTTACGACCATGGTATAATGACCATAGTCTATTAATGGAGAATCTATGAAAACTATCCCTGCCGGAACGTTTAAGACCAAATGCCTTTCCATTATGGACGAGGTCAAGACCAAGCGCGAGACCGTCGTCATCACGAAGCATGGTGAGCCGGTGGCGAAGCTTGTCCCCATCAACGCAGAAACCGACGAGATTTTTGGGTTCTTCAGCGGCAAGGGATCGATCACCGGCGACGTAGTTTCTCCTGCGCTGTCTCGTGACGATTGGGGCAACCTCCGGTGATCCTGTTGGACACGCACGTTGTGCTGTGGCTGGCGCTTGAACCTGGGAAGATTTCAAAGAAAGCACGCGCGACCATCGAAGATGCGCGACAGCGTGGCGAGGGTCTTGCCATCTCAGATATCACCCTGCTAGAGATTGCCACACTGGAGCACAAGAACCGTATTCAGCTGAAGGCCAGCGTGGAAACGTTTTTGACGGAGGTCGAGACCAGATTTATCGTTCTGCCAATTACAGGACGCGTCTGTGTTCGGGCGGTTTCGCTTCCAGCGATCTACCCCCACGATCCCGCTGATCGTGTCATCGGTTCGACTGCTCTGGTTGAAGGAATTCCTCTGCTCACGGCCGACGACGAAATCCGCAGATCAAAAGCGCTTCCGGTCATCTGGTGAGACGCACGAGGGCGCCACACTTGCGCTAGCATTATTCCGAATTGAAGGTCCCTTGACGAGAGAACTATGAACAGTCGAAAAGCAATCATATTTTGGCTGATAATAGCCCTAGCGGCAACCTTCGGGTGGTACTCAATAAAGACGAAGAACGCGCCCCAGGATTCGAAAGAGATCAGCTACTCCCAGTTTCTTTCGCAAGTTGAATCCGGGAGTGTCGCCAGCGTCAGAATCTCGGATACGAGTATCGAAGGAACTTCTCGCGACGGCGGCGCCTTTCGCGTGAATGTCCCGAGCAATCAGGATCAGATGGTGCAGACTTTGAGGCAAAAGGGTGTAGAAATCTGGTACACGGACAATCACAAGTCCACTACGAACTGGATCATGCATGTCGCCCCGCTAGCACTCCTGGCGATACTCTGGCTTTTCATGATTCGCCAAATGAGTCGTCGGGCGAAACTCCCGCCGACGGTTCCGCCCGGAGGCAGCCAGGCTCCCTGGCCTGGAAACTAAAAACAAAAGGGCCGCTGCTTAAGTGTGTCCGCAGCGGCCTAAACTCAAGAGCATCAACCTTACTCTGCTGCCAGTTTTAAACACTCCTCCAGCACATCCATCGCAACATCCGCCTGCTCTTTCGTCGTGATCAGCGGCGGGGCGATGCGAATGGTATTCGGCCCGCATCCCAGGAAGAGGATACCGCGCTCGAAAGCCAGCTCAATCACGCGGTCGCGGTCAGTTGGAGCAGGCGTCTTCTTCTCTTTGTCAGACACCAGTTCCACGCCGATCATCAACCCATGGCCTCTGACCTGTCCCACCAGAGCGTGCCTCGTCGGCCAGTCTGCCATGCGACGCTTCATGTGGTTCCCGACTTCCCCAGCGTTGTGCAGCAGGCCTTCGCGCTCGATCACGTCGAGCGTCGCCAGCGCCGCCGCAATACAAATCGGATTGCCGCCAAAAGTTGACGCGTGGGACCCCGGCACCCAATTCATGATGTCGGCTCTTGTCATCATGATCGAAAGCGGCATTCCCGACGCAATGCCTTTGGCGATACACACGATGTCGGGATGAACGCCTGTGTGTTCGATCGCCCACCACTTGCCGGTACGTCCCGCACCACTTTGCACTTCATCCGCCACCAGCAGAATGCCGTGACGGTCGCAAATGCGCCGCAGTTCCTGCATGAACGCGGGTGGCGCTGGCACGTATCCACCCTCGCCCTGTACAGGTTCAACAAAAATCGCCGCTACTTCCTCCGGAGCAACCGTCGTCCTAAAGACTTTCTCTTCGATGAAGCGAGCGCACGCCAAAGCATCGCCCTCGCCTTTGCGATAGACGTCCGGGAACGGAACATGCGTGACTCCGGGGACCAGTGGCGCGAAACGTCGCCGCTGCTGTGGCTTGGAGGCTGTCAGAGACAACGCTCCCATCGTGCGCCCGTGGAACGCGCCGTAGAACGCAATGATCTGCTGGCGGCCAGTGTGGTACCGCGCCAGCTTCAGTGCAGATTCGATCGCCTCCGCGCCGGAGTTGCCGTAGTAAAAGCGATGTGGCGCCGGCATAGGAGCAATCTTCGACAGGCGCTCCGCCAGCGTGACCAGACTTTCGTAGTAAAAATCCGTGCCCGACATATGGATCAGTTCGCCCGCCTGCTTCTGAATTGCAGCGACCACGTCGGGATGGCAGTGCCCGGTGGAAGTAACGGCAATGCCAGATGAGAAATCGAAAAACTCGTTTCCATCTACATCGGTCACGACGATGCCGTGTCCTTCTTTCGCCACCAGCGGATACGAACGCGTATAAGAAGGTGAAATATAGCGCTCATCGCCCGCCAGCACGCGTTTCGCGTTCGGGCCGGGCAGAGCAGTCTTGATCTTGGGCTTGTTGGCGTTCGTTCCGTCAATCGTGGGTTCGTCAATCACGGCATTAATCATAGTATTGGGCGTCATGGAATCCTCCTGAAATCGGTCGTCGGTCGTCGGCTGTTGGTCGTTGGCCCTCGGGCGCTCTAGTGGAGTCGCGAACCCCGGCCGCGCCGTTCCACTGGCGAGGGCACGACTTTAAGTCGTGCCAAATCGGCCAACAATGAATCGGGGCTTTAGCCCCTGAGGGAGGATGGGAGTTAGTCGCTGCCGAAAAGGCTAGGACGCGTTCGCGCCGGCAGCACCGCAAGATACCGCCGCGGGCATACGAGCATGCGCAACCAACAGGCGGGCAAATGCGAATTGGGATTCTTAAACCACATTACAGTACCTATTGTAACCCCGCGAGACCGACGCTGGGTACACCTTCGTGCTACTAGCGCTCCGGCTCCTGCCCTTGGCGCAGACCCGGCCGGACGATCCCTGAACCCGGGCCGTACCCGTAAAACATTCCTCTTCCGCCGTTCGCCACATACACCAGATCCTGTGTCCGCATATCGCCTTCGAGAGCATTGATCTCACCGAATTGCATGAGTGCAGGGTCGCTGATCTGCGTCCAATTTGCCCCCATGTCGGTTGACTTGTAGATGGCATCCGCCGTCGCGCCAGGTGTCTGCCCGTGAACATAGATCGTGGGGATTGCTGCTGTTGGTCCTTTCCCAAATGCCACGTAGTTCGCGCTCGCGATGGTGTTCACCACGGAGAACGTCTTGCCGCCGTCATTCGAATGCACTAATGGATACGTCCACGTCTGGTTTGAGTTCGGCGCGAACGCCATCCACACATCTCCCGCCTTGGTTGGGTTGGGCATGATGCTCGCATTGATAACCCAGTGCGGATCCTGCGGCCACGAACTGTTTCCCAGCATCCACGTCGCTCCGCCATCGCTGCTGGAATAGAAGCTGCCATTGTCGAAGTAGTAAAAGGTCCCGGACGCCACGAGGTCAGGAGCAAGGACGTCCCCCGACCACCATGGATTCAACAATTGCCACGAAGCGGGAAGAGGGGCGTTGTTGAACGTGGCTATATGCCAGGTTGTACCGCCGTCCCGCGTGTATTGTGGGGTCTTGTTGTACGGCGCCCAAACCATGTTTAGCGGTTGATCGGACGCCATCGCGATTCTGCCGCCAGTGCCTGGGCTGGCGTTCGGAATGTGCTTCCAGGTAAGCCCGTTATCAGAGGTGACTCCCGACATCGGGCTTGCAACATTGGTTTCGTCCCAGCCAACAAACGCCGCGTTCTCGGGTCTCGACGCGCAATAGGTGATACCGGTCCCCTGTGCCACATAGGGGAATTTGTCGGTCGTGGTCTGCGGAACAATGTCGCGGCTCGCGTGACGAAATCCCACCATATCGGCCGCCGCGCTCATCAAGTCCGCCCCCGGCTGCCTTGTTCCGGGGACCGTCAGCACCGGCGGGACCTTGATTTTTTGTACGACGAGTTCTTCGAGATTGGTCATCTGCCACGACCATGTGGTCGTAGAAGCCGTAATGTCTTCCGTCTCAATGACGCCGTAGCCGTTTGTCTGCCACACACGCGTGGGGCTCGCCGGATCAATCAGCAGCGCTGCATTTCCCCACATGCCTGCGCCGGAATAGTATTGCGGCGTGTAACTGAATGAACCGATCGCGATCGCAGTCCACGAATTCCCCTGGTCGGTGCTGCGAAAGACCTGCATTCCTCCGTTTACCGCGGCGACCACGACCTGCGGATTCGTTGGGTCAGAAGAAATGCCAGCGTAACTCTTGCCGTTCGCCTGCGGAGTCACGTCCGTCCACTGGCCACCCTTGTAGCGGCCAACGCTGCCGGTGGTGCCGCCTTCGTCGCCGCCAAACGAAACGAACAGATTACCGTCACTCGCCATCGCCGCGCGCACCGGATTCGATCCCCCGCCAATCAGCGACCACGAAATGCCGCCATCCACGCTTGCCCACACTCCGCTGCCATAAACGCCTGCGTAGATGTTTCGCGTTGCGCCCATGCCTGTCACGCCGCCGTTGGCGTCGAAGATCACAAAGTTGATGCCGGGAGACGTCGTGCTTGCCGGCATCCCTCCGCCGACCTGCGCCCAAGTCTTCAGCGGAGAAGGTGCAGTCGTTCCGCGCCACAGACCATTCTGTCGCGTGGCGAAGTAAGTTACCCCGGGTTGATTCGGGTCCACCGCCAACCGTTCTCCGGTAGTTCCCCGATATGGATCGTTTGCGCCGATATAGAGCCCTTGCGGTGCCAGACCGGTATCGGACCACGTCGTACCACGATCATGCGAAACCAGGATCTCAGCCGGAGTAGTTACGTTCCCGCCGCTGATCAAGCGACCGTGCGCCGCAGCAATGTAAACCGTATTCGCATCGGTCGGATCGACCGCGATGCTTTCAACGCCGTAGACTTCCGATTCCAATCTCCCAAGTTGGTCGAGCAGCGGAACCCAATATTGGTTCGTGCGATCAAACCGGTACGCCCCGCCGACGTCGGTACGAATGTAAATATCGTTGGGGGCGAGCGGGTGCGCAACCATTCCAGTCACGTAGCCCATTCCCTGGGTATTGACGCTCTCCCAGGAAAATCCGCCGAGTCCTGGCGTGACCGGCATTGATACTACGAAAACCTGCAGATTGGCGATGAGTAAACCAGAAGTTGCCTTTACGGTCGCAGAGCCCGGGGACGTAGGGCTCAGCATTCCCACGCTGGAAATGTTCACCCCCGAGTTTGCGGTTGCGCTCCAACTCGCAGTCGCCGTCACATCCTTGGTGCTGTTGTCGGTATAGATAACGATGGCCGTGAGCTGGACTACATTACCGACCGTCATCGAATTTCCTGGGGCAACAATCACCAGTGTTCGAGGAGTCGCAGCCAGCGGAGGCGGTGGAGGTTGCTGCTGCATTGGGGTGCCGGGCGAACCTCCTCCGCAGCCGCTCAGCATCGCCAGCGCACAGACCATGGCGCACGGAAGAACAGCAAAGGTGCTATTCGTTCGCGAGGTCAGCAAGGGTCTTCTCTTTTCCTGAAGAACGGCAAAGGCATGAGTTCACTCGTGACGCATCAGGGCCATTAGCGTTCGGCGCTTTAGTCCTGAGGAACTGGGGAGGGTGACCTAGAATTGTACTCTCGCCAGGTCTGCTGAAACAGCACCCAAATTGCCCGATCTGCTTGCATCTAAATACCACGGCGCAATGCTAGTTTGACCGCAAGTTTCGGATATTCCATGCTTGGAGCTAAGGATTACATTTGCTAATGAGCTGTTGATCTGCGCGGCTACTATCCTCTGCCGATTCTGAATCGAGTTAATAGTTTTTGTCGTCTGATAATCATCGCTGCTGATATGCCGTCCACCTCCCAATCCCGTTTCTTGCTGATGCTCAACTTTGGGCTGGTTTATGTCTTTTGGGGATCGACTTATCTCGGCATTGATATCGCGGTCGAGCAGATACCGCCTGCATTGATGTGCGCTACGCGATTCAGCATTGCCGGCGTCCTGATGCTGGCCTATTGCATGATTAGCGGCAAGAACATCCGTTACAGCGCTCGCGAACTATCTCAGTTCGCCGTCGTCGGTCTGCTTCTGCTGATGGGAGGCAACCTGACGCTCTCCTATGCGGAGCGCCACATCACCAGCGGCCTCGCAGCACTTCTCGTTGCCGGTATTCCGCTGTGGTTTGTCGTTCTTGATTCGTTGATGCTCGGCCATCACCGGGTCTCCGCACGGGGCTTGGCCGGATTGGGCCTGGGCTTTCTGGGGACGCTGGTTTTGCTGTGGCCGAAGCTGAGCGCACCCAGCGAGGTCGGCAGAGACGAACTCTGGTGGTCCATTGCCCTCCTTGGAGGTTCGTTGAGCTGGGCCTTCGGCTCGGTGCTCTCAAAGAAGTGGCAATCTGGGCCGCCCACCTTCGGCGCCACAGCCTGGCAGGTATTGTTCGCCGGTCTGGGAAATCTCGTATTCGCGATCCTTCGCAACGACTTTGGTCAGGCTGTGTGGACGTCCCGAGGCATCGGCGCTGTTGTTTACCTGATCATTGGCGGATCGTTGATCGGCTATACCGCTTACATCTACATCCTCGGACACGCTCCGACCGCGAAGGTCTCAACCTATGCATACGTCAACCCCGTAGTGGCCGTGTTCCTTGGATGGCTGGTCAAGCACGAAACGATTGACCGCTATATTCTCGCCGGGAGTGCCATCGTGATCGCATCTGTGATTCTGGTGACCAGTTCGAGCGTGACCAGAAAGACCGAGCATCTCGCCCCCGCCGAAGCCGGCGCTGACTGAAGTGTTCCAGCCTCCCAGTGGATTAGTGCAGTAGCTGTTTTTCTGTGCGCTCTTTGCGGATTCTCTTCGCGTTCTTTGCGGTTCAAGGCTTTTGCCGTTTCGGCCAATTGCTCTTCGCCTTTAGAACGCCAGTACAATGTCCATAATGCCAAACTGCATCAGCTGCGGCCGGGAACTGCCCACGCCCGACGAGCCGCACAACATTTGTCCCGAGTGCCGCGCCGCAATCATGGCCCATGCGCAGTCGTCGGCTCCGCTACGCACGCGGCGTGCGGTGGCGTTTGATCGAATGCCGCTCACGTCCGTTCTGATCGGGGTAAACGCCCTGGTTTTTCTCGCAATGGCATTCTCCGGCGTTTCTCTGGCAGAACCCAGCATCAACGATCTGGTGAAGTGGGGCGCTAACAACGGCCTTGTAACTCTGCTTGTGCAGCCGTGGCGAATGTTGACTTCCAACTATGTGCACATTGGAATTGTGCACATCGCCCTGAACATGTGGTGCCTGTGGAACCTCGGCTCGCTCGGCGAGCGTATCTTCGATCGTTGGACTTACTTCCTGACGTACACGTTGTGCGGTCTGGCCGGCAGCCTGCTGAGTATTGGCCTGCACCCCACAAGAGTTGGCGCGGGGGCCTCAGCCGCGATCTTTGGACTGGCGGGTGCGCTGATCTCAGCGCTTTATCTCGGACATTTGCCGATACACCCGAGCGCTCTGAAAGCGACGCTGAAAAGCTTGCTTTCGTTCGCGGGATACAACCTGTTCTTCGGCGCAGTCGTACCGGGCATCGACAATTCGGCCCACATCGGCGGCCTGATCACTGGGCTGGCGCTCGGGGCCGTACTCGCTCCACACCTGACCTCGCCACCAGAAGAGCGAAGTGCATGGAATCGCTTGGTATTCATTCTGGCGGGCACTCTGTTTCTACTTACGTTCTACTTCGTCCGCCGTCTCGTTCCGCAGCTTGTGTTTCATCACTGATGTGCATAGGGACAAGCCCGCCCCGGCTTGCCATTTCCTGAGTCCATCCCTAATCTCGCTTCGCGCTACTCCCCTCCTTCTTCCCCATCTTCGATGACGATGTCCACCTCGTTGCTCCTAACCGTGAAAGTAAACTTTTGTTCCCCAGCGGCCTCAAACGTCACGCGTGCTGGGGCGCGCAACCATGCGGGCGCATGACAGAGTTTGCCTTGCAGGTCGCCCCCGGTCTCACCGGCAGCCTTCTTGAGCAGCGGCCTCCGTTTCCCCAACTGCGCCACTACGGTGAACACTTTCTCCCTGTCGTCAGAGACACCGCAGTATGCGGCATAATCGCGGAACCAACTAACTTCCGAGTAGTAGGCGTCAAATGCCGGCAGAAGAACGGGCTGCACTCGTCCGCTGATGCGGTCCACCAGCAGCCATCCACCGCGTTCCCAACGCCAGCGGTTCGGTCCCACCTCTTCGGGAAGCAAGTCATTGAGCCGATAGGCTCGCTGTACCACAAACACGCGGTCGGTCACATCGTGAGCCGTTCCAGTCGTAAACTCTTTTGTGCGGCCATCGACGAATAGCGGCCTGATCCTGAGGTCCATGGGTATGTTTTCGTCGTTTCCCGACATCCACTTCACGGTTGTCCATTTTCCAAATGCGACCACGTGTTGTTTGGGCACGGTTGCCGCCAAGGACGACGACAAGAAAACGCACACGCACAATCCAGTCGAAATCTTCATCCTGAAAGCTGAACACCGCTACTTGCCTGCGCGCAAGGAGAGTTGAACAATCCCGCATCATTGTTTCCTGAAATGGGAATCAGGGACCTCTTTGCATAACACTCGTTTTTGACAACCACAGAGATAGTGCCCTAATTTGATCTTGTTCGAAGTTTCGAGACTCCAGGGAAACAGGAAGTCTGCTAGGAGTTTCCCGACATTTCTTAGGGGGAAAAGTGATTTCCGGCGCTCACATAGTTGTCTACAGTAAAAACGCTGAGGCTGACCGCGCCTTTTTCCGCGACGTCTTCGGGCTCAAATCTGTGGATGCGGGTCATGGCTGGCTGATCTTCGCTTTGCCGCCGGCAGAAGCCGCATTCCACCCCTCTGAGGAGGAGACCCACGAGCTGCATTTCATGTGCGACGATCTGAAAGCCGAGATGGCATCGCTCGCAAGGAAGGGCGCTAAGTGCTCTAAAGTTGAGGAGGCACGATGGGGTTCCATTACGAAGGTGGGGCTTCCCGGTGGGGGCAATGTTGGCCTCTATCAGCCAAAGCACCTGCGGCCTGGCTTGAAATGAAGTGCCCACCAAATTAGGACACTACCACCCAAAACCTTCTCATGCAGCAAACGGCTATCTCGCATACAATTGGGATATTGGCAGTGTGGGTTATGGATTCCGTCAGGAAGCTTTCCACGATCTCGTCCCGCGGCCAGCAAAGCGGGTCCGCGAGCGAATTCTCCCTCCGGCGCAGGCTTCCGCGCGTGCTCGTCGTTGATGATAATCCCAATACCATGGTGCTCATGCGTGACCTGCTTTCAGCTCGCGGGTACGACGTAGTCGCAGTGCCCGACGCCATCCAGGCCGAAGCCGAAATTTTTGAGCATCTCCCCGACGTCATCCTTTCCGATGTAGTCATGCCGGGAAAGTCAGGTTACGAACTCTGTCGCGAGCTGAAAGATAATCCCGCAACCCGGCTTGTGCCCTTTGTTCTGATCACCGGGTTGAGCGAGCGCGAGGATCGCGTGCGCGGCATTGAAGCCGGAGCCGACGACTTTCTCAGTAAGCCGATTTTCCCAGAAGAACTCTTCGCGCGCGTCAAGTCCCTCATCAAGCTCAAAGAATTTACCGACGAGTTGGAAACTGCCGAGAGCGTGCTCTGCACTCTAGGCCTCAGTGTCGAAAGCCGTGATCCCTACACCGAAGGGCATTGTGAGCGGCTCGCCGAAAACGCCAGCAATCTGGGCCGGCACCTCAAGCTCGACGAAGAAGACATTACCGCTCTTCGCCGGGGCGGCTATTTGCACGACCTCGGTAAAATTGCGGTGCCTGACGAAATCCTGAAAAAAGGCGCCAATCTTACACCGGAAGAATGGATGGTGATGAAGCGCCATCCGGTGACCGGCGAGAATATTTGCCGGCCTCTGAAATCGCTGCGGCTGGTGCTGCCGATCATCCGCAGTCACCACGAACACTTCAATGGCAGCGGGTATCCCGACGGCTTAATCGGCCGGGACATTCCCCTGCTTGCCCGCGTTCTTCAGGTTGTGGACGTCTATGACGCGTTGCGGACCGCTCGTCCTTACAAGCCTTCCCTAAGCCACGACCAGTCGGCCATCACTATGCGGGACGAAGCTCGCGCCGGATGGTGGGACGAAGATCTCGTGCTCGAATTCTTCTCCATGCTGGACAAGCAGCGGCAGGTCGCATAGCGCGTCAGCTCACACTTCGCCGAACTGTCTGCACAGATACCTGGTCAATCGAGCGTTTGCCTGAATTTCCTCTGCGAGTGATACTTTCTAACAGCGATCAGCTCGCTTCTTCAGTTCTAACGGCTGAGAGCTGACAGCTGATGGCTAAATACAGCATTGTTATTCCCGCCTATAATGAAGCCTCGCGCCTTGGGTCAACCCTTGACCGCGTTCTGAATTACGTCATCTCCCAACACTGGGACGCGGAAGTGATCGTCGTCAACGACGGATCACGTGATCGCACAGCTGATCTGGTTCGGGAATACGCCCAGCGGTATCCGTTTCTGCGCATGATCGAGAATCCTGGAAACCGGGGCAAGGGTTACAGCGTTCGTAACGGGATGTTGAACGCAGCGGGCGACGTCTTACTCTTCAGCGACGCGGACCTATCGTCGCCGATCGAGGAAGGTCCCAAGCTGTTTCGCGCGATTGAAGAAGGCGCTGACGTCGCCATCGGCTCGCGCTGGCTGAAGCCGGATACCCAAACGAAGCGCCAGTCGCTGTTGCGCCAGTTCTATGGCCGCGCCTTCAATGTCGCCCTTCGGGTGCTGCTTGGGTTAAGCCAAAAGGACACGCAGTGCGGCTTCAAGGCGTTCACCTGCGTTGCGGCGCGGAGAATCTTTCCTCAGCAGCAGATCGAACGCTGGGGATTTGATCCGGAAATACTTTACCTGGCACGTCGCTATCGCTTCCGGGTCACAGAAGTTCCGGTGGCCTGGGCGCACGTGGAGGGAACTCGCATCAGCCCTTTGCGCGATGGCTTGCGCATGTTTAGTGAAGTGCTAAGGGTTCGCTGGAATGCGCTTTGTGGAAAGTACAACCTACCTTCCGCTTAAGCCGCAGTTGCTTTTCGCTGAGCTGCAGCGTGAACGGGCTTGGGCCGCTCGGGATGCGGGTGTACCGCGAGCCCAGAAATCTTGTCGAAGGCAATCGTCATCTTTTCAGCGCAACCTTCGCAGAGCCAATAGAATTCAATTCTCCGCAGAGGTTTGCTGACCCCTGTCTCGTCGCCTAAGTGACGACGGCGGTCTTCACGACCTTCGGTTTCGAGGCGAAATAGCCGTCCGCGATGGAAGTAAAGGAATGGCGCGGAGCATTCAGGGTTGGCGCACTTCGAAAGCATACCCGCCTCCCGGCCTTGCATTTTTCTTAGGAGTATTTCCCTCTTGTATCAGAAAATGTAAGCACATCGAGAAAAATCTACATAAATTTCTGTCGATAGCACAGAATTCATTCCGTTTCCGGCTTTAAGGACGCATGTGCGATGAGCATCTCTGCCGAAATCTCGTCACTAGCTTTTTCGAGCGCTTGCGGGGGCTCTCAGCTACAGCTATGCTCTAACGAATCGCATGCAAGTCTTCACCGCCAGGGTTTTATTATTCCTAACCCTCGCCGGAGGATTCACGCCCATTTTGGAGGCGCTCTCAGGCGTGCAGCCACATGCCTGCTGCCTGCGCCGGTTGCGTGCGACAGGGAATCAGCGATCACAGGTCTCCGCGAGTACGATTCGCAGTGGCAACTGCTGCCCTCCGCTGACCACGCCTCAGTCACCGTTAACGGTACCTCCGAAATCAGACAACCCGGTCCGCGTCGCGGCCCGAACAGACCTCCGCCATCGGTCGTTACTTCTTTCCATCCTCACTTCCGTAGGATTCTCCGACCGCGCTCCCCCCGCGCAGCTCGAATCACGTCTGGCTCTTTCAAGTTAAGAGCTAAGAGCTAAGAGCTGTCTTCGTGGGAGATCACATGCGAAGTCCGTGCGCATGGCTTGGCGCTATTCTGTTTTTGTCCGCCAGCCTAAGCGCCTCAATTTTCAGCTCGATATCGGGTTTGATCCACGATCCCGAGCATCGGCCGGTCCAAGGCGCCAAGGTCACCCTTTCGGCCGAGGATTCCACCTGGTCGCAAACTGCCACTAGCGACGATTCCGGCCAGTTCCGGTTTGCCAACGTTCCTCTGGGTAATTACACGGTAAGTGTCGAGGTGCAGGACTTTGTTTCCCAAATTCAGAAGCTGACACTGACTTCCTCCAGCGAAGCCCGCCTCCATTTCCCGCTTGCGATCGCAGCCGCGAACGCATCGGTGGAGGTCAAGGATTCCGCACAGGCCGTGAACCCGGACTCGTCTACATCGACAAGCGTGATCAGCCGGGCCCAGATCGCCGACACCCCCGGCGCTTCCCAGACCAACAGCATGGCAATGATCACCAGCCATGTGCCCGGATCGTTCGTCGTGCATGACCAGCTGCACATACGCGGGGGACATCAGGTCTCGTGGCTGCTCGACGGCGTGCCCGTCCCCAACACAAGCATTGCCTCGAACGTCGGGCCACAGTTTGATCCCAAGGATATCGACAGCATTGAGGTCCAGCGCGGCGGCTATTCCGCCGAGTACGGAGACCGCACCTTCGGCGTCTTTAACGTTGTGACCCGCTCCGGTTTCGAGCGCAACCGCGAAGCCGAGTTGGTCACCAACTATGGCAGCTTCAACAACACCAACGACCAGCTCAGTTTCGGCGACCACACCGAGCGATTCGCCTACTACGGAAGCCTGACCGGCTACCGGACGGATCTGGGACTTGAAACCCCGGTTCCGAGCGCCATAAACGATCAGGCTGCCGGCCTGAGCGCTTTCGCTTCTCTCATTTTCAACAAGGATGCCGCGAACCAGCTTCGT
>WNFZ01002330.1_pt1 | contig 20098 bp, 19 predicted proteins | sample 5400081 | NCBI WGS metagenome assembly WNFZ01 (sample SAMN13153365, study PRJNA577476) | soil metagenome | isolation source: 80 cm soil or saprolite under grassland replicate 1 | place: USA:California | collected 2016-06-15
AAAACATTGCTACATTCTATCGCGCCCGGTTTGGCCGCGCACTGCCGATCAGCGCGATGGGTCAATCGCCCACCCATGATCGCATGAGCTTGGATCATCGCGAGGCTCTCGATATTGCTGTGCAGCCAAGCAGCGCGGAAGGCCGCGAGTTGATGGCGTACTTACGAAGGACCGGGATCCCTTTCATCGCTTTTCGTGGCAAGGTGCCGAGCATGTCGACCGGCGCCCATATTCACGTCGGCAGGCCTTCCCCGCGCATTATGGAAGTCAAACACCGCTCGCCGCATCCCGTCATACAAGACAAAAGCGCCCAGCATGGATGATGTGTATCGACTGCTAAAGTTCGAGACAATTAGAAGTGCGGCCTGGTCGTCATACTGTTTCTGGCACACGCATTGCACAAAATTCCTGTCAGTAATACTGCATTTTGACTCGCGGTGATCCGCCGCAGAAGTTCAGCACGAGCATGCACTGACAGGAACAATTTGTGCCGCCCATTCCTCCGCCGCTGGTTTGTTTCCCATCGCGCTTTTTACCTGCGCGCTCGCCGGTGGATTGTTTGAGCGCTGATCGGGACCACAGTCGGTGATCGGGTGGCCATTTACTCAGAGGAGGTTTCCAGAATGATTCGCAAGCTAGCTTCAGGCGAGTATCGACTGTATGCGCCGAAGAAAGATAAAACTGGAAAGCGGTGCAATCACAAGTTCGGCACTTTCAAGACAAGGGCGGCAGCCGAGCAGCATGAACGAGTAATCCAATACTTCAAACGACGCTTCTGAGAACAAGCAAATGCCTTGATCGGCATTTCAATGGCGCCGAGGGGCAGTGTCGCTGCTGAGCGCAGCCGGCGATCGCGCTTACGAGATCCTTGTGCCGAATCCTAGCGGTCATCACTCGTGTCGAATGGGACGGTCCTATCAACGATCCTGACGCGTATTGGCCGCGCCATGCATCTGATCGGTCTCGAACAAAGTCGTTACGCCGTACCGGGGAGCGCATGTTTCCACGAAAGAGGAAAGGAGATAACCCGCAGATGATACGTAAGCTAGCCTCAGGCGAGTATCGACTTTATTCGCGGAAGAAAGACAGATCTGGAAAGCGTCGCAATCTGGGCACTTTCAAGACGCGGTCCGCAGCGGAAAAACACGAGCGGGCGGTTCAGTAGAGCGAGCAAAAACTGTTCAGCCGGCGGGTCAAAATTCGCCGTGGTCGCGGCAGAACTCCGCCCTTTTTTCCTCGACTTCAAGACTGGATCTTCTCTTGGTCCATTAAGAATTGCCTCAGATAGCTTTATAAGCGAACCGTTTCATTTTCTGGGTGTTCTTGCCCTCGATGCGAAGGAGCCCGGTGGCCGCGACGCGTTTCGGTGAGTGGACGTTGCCCTCATTGTAAATGTGCGCCATTCCGGGTTTTAGCGTGTAGACTTTGCCACGCCGAACTGTTCCCGGCTTGCCTTCGGCAGCAGGCTCGAGGACTTCCCAGTCGCTCATCTCGGTTTCGCCGAACGCTTGGCCATAAATCGCCCAGGACGATCCGTGATCGTGCGGATTTGCTTCCCGGGCGTCGCGGTTTACATGAGCACAGATGCAAAAACCGAGCTCCGGATCTTCGTAGATTACCTGGCGATCCGGCGTGTTATCGTTGACATAGGATGCGATGAAAGTTTCATCTTTGAGCGCCTCTTGCACCAAGGTGCGTATCCTCTCTCTGCCCGTTGGGTTGGGATCCTCTTTGAGAATCCGGTGACATTCCGAGGCAAATGATTCGAGGGTAAAAGCCATGGCAACTCTCCTTTAATTATAAATCGATCTCAATGAGCTTTAACAAAATAATGCGATCATCGTCAACGTCAGTTGGTTAAAGGCTAGGCTGCGACGGTTGTGGGTGGCGCGGAAATTTCAATTACCCGGCGCGAGTTGGAGTGAACAGCTCGGTGAGCCCTCTTTGCGCGGGCCGTCAGAAAAAAAGCAGCCAAGGAGCGAAGCGACGAAAACACTGAGCCGCATTACTCGCACGTGAATCACTTGCGCTGCCAAATTGCGGCGATCTCAGCCGCGGCAGCGATGTCGAAGTGGGTTTGCTCCATGAGCTTCAAAGCCAATTCGTGGAGCTCGTGGTTGCGCGAACCGACGCAGTCCTTTAAGACGACCGTGTCGTAGCCCAAATTGCGCGCGCTGCGGGCGGTGCCTTCGATGCCGCCTTCGGTGGCAACACCGCCAATTAGAATTGTTCGCACGCCGTTGCTTCGCAACATCTCGACGATTTCTCGGTCTCTGGGGTTTTCTTTTTCGTTGAGCAGCTGCTTCGGATCGCTTGCCTTCGCCCGCTTCATGCGCACGCGCACCCAGACGCCGGCTTCCTCCTTCAGTAGGTCGAAACCGGTTTGGACCGAATAGAAAACCGGCACGCCGGATTGCCGGGCCGCGCCAGACAGCATTTTTAGGTTGGCCAGGATCTCTTTATAGTTAAAAGCGTTGGGTCCGATGGCGTATTCCATGTCCCAGATGAGCAGCGCCGAGCGCTTGGGATCGACAACCTCCGCCAACGTCGCCGGGATCTGTTTTCCACCGATCTCGTACATGAGTCACCTCCACAAAACGTGATTTGGCACGAAGCATACTCGGAGAAAACCCGCCGCGTCAACGCTGATTTTCTAACCCAGGACGTCGGTGCCAATCGCGTGCCGGTCTACTTGAGAAGATGCTTGGCGAAGATGACACTGTGAAAAGTTTCATTGCCAGCTCAGCCATCCTGTGTTAAGCGATCCAGAGATCGAGGAACTCTGTACCAGACAGGGAAAGAGGAGGGAGTCATTTATGATGTCGAACCGCATGGGATTGGTGATTTCTCTCGCGCTGCTTCTGCTTGCAACGTCGGCGCCCACGGCAGAGGTGGCGCTTGATTACGATATTTATCGAAACCGCATCGAGCCCATCTTCCTGAAGAAACGGGACGGCCACGGCCGATGCTACGTCTGCCATGTGGAGGCCAACAACGCCTTTCGTCTGCAGAAGCTTTCGCCCGGAAGTAAGTCTTGGTCCGAGGAACAATCTCAGCGCAATTTTCAAAGCATCGCGGCTCTGGTGGTCGCGGGCGATCCAGACGCGAGCAAGTTGTTACTGCATCCCCTCGCACCGGAGGCGGGCGGACTCGCGTTTCACTCCGGCGGTAGACAATTTTCCTCGAAGGACGACCCCGACTGGAAAATCCTCGCCCAATGGGTCCGCGGTCAGAATAAGTAGCTTGGCTGCGCAGGCAAATCGCGAAAGAGTTTTCACACGAGTGAGCGCATTGGATCGTCCCCGGCGATCAGCGCCGTGTTAAAAACAAAGCGGTGACAGCGCAATTTGCCGTCACCGCTTGGACCGAACGAATCGGATTTTCAGGAAGATCTAAATGCTTCAGCGCATCGCCAACGTGTTGATGCGTTTGGGCACTTCACCGACCGGGATGTTTGCGACGACTTTCATCGCGCTGGTATTGATTGCAGAGACCGACTTAATCCCCGAGTTGGAGACATAGACCAACTTACTGTCGGGCGTGAAGGCTACCCAGTTCGGCAGCGCTCCGAGCGGCTGGCTGAATCCCTTGAGCTTGAGCTCGGGCAGCGCGACATGTCCTTGCAGCTTGAGTTCGGGCAACGCGTAGACGAACACAGCATTGGCCGACAGACTAGTGACCCAAAGGGTTTTCCCATCAGGGGCAACACCGATGCCGTGCGACGGTGAACCCAAGCGATTCTCCTGGGCGCCGTAACCCGTGGGGTCGTCTGGCAGCTTAATCCGGTCAACTTCTTTGCGTGCGGAGAAATCTACGACGGCAAAACCGTTAAAATTGGAAAGCTGCGCATACACCCGGCGCGTCGACCCGTCGGGATTCACTTCAAACGTCATGGGACGTATGCCGGCATCAAGCTTGACCTCCCAGGCAGGTTGCTCGGTTTGCAGGTCGACGACGGATATAACGCCTGTCCTCGTCGAACCGGAGACCGAATATTTCCCGTCCGGTGTCACGTAGACGTTGTGCTGGCGGCCGTTTACCGGAACGGTTTTCGCCCTGGTCAGCGAAACCGTGTCAATAAAATCCAATGCGCCCGGTTGTTCGGCGATGGCGACGACGACGCGGCCTCCGTCCTTGCTAACCGCAATGTTATTGGGATGGCCGCTGAGAGCGACCTTTTTGATAAACTTGCTGGTTTTTCGATCGACGACGTCTAGCGTGTTATCAGCTTCGTTGCTGATATAGACACGGGAGCCATCGGGAGCGAAATTAATCCCATGAGCGGACTCGATCCCTTTGATCACCTGCACGACTTTGTTGGTCGCGGGGTCGATAACATGAACGTTGTCCCCTGCGGCATTCGTGACGTAGATGCGGACCATGTCGGCGCTAACCGGCGCCGTATTGATTAAGAGCGCCAAAAGCACGGCCGGAAGCGATATATATTTCAAAGCAGAGCTACAAGGTCTCGCCGGTTTTCTCCTCATAGAATTATCCTCCTATGCTGACGCATGACGACTAAGCGGGCCAACAGTGTCAACGCTTGCTCTCTCGCTTACGCCCTCCATACTCCGGCGCGGTAAAAATGTCCACCCTAATCTGTAGCCGAAAACCAACCTTACTGGAAGCCCAAAGGGCTGCCGCAGAATTGCTCGTTCGCCGCCGGGGAGTCGATGCTTCTATTTGTAAATTCGGTCGATGAAGCCTTCCTTTTCCAGCTCGACGACGAGCCTGTCGTCGACGATGTCGTCGACCTTCACACTCGCGCCTGGCTTGCGCGCCAACGCGAGCGCTTCATTGATCTGGACTTCCATTCCGTCCCGCGTCGCGAGCGGCACGCGCTCGAAGAGTTTAGCAATGGTTTGGTACGCGCTTTCCAGATAGGCTTCGTTCGATTGGCGTGAATACTTGGCGAGGATCTTCTTGCTTTCTTCCTTGCGGTTTTTGAAAAAGTGAGTTGCCTCGATCAACGCCATCAGCAACCGCTTGACGGTGTCTCGATTGCTCGCCAGATAACTCTTGGGCGTCGTCGGACAAACATAGGGAAAAGGATAGCTCTTCGGAAAATCCGCAGTGGTGATGAGCGTCCTGCTGGCCATTCCTTTGGTCAGATGGATGGTGCCCGGAGGTGACGGAAAAGCAGCGATTTTTCCTGTGGCGAAAGCGGCCGCCCTTTCACCCGAGCCACCGACCTGAAGAATGGCCACGTCTTTTTCCGGCTCGAGCCCTAGCCCCTTGAGCAGGACTCTTGCCGCCACGTCCGAAGAGCTGCCGATGCGGCTAATACCGACGCTCTTGCCTTTTAGTTGTTGCGGAGTGCGGATCGATTCATGAACGATCAGCTCATAGGGAAGCGTGTTGATGAAACAGCCGACGGCAACGAGATTAGCGCCCCCGACAACCGCGTTGGCGATGCTGCCGCCGGAAATATTGCCGACTTTGATCGAGCCGGCAACCAGGGTGGCGACGTTGGTCGTCGAGGTCGGGATGAAGACCAAATCTACGTCCAAGCCATATTTTTGGTAGATCCCTTTGTTCTCGGCGATATACCAATTGGCGTTCGGAGCATCCACCGAGCTGTACGAAATCTTGAGTTTTTCCTGCGCGTGAGCTTGGCCACAAACGAGCAAGAGTGCCGGCACGATAAAACTCATTCGCCGATGTGGCCGTATTCTCACAGGCATAGAATCGTCCTCTTGCCTCTGCATCGTAGTTAAATTGCAGTCACAGGGTCAAGGAGTTCAGTCGCAGCGTCGCGGACGTCGCGAGGCGAGCTAAAGCACCTGGCGATTCGTTTTGTTCACGTTTCCAGGTTTTCTACATCTCCGAGTTTGTCCGATCACCTGTACCAGTCCGCTCGCGTGAGCGACGGATCGCTTCGACCGCGCTCGGGCTTGGCCAGCAGCGTTTGATAAATGCTCAGACGGCCACAGCGAAACTCGTAGGCTGAACCGGCCAGCTACAAGCGAAAAACCCGAAAACTCAGAGGATTCCGACCGGCCTTGGATTAAACCGGCAAATCGGCCATGAATGGCGTCGAATCAACCGCGAGCCTCGACTCGTCGCTTCGGGCCACCAGCACCGGGCTGACTTAATATCGTTGATGCATTTCGGTTGATGCGGAGCTTAGTCTGGAGTGAGCCGAACCGAACGATCGAAGCGTGCGCGGCAGAATCTCACAAACTCACGACTATTAGGCAAGAAAATCTTCCGGGATTATTGGCTGCTCAGGCAGGTTATCAAGTATTTTTCTATTTGTACCGCATCGCTTCGGGCCGGGAGCGGACAAGGTGGTGGGGTCGATGTAATTCAGTTCACGATTTTCGCTCACGCAGCGCAGCAACAACCCGCCGCGGCTCATGTCGCCTCGACCGATGAAGTCAGCGGGAACGCGCAGCCGGCTGCCAAAAATTGGACTCAATATGTCCAAATACTTGCCGCTGGCAATGCTTCCCAGGAGAATCAGCTCACAGTCGGAACCCATTTCACTAGCGAGCCTTGTGGCGGTGCGCCGAAGCGAAGAACAGTAGAGCCGATTCTTGAGGCGGATCGGCACGCGGCCGAATCCCCTGAGTTTCGGCATTCGAATCAACGTGTCGTGCGGCATGAGACCGGCACTAGGTGTGATGATCAAGATTCCCGGAAACTCGGACGGCGGTCGGGCGAAGGCCTGCGCGTAACTGAGCTTGCCGCGAAAATAGAGCGCGCTCAAAAAGGTGAAAACCTCACCCAACGGCACGCCGGAGCTGCGCAAACGTCGCGCCAGATCCGATCGGCTGTTTTTCCTGAGCAGCCACCGGGCACGCAGACCATTGCAGTTCGCCGGCGACAGCACAAACACGCGGTTCATGGATGAACCGCCTGGATAAAACTTTCGGCGTCAAGCGTATTCAGAACTACGCCTCGGGTGAGCCAGCCGCGGCGCGCCATGGACACGCCATAGGGCAAATTTTCCAAGCCGCTGATCGAATGAGCGTCGGTAGATATAATAAACTTTATGCCGCGCTCTCGCGCGGCGCGAATCCAGCGCGGCTCGAGGTCGAGACGGCGCGGATCGCCGTTGACTTCGATGGCGCATTGGGACACCGCGATCGCGTCCAGCACTTCTTCCATACGGCAGGCGAACGGCGGCCGCGATTGGATCAATCTGCCGAGCGGGTGCCCCCAGATTTTAAAGAACGGCAATTTGAGCGCGCGCAACAACCGCTGCGTCATCTGATCGGAATCCATCTTGTGGCGCGAGTGAATGCTCGCGATGATAATGTCGAATTGTTCCAGGAAATGGTCGGGATAGTCCAACGAACCGTTTTCGAGAATATCCGACTCGGTTCCTTTGAAAAGCCTTATCTTCACGCGCTCCTGCACGCGAGCGATTTCATCCCACTGTGCCCGTAACCGATCGATACCCACGCCGCGCGCGTAATAGGCGCTCGGCGAATGATCGGTGATCGTCAGATAGGCCATGCCCATTGCTTCGGCCGCCAAGGCCATTTCTTCAATGCTGTTCCGGCCATCCGAATAGACCGTGTGACAGTGGGTCATGCCGCGAACGTCATCGAACGTTAGCGGCTGCGGCAGAGTGCCGGCGCTGGCGGCCTCGATCTCGCCGTCATCTTCGCGCAACTCCGGCGCGATATACGGAAGTCCCAGGCGCCGATAAATTTCGCTTTCGCTCTTGATACTTCGCGGTTTGCCGCCTTTTGTGCGCGGCATATCGGAAAAAAAAGTAACCGCTTTCGCGCGCGCCAAGTCTTGGAGTTTCGCGATATGCCGCCGTGAGCCGGTGCGGGCGTGAAGCGCAGCGACATATTGGTTCGGCGCTACGATGACGAGCTCGGCTTGGAGACCGCCTGCCAGGCGAGCAAGACACCTGGCATCCTCGAGCTTGTCGGTATGAGCCAGCGCGGGGTAGCGCAGAAATTGATCGAGCACTAGCCTCGGCTGATCGCTAGCCGCAACGACACAAATCTGCCGTATCGTTTCTTTGCGTCGCCGCAGCGCGCCCGCAATATCCACTTCGATCACTTCCGGACACCCGCGCAGGTGTCCGAGAATTCTTTCCGCTTCTTCGAGAGCATGATGAAGCAGCAGAGATCCTTCTTTCGGGGTGTCGAGCTTTTCGATATCCGTCAGCAGCTTCGCTTGAGACTTCAGGCCGAAGCCCTTTACTTTGCTGACCAGGCCTTCTTGGCAGGCGGACTTGAGCTCGGCAATGCTTTCAACGCGCAAAACGTCGTGCAGGGCGATGATTTTCTTGAGAGTCAGGCCGGGAAGTTCGCTGAGCTCGACGGCCCCCGACGGCAGCTCCTGTTGCAACTGCTCGAGCAACCAACATTCACCCGACTGGTAAATCTCCTCGATAATCGCAGCGAGCGCAGTGCCGATGCCGGGAATTTCCCTCAACCGGCGCGCCTTGACGAGACCGTCAAGATCGCCTTGGAGATTTTCCAGAGCACTGGCGCCGCGCTCATAGGCTTGCGCTTTAAAGGGATTCTCACCCTTTATGGTGAGAAGGCGGGCAATCGCCCGGAGATCCGCGGCGATTTTGAATCTATCCTTCATGACAAATCATCACCTTCGCCGCCGCTCGTCCCGATAGCTCGCGATACTCAGCATGAAACTTTTCCAATTCACGAAGTCGATTCGATCCTCGAAACATATGACCTAGTCTATAACTACAATCTCGCATCTCAAGTCGGTTTCTTTCGGCGGCACGGCTGTATCATTGAGTTAGTTAACCAAGGTCTTGCGTAACGCGGATATTTGCATGCACGAGTTTTATGGCATGCGCGCAATTCAGGACGACGGTTGAAGGATAAATGAAGGGAAAGAACTTGCTCAGAGCACCAAAGGTTCTAGCGGACAACTCACGTCACGGCGGACGCGAGGCGCTTGTTTGATTCTGCAAAAACTTTTTTGGCATGTTCCAAGTCAAATGGTCGCTCGTGCAACGTTTGTGGGTCCCATTCGTTCCGCGGAACGGCGAAAAAATCACCGCCGTAGACGTGGATGGCTGCGGTGATCTGATCGAGCGGGTTCGTGACTGCGTGGATGACCGCTTCGCCGAGGGGAATCGTCTCTTTGCTGTTAAGCGTCTTTCCGCCGTGCTGACGTAGGCCGGTCTCACTCCGCTGAAAAAAGGCATTATCCTCGCGCCCGCTGTAAATCCCGATCACAGCCCACATCCGGTGGTCGTGCGGGTACAGAGACATCCCCGGTCCCCACAGGACATTGAGGATCGTCAATGTCTCGGACCGAAAAAGGGTCTGGAGGCCGGAAAGTTTTGGCTCGCCGAGCGACGTTAGAACCTCACGAGGTTCAACCACTGCTCTTGCGACGATATCTCTTATCGCGGCATGCGCGTTGGTTTCCCGCAAGCCGTCGCAACACTCTTGTATGAAACGATCGGTTTCAAACATGGCAGGACTCCTTTCGGCAACTAAGTCAGTCGATGCGTGGTGAAACGTCTCTAGAACCTTTTAGTCGCACCGCACGGGATGCGTCAAGTGCCGAATGAATTGTAGGTTCTCACGGATCTGATTACCGGAATGGGCAGATCTGAGACCGGTCCTCAGCAAGGTGCCGCCGACAAAATCGTCGTGAGCAGAGTTTTACCCTGACCCTTCCTCGTTGATCACGTCGATCATTTGCCGCAGCCGGGCGTAGTCTTCGCGGTTGAAACGCATGAGGAGCCGGTGCAAATGCAGCTTGTCGGGATCGTCGGCTTCATCAGGAAGGGGATCGGTTTGCCGGACTTTGCCGCCGGTCAGGATATCCGCAAAGTCGCGGTTGAGCCGGTCGATCAATTCAGCTGTGGGCGGGTGATTGAGACGAATCACCAGGTCTTTCTTAACGAAGCGGTAGGAGTGAAAATTGCGGTAAAAGCTGGTGATTTCCTTGACCGCCGCCTCGGCGCTCGTGCAGATTCTGAAAAACGTCATTTCTCTCTCAGTAATGTAACCGCGGCTCATCACGTCATCGCGAAGAAACTCTTGCCAGCGGGTCCAGTAGGTGCCGCCAGGAATGTCCATCAAGATAATCGGCACGAGCTGAGTCTTGCCGGTCTGGGCCAGCGTGATCGACTCCAAAAGCTCGTCGTGGGTGCCGAAGCCGCCCGGGAAAATCACCACCGCGTCTGCTTCCTTGACAAACATAAGCTTGCGCGTGAAAAAAAAGTGAAAGTCCATGAGCTTCGGATCGTTGCGGATGAACGGGTTGGCATTTTGCACCGAAGGCAAACGAATATTGACGCCGAAACTGTTCTCTCTCCCCGCACCCTCGTGGCCGGCTTGCATGATGCCCGGTCCGGCACCGGTGATCACCATGAACTCTGCTTTCGCCAGGCTCTCCCCGACGCTGCGCGCCAGATCATAATACAGATCGTTTTCCTTTACCCGCGTCGAACCGAAAATGCTGACCTTGCGCATATGACGGTAAGGCGCGAAGATTCTAAAGGCGTGGCGCAACTCCTGCATGGCGCGGTTTAAGATTTTTAGATCTCCACGCTCGGCATCGTCCTGCGCCAGCTTGAGCAAGGTGCGCAATATCCCGGCGAACTGATCTGCGTTGACGGAGTCGTTCTGCGCCCGCAGCCACTCATCGATCTGAGATCCGAGATCAGCCAAAGTTTTATTTTGCTGTTCCACTTGTACCACCTTCGACGGCGAACGAGTTGTTGCCTATGTACTAGTATAGACGATGGAGGAGCCATGAGGTAGTGAGGTGCTAGGCCTAACTTCTTCTGATGCCACCAACTGTTTCGCTTTCGTAACTCGATCCTTGACATCGATCGTCAGCCGAAGATACGATCCGCTGCCGTGAATTGACCCCGAAGGTTCGAATCAGGGGGTGCCTATGCCGGAAAATAAAAGTGGCTTAACCCTATTGAGAAGCGAAGACTGGATGGCCGTTTGGCTGGGTTTCCTCATCATCGCCGCTGTGGTCGTCGGGGTAAGGTCGCCGTTGCCGAAATTTAGTTGGGCCACCGACGGTGAATTCGCTGCCACGGCAACCGAGAACAAGCCGGTAGTCGAGGCACTCATCAAGGAGGCCGAGGCCAAGGGCGAGACCGATTTGGTAGCGGCGGCGACGGCGCTCAAGACGGCACTCGAAGGAAACGACCGTAAGGTCATCGGCGACGCCTCAAAAAAATTGGCCGCTGCAGGAAAAAAGGCGAAGGACAAAGCGTTGCAAAAAAAGGCAGCGGACATTGACCGCGCCGTCGGCGCCAGAGCAGGCGCGGTGGTCGGCACGGTGTTCGGAGGAGAAAACATCTGGAACGCCATTAAGATCGGGATCGCGTTCCTCATTCTCTCCGCCATTGGAGTCGTGCTCATGGGCGGAAACGTCGTTAACTACACAATCGGCTTTCCGGTCGTTTATGTTCTCGCCTGGCTTTCTCACGTGATTGCGGGTAACGCGACGATGAACTACTGGGGATTGGAGTACGTTATTTTTGCTCTCATCATCGGACTGTTCATCGGCAATGTCGTTGGCGTCCCGCAATGGCTCATGGAGGCGATCAAAACCGAATACTACATCAAAACGGGCCTGGTGATCCTAGGAGCAGGTATTCTCTTCTTTGAGGTCGTTCAAGCCGGCGTCCTCGGAATTGTCCAGGCGCTCCTGGTCGTAGCGGTGATCTGGTACATTTGCTTCTGGCTTTCCAGGAAGTTCCGGGTGGACGATGAGTTTGCGGTGATGCTCTCGACAGCAGTTTCCATCTGCGGCGTGTCGGCGGCGATTGCCGCCTGCGGGGCGATTCAGGGTGATAAGAAAAAGCTCTCCTATGTGACTTCGCTGGTTCTGATCGTTGCCATCCCCATGATGGTGCTTATGCCCTGGATCGCGAAAGCTTTTGAGATGCCCGACATCGTGGCGGGGGCCTGGCTTGGTGGGACGCTCGACACGAGCGGCTCTGTGGTAGCGGCCGGTGCTCTCATTAGCGAGCTTGCCATGAAGGCCGGCGTCATCGTGAAGTTCTCCCAGAACGTCTTGATCGGCATCGCCGCTTTTTTAATATCGCTCTGGTGGACTTTCAAAAAGGGCGCGGAGACGGGCGAACGGCCGAACGCAGGAGTGATCTGGGAGCGCTTTCCGAAGTTTGTCCTTGGCTTCCTGATCGCCTCGGTTGTCTTTTCGTTCCTGCTCGACCAGGCAACTGTGGATGCGACCAAGGGAATACTGGGTGGTCTTCGGGTAGTCTGGTTCGGGCTCGCCTTTACTTGCATCGGCCTTGAAACCCGCTTTACCGACCTGGTGAGCATGGAGGGAGGCCGGCCCGCGGCTTCTTTCCTCCTCGCCCAAGCCGTTAACGTGATCTGGACACTGTTGCTCGCATATCTCCTGTTCGGAGGAATTCTCTTTTCGGTGCCGCCACTGCAGTAGCACATGACTCGATCCGAACGCCTGATATTTTCAGCGGCAGTGGAGATCCGGGCAGCGCCGGCGGAAGTTTTTGCCGTGGTGAGCGATCTCCGACGCAAGGCACCTCTCAATCCAAATATTCAGGTCATCCGGGTGGAACTCGAAGGCGAAGAGCCCGTCCGGGAAGGCTCCGTTTTCTATCATCGGTTTCACAGGGGCGCGCGGATCATGGAGTATCGGAGCCGGTGCGTGCGACTGGTTGCGCCATGGCTCGTCGAGAGCCGAAGTGAGACTGATCCACCATTCGTTGTTAGAGTGACCGTGGAATCGATCTCCACCGGGTGCAGACTTACGCAGCAAGAAGAGGTCGAGGTGACTGCCGAGCTGCTTGATGCTCTCGAGCCGCCTACGACCGAGGTGCGTCCGTTTCGAGACAGTGTGAATTTATTCGCACTATTCCCCAGCGCGCGTCCTCTGGGCGTTGAGATTAGAACGTTTCAATGCGAGCGCGTCGCCAGAAGGCTCGCCGGCGAATTACAGTCGTGGTTGGATGGTATTCGGGCACATCTGGAAGAGGCGACGTTACTTGCCGAACGGCCGTGAGCCTGCGTTATGACGCTTCGGTCTTGAACCAGCCGAGATAGTGTCGTCACAATAAGTCAATACAAACGCCTGGCACCTAACTCCCTGGCCCAGGTGACCCTCAGAATTTGCCCACGCCGCGTCTTCCAGAGGACCGACTAATTCTTCTTGGCAGAGTCAAAGATTTCCGAGAGCCTTCGCCGAAGCGCCGCATCTCCCTCCGGCAGAGGGTCGAACTTTGTGGTGTCGTCGGCCTTTTTTAAGATTCTTCGCCCTTGCTCGTTTTCATGCATCGACACCAATATCTTCTCAAGGCGGTCGGCCAACGCCGGGGAAAAATCCTTTCGAACGGAAAGAAGGTGGCGTGGAAGCCGCTCGGTTTCCGCCAGGATGGTGATGTCCGATCTTTTCCTCTTCTCGAGCCGCGCATAGTCGTCGTCACTGAAGGCTGCGGCCGCCACTTTTTTTGTGAGCACCCAGTTCACCAGATTTTCTTGGGAATAGGCAAACAGATAACCGACATCCGTCGAGGAAGCGTAGAGGTCATAGCGGTTTTTGTCGGTGAATTTGAATCCCTTGCGAACCAGGAAAGACTTCGGCAGAAAGTGGCCTGAAGTCGATTCGGGATCTTCGAAAGCTAGGACCTTACCCCTGAGGTCGTCCAAACGATTTATCTCGCCGTCTCTTTTGGTGAAAATAAGGCTTTGATATTCCGCCGAGCCTCCCTTCCAGCGTCTCAGACGTAGCTTGGCAACTCCCTGTACGTTGTTAATGAGATGGGTTGGATAGGGACTCTCCATGTAAAAATCGACCTGCCTTTGCTCAATAAGCCTTGCGAGCTCAAACGACGTGGCAGCAATCACAACCTTCCCCTTGATGTCGGACCCGGAGCTGAGCTTTGCCGCAATGTATCGCACAAAATCACTGAATTGGTCCGCCATTCGCGTCCGATCTAATTGGGTGACGATTCCTAAAGAGACCGTTTGAGCCTTCATCTTTTCCGGGGCTTGTGCTTCGGCGTTCGCAACAACAAACCCACAAACGAGGGCGGCAATTGCCGCTAGGACTGAGAGACCACGCGTTTGTCGCCGCATAATTATATCCACCAAGAGCGAAGCGTGGACTTCGAGCTGCATCGAATTTTCATAATAATTGAAAATCATCTTGGCAAACAGGACGAGGACTCCGAATTGCTGCAAAAAACGCGCACTGCATCGTCCGACACACCAAAAATTCTCGCATCTAACATTTGCATCGAGCATGATGGCATGAAAAGCAAGGTGGAGTTTGTCCACTGCGCTTCCTAAGGTGCGAGCAAAATGGAGAGGGCCAATGACAGTCAGGCGACAAATGCGTCGCCATAGGGTAATCAAGAAGCCATGGAGCAAAAAGACTCACACTGGCCGCAGGTCAGCGCATTCGCGCTGTTCCTCACATTCTCCCGGATTACCCTGTCCGGCTTCGGTGGTTTGATGTTCTGGGCACGACGCGGGCTGGTCGAACGCCAGCGCTGGCTCACCGAGCAGGAGTTTATGGACCTGTTGGTGCTCGGACAACTCCTGCCTGGACCGAACGTCTTAAATCTGACTGTGATGGTCGGGTACCATTTGGCGGTTGGACGGGCGCCGCGGCGGCCGTCGCCGGATTCTTAGGCTGCCCGTGCCTCGTGGTAATCGGCATGGGTGTACTGTACCAATAGTACGGCGCCCTGTCGCAGGTGCAGCAGGCGCTCGCCGGCATGTCGACGGTGGCGGTGGGGCTGCTGCTCGCCACCGTTATCAAATTGGCGACAATGTTGCCGCGGCACTGGCGACCGTGGCTGTTCGGCGTGCTCGCCTTTGTCGCTGTCGGCGTCTTGCGCTGGCCGCTCCTGTGGGCCATGGGTGCCCTCGCGCCCTGGGCGGTTTTGGTGGCCTGGAAAGCAAAGGAGTGATGGAGCGCCTCGATCTCAGTGCGCTGTTTCTGCATTTCTTACTCCTCTGGTTTGTGGCGATCGGTGGTCCCTCGACGATCCCGCCGGACATCCACCGCTATGTGGTAGAGGTGCATCACTTGTTGACGAGCCAGCAGTTTGCCGAGAGTCTACACGTTGGCGCAGGTGGCGCCTGGCCCTAACGCCGCCGCGGCCTGACCGCTGGTCCTGCGCAAGCCCTGGAATCCGCTGTGGCTGCTCGCCGCCGGCGCGCTGGCGGGCATGCTCGGGCTCGTCTGAGCACTTCTGGTGTCCAGATGAAATGCTGTCGGCACGATTAAGGAGGGCACGATTAAGGGGTCTGAAGTCGGATAGTTGACGCTGGTTTTAGACTCCGCAAGTGATTCTGTCGCTTTCCATAACGGTGTAGGTTCACTCAACTCCAGACTTCATTTCTGTCCCCGAACGAATTAACGTTTGCCCGCCGCGCAAGTGGTCGCGGCTTACGCAGAAACCATGAGGGCCAATGCACCTCTCATTCCTTTCTCATTTGCTCTCCACCGCTCTGGACATGTTTTTAAACACCAGCTTCCGTTTCACGCTGAGATAGTCGGGGCTATCGAAGTACTTGTCGACCCATTTGTCGTCCTCCTTAAGGAACGGGTCGAACTCTTTTTTGTGCTCGCCCAACCACTCGCGAAAAGCAAAGTGGTCAAACAGTCGCACGTATTCGGTGAAGTAAATATCGGCCACGCGATCATCGCCCTTAATGACAAGAGTGTTCTCGTCATTCTTCGACGTGGAGTTCTCACTGTAATTCGCCGAGCCCGAAATGACGACGGGCACATCGCCGAGCGGGTCTATCAAAATTATTTTGTTATGAAGAAAATTAACCCCGGATTTAAACAGGCTACCGGCGCTTTTCTCCGCTGCCCATTGGTCGAAATCCGAATCGATGTACGAACCGGCCACCACTTCCACGTCGCGGTCGTTGGTTTTGAAGGTGTTATAATCCTTGCGTGCATCCAACAATATATAGCGCAGGTAGGGCTTGTCTTCCCCGAACACTTGTTGAAATCTTTTGTCCACGTTGAACGGGTATATGCAGCAAACCATCTCGTTGGCACTCTCCACTAGGTCGGCATAGTTTTGCAGCATATCGTTCGTTTTACGCGGACTGAAGAATACCGAAATGCCCGCAGGTATCTGGCTTGCTTTCTTGTCGCCTCCATCCTTCAGCACCATCACGTCATTTTGATACGTTTTTCGGCCCAGGTTTTTGTAAACGAGCTTCCAGTATTCGAAATATCTATCAGCTATTTTCGGGTCGTTGATAAGATGGCCCGTGTTGCAGTGGCCGAATATCCCCTTCTCCGAAATGTTTGTGGAACCGGTCCACACGCTGATCGCCTTGTCATTTTTATCGAGCAGCACAAAGAATTTGTTGTGTGCCTGTGTTACCTCATTGTCGCGCACCTGTTTTACTAGCGACGACGTCCCAGTCGCTTTTAGTGCCGCCCGGTTCTCATCCTCGTAGTTTTTTGCATCGTAGACGACGTTTACGTCCACGCCCTTCTTTTGCGCCTCTTTCAACGCCAAAAGCGTTCCAGGGTAGTGGAACTCATAGCAAGCTCCGCGCAGCTTTTGTCCCGTTTTCGCGCTGGCAATAAAATCAAGCAAACCTTCGTAGAGCCCCCTCGAAAGCCAGCGGTATGCCTTTGCCTGTTCCACTTTGTCTGCCATTTTATCGGGCCGCTGGTTACCGAACTGCTCGGCGTAGGACTGGCTGCCAGAAACCCCGCGATTAAAGAAAATGCCGTGCTTGCCTTTGATACGCGGCTCGGTAGAAATGGTTATTTCCTCTGTCAAATATATCTGCAGGTTCTTCGGGGTACCCTTATAGGCCGTAACCAAGTAGGTGTACTCCGTGTCGGGCTCGGCCGTAAAATCTTTCCACAAAAAGCCTTGTACGGGGTGAAGGTGGGTGGGATATTTCTGCCCTTTTACTTTTCCCAGGTCTTTCTTTTCGATAGGTATTACTGACCCGAAGAACTTTTGGCCATACAACCATATCCGCTTTTTGCTCTTAGTTGCCACGCGTTCGAATGCGAAACCCAGCAAGCCTGACGGTTTCGCTTTCATGTCCATCGAAATAACAATAGTGTTGGTACCCGAAACGGCGTACAACTCCAGGCTGGAGCTCGTTTTCTTTCGTCTCATGCTGGTCGGTTCCTTCTTGGGATTGTGATTTTAGTCGACGAACTTCCCCGGTCGCAATACCGCCAGAAAGATCTCTTCGATCGCTCCATCGACCAGGTTCAAAAAAGTTTGGAACTGATAGCCGTCGCTCACTTTCCGTGACGCACAGGCGTGAACGAGTTCATCGGCCTATACGGGCGTGCCTTTGAGAATCCTCGCGGGAGGTTTTGGCAACCTGCTAAGCGCTATTGCAGCGGCTCGATCTTGATGATCGACGCGCCGAGGTTATTGCCGATCCAAAGCACCGGCCGGCTCGCCGAGTTGTCGATGTTGACGCGGCGAATATTGGTGGTACGCGGCAGCAGGTACTCGATGAACTCCTCCGTCTTGGTGTTCAGCCGCACAACCAGGTCGTTGCTCATGCCGCCCGTCCAGGCGTAGCCGTCCTTGTCCAGAATCGCATCATAAGGATTCGTCCACGCGGTCGGCATCGCCCACTCGCGCGTGCGCTCTGTCTTGGTATCGAACATGCCGAGCATGTTGCCGCGATACTCCGCGAACCACAGCCGGTCCTGCGGATCCATGTGGCCGCGGCGGGGAGCCGAGTTAGGCGTCGGCGTCGGGAACGGAGTCACATTCAAAGTCTTGGCGTCGATCCTGATGATATATTGGCCGCCGAAATTCGTGCCGTAAAAATTATTCTTAGAGTCGGAGATCACGCCGTAGGAGCCGAGCCGATCCGCGGGCGGGCCGTTTTTCGGCAGCCCCCGCGAATAGTCGACCGTGTACCACTCGCCGGACTTCACATCGAGGCGATACTCATCATCGCCGCCGATCCAGACTTTGCCGTCAAGGTTGATATGCGCCGGATCGACCATCGCAAGCCGGGCCTCATTGTTTTCCATGAACTTGGGCGCGTTCCAGGTCTGAAATCTTTGCGTCTTGCGATCGAATTTGGCGATGCTTCCTTGATACATCATGCCCAACCACACGTTTTGATCCGGATCGAACCTCAAGTCGAGGGCGCCGGTAGGCGCCCCAGGTTTCGTCACCGGCACGGCGTACTCGACTGCTTTGGCGGTCTTGGGGTCGAGCTTGCCGAGATACTGGGAGCCGAAATCGGAATACCAAATCATGCCCTCGGCATCGATGGCGGCGTCATGTGGCATGGCCTCCGGACGCGGCAGGTCATACTCGGTGATGATCACCTGGCTAGCCTTGCCCTTGGGCCGCGGCAGCGCTTTCAGCGGGTATTCCCATTTCGAAACCTTGCTCAAATTGATCGTGCTCAAATACTGCGCGAACTTGGTCATCTGCTGCATTTGGTTTTGCGACGGCTCGCGCGCCCCAGGCCGCACTTGCGGGCGCAGCGGCGAGCTACCCTGGGCATAGTTGCGCATGCGCTTCAGCAGTGGCACGAACTCCTCCGCGCTGTAACGCGACCGCGCGATGCGTTCCACCGTATGGCAGCCGACACAACTCAGGAAACCCTGCTTCTGTTCATCGGTGCCCGGCATGCTGAGCAGCCACTCGCCGTTGGAGAGCTGAGCGGCAAGGTCCTGCGCCTTGCGAAGCTTGAGATCGAGCTCGGTCGTTTTCTCGGCCGTCACCTCCGCCGGCGGAGAATTCTCTAACTCGTATCCCACTGCGCGAATGCGCAGGGAGTAACGCCCTGCTTCGAGCTTCGAGCTCGGGAAGCTGTACCTTCCCTGAGCATCGCTCACCACGGTGGTTGTGACCGCCGAGCCTTCCCTCTTGGCGCTTACCAGCACACCTTCCATGCGTCCTTCTTCCTGCGAGCTGACCTGTCCGGTCAACGCCGCGCCGGCCGAACTTGCCGCTTCAATCACTTTGGACGCCGCGAAGAACAACGTAGCCACCACAGTTACCATCGCTATCGACAGAAATGTTTTTTTCAGCATGGCACGTCTCCCTTAACGGCTTAGAAACTCATCCTGGAGTTTGGTGAAAGTTGGCTTCTCTTAACACTCCGGTCTTGCCCGGGTCAAGTAAGGGCCGGACAAAGCTGATTCCGCGTCAATCTGAGTTATTGACTCGTGTGACCTGCGGACAAATTCGCCGCTCGACCCTATGACGTGAGTACATCTCTACTTAATATCTGCTGCAACTCTTCCAGAAAACCGATTTGACCCGGCACAATTTTGCGTTTTGCACTCTCCAAGGTAAACCAACTCGCCCGATCGACTTCGGGGTACTCTTTGCGATTGCCCGAGCGCGGCGGCCATTCCATCGAGAAGAGGTTACTTTTGATCGCTCCGGCATCACAATCGCCTTCGAGTGCCCAGGCATACACAAGCTTGCCGCTGCGTTGCTTGAGCGGGGCAAGAGCCATGAAGTTTCCCTCGATTGAAAATCCGGTTTCTTCTCGGAATTCTCGCTTAGCGGCGCTCAATGGCTGCTCATCTTCGGCGAACTCGCCCTTCGGGATCGACCAGGCTCCTTCGTCTTTTTTCGCCCAGAACGGGCCGCCGGGATGGACCAGGAAAACCTCTAACATGGAGTCTCGAATCCGATATAGAAGCAGCCCGGCAGTCTTCTTGTGCGCCATGATTTTAGTTTAGCACGGGACTGATGCCCGCATAGTGGGACTTCAATGTCCAAGAACTGGAGACGAGGTAGGCTTCGGCTTCCCGGTGCTTACACGATCACAGCTGCTCTTTAACCGGAAAGGCGAAGATTTCGAAAATCCGTTCAAAGATACTGCGAGAATGCCATTCTTCGTAGGTTATTTTTTTCGAGTATTTCAAATCGTCTTGAAAAGCCTCGTCGAGGCGGCGCGCCGCCGTCGCGTCGTAAACCGTAAGGTTTAGCTCCTGGTTCAGGGCAAATGATCGATTATCAAAGTTGGTGCTGCCGACGGTTGCCCAGACGCCGTCGACGACCATCGTCTTGGCGTGCAGCAGAGCTATTTGATATTCGAATATCTCAACCCTTCCGAGCAACAGGGGACCATAGTGGCTGCGGCTTACGGTGTAAGTTAGCTGACTGTCAATCTCGCCGGGCACCAGGACGACCACG
>WNFZ01015205.1_pt1 | contig 20098 bp, 20 predicted proteins | sample 5400081 | NCBI WGS metagenome assembly WNFZ01 (sample SAMN13153365, study PRJNA577476) | soil metagenome | isolation source: 80 cm soil or saprolite under grassland replicate 1 | place: USA:California | collected 2016-06-15
CTTTGCGCATTAAGAATTTACCAATTACAAGTTACTATGATGTGATTTCGACAGCAAGCTGTCTCTGACTCCAAATTTATGACGGTTCCCCAAACACAATTTGATCGTCCTCCATTGAAGTAATGCATGCCAACGACTCGATTGGTATACCCAATGTTTTCAAGGCTTGACGTCCACCTTCAAAGGTCTTCTCGATCAGCGCACCAATTCCAACGATTTTCGAACCAGCTGCCTCAGCAAGCCGCGCCAACCCCAGAATCGTCTGTCCGCTGGCAAGGAAATCATCAATGATCAAAACCTTCTCGCCATTCGCTAGATATTCAGGTGACACAATCAGTTCCACCATGCGTCCCTTTGTGTGAGATGGGGCAAGAGTCAGATAAACCTGATCAGGCATTGTGATCGGTTTGTTCTTGCGCGCATACACTACAGGTAAACCAAGATGGATGGCAGTCGTCACCGCCGGAGCAATACCTGAGATTTCGGCAGTCAGCACCTTGGTCGCGCCGAGACTAGCGAAACGGCGCGCAAACTCCTTTCCACAGGCATCCATCAAAAGAGGGTCCACTTGATGATTGACAAAGCTGTCTACTTTCAAAATCCCGCCTCCCAAATTTTTCCCATCCCGAAGAATCCGTTCTTTCAACTCTTTCACGTGCGCCTCCATGACCAGACAATTTCTCGCATTGTACCATGTACCCCTTCCCCTATTTTCGTTCGCTGAAAATGGGGGAAGGCTGGGAAAGGGGGTGTGTTAGAATCCTTCTCCGTGACTGAAAAACCCTTGCTTATATTGGCATCGAACTCACCGCGTCGCCGCCAATTGCTAGCCATCACCGGCTGGGATTTCAATGTTTCGGCTGCTGATGTGGATGAGAGCCAATACCCCCATGGCGAATCACCTACTGATTACGTCTTAAGGCTTGCCGAAACAAAAGCACGCGCTATCAAGGCTGACGATGATCAAATCGTACTCGCCGCGGATACCACAGTCGTAGATGGATCAGACATTTTAAGCAAACCAACAGATGATGTGGATGCCATCGCGATGCTCAAACGTCTGCGCGGACATACGCATCAGGTCTACACTGGAATTGCCCTGCTTCGCTTGAGCGATGGACTCCTCCTCAAGGATCTCTGCATTACAGATGTCTCTATGCGTGACTACTCAGACGATGAAATCTTTGCTTACGTGCAGACAGGCGATCCGCTCGATAAAGCTGGTGCGTACGCCATCCAACGGTTTCGAACGCGATTTTGAACAATGTCATTGCGAGCGAAGCGAAGCAATCTGCTCTTAAACGCTAAAAACTTATTGAGTAGCTTATCCATTTAAGCGAGATTGCTTCATCGCGAAGAACGCTCCTCGCAATGACAGAAAAATAATTGAAAGGCAAAGCATGAAATTTCTTCGTTGGTTAAATATCATTGTCATCCTCACTTTCCTAAGCGCTTGCAGTTCCACTGGAATAGGTGGCTCGATTTTTCCAACCGATACGCCGCTTCCACAACCTATTGTAACTATCTCCCCTGCACCAAATGTAGACGCGGCACTCACGGCTTATCTCGACGCGTTCAAGGCTGACGACTACAACACAATGTATTCGCTGCTCAGCAAAGTCAGCCAGGATTCGATTACACTGGAAGATTTTGCCAAACGCAACAAAGATGCCCTGGATGAAATGAGCGCAGGCTCTTTTGATTACGAAGTGCTTTCCTCTCTTATCAACGTTTACTCCTCAGAAGTTTCTTATCGTGTCACTTATCACACCGCGCTGATTGGAGATATTCAACGTGACATGGTCGCGCATTTCACACTTGAAAACGATCAATGGAAACTTCAATGGGAAGATGGGCTCATTCTTCCAGAATTAGCTGGTGGGAACGTCCTGCGCATGGATTACAGCACTCCATCGCGCGGCAATATTTATGACCGTGATGGAAATGTGATCGCGGCGCAGTCTGATGCGTATGCCTTTTATGTTATTCCTGGCAACGTCACAGATGAAAGTTTGGGACAATTGCTTTCAGAAGCCTGGCGATTATGTGACGTCAGCCAGGAAGGGCTAGCTGAACAAATTGCAAATACCCCCGCGCAATTTCCCATTCCACTCTGTGAAGCCTCCGAGCAGGAATCCGAACGTATTCGATCGGTTTCTCCAAGTGGCCTGGAATGGACTCCCTACAACTCACGCTATTATTTCGAGCAGGGTGTTGGTTCCAATATCATTGGATACACTTCACCAATTGATGCAGAGCAGGTTGATGAATATCGTCGACGCGGTTATGCTATTGATGAACGTGTTGGTGGAGCGGGAATTGAAAAATGGGCTGAAGATTATCTGGCTGGGAAACATGGCGGCACACTGTATGTGATCGATCCAGATACAGGGACACCCGTGACCAAAGTGGGTGAGAGCCAGTCTCAACCGGCTGACTCTGTTTATTTGACCATCGATCGCAACTTACAATATTACACAGAGCAAGCCATTAAAGGATTCACGGGCGCAGCCGTTGTGCTCGAACGCGATACAGGTCGTGTGCTTGCGATGGCATCCTCGCCGAGCTTTGATTCGAACCTGTTCCAACCAACGAACCCAAATAATTCGTTGCTCAACGATCTAGTCAGCGGTTCCTTAATCAACCGCGCCGCGCAGGGGCAGTATCCGCTTGGCTCAGTGTTCAAGCTTATCACCATGTCGGCTGGTATGGAGAGCGGATTATATACTGCCGAAACTCCATTTGATTGCCAGTACGAGTGGACAAGATTATCCGACCAGGTACGTCACGATTGGACATGGCAACACTGTCAGGATAGGTTAGCGAGAGGGCTGGAATGTAACACACCGGATAGTACTCCCTCCGGGCTGTTAACTCTTCCGGAGGGCTTGATGCGTTCCTGTAATCCCTTCTTCTGGGATATCGGCTATACCTTATTCCAGAACAATCGACCGAACGATATTGCCAATATGGCGCGTGCCTTTGGCTTAGGCCAGAAAACTGGAATTGAACAGATCGAGGAAGAACCCGGGCGAATCGTCGACCCGCCTACCGCGATTGACGTGGTGAATCAAGCCATTGGTCAAGGGGAAGTGCAGGTCACACCATTGCAAGTTGCCAGGTTTGTTGCGGCGCTTGGGAATGGTGGCACTTTGTATCGTCCGCAACTAGTAGAAAAAATCGTGCCTGTCGAAGGTGACCCAATCACAGTATTTAAGCCTGAAGCGATGAGTACACTGCCAATCCAGCCGTTTCGTTTACAAGTGATTCAAGATGCGATGAAGAGTGTGGTAGAAGACCCGCGCGGCACAGCCCACTTCCGCTTACGTGGATTGCGAATCCCAGTGGCTGGCAAGACGGGTACAGCCGAATCCGGTTCAGGCTTGCCTCATGCCTGGTTCGCAGGCTATACCATGGCAAGCGAAAGCACTAGCCTGCCAGATATTGCAATCGCTGTGATCCTTGAGAATCAAGGTGAAGGCTCTGACTGGGCTGCACCCGTTTTTCAACGCATTGTTGAAACGTACTACTACGGCTCGCCACAAACCATCTATTGGTTTGAGTCCAACTTTGGCGTGACCGAAACACCGACTCCACTTGGAGGCATTCCAACCGAGACGCCAAAGCCATAATATAAAGCAGAAAATATTTGGCAAACGAACAATCATTACAGGGTTTAATTATCAAAGCCCAGTCTGGTTTCTTTACAGTGGAAACCGGGCAGGGCTTTGCCGTCTCGCATGATTTGCTAAGCAAATCACGTGCCGCCGGTGTTCGCGGCACGAACGGTGTCATTTGTCAACTGCGCGGCAAGTTGAAGCAGGGCAAGGCAACCGGTGATATTGCAGCAATCGGAGATAAAGTTCGCATCAATGTTTTAACGGATGGAAGCGGGGTGATTGAAGAAGTCGAAAAACGGAAGCGCGCCATCATCCGGCTTGACCCGAGACCTCAGGGTGATTATCAACAAGTGCTGTTGGCAAATCCAGATCAGGCGGTCTTTGTCTTTGCGTGCGCCCATCCGAATCCAAAACTAAGAATGTTAGATCGCTTTCTGGTCATCGCGGAAAAGCAAAAGATCTCAGCCATCATCGTGGCAAACAAGATTGATCTCGTGGAGGATGCAAGAAAGATTTTTGGTCTATATGAAACGATAGGTTACCGCGTGCTTTACACGTCAACAAAAACCGGCGCAGGGATTGAAGAATTGAAATTAATCCTTGCAGGCAAAATCAGCGCGTTCGCTGGCCCCAGCGGTGCGGGCAAATCCAGTTTGCTAAACGCGATGCAGCCTGGGCTGGGGTTGGCGGTAAACGAAATCAGCAAGGCAATGGATAAAGGCAAACATACAACTGTGACACGCCAGTTGTTTCCGCTTGAAGGCGGTGGTTATGTAGCTGACACGCCAGGCTGGAAGTCGCTTGCACTTTGGGATACCGAGCCGGAAGAAATCGACGGATATTTCCCCGAGCTGCGCGAACTGGTGCAACATTGTCAGTTCAATGATTGCACGCATACCCATGAACCTGGCTGTGCCGTGCGCCGCGCGCTGGATGAAGGTAAAATTCACCCTGAACGATATGAGTCTTATTTACGGCTTCGCTCAGGCAAAGACTGAACACTAATGATGACTAACAATTGGAACTTGGTTGGCCACGAATGGGCTGTGGATATGCTAAGGAAGCATGTTGCCAATGAGACAACGCGCCATGCCTATCTTTTCGCGGGACCACCTGGCTTGGGTCGCCGCACCTTAGCATTACGCTTCGCTCAAGCGTTGAATTGCCAAACTCCTGTCGAGGTGGGCATCCCTTGCGGTGAGTGCCGCGACTGTAGACAGATCGCCGCCATGCAGCACGCGGACTTGACCGTTGTTCAAGCTGAATCCGAAGGTGGAATATTGAAAGTAGATCAGATCCGCGAGGCGCGCCGGAGGTTGACTCTTAAGCCCTATCAGGCAAAGTATCGGGTAGCATTGTTTTTGCGATTTCAAGAGGCAAACGATAATGCCGCAAATGCTTTGTTGAAAACACTTGAAGAAGCGCCCTCTTATGCTGTTTTGATTCTCACCGCCGATAACCCGGAACAATTATTACCGACCATTGTTTCGAGATGTGAGGTGTTGAGATTGAGGCCGTTAGAGATTGAAAGAGTCAAAGGTGAATTAGAGAAGAGAGGATTAGAGAGTGGACAAGCAAAATTGATTGCGCATATTTCCGGTGGAAGATTTGGATACGCACTACAATTGGTTGAGGATCAATCTTTGCTGGAGAAACGCGAAGAACGCTTGAATGATCTGCAAAGTTTGATCTATGCCTCACGCGTGGAAAAGTTTGCCTATGCTGATAAACTCGCACGTGACAAGGAGTCTATGCGGCAGGCAATTCTGATCTGGCTCTCCTATTGGCGTGATGTGATGTTGCGAAGTGCACAAGCAGAGACTCCCCTCGTTAATGTGGATCGCAATGTTGAAATTGAAGATTTGGCAGGGAGGTTGGATTTATCCGTTGCGCGGACTGTAGTGAGCGGTTTTGAAGATGTCTTGGAAAAGATGGAAAGAAATGTGAACTCAAGATTGCTGGCTGAAGTGATGTTATTGGATTTACCGAAAGTGTAGTGACGACTTTAGTGTTTAGTGTGAGAAACTGATCAATGTTCGACTCTCTGTATCCCCAAGCAGATAAACTTCGGTTTCCTGACGAGATCGAAGCGCAATTTCGTGAAGACTATCACGTCAACACGATTTCTACCGTGCGCTTTGCGATGGTTTTAGGCATTGTTTTATATTCTCTGTTCGGGATCTTGGATCTTTATGCAGTACCAATTTCTAAAAATATTATTTGGTTCATTCGCTATGCCATTGTTGATCCGTTTTTCCTCTTCATCCTGATAGCCTCCTATAGTAAGAGATTTCAAAAACACATTCAGTGGTTGGTATGCATCGGCGCCGCTGTGGCAGGCTTAGGTGTTGTCGCTGGAATAACGGTTGCGCGTGAGACGGAGTCTGCAAGCAAATTTTACTTTAGTGGACTCCTACTGGTCTCGTTATGGGCATATGGGTTATCGCGCCTGCGCTTTTCTTATGCAGTTTTAGCGAACCTTATCATTTTGGTGGGATATGAATATGCAGGTATTATCATCAAGCAACAATTGGCGACCCAATCTGGCAGCCTAATCTTCATCTTGCACAACTTTTTCTTTCTGAGTGGAAACGTGATCGGAATGTTCACAAGTTACCACCTCGAACGTTATACCCGCAGAGATTTCCTGCAAAAATACATCATTCAGGAGCAACGTGATCAAGCTGATAAACTTCTCTATAACGTCCTGCCTGAAAGGATCGCGGAAAGACTAAAGCACGGTCCTGAAACTATTGCAGAGGAATTTAGCTCTGCCAGCGTTCTGTTTGCGGATGTCGTAAACTTCACACCCATTTCCGCCCGCTTTTCTCCGCATGAAGTTCTAGAGATGCTCAACGAATTGTTTTCTCATTTTGACGAACTCGTGGATAAACACGGCGTAGAAAAAATCCAGGTGGCGGGTGATGCTTATATGGTGGCAGCCGGCGTTCCAACATCAAGACCCGATCATGCCAGTATCCTGGCACAACTGGCACTCGATATGTTGGACTATGTCAAAGGGGAGAAATTCCTTGGCGGCAGACATCCTATTGAAATTCGCATTGGGTTGAATTCAGGTTCACTTCTCGCAGGGGTCATCGGTCGTAAGAAATACTACTACACACTATGGGGAGATATGGTTAATGTTGCGAGTCGTAGCAAAGCCATGGCGAAAGTGGAAAAATCCAGATCACCCGCGCGACCTATGAACTCGTCAAGGATGATTTCGAATGCAAGTATATGGGCGAGATCGATATCAAAGGGAAAGGCAGGATGGAAGTCTGGCATTTGTTCGCGCAAGAAGAAAGGAGTATGTCCCATGCCCGAATCGCCACTCGCAAAAAAGATGAAACTCAAGTCGGGGCTTAAAGCCTCCGTCGTCAACGCGCCAGAGAATTATATGGATGAGTTGAGACATGATACTGCAATATCGCCGACCCTCAACGGAAAGTTCGATTGGATTCAGATCTTTGTCAGGAGCCAAGCAGAATTAGAGGCGCTTGCCCCAAAAGTCGCAAAAGCATTAAATCCTGAATCCATTTTGTGGATTTCCTTCCCCAAAGGGACATCCAAAATCCAAACGGATCTGACGCGTGATAAAGGCTGGGATGTCCTGCGCGATTTGGATTTGAAATGGATCAACCTCATTTCGGTCAATGAGACCTGGTCCGCGTTTTCGTTGAGACTCTATAAAGCGGGTGAGCAAAAGCAGTCGTTTCGATAAAAGGAGAAAATCATGAGCATTCCCGATCTACCAACTGTTCCTGAAATCAGCGCGCAATCCAAAAGTGGACTCAAGTATCAATGACCGCGACGGTCAACATGAACACCACCTCTGCTGGCGGCTTGGGCGGTATGTTGAAACGCGCGGTATCTGGAGCAACGGCCTTCATCATTGATTTCGCTGCCAAGGGCGCGCCCGGTCAAGCAGCGTTCAGCACCGACTTCCCGGGCAAAATCCTTCCGCTTGAACTAGATGCAGGACAATCTGTGATTATGCATCGACATGCCTTCTTGTGCGCAGAGAAAAGTGTGAAGCTCGATATCTTCTTCACCCGCAGATTGGGTGTTGGAATGTTCGCGGGCGAAGGGTTCATCTTGCAAAAATTGACTGGTCCCGGCATTGCATTCGCCGAATTGGATGGCGATGCCATTGAATATCATCTGCAAGCAAATCAGGTGATGCGTATTGAGCCCGGACATGTGGCAATGTTCGAGAGCAGCGTCACATTCAATGTCGAGATGATTCAAGGACTGACGAATATATTCCTCGGTGGTGAGGGACTCTTTTTGGCGACGCTCAAGGGATCTGGTCGTATCTGGTTACATTCCATGACCGAGAGCAAAATGGCGCAACGGTTGGCACATTTCATGCCATCGCATAAATCTGGTTGAACAAGTGACAGTCATCTCGAAGATGACTGTCACTTCAGGAGTATCTTATGTGTAGAAGTATCAAACAATTACGGAACGCAGAAATTCTCGCGACAGAAGAAGAAATCCGCGCGGCGTCGTTGCAGTTTGTGAGGAAGGTCAGTGGGTATCGCAAACCGTCAAAGGTCAATGAGGCAGCATTTGAAAGAGCGGTCGAGGAGGTATCGCAAGCAACGAGAAACTTGCTTGAACTTCTAGCTGTAAATAAAACCACTCAACACAATCTTTGATACGCTTGTCCTATGACTGACAAGCAAGATAAAAAACGCACTTATTTGAAGTGAGGAATCTTAGGACTTGGCATCATCCTACTAATATGTATTCTTATAGCAAGATGGCAAGAGTATGTTCCATTACTTTCATTCGCAGGAACATTGGTAGCTTTACCCTTTAAGTTTTCAAGTACAGCTATTCCGTTTCTTGGCTTATTAATAATTTTTGCCTTTTCTGTGATGGGAATCCGAAGAAGCGATAAATATGATGATGTTCTACTATTTTATAGATCTGTGTTTATTCTTTTTCTTTCTGTTGTCGGAATGTTATTTGTTTGCTATTTATCGTTTCTATTCTCACTGATGGCGGATTAGAAAATAGATATTCACTCGAAATATATCTTTTACAATATTCTCACCAGCCTCCTAAAATGCGCGATATCGCGCATTGTTGTTTTCAGGCTGGAACCCATCAAAGCGTTGCGGTGTATAGGTAATGAAATTTAAAGGAGATACTTATGCTAAAACGGTATTCTCTAATTTCCATTCTTATCCTCGCCTCGTTCTTGGCTGGATGCGTTGCCAAAGTGGCTGTTCAACCAGAAAAGGCAATGGCACTTGCAATTTCTACGCCAACAAACTTGCTTGAAAAACCAACACAAATTCAAACTGTAACACCGGAAGTCGTGCCTCATGACCCTCCTACTAGTTGCCCGATAACAGTTCAGCAGGATCCACTTTTCATACCGCCTTCACCTTACGATGCGATGGCTTTCGAAGGTGAGTTCTGGTATGGTTCCAATTCACTTTGGACCGCCGTCCGCCAAAATGGAATCTGGGAGGCTCTGCCTCATAATCCGGAAGGTTATACCCAAAAAGTATTTTGGTGGCGGGATGGATATGTTTGGAATGAAGAGCTTGAACCTGATCTGATAGTGACCGGTGAAAGATTAGATGCTTCTGCTCCTCCGCTCAATGCTTCAGAAGCGACGAATGCTTACGCCAGCGATATTGGCTCAGCGATTCTAGTTGGTATTGATATGCCTACACTGGGTTGTTGGAAAATCACAGGGAAATACGCGGATGCAGAACTCAGTTTCGTTGTGTGGGTTGCACCGTAAACTGTAACCTTGCGAAGGTTTCAAACCTTCGCAAGGTTATAAGCTTCACTCAATCGCCTCTCTTAACTTTCTTGCCAGCCTTCCAAAATGAGGTGTATAGCGAATATCATCATAGCGCGGACGTGGTAAATCCACTTTTAGATCCAGTTTTACTTTGCCAGGACGTTGAGTCAAAACTAATACACGATCTGCTAGAAATAACGACTCATTAATCGAATGCGTCACCATGATGACTGTCTTCTGTCGCATTTGCCAGATGCGCGATAACTCATTCCACATGCGTTCGCGGGTCAAAGCGTCTAGAGAGCCAAATGGCTCATCGAGCAGGAGCAGGTCGGGGTCATGAATGAGCGCACGCGCAATCGCCACACGCTGCGCCATTCCACCAGAGAGATCACGTGGCAATGAATCCTCGAATCCTTGCAAACCAACCAGTTCGATCATCTCCTGTGTTTTTTTGCGCGCGTCAGTTTCATCCATTTGCTTCACTTCAAGCGGAAGTTTGATGTTCTCCATCACGGTACGCCAGGGCATGAGGTTTGCCTGTTGAAAGACCATGCCTGTGCTTGGCTGTTCACCATGACCGAACATGAACGAACCTGAGGTTGGAGAAATTAGCCCGGCTAAGATTCGCAAGAGAGTCGTCTTGCCCGAACCCGATGGACCCAACACACACACGAACTCGCGCGGAGAAACATCGAACGAAATATGATCCAGCGCGTGTAGTCCGCCGTTTTCATTGGGGAACACGGCGCTCAGGTTGTGAATGGTGAGGATTGGGGTGTGAGGCATTTCCATTAACGATTTACGATTGAGATACAAAGATTTCTTACCGCGAAGAGCGCGAAGGTCACAAAGAAAACCTTTAAGAATCTTCGTGTTCTTTGCGTGCTTCGCGGTGAATCATTTACGGGATGAACTCATTTGTAAATGCCTTATTCAAATCCATCTTCTCAGTGATCAGGCCCATTTCGAGTAAAACATCCTGCATATTTTCCCAAGCCTTTGGATCAGAATAACCGAGTCGCTCCGCTTTCCATTGTTCGATGGAAGTTTCAAGGACCTGCTTTTGTACCTTCGCATCCAGATCAGCATGCTGGCCCGCTGCCATTAAATCCACCTGATTGAAGCCAATTGAATCCAGGGTTACATCGCTTTCACTCATGTGGGCCTTAAACAATAATGCGCGCAAGCCCACATAGGTCGCGCCGAACAAACCAGGCAAGCCAATTTTCTTTCCTTTCAAATCTTGCGGAATCAAAATACCAAGATCACTTTTCGCGACAACCGAAACAGGATATTGCTGATACCACGCTGCCACATACTCAACAGGCAATCCCTTTGACCGCGCCAGCAAGACTTGTTCGCCAGATACAATTGCAAATGGCAACTCACCCGATCCCACGAGCGCGACTCCATCCGTCTCAAATTTGTAATCGAATTCGATCTCGATGCCTGCCTCACGGAAATATCCTTTTTGGATGGCAACATAGAATGGCGCGAATTGGATGTTTGGGATATAGCCCATTGGTAGGCGGATATGAGTCAAATTGCCCGTTTCATTCGCGGGCTTGACATTACTACAAGCCGAAAGAACGATTGCCATTCCAAGCATGATCAAAATGAACTTGCGAAACATAGAAACTCCTTAGTTCGCGCTGAGCGGAGCGACAGCGTAGACGAAGCGCAGCAGTTTTCAGCAAATCGTCCTTCGTCTGCATGGCGTCTTGACGCCACTCCGCTCAGGCCGAAATTCCTTTTTCTTGCCATTTCAAAAATCTTTTTTCAAGCAATGTAACAATGCCATACAACATCAACGCCAGTGTGATCAACGTGAACACCGCCACGAAGACCATCGGTGTATCGTATTGGAAATCTCCCAACTGCAATAGGAAGCCCAATCCCTTTTCTGCACTGACAAGTTCACCAACGATCGCACCAATCACTGACAAGGTCGCGCCCACACGCAAACCTCCTAAAAACACAGGCAGCGACGCGGGCACTTCCACTTTCCATAAAATTTGAGAGCGCGAGGCATGTAAGGAATTCATCAAATCATACAACGCGGTTGGCACCGCGCGCACGCCGACAATCGTATTTACGAGTACGGGAAAAAATACGATCAGTGCACAGATGACAACTTTGGAGAGGATTCCGTCTCCCAGCCAAATAACCAGTAAAGGCGCGATGGCAACAACGGGAATCGCCTGACTCGCAACGAGATACGGAGATAACACTTTCTCCAATGAACGCGATTTCGCGAGGAAATATCCCACAATGGTCGCGAAGACGGCTCCAGTCAGAAGACCCAACACAATTTCGATGAGCGTAATGCCGGTGTGATAGATCAAACTTCCATCGCTCAGGGACTTGAGAAAACGGCTCCATACACTGAGAGGAGATGGCAGGATGAAATTTGGTATTCCGCTATAGCTCGTAATGAGGTACCAAGCCAGGATACCAACGATGCCAGAAATCAATCCGAGCCAGTTGCGTGAGAGCGTACGAATAAAATTTGCGTTCATAACTAAATTGCTCTCGCCGCCGGGAACGGCGGCTGGAGCTGCCTTGAAACAAAAGCGCCTCGCAGACAAAGCTGTGGGGCGCGAAGTGAATATCGGCCGAGAGTGATTCGACATTGTGTTGCACAAAAAAGTCCCGAAAACAAATTACGTTTTCGGGAACTTAAGTCGAATCAGACTCGCGTGAGCCTGCATCCTTCTTCTATCCAGACTGTAACTGTCGGCCTCGGAGTTTCACCGAGTCATGCTTCACCTTATCATCCCTGCTTGCGCCAGTGCTGTAGGCACTGGTGAGCGAACGCGAAGGATCAGCTCGTGGGCTATACCACCGATCGGGAATTGCACCCTGCCCCGAAGGTTTTTATTTGGTTGTTGAGATTATATCTCAGTTTGCTTTGACAATGCAATCGACAGGGCACACACTGACGCACTTGGGCGAATCGTAATGGCCTTCGCATTCAACGCAGGTTTCCTGGTTAATAACGTACAAAATGCCATCGCCTTCGCTGATCGATTCGGTCGGGCATTCAGGTACACATGCGCCACAGGCGATGCAGTCTTCAGTAACTTTCATGGTCATCGTTATTACTCCTTCAAAGATTTATTAATACGGATATAAAATTAACCCATGCTGTGCGCTGCGTCAAATGACGAATATCTTTTATTTGGTGAATTTTGTCACAGTTCTCCTGAAACCTTTTGAATATCACGGCGAACGAACCAAAGGGGGATTATGCCAAATACTCCAAAGGATATATCGATCAACGTCCAAAACAGGGGAATATCGCGTACCACTCCGAAAATCAGTGCCCAAGGAATGATGAGAATGCAGGCAATCATTCCAAACTCAATGACCCAGATATTCTTGATCGGATCGCGCAATGGACCAATAAATGCTACAGCAATGGCGATATGAGCGAATGCCAGCCAATCCGTTCCATAAGCAAGAAGTGGATATTGTCCATAGCCGTTCTGAACACTGTCATTCACGCGGCTGATCCACTCTGCCATATTCGGCAAAATCCCTGATAGGAATGAATTTGTTCCAAACCATTGATTTAGCATCGCAAGTTCCTTTTGCAAGGGAATCGCAGTCAGGCCAGCTGCACTGAGTGCGAAGATAAAAAAGATAAGCAGAAAACGAATTCGTCGTTGCAGAACAATTTTGTTTGTCATGTTGACCTCCGCTTATAAAATAACAAACCGAAAGTCTCAATTTCTCTCATGAGGCTTTCGGTTTCTATCACTCGCTATAGTGAATTATTATTTGGAGTAAAAATTACCAATCATTATTCTTCTCATACCTCAGCCTTACCAACAAATCTCCCGCCACATCCTTGAATAACTTCTTGTGCTCGTCAGTGAAATGCTCGCGCCAGTTGCCTGTCTTCCCTGAACGGAAGGTGTGACTTCTCGTCGGCTGGATGGCTTCCGCCAAAATAGATAACGCCTTCTCACGCGGTGTTGGGATTTTATAACCCGTACTCTCCACTTCATCGAGCATGGCATCCAACGTCACATCGCGGTTATTGATCAAATCTTCAAAACGGAGGCACATCACATTCTCTTGTTCGAGCCATTGGAACACACTTTCGTACCTCTGCTTCACACTGACCATGTATAGCCCATTGCGGTCGATGCCTGTGATGGCAACTTTGAGTCTCTCTCCAAAATCAGGCAGGGACTTGTAATACTCATGCATTCCATGTTCTTCATGCATATCCGTTGCAAAGAAAACTTGCGAGACAAGCATATCGCGCGGGTCGCGATAGATAAAATAATTCACGCGATCAGACTGACACAAATACGAAATATTTTCACGCGAAGCCTCCACATATCCCCATCCAATCACGCCTCGTGGAATTCGCTTCAATTCGTCCAGTATTTCTTGTGCTGCCCTTCTTCTTCCCTCCTTCTCAAACGTTCGAATCGGATCAGCCTCCACATACTTATATGGCATGATCTGTGTAAAGCCGTTCAGGATTTGCAATAGCAAATGTGAGCCACTCTTGGGTTTGGAATTGCCAAAGATCGGTGGCGCGTTGTTGAAGGATAGTCGTTTCCAGCGCAAAATTGCTTGTACTGTTTTGACAGTTGGACGCAGAAGCTTTCGCAGATTCATAAAGTCTCACAAGTCAAACAAGCCTAACAAGTCCGACCAGTTGGACCAATAAGACTTGTTAGATGACCTAATCTTCCCCGTTCATGCGGCGAAGTTTCTTCAACGATGACTGTTCGCTCGCATATACTTTCTTTACGCCGTCGCCAAGTGCGGCTTCAGAGACGCGGATGTACTTGACCAAGCGTTCAAAACCGCCCGGCTCCACGGATGCAGCCTGGTCACTGCCCCACATAGCGCGATCGAGGGTCAAATGTCTCTCCACCATACATGCCCCTAAAGCCACTGCGACTGATGAAGGGACGAGTCCAACTTCATGACCTGAATAACCAATGGGGAGGTTCGGGAATTCACGGCGGAGCGTCTCAATCATTTTGAGATTCAATTCTTCAGGCTCGCATGGATAAGTACTGGTGCAGTGCATCAAGATTAGATCCTTACCATAAGCAACCTTTACACCTTGATGAATCTGCTCCATGGTGGACATGCCGGTTGATAAAATGATTGGCTTGCCGGTCGCGCGGGCTTTACGAATCAGATTAGAGTCAGTGAGCGAAGCGGATGGAATTTTATAGGCGGGCGTGTCAAATTTTTCCATGAAGTCCACCGAAGGTTCATCCCAGACCGAGGCTAACCACATGATACCCTTTTGCTTGCAGTATTTTTCAATTTCATCAAATCGCCGTTATGGTTGATGCCGATCTCTGCGATAATATATGCAGGATAACCATCGCCAACCATGCGATTCCCAATTTTTATTTCACGAGTCATTTGTTCTCCTTGTTCAAGTAGTGGCGACTTCAGTCGCACTAACGACTACACCTGCCCTAGCGGGCGGTGCTAGTGAAGTCGTTATTACGATTCTTCAATATTAAATCGCATAACTCTCTCAACGCGCCGTGGCCGCCAGCTTTGCTCAAAACGAAATCCGCGGCACGGATGACTTCTGGATATGCATCCGCCACTGCGACAGACCAGCCCGCGATTTCAAAGCATGGAAGATCATTAAGATCATTGCCAACATAAATGACATTCTCGGCCTTGACATTTTTCTGCTCGAGGACTTCACGCATCACGCGCCCCTTTTCATTGATCCCGACGCCGTGAATCGCTTCCACGCCCATCTTTTTCGCGCGCGCCTCAACGACGCGATTAAGCTCTGAGGAGAGGATCACGACATCGACACCAAACTCGCGCAACTCCTTCATACGGATACTGTCACTGCGATAGGCGGCGACCGTTTCTGTGCCATCCTGATCTACCCATACACGGTTATCGGTGATCACACCATCGAAATCAGAGATGATCAAATCAATCTTTTCAGGCATGGGTCGCTTTACCTTACCGGGAACGACCATCTCAAGTCCGCTATATACCAGCGCTTCATATTTCACCCAATCAGAAAGGTTATCAATATCAACGGTATAACGTGGATCGATCACTAGCGGATAAATCACATCACCCGTTAACGATTTTTTCTGAATGATCGTTGAAATACGGATCGCATCAATGTGCCCCGTTTGCCAATAGACCGGTGGCAGAATCTGCCGAGGCGCGTTATAAGGTTCAGCGATTCCTTCTACTTGAATCAAAGGCTTCATCGGTCTGTCAACTCCATTGAAGCGCCACATCTTGTGTGGATTTTGCCCTGCAGGAACAACACCGCGCACGCAATCTGCATCTACATGCTCCACCAAGATTTTGACCGCGCTATCCACGCAATTTTTTGGACGGATCGGTGAAGTCGGTCGCAGTTGGATAATGATGTCAGGTTGATAGTCTTCTTTTTCTTCAAGCCAATGCAAAGCATGTTCAAAGACTGGTAAATCGGTCGTGTTGTCCTCGGCCAATTCAGATGGACGAAGGAAAGGAGTTTCAGAGCCAAACTCTTGGGCAACTGCTGCGATCTCAGGATCATCCGTTGAAACGATGACGCGCGTAACACATGAGGCTTGTTTCGCCGCAGCAATGCTCCACGCAATCAGAGGATAGCCCGCAAAGGTGCGGATATTTTTGCGAGGGATTCCTTTGGAGCCACCACGAGCAGGGATGAGGGCGAGGATTTCAGTCATAGTTTTGTAAGTAGACAAGTAAACAGGTACACAAGTAAATAAGGAGCCGCATTTATACGTGTGTACATGTCTACTTGTTTACATGCGTACTTCCTCACCATGTCGTCCAGCCACCATCCACAACGACATTATTTCCTGTCATATAGGAAGAGGCATCGGAGGCGAGGAATAATAGTGCACCGTTCATTTCATCTTTCTTTGCCATGCGTCCGAGAATAGTTTTCGCCGAGTAATTCTTTACAAAATAATCTTCGTGATTGTTGAAGACACCACCGGGCGTCAATGCATTGACGCGGATTTCTGTCCCGGCATAATACGCGGCGAGATATTTGGTGAAGCCCATCACGCCGGCTTTGGTCACTGTGTAATAGACAGGCTTGAACGCTACACGATTGCCGTCCTTGATGTAAATGCGCTGATCGGGTCCATTCAACCCATAGGTTGAACAAATATTGATGATGCTTCCTTTTTTCCCCTGTTCAAGCATTGGTTTGACGCAGGCTTGTGTCATCAGGAACATACCTGTGAGATTTACATCCAATGCGGAGTTCCATAGATCAAGTGGATAATCCTCGAATGCGCCGGGAGTAATTCCTTTATTCACTGCATCAGGATCGAACTTGGGATCGAGTGCCGCACTATTCACCAAAATGTCCAGCCGCCCAAAAGTGGACAACACTTTTTCGACTGCCGCGTTAACCGAATCAGGCTGAGTGATGTCAGTAGGAATCGCTAGTGCTTTGTATTCGCTGTTCGTGAGCGTATCTGCTACGGCTTGCGAAGCTGAGGCGTTCAAATCCACCACAGCAACTGCCGCGCCTGCTTCGGCGAGCGTCCGGCAGAATTCGGCACCAAGCTGCCCACCGCCACCCGTTACGACTCCCACACATCCAGTTAAATCAAATTTTTCCTGAATTTTCATATTTATTTTCCTGGTGGCACAAGGTACCATCCCTTTGACACAACTTTGCTAGTCAGGGCAGGCCTGTGCTACGGTTTTTCAGTGTAGATTAAATCGCCGGCCGATTTGTGCGCGAGATATAGACCGGCCGTCAGTGCAGGCACATCGCTTGCAACATTATCGCCATGGTCGAATAGGGCAAGCACAGCTTTGCCACTATTAATATTCGCCTGCATGGAAGTTATCCCTTCCTCAAAATTTGTACGCACTAACGCAGTGGCAGAGTCAAATCGATCAGGCAGGACGTAACAACCGCGGCCTGTGTATAGATAAACCGCGCCCGGCTCATTAGTATAGATCATCACGTCCTCAGGCAGTTCGCGCAGAAGTGCCATTGCCTTTGAATCGTACCATTGGAAGGAAGCATACCCGAGTCCATTCTTTTCCCAGGCACTTATCGTAATGGATTGTTTGTAAATTGAAAAAGCGAGAAGCAGTATTGTCGCCACGACCACGAATGGGCGATATCTTTTTCGTAGCCAAATTCCGTAGGCGACAAGCAAAATAAGCAATGAGACAAGGACAGGCGCAAGGATACGGAGTTTGAATTTTGTCGCGGCATCGAACATCAGCATGGATGCAAGGATGGAGGCGAGATAGGCAAAGATGTATAAGCCCGCGGTAAACGAGATGACTTCCTTCGCTTCTTTCCCACCCTCAGCCTGCTGAGGCTTCGATAAATATTTCCACACTGTAATGATGACCCATACTAAAACTGCACCCAGAACAAGAATGATCATTCCTTCGATGATGCCAATCTGTTTAAATATTTCTTGCCGCCAAGATTCAATAGGGATAAAGAGTTCTGAAAATACGCGGAGACCCGGCTGTATATTTTCGGATGTCAAAGGATGCCATGCAAAGGTGCGATTCGTTGTATTCCCGGCAACAAGCCGGTTGCGGATCGCCCAAGTAAGAAACCATGGTAGAACGCTTTCGAGGAAAATCCCTATGCTGACGAGTCTTTTCCTCCAAGTCTTATGCAATATGAGGAGGGCAACGACAAACGTTGCCACCAGCGCGAGGCCCGCATAGCGTGTCAGATATGCCATTCCAACAAATGTTCCACAGGCAATGAGCCAGAGCCAACCTTCGCTTCCCTTCCATTTTTCAGCGGAAGAAGGGAGTCTTTCGAAATATAGATCGAACATCCAGAACGACATCAGCGAGAGGAAAATAAACAGTGGCTCACTCATTGCCACTGCATGGACTTGGAACATCTCTGCGCTAAAGACGAACAAGGCGGCAAGGATGATACCTGCTGAGAGTGAGGGAGTCATTCGCCAGCCAAGAACCCCAAGCAACCCGGCGTTCAAACCAAAGAGTAAAGCATTGACCCAGCGCGCACCCCGTAATGGGTCAATATGGAATAACCCAAAGAATGCAAGGACAGATGAAAAAGCAGGAGGAAAATGCGTAACTGGCCCATTGGATGCCAGCCAAGCTTCGCGATATCCATTCCCTGCTAGCATGCTGCGAGCGCCTGCGATATATGCAATAGAATCATCAGAGAGGCCAAGCCCGTTGGGAGTTGCACTAATAATTAGCGTCATCCCAGTAAGGGCGATCAGTGCGAGAACAAAGAATGCAACAAGACGTGGTCGAATGGGGAACATAAATTTAATCCTTGACCCTCATCATTGATGAGGGTCAAGGAAATATAACATCTAATAGTGATTGAGCAAATATCCCTGGTCTTCCAGATATTTGACGATAATACGGGCATTCTCCTCGGGAGTCGCTCCATAACCCTTGAGAGTGATCTCCGGATCAATCGGCGGCTCATAGGGATCGTCTACGCCGGTAAAGCCCATCGGTTTGCCTGCATCCATTGCCTGGCGCGCCTTCGCGTATAGACCTTTTACATCGCGTGCTTCACAAACTTCCATCGGTGTATCCATATAAACGGTGATGAAATTATCGCCAACCATCTTGCGAGCCTCATTGCGCGTGGCTCGATATGGACTGATCGCGGCACAGATCACCGCGCCACCTACGCGGACAATTTCACCAGCCACAAAACCAATGCGAAGAATATTTGTATCGCGGTCTTCCTTGCTGAAGCCCAAGCCCTTCGAAAGATGTGTGCGGACCACATCACCATCGAGAATGTTGATCTCACGTCCGCGTTCGAGTAGAAGAGAAGTTAGCACCTGTGTGGTCGCGCTTTTGCCCGAGCCGCTCAAGCCGGTAAACCAGATGCAGAAGCCTTGTTTGTGGCGCGGGGGATACATCTCACGCAGGATCTCAGCCGTCTCGGGGCGAGTGAACCATGCAGGCAAAAGCTTGCCCTTGGCAAGATAATCATCGCGCACTTGCGTGCCAGAGATGTTGAGAGTCCTAGCACCTGCAGGAACCTCTTTCCCTTCCACATACCGATCTTCATCAGGAAGATAGACGAGTTCTTCAAACGGGATCATCTTAATGCACAGTTCTGATTCATATTTCTTCATCATCTCTTGCGCATCATACGGACCGTAGAACGGCTTGCCCGTGGAATCCTTTCCTGGGCCTGCGTGATCACGCCCGACGACAAAATGATTTGCGCCATGATTTCGGCGAATAATGGCATGAAGTAGCACTTCTTTTGGCCCAGCCATACGCATGGCAAGCGGCAGGAGGCTGAGCAACGTGCTATCCTTATCGTAATAATTCTCGACCAATGCTTTATAAATACGGACGCGCGTGTAATGATCCACATCTCCGGGCTTGGTCATGCCAACCACAGGATGAATAATCAGCGAACCCTTCACCTCTGCCGCCGCGCGTTTGGTAAGCTCCTCATGGATGCGGTGTAATGGATTGCGTGTCTGAAATGCCACGACATTTTCGTTCTCCATATCCTCGAGCATTTCACGGACCTGTGCAGGAGTGCGACGCAGTTCGATAAAATCATAATACTTTGGCAGATTTACAACTTTGATCGGGCCAGAGATGCAGACCTTTCCCCAACGTCCCATTTCAGAGATCATCGGATGGCGGGGATCCGTCGACCCGTAAGCCAGCGCCGCTTCGGTATCGGCGTCCCAGTGATAGA
>WNFZ01002034.1_pt1 | contig 20096 bp, 22 predicted proteins | sample 5400081 | NCBI WGS metagenome assembly WNFZ01 (sample SAMN13153365, study PRJNA577476) | soil metagenome | isolation source: 80 cm soil or saprolite under grassland replicate 1 | place: USA:California | collected 2016-06-15
ATGCGCCGCGCCATGCGGCATGCGCAGCTCCTCGGCGCCGACGAGCCGGTGATGTGGCGGCTCGTGCCAACGCTGGTGCGCGAGATGGGTCAGGCTTATCCCGAGCTTTCGCGCGCGGAGCCTCTCATCACCGAGACGCTCAAGCTCGAAGAAACGCGGTTTCGCACGACGCTCGCGCGCGGGCTTGCGCTGCTCGAGGAAGGCAGCAAGGGACTTGCGCGCGGCGCGAAGTTTTCCGGCGAATCCGCTTTCACACTCTATGACACGTACGGCTTTCCGCTCGATCTGACCCAGGATGCGCTCAAGCCGCGCGGGATTGCCGTCGATACCGAAGGCTTCAACGCGGCCATGGAGCGCCAGCGCGAAAAGGCGCGCGCCTCCTGGGCGGGGTCGGGCGAGGCGGCCACCGAAGCATTGTGGTTCCCCGTCAAGGAGCGCGTGGGCGCGACCGAGTTCCTCGGCTACGAGACGGAAATCGCCGAAGGTGTCGTCGCAGCATTGGTCAAGGACGGCAAGGAGGTCGAGGCCTTGCGCCCCGGCGAGAGCGGCGCGGTCGTGCTCAATCAGACCCCGTTCTACGGCGAAGCAGGCGGGCAGGTCGGCGACACCGGCATCATGTATGGCGACGCCGTGCGTTTGTCCGTTACCGACACCCAGCGCAAGGCAGGCGACGTGCTCGTGCATCTTGCAAAGGTGGAGAAGGGCACGCTCAAAGTCGGCGCCGCGCTCACGCTCGAGGTCGATCATTCCCGGCGCAGCGCCATCCGCCGCAACCATTCGGCGACGCACATTCTGCACGAGGCGCTGCGCCAGGTGCTCGGCGATCACGTCGCGCAGAAAGGCTCGTTGGTCGCCCCCGACCGGCTGCGCTTCGACTTCTCCCATCCCAAGCCGATGACGGCGGAGGAGGTCGAGCGGGTAGAGGACATCGCCAACGACATCGTGCTGCAGAATTCGCCGGTGACTACGCGGCTGATGGCGGTCGATGAAGCGATTGCGTCAGGCGCGCGCGCGCTGTTCGGCGAGAAATACGGCGACGAGGTGCGGGTCGTGGCCATGGGGGAGGGCGGCGGCAACACCATGGGCTGGTCGGTCGAGCTCTGCGGCGGCACGCACGTCAAGCGCACGGGCGACATCGGGCTTATCGCCGCGCTCGGCGACAGCGCGGTCGCGGCCGGCGTGCGCCGCATCGAGGCACTTACCGGCACCACGGCGCGCAAGCACGCGCGGCATTTGGGCGAACTCGCCAAGGCCGCATCAGCGGAGCTCAAGGCGCCGCTCGAGGAGGTGCCGCAGCGTCTCGCGCAAGTGCTCGATGAGCGGCGGCGCCTCGAACGCGAGCTGTCGGAGGCGAAGAAGAAGCTCGCCATGGGCGGCGGCAGCGCGCAAGGCGCGGACGGCGTGCGCGTCGTCGGCGACGTGAAGCTCTTGGCGCGTGCGGTCGCCGGCATCGATCTCAAGGACCTGCGCAGCCTCGCCGATGAGGGCAAGAAGCGCCTGGGCTCGGGCGTCGTCGCCATCGTCGGCGTCACCGAGGAAGGCAAGGCCGGCGTCGTGGTCGGCGTTACCGCCGACTTGACCGGGCGTTTCTCCGCGATCGACCTCGTGCGCAAAGGCGCCGAGGTGCTCGGCGGCAAGGGCGGCGGCGGGCGCGCGGACATGGCGCAGGCCGGTGGCCCCGACGGCTCCAAGGCCGAGGCGGCGCTCAAGGCGATCGAGGGCGCACTCGGCGGTTCGTAGCTCCGTAGGCTCCTAGCTCCGTAGCCCGGGTTGAGCGGAGCGAAACCCGGGGTTCTTCTTGCGACTCTGTCCTGCTCGCGTCTCTGTCCGCCCCGGGTGTCGCCATAGCGCGTCCTTAAGGGCGTTTACGCCCGTCTTCGACGGGCTATGGACGCGCGTAAACGCGCTTATCGCTCCGCCCGGGCTATACGATCATTTCTTCAGGAAGACGTAATCCGCGGCGTAGGGCGCGCTGTGCAGGGCACCGGCTTTGTCGCAGCCGCCGGTGTGCGCGCCGCCTCGCGTGTTGATCCGCTGCACGGTCGTGACGCCCGACAGCAGGCCAGAGCCGCGATGCGCCGTCACCTCGAGCTTGAGCCAGGGGATATCGCCCGGCGTCTGGCCTGCGACATTGGCGACCGCCTTTGCGACCACGGCGCTGCCGTCGACGTGCTCCCAGTTCGGCCCGGCATAGTGGCGTCCGACGGTCTTGCCCTCGAGCAGCAGCGTGGCGATCGGCTCGCGGAACGCCCATGCAAGCTTGCCGTCGTTGCCTGCCCGGCACTCATAGACCTGTGCGCCCTCGGCATGGAGCGTGATCACCGCGCTTTCGCCCGGCGCCGCGAGCGCAGGAGGGACCTGCGCCGATGCCGCGCTCGCCGGCGTCGCGACGGCGATGATGGCGAGTGGAAATAATGAGATGCGCATGGGATGTCCTCCTCCACTCACGATTACTCGTAATCGATCAGGCCATCGCCTGCTTCAGGTTCTCGTCGACCTTGTCGAGGAAGCCGGTGGTGGAGAGCCATTTCTGATCGGTGCCCACCAGCAGCGCGAGGTCCTTGGTCATAAAGCCGGACTCCACCGTGCCGACAGTGACGTGCTCCAATGTCGTGGCGAATTTGGCGAGCTCGGCATTGTTGTCGAGCTTGGCGCGATGCGCGAGGCCGCGCGTCCAGGCGAAAATCGAGGCCACCGAATTGGTAGAAGTCTGCTCGCCCTTCTGGTGCTGGCGGTAGTGCCGCGTCACCGTGCCATGCGCCGCCTCGGCCTCGACCACCTTGCCGTCCGGCGTCATGAGCACCGACGTCATCAGGCCGAGCGAGCCGTAGCCCTGCGCCACGGTGTCCGACTGCACGTCGCCGTCGTAGTTCTTGCACGCCCATACATAGCCGCCCGACCATTTCAGCGCCGCCGCCACCATGTCGTCGATCAGCCGATGCTCGTAGAAGATGCCCTTCTTCTCGAACTCGGCCTTGAATTCGTTCTCGTAGATCTCCTGGAAGATGTCCTTGAAGCGGCCGTCGTAGACCTTGACGATCGTGTTCTTGGTCGAGAGATAGACCGGGTAGCCGCGATTGAGCCCATAATTGAGCGAGGCGCGGGCGAAGTCGCGGATCGAGTCGTCGAGGTTGTACATCGCCATGGTGACGCCGCCGCCGGGGAAGCGGAATACCTCGCGCTCGATCTTGGTGCCGTCGTCGCCTACGAAGGAGAGCGTCAGCTTGCCTTTGCCGGGCACACGGAAATCGGTCGCCCGGTACTGGTCGCCGTAGGCATGGCGGCCGATGATGATCGGCTTGGTCCAGCCGGGCACCAGTCGCGGCACGTTCTTGCAGAGAATCGGCTCGCGGAAGATGACGCCGCCCAGAATGTTGCGGATCGTGCCGTTCGGCGAGCGGTACATTTCCTTGAGATTGAATTCCTTCACTCGCGCCTCATCGGGCGTGATGGTCGCGCATTTGACGCCGACGCCGACCTTCTTGATCGCCTCCGCCGCTTCGACCGTGATGCGGTCGCGCGTCTCGTCGCGCTTCTGAATGCCCAGGTCGTAGTAAAGGAGCTCGATGTCGAGATAGGGATGGATCAGCTTTTCCTTGATGAGATGCCAGATGATGCGGGTCATCTCGTCGCCGTCCATCTCGACGACCGGATTCTTCACTGCGATCTTCGCCATGGCGGACGAGCCCTTGCTTTTGCGCGCGCGAACGTGTGGAGGAGAAAGCGGAATGTCCTCGGGGCAGGCGCCTTATGGCGCGCCGCGCCACGTCCCGCAAGAGCAAAACACGCGCCGAATTGCGCGCGGATCGATCGATGGACTTCACCCGCGCGCAAGTACCCGACGACGTGCTGGTGTATTAGAGCGCGTCTGCGTCTGCGATCAGCAAACGTCGGGCGAAATCCGGGGTTCTGCCCGCAACTGCGATCACCCCGGGTGTCGCTCCGCTCCACCCGGGCTACGTGTTGAGTGCATGAGGCACAAGGAAACGTACGAGGGCATGCCCGGCGCCGGAACCGATAAGACCAAGAACTGGATCGAGACGCCTGGTCCGATCATCGTTCTGGTCGAGCCGCAGCTCGGCGAGAACATCGGCGCGGCCGCGCGCGCGATGGCCAACTTCGGCTTCAAGCGGCTGCGCCTGGTCAAGCCGCGCGACGGCTGGCCCAACGTCCAGGCGCGCCGCGCGGCTTCCGGCGCCGATCGTATCCTCGATGAGGCGCAACTCTACGACACGGTGGAGGCGGCAATTGCCGACTGCACGCTCGTGCTCGCCACGACGGCGCGCGCCCATGACCAGGCCAAGCCCGTGATCTCGCCGGACGCAGCCGCCGCTTTGCTCGCGCCGCACGTCGTTGCCGGCGAGAACGTCGCGGTGTTGTTCGGCCGCGAGCGCTACGGCCTCGAGAACGACGAGGTGGCGCTCGCCGACCGCATCGTCACCTTTCCCGTCAATCCGGCCTTTGCCTCGCTCAATCTCGCCCAGGCGGTCGCCGTCGTCGCCTACGAGTGGTTCAAGCTCGCCTGCGGCGGCGCACTTCCCTTTGCCATGCCGCAAAGGTCGCCGCCCGCCGGCAAGGAGCAGGTGCAGGCGTTCTTTGCCCATCTCGAGCATCAGCTCGATGAGATCGAGTATTTCCGGCCGCTCGAGAAACGCGCCACCATGCTGGTCAATCTGCGCAACATCTTCGCCCGCATGCAGCCGACCCAACAGGATATCCAGACGTTGCACGGCATCGTCGTTGCGCTCTGCGAAGGCCGCAAGGGGCCCGCCCGCGGCGGCGTGCTCGACAGCGAGGAAGCGGCCGCCCTGCGCGCACTCATTGCCGAGCACGCGCAAGGTCGAACGACGGGCGAGCACGGCCCGGTGCGCGGGCTGGCGCGGCTCCTGCGGCGCAATCCGACCGATGCCGAGCGCGCGCTATGGCACGCCCTCACCAACGATAGGCGATTTGCGGGTAAAGGCATCAAGCGGCAGGTCCCGGTCGGTCCGCACATCGCCGACTTCGTCTCTTTCCCGCTGCGGCTCGTGATCGAGCTCATTCCCGCGCAGGAAAGCGATGCCGCGGCCAAGACGCGCGCGGAGCGCCGCGCGTGGCTGACCGAGCGCGGCTATCGCGTGCTCGACGTGGAGACGCGTGCGGTCGAAGCCGACCTGCCGCAGGTGCTGGATCGACTGGCGCGGGCGATCGCAGGTGATTAGGAACTGTTTGTCCGCGCAGGCGCCGCAGGCGTTACCCTCCCCTGGAGGGGGAGGGTCGGTGAGCTCGTCGCAGCGAAGCGAGACGAGCGAACCGGGGTGGGGTGAAGCAAAGTCTGTGCTTTCGCGTTAAGTAGTTCACCCCACCGCGCGTCGCTTCGCTCCATAGCCGATGCTTTGCATCGGCGTTCTTAGCGCTAAGAACGGCGGCCGGAGGCCGCCGGTGCCTCCCCCTCCAGGGGAGGGTGGCACCGAGCGCGTAGCCTGCATTGAGCCATAAGCGCGTTTACGCGCGTCTTCGACGCGCTATGGCGAAATGTGGGAGATTCTTTCCCGGATATGGCTGCGCTCAATCCGGGTTACAAAGCGAAAAGCTCTCAGCTCTTCAGCGCTTTGAACGCCGCCGCGGCGCCGGCGCGCAAAAAGCCCATGTCGCTACCAACCGCGAGGAAGCGCACGCCGCGCTTGGCGAGCGCGACCGCGCGCTCGACGGAATGGCAATAGGCACCCATGACTTTGCCGGCCTTGTGCGCCGCGCCCATGATGCGGTCGATCTCGCGATCGACGTCGAGCGACATGGGATCGACATCGGCGCCGTTGCTGAGCGCGATCGAGAGGTCGGCGGGACCGAGAAAAAGCGCATCGATGCCGGGCGTGGCCGCAATCGCCTCGACATTCTCCAGCGCGGTCCGCGTCTCGATCATGGCGAAGGTGACGGTGACTGCGTTGGCTTCGCGCAGATAAACCTTCTGGTCCGGCATGTTGGCGAGCGTGGTCGCGCGGTGCGGACCCCAGCTGCGCTCGCCGAGCGGCGGGAACTTTGCGAACGAGACATAGGCGCGCGCATCGGCCGGCGTGTTGATCATCGGCGCGATGATGCCTTCGGCGCCGAAATCGAGCGCGCGGCTGACCGTTGCGAACTCGCCCACTGGAATGCGCACGATCGCCGCTGCGCCGCCCTGGCGCACCTGGGCGATGCCGGCGAGCAGCGAGGCGGTGTCCCATAGCCCGTGCTGCGCATCGAGGGTGACCGCGGGAAAGCCTTCGCGGCCGACGAGCTCGGCGACGATCGGGGCGGGCAGGCCGCACCAGCCGCTATGGACGGTCTCGCCGGCCTTGAGCCGGCGCGCGAGCGAGAAGGCGGTTGCAGTGGTCATGAGATCGTCCCTTGCTGTGATCGCGCCGGCGGACGGGGTCGCGTCGCGATCCTCAGCGGGCCTTGATCGCCTCGATCGCTTTCGCCATCAGGTCGATCATCGTGCGCTGAATTTGGTGATCGGATTCCGTCACGCCCTTGGCATCGAAATCCCTGCGGATTTTACGGAACACGTCGTGGTCGCCGGCTTCCTCGAAATCCGCCAGTACGACGTCCTTCGCATAAGCCTCGGCCTCGTCGCCGGAAAGCCCGAGCTTCTGCGCCGCCCACAGGCCGAGCAATTTATTGCGACGGGCGGTCGCCTTGAAGCGCAGCTCTTCGTCGTGGGCGAACTGCTTCTCGAAGCCTTCCTCGCGCTTGTCGAATGTGGTCATGGCCTCCTCGCTCGTCGCGCGCAGCCGCTTCTCGCGCATTGGCCTTTCGGCCAGGTGGCCGCCGACGCATTCTCGCGGTTTCAACAGCCGGCGTTGAACCGAGCGCGCGGCCTTGCATAGCGGGACGCGATCGTCAAGGCAACCGAAGAACTGATTCGCGCCGCCGGTGGAACAGCCACGACAAAACTGTTCGTCGCGATTGTGCTGGTCACCTCGATCGGCTAGCTTTCCGCCGTGGACGCGTTTTCGTCGAGCCGCCACGCGCCGTCGCCGCGGACATCACCTCGAACCGGAGCCACGGTCGCCAGATGGACAAACCACGGTACACGCCGATGAGCCGCCGTCGCCGCATCTATGAAGGCAAAGGCAAGGTCCTCTACGAAGGACCGGAGCCCGGAACGCTGATCCAGCACTTCAAGGATGACGCGACCGCGTTCAATGCGAAGAAACACGATGTCATCGAGGGCAAAGGCGTCCTCAACAACCGCATTTCCGAATACGTCTTCCAGCACTTGAACGACATCGGCGTGCCGACGCACTTCATCAGGCGGCTCAACATGCGCGAGCAGTTGATCCGCGAGGTGGAAATCATTCCGCTCGAAATCGTGGTGCGCAACGTCGCGGCGGGCTCGCTGTCGCAGCGGCTCGGGCTCGAGGAGGGCACGCAGCTGCCGCGCTCCATCATCGAATTCTACTACAAGAACGATCAGCTAGGCGACCCGATGGTATCGGAGGAGCACATCACCGCCTTCGGCTGGGCCACGCCGCAGGAGATCGACGACATCATGGCGCTCGCCATCCGCGTCAACGACTTCCTGTCCGGCCTGTTTCTCGGCGTCGGCATCCGTCTCGTCGACTTCAAGATGGAAACCGGCCGGCTGTGGGAGAACGATCTCATGCGGATCGTTGTCGCCGACGAGCTCTCTCCCGATTCCTGCCGGCTGTGGGATATCAAATCGAACGAGAAGCTCGACAAGGACCGCTTCCGCCGCGATCTCGGCGGGCTGGTTGAGGCCTATACCGAAGTCGCCAAACGCCTCGGCATCATGAGCGAAGGCGAGCGGCCGCGCGGCATGGGCCCGGTCTTGGTGAAGGGGTGACACGCGCTGGGCTGTAGCTCGGATGAGCGCAGCGACATCCGGGGTATCCCGCATTTCGCATAGCGCGTCCTTAAGGGCGTTCACGCCCGTCTTCGACGGGCTATGGACGCGCGTAAACGCGCTTATGGCTCGATGCGGGCTACTCCAGCTTCAACGTGTCCCGGATGCGGTGCAGCGCGAAACGAAGTGTAGCGGTGCACCGCTGATCCGGGACCGCCACGGCCCGGGACGATCCCGGGTCTGCAGCGCACCACTTCGTGCTGCGCTGCGCCCGGGACACACACACCGCGAGGAGAAGACATGCACAAGGACGTCACCATCGGGCTCGTGGTCCCGTTTGCAACCGACACCGTGCCGGAGGAAGGGCTCAAGATGTATCCGGACGTGCGGTTTGTTGCGCGCGGCGTCGGCGTGCAATCGCTGACACCGCGGGGCTACGACAGCGCGTGGGAGGGAATCATCCCCGCCGCCGAACAGCTCGCCGCGCGCGGGGTCGATGCCGTCATGGTGATCGGCACCTCCTTGACGTTCTATCGCGGCGCCGAGGCGCACGCAGAGCTCCTGGAGACGTTGCGCGCGACGACCGGTTTGCCGGTGAGCACCATGAGCCAGGCGGTGGTCGAGGGGTTGCGCGGCTTCGGTGCGCGGCGCATCGCGGTGGCGACCGCTTATGCCGACGAGGTGAATGCGCGGCTCAAGGCCTTCCTTGGCGCGCACGGTTTCGACGTGCTGGCGCTCAAGGGTTTCGGCCTGTTCGGCTTCAACCAGCCCGACACGATGCGCGAAGCCGACATTATCGCACTCGGCGCCGAGGTCTGCGGCGAAGCGCCTGCCGCAGAGGGTCTGCTGATTTCCTGCGGCGGCTTGCGCACCCTGGGCGTGGCAAAGCCCCTCGAAGCACGTCACGGCATTCCGGTCGTCGCCAGCACGCAAGCGGCGTTTTGGGCGGCGCTGCGGCTCGTCGGCGAGAGCGGTCATGTCGCGGGCTGCGGGCGGCTGCTCGAGCAAACGGCGGCCGCCCCTGTGCATTGACACCATTTCTGCGTAAACTTTTGGGTATGAGCCGCGCGCGGGCACGCTGCGCGTTTCTTCGGCTTGCGGTTTAAGCGATTCGCGCCATATCGATACTCGCAGGACAGGCGATGAAGGCCCGCGTCACCGTCACCCTCAAATCCGGCATCCTCGATCCCCAGGGCAAGGCGATCGAGGGCGCGCTCAAATCGCTCGGTATCGCCGGCGTCGCGAGCGTGCGCCAGGGCAAGGTGTTCGACATCGAGATCGAGGGAGGCGACCGCAAGGCGGCGAAGGCTACGCTCGAAAAGGCAGCGGAGAAGCTGCTCGCCAACACGCTGATCGAGAATTTTCAGGTCGATGTGAAATGATCGCGTTACGAGCCGGTATCCTCGCGCTTGCACTGGGCCTGGTCGCGGGCGCGACCACCCCTGCCCGGCAATCGGCGGCAGACTCCGCCGTCTGGACCGAAATCAAATGGCCGTTCCCGCTCGACCAGTGGGGTAGCGGGCGCGCGTTCCGCTGCCGCTCCGCCGATTGCGGGGCGGACATGGAGCTTTATCTGCGCGCCAAGCTCGGCTTCTGCAACTGCACGACCGGCGTGGCGGATGACGCGGAGCTTGACCGCGTGGGCGACCTCGAACTGCTCAGCAGCACGTTCAAAGCACTCGGCGACGGGCGGCCGGTGAGCGTGGGCTGGATGAAGGGCCGCAGCCGGCCCTATCGCGTCGCCAGATCCTATAGCTCACCACGCACCGCGCTTGCCATCGCCTTCAACGACAAATGCGACGTGGTGGTCGCAACCGTCGTCACCGACGATGTCGCCGCGGCCGAGCGCGCCGCCTTGGGCTTTCTCAACGGCGATCTCGTTCTGCGCTGGGCCGAGAAGGAGCTCGGGCTGTGATGAAGTCCGCGGTCGTCGTCTTTCCCGGCCTCAACCGCGAACGCGACATGGCACGCGCGCTCAAGCTCGTCAGCGGCCGCGAGCCTGCCATGGTATGGCATGCGGACACCACGCTGCCGGCGAGCACCGACCTCGTCGTGATACCCGGCGGCTTTTCCTATGGCGACTATCTGCGCTGCGGCGCCATTGCGGCGCGCGCGCCGATCATGGCGGCGGTGCGCGCCCATGCTGCGGGCGGCGGGCTCGTGCTCGGGGTGTGCAACGGCTTCCAGATCCTGTGCGAAGCCGGACTTCTGCCGGGCGTGCTGATGCGCAATGCGGCGCTCAAATTCATCTGCCGCGACGTCTATCTGCGCGTCGAGCGCTCCGATACGCCGTTCACGCGGGGCTATAATGCGGGACAGGTGATCCGAGTGCCGGTCGCGCACGGCGAGGGCAATTACGTCGCCGATCATGACACGATCGTGCGACTCGAGGATGAGGGCAGGGTCGTGTTCCGCTATGCCGCCCCCGATGGGTCGCTCGACCTCGCCTGGAACGTCAATGGCGCGACCAACGCCATCGCCGGCGTCCTCAACGGGCAAGGCAACGTGCTCGGCATGATGCCGCACCCGGAGAACCACGTGGAGCCGGCGCTCGGTCCGACCGACGGCCGCGGCCTGTTCGCGGGTCTCGCCGATCACTTCAAGCAGGCGGCATGACGCCACGCGGGCAGGTTAGCGCCGCGCACTCGGTGCATTCCCTCCCCCGCTTGCGGGGGAGGGATAGGGAGGGGGCATGCAACAAGATGGAAGGGGGCGTGCAAAACGTTTCATGTGCACAAGCTCACCCCCTCCCCAACCCTCCCCCGCAAGCGGGGGAGGGAGCAGACCGAGTTCGCCGCTCGCTGATTTCCAATCGCCACGAACAGGCTCTAGCCACGGTGAAGCTTCTCTAGGACTATGGCAGCGACACCCAAGAAACGCTCAGCACGCGCACGCAGCAAGCCGCCGGCGGCGAAGGCCAAGCGGCGGAGAGACGCCAAGCGGGAAAAAGTCAGCCCCGCACTCGTGGCGGCGCACGGCCTCACGAGCGAGGAGTATCAGCGCATCCTCGCCCTCATAGGCCGCGAGCCTTCCATCACCGAGCTCGGCATTTTCTCGGCGATGTGGAACGAGCATTGCTCGTACAAGTCTTCGAAGATCCATCTGCGCATGCTGCCGACCAAAGCGCCCCGGGTGATCCAGGGGCCGGGCGAGAACGCGGGCGTCATCGATATCGGCGATGGGCTTGCGGTCGTGTTCAAGATGGAGAGCCACAATCACCCGAGCTACATCGAGCCTTATCAGGGCGCGGCCACCGGCGTCGGCGGCATCTTGCGCGACGTTTTCACCATGGGCGCGCGGCCGATTGCCTGTCTCAACGCGCTCTCCTTCGGCGCGCCGACCCACCCGCAGACCAGGCATCTCCTCGCCGGCGTGGTCGCCGGGATCGGCGGCTACGGCAATTCCTTCGGTGTGCCGACCGTTGGCGGCTGCGTGCGCTTTCACACCCGCTACGACGGCAACTGCCTGGTCAATGCAATGGCGGTGGGTCTCGCGCCGCGCGATAGGATTTTCTACGCCGCCGCCTCCGGCGTCGGTATGCCGATCGTCTATCTCGGCTCCAAGACCGGCCGCGACGGCATCCACGGCGCCACCATGGCGTCGGCCGAGTTCGGCGAGGGCACCGATGACAAGCGCCCGACCGTCCAGGTCGGCGATCCGTTCTCGGAGAAACTCTTGCTCGAGGCCTGCCTCGAAATCATGGCGAAGGACTGCGTCATCGCCATTCAGGACATGGGCGCGGCGGGGCTCACCTGCTCCGCGGTCGAGATGGGCGCTAAAGGCGGCCTCGGCGTCACGCTCGATCTTGACGCGGTGCCCTGCCGCGAGAGCGGCATGAGCGCCTACGAGATGATGCTCTCGGAAAGCCAGGAGCGCATGCTCATGGTGCTCAAGCCGGAGAAAGAGCGCGAGGCCGAAGCGATCTTCAGAAAATGGGGCCTCGATTTTGCCGTGGTCGGCAAGACCACGCCGACCAAGCGGTTCGTCGTGCGCCATGGCGGCAAGGTCATGGCCGACCTGCCGATCAAGGAACTGGGCGACGAGGCGCCGGTTTACGACCGGTCGCATGTGGATACGTCGAAGCAGCCGGTGCTCGCGGCAGCGGATGTGGCCCCGCCCGTTCCCATCGCGGAAGCGTTGCTGCGGCTGATCGGCGCGCCCGATCTGTGCTCGCGGCGCTGGGTGTGGGAGCAGTACGACCACGTCATCCTGGGCAACACGGTGCAGCGGCCCGGCGGCGATGCCGCGGTGGTGCGCATCAATGACGGTCCGAAGGCGCTTGCGCTCACCACCGATGTCACGCCGCGCTATTGCGAGGTCGATCCGTTCGAAGGCGGCAAGCAGGCCGTGGCCGAGGCGTGGCGCAATCTCACCGCGGTCGGCGCGCGGCCGCTGGCGCTCACCGACAATCTCAATTTCGGCAATCCCGAGCGGCCGGAAATCATGGGCCAGCTCGTCGGCGCGATTCACGGCATTGCGGACGCCTGCGAGGCGCTCGACTTCCCCGTCGTGTCGGGCAATGTCTCGCTCTACAACGAGACCAACGGCCGCGCGATCCTGCCCACGCCGACCATCGGCGGCGTCGGGCTGATCGACGACTTCACCAAGTCGGCGACGCTCGCGTTCAAGCGGGAGAACGAGGCCGTTTTGCTCATCGGCGAGACCGCAGGCTGGCTCGGTCAGTCGCTTTATCTGCGCGAGATCTGCGAGCGCGAGGAGGGCGCGCCGCCGCCGGTCGATCTTGCCGCCGAGCGCAACAACGGCGACCTCGTGCGCGCCTTGATCGCCGAAGGCATCGCCACCGCCGTTCACGATGTTTCCGACGGCGGGCTCCTCGTGGCGATCGCCGAGATGGCGATGGCGGCGGGTATCGGCGTCGAGCTCGATCGGCCGCCGCTTCCCGCCCACGCCTTCTGGTTCGGCGAGGACCAGGGTCGCTACCTCCTCACGGTCGCGGCGGGGGTAGCCGAGACGGTGATGGCGCGCGCCCGCGCTGCCGGCGTTCCCGCGCGCCAGCTTGGCCTCACCGGCGGCGACGCATTGACGCTCGAAGGCGAGCGGCCCATTCTGATCGCCAACCTGCGCGAGCGCTTCGAGGGCTGGCTGCCGGCCTATATGGCGGGCGCTGCTGCGGCCTGACCGGTATGTTCGCGTCCGACGCGCTTTCCGCGGCGAATCGGCTACGTTTCGCCGGAACGCGCTGTGGGAGATAGAGCCATGCCGATGGCTGCAAGCGAGATCGAGCGCTTGATCAAGCTGCGTATTCCCGATGCCGAGGTGATCATCCGCGACCTCGCCGGCGACGGCGACCATTACGCCGCCACCGTGCTCGCCGAATCGTTCCGCGGAAAATCGCGCGTGCAGCAGCATCAGATCGTCTATGAGGCGCTCAAGGCCGAAATGGGCGGCAAGCTGCACGCGCTCGCGCTGCAGACCGGCACGCCGGAGTGATGATGCGCGGCGCGGTGAAGCTCGCGATCGAGGGCGCGGCTGTGTTGATCGGGTTGACCGGCCTCGCCGCTGGACAATCGCCGGACCGCGTCAAGACCTTGGCGCCCGAAGGCGCGTTCAAGCCGACCGGAACGTGGGCTCTCGGCGCGCGCGCCGGCGATTTCGTCTATGTCGCCGGCATGCGCGGCATCGACCCGAAGACCAACACGCTGGTTCAGGGCGAGGAGGCGCGCATTCGCCAAGGTTTTCTCAATATGCAGATGATCGCGGAATCGGAGGGAGCGAGCCTGCGCGACTGCGTGCGCATCGTCGTCTATGTCACCGACATGTTTCGGTTCCGGCCGCTGGTGAACAAGGTGCAGGAGGAGCTGTGGGGCAAGGGGCCGTATCCGCCGCGCACCATCGTCGAGGTGCACCGCCTCAATCAGGACGACATATTCGAGGTCGAGGGCACCTTCTACGCGCCGGTGAAAAAGTGACCCAAGGGCAGTCGGGGGGTCTTGGGCTCGCGGCACCGCTACGCTACATATAGCTCGAGATTGTAAGGGTTTGCGCGCGCGGAAGCGCGCCAGGAGATGAGGGATTCCATGGCGATCGAGCAATTCATCGACAATGAAGTCAAAGGCAATGACGTGGTGCTGTTCATGAAGGGCACCCCGCAGTTCCCGATGTGCGGATTTTCCGGGCAGGTGGTGCAGATCCTCGATCACCTCGGTGTGACCTACAAGGGGCTGAACGTGCTCGAATCGGACGATCTGCGCGAAGGCATCAAAGCCTATTCCAAATGGCCGACCATCCCGCAGCTTTACGTGAAGGGCGAATTCGTCGGCGGCTGCGACATCATCCGCGAAATGTTTCAGGCGGGCGAATTGCAAGGCCTGCTGAAGGACAAGGGCGTGCCGGTCAGCGAACGCGCCTCGACCTGACGCAGCGTTTCCGTATTGCGACTCTGAAGCAGCGGACTCGGATACCCTCTCCCCGCAAGGTGCGGGGAGAGGGTGCAGACCGAGCTCGCGACTTGCCTTAGTCCATTTCACGCGAATTCGCTCTAGACTGTTTGGCCATGACCGCGATTTCTGGCCCGCGCATGTCCGTGGTGATCCCGAACTACAACCACGGGCACCTGATCGAGGACGCGCTTGCCGCGATCTCGCGCCAGACGATGCCGCCGTCCGAAGTCGTCGTGGTCGACGACGGCTCGACCGACGACAGCCTCGCGCGCCTGCAAGCCCTGGCCGCGCGCACGCCGTGGCTGAGGATTCATACCCATGGCGAGAACCGCGGCGTCAATGCGGCGTGCAATACCGGGCTCAATCTCGTCAGCGGCGATTTTGTCCTGTTCTCCGCCGCCGATGATCGGCTCGATCCCGAGACCGTGGAGCGCGCGTCTGCCGCCGCCGCCTCCTTTCCGACCTCCGGCATCGTCTTCTCCGATCAGGCTGAAATGAGCGCCGACGGAGCCAGCAAGAGATTGATGCCGCTCGATCTGCCGCCGCAGCGTGGGCATTTTTCTGCCGACGAATTCGTTCGGCTCATGCAGCGCAACTTCTTCTACTTCCACGTCTCCAGCGTCTGGTTCAACGTGAAACTCCTGCGCGCGCTCGGCGGCTTTCCGCCCGAGCTGCGCTGGCACGGCGACCTGTTTGCCGCCTACGCCGCCGCCTTCGAACAAGGGGCGACCTACACGCCCGGCGCCGTGTCGTATTTTCGCAAAGGACAGGACTCGTACTCGGTGACCGGCGCACGCAGCCGCGCCCAGTTCGACGTGCTGCGCGCCTGGCTCGCCGTGACCCGCCAGCCCGGGTGGGAGCGGCGCCGCGCAGCCTTCGTGGCCGCGGCAATCTGGCCGGAACACAGCGTGCGCGCGGTGCCCATTCTGTTGTCCGACCCTGGCTACGTGACGCCGCGGCTCGTGCGCAGGCTTCTCTGGTTCGCGCTGTGGAGCAAAGTCGCACCGCTGGTCGACGCGAGGCTGCGCAACTGGATGCGAGGTATCAGGTCACGCTACCGCCGCTCGCGATCATCGGCGGGATAGGCGGTGGCGCCGCGTGCGCGCGCAGAAATTCCTGCGGCGCAGAGGTAACCTGCCGGCCTCTCGGAAATTGGCCGATTACGATTCGCTAATCGGAGCCCTGTAGGCTGGTTTCGGAACCGAGACCCAAAGGGGCCGCCATGAGGCTCATCGTTGCCGCCGTCCTCGCGGTGCTGGCCGTGCCTGCTTACGCCGGCGGGCTGTGTCACCGTGGCTCGAGCGGTGGCCTGCCACCGTTATACGGCGGCGGCTACACGCCGCTCGATTGCGCGGCGACGGTCTTTCCCGCGCCGCGCTGGTGTCGCTGCCGGGTATCGTCTCGCGTGGTCTCGGTCACCCGGCGGCCACGAGCCACCCACCGTGTCTGGAGGAGGCCAGCTTGTGCGGCGAAAACGCTGGACTTGACGCGGAAGCGCACGTGCGGGCCCCCTGTTTTGCGCCGGAATTGACCGCCGCTCTGGCGCCGCCCGCCGGCGCCGATTCAGAACATTTCAGGTTTACCCCAAGGACTTGTGTGCCGGCTCGGTGGCAGGCTGATCGTGCGGAGATCGGTGCGTCTATTTGCGAGCGAAGGAGATCCACCATGAACGAGCAGGCCGTACAGGAGCGGCGCGCCACCGACGTCGCCGCAGTCGCGCTTTATTCGGTCCTCTTCCTCCTCGTGATGTTTCTGTCGGTCTACGTCCCGGCGTAATGCTGACGCTGCTGGCGACAGGCGACGTCCAGCAAACTTGATGATCTCTGTGCTTAGTCCGTTGGCGGGGTCGAGCGCCCTGGCGCGAGAGCCAATGTTTCGGCGCAAGATGTGTTGGGTCTCGCTTCGCTCGATCCAACCGATCCGCCCAGCCGATCGAGCAGCCGTGAGCACGGGCGCGATCTCGAACGCCGTATCCGAAGATCAGCGTGAATAGAACTCGACCACGAGGTGCGGCTCCATCTGCACGGGGTAGGGCACCTCGGTGAGCTGCGGAACGCGGGCGAGCTTCGCCGTCATTTTCGAGTGGTCGACCTCGATGTAGTCCGGCACGTCGCGCTCGGCAAGGGCGACCGCCTCGAGCACCGTGGCGAGCTGCTTCGACTTGTCCTTGACCTCGATCACATCGCCGACCTTGACGCGGTAGCTCGCGATGGTGACGCGCTTGCCGTTCACCTTGATGTGACCGTGGCTGACGAATTGGCGCGCGGCGAACACGGTGGGCACGAACTTCGCCCGGTAGACCAGGGCATCGAGTCGGCGCTCGAGCAGCGCGATCATGTGGGCGCCGGAATCGCCGCGCATGCGGATCGCTTCGTCGTAGATGCCGTGGAACTGCCGCTCGGAAATGTTGCCGTAGTAGCCGCGCAGCTTCTGCTTGGCGCGCAGTTGTACACCGTAGTCGGAGAGCTTGCCCTTGCGGCGCTGGCCGTGCTGGCCGGGGCCATATTCGCGGCGGTTGACGGGGCTCTTCGGGCGGCCCCAGACGTTCTGCCCCATACGGCGGTCGATCTTGTACTTCGCCTCGTGGCGCTTGGTCATCGCGTCCTCTGTCTTGGTTGGTCGAGGATCGCGCCCTCCTCTGTCCCGGTTTGCCGGAACCGACAGGTCTTGGCCGAAGCGACGGACAAGACCGCGGGTCGCGAAACGCCGCGCGGCAAAGCCGCGCGGCGCGGGGTTTCTAGGAGCAAAGCAGGGTCGAGTCAAACCGCTTTTGCGTCCTGTGTCAGTCTAAGCGAAAACCCGCGCCACCCTTCGCGCATGGGCGCTAAGCCAAAGATACTCCCCTAGCCCGTCATGCGCGGGCCGAAGCGCGTCGAAGACGCGCGTGAACGCGCTTATGACCCGCGCATCCATCTCCTTGGCAAGAAGTCTTTACAAAGATGGATGGATTGCAACGGAACTCGGCCTCGCCCGAGTTCCGCAATTTTGAAGCGCCGCAAGTCGGGCAGGCCCGACTTTGCGGTGTTAAGCCCGGCAACGACGACCTTAGCTACTCGATCTCCTGATAGACGTCGATTTCTACCGAGCCGGGAAATATCGAGCGCCACGTCTGCATCGAAGCCTGCACGCGCGGATCACTGGCGACGCGCTGGCGGTTGACCTCGATGAGCTCATGGGTTTCGTACTCGATCTCGTGAACGAAGCGCGCCGGGTCGTCCACGTTTTGCAAAAGCCGCATGCGCCGCGCGCCGAACGCCTCGTAGAACGGCGCTGCCGATTTGAGCAACGAGACAACTTGGTCGGAATTTGCCGACGGCAGCGTGAATTTGAACTGCACGGTCCGCCGCACGGTCTGTGAGTCGTTCGCCATGGCGCCCCTCCCGGGTTCTTGATCGGCGATGATGCTAGAGCATTTTCGTTTGTGCTGGATGCATAATTGGGCCGCCCGCTCGGCTCTTCCCACACCGGAACTCGGGCTGCCCGAGTTCGGGCACTTTTGCAGGGGCCGAAAAATCCGCTGCCGCCGCCTTGGCCCGCAGGTTTTTGGCCTCAGCGCCCGATGCCGAAACGCGCCAGCGCCGCGCCGAGCGCGGCCGACGACGCCCGGCCGGAGGTGAACATGATGTGTGGGGGGGAAGGCGGCTCGGCGCTCGCTGCACCTCCCAGCAAATCGGCGACACGGCGCGCGATCGCAGGCGCGGGATCGACGAATGTCACCGGCCAGGGCGAAAGCCGTTCGAAGCGGTCGAGCAACAGCGGATAGTGCGTGCAGGCGAGCACGATCGTGTCGGTGCGCCGTCCGCCGGCATCGATGAAGCAGGGCGCAATCTCGCGCGCGATCAGATCATCCGCAACCGGCGCGCCGTTGAGCTCCTCCTCCGCGAAGCCCGCGAGCCGCGCCGAGCCGACCAGCGCGACATCGCTGCCGTTGGCGAAGTCGCGGATCAGCGCACGGGTATATTCGCGGCTGACGGTGGCCTGCGTGCCGAGCACCGTCACGCGCTTGGTGCGCGAGACGGCGCAGGCCGGCTTGATCGCCGGCACGGTGCCGACGAACGGCACGCGAAAGCGCGTGCGCAAATGCGGAAGCACCAGCGTCGAGGCGGTGTTGCAGGCGATGACGATCAGGTCGGGCCGGTGCGCCTCGATCAGCTCGCCCATGAGGTCGCCGACGCGCACCACAAGTTCCGCCTCGCCCTGGCCGCCGTAAGGAAAGAAGGCGTCATCGGCGATGTAAAGGTAACGCGCGTCCGGCCGCGCCTTGGCGACTTCGCGGAAAACGGTCAATCCGCCGAGACCGGAATCGAAGACGAGAATGGTCGTTGCCACGGAGGCAGTCGGTACGAAAAAAACCTGGCAACTTTGAGTACGGGCAGCGAGAGGGCTTCTGTGCGCCGCAAGAGGTCAGCCGCCGGGCGGCAACTGAGCTTGGTACAACTATTGCGTGTAGTGCCTGCTGAGTTTCCACACGAACACGCGAACATGCTCTAACCCGGTCTGTCGCGGTCTTCGGATTCGATGGCCGGCTTGCCGAACACGCGCTCGAAGATCGTATCGACGTGCTTGAAATGATGGTCGAGGTCGAAGTTCTGCTTGAGCTCGGCTTCGCTGAGATGCTTGCGCAGGTCCTTGTCGGCCGAAAGCAACGACAAGAAGTCGCCCTCGCCCTGCCAAACCCGCATGGCGTTGCGCTGCACAATGGCATAGGCGTCCTCGCGCGCCACGCCCTTTTGGGTGAGCGCGATCAGCACCCGCTGCGAATGGATTAGTCCGCCGAGCCGTTGGAGATTTTTTTGCATATTGGCGGGATAGACCACGAGCTTGTCGATGATGGCGGTGAGTCGCGCGAGCGCGAAGTCGAGCGTCACCGTCGCGTCGGGCGCGATCATGCGTTCGACCGAGGAGTGCGAAATGTCGCGCTCGTGCCACAGCGCGACGTTCTCGAGCGCCGGCGTCACGTAGGCGCGCACCATGCGGGCGAGCCCGGTGACGTTCTCGGAGAGAACGGGATTGCGCTTGTGCGGCATGGCGGAGGAGCCCTTCTGCCCCTCGGAAAAGAACTCCTCGGCCTCGAGCACCTCGGTGCGCTGCAGGTGGCGAATCTCGGTGGCGAGCCGTTCGACCGAGGTACATGGCATGCCGGTCGCGCGGGATCACCTGCGTGGACACCGGCTCGACGGCAAGGCCCATCGCGTTGGCGACATACTCTTCGACCCGCGGATCGACTTGCGCGAAGGTGCCGACCGCTCCCGAAATGGCGCAGGTCGCAACTTCGGTGCGCGCGCAAATGAGCCGCTCCTTGGCACGGAAGAATTCCGCGTAGGCATAGGCGAGCTTGAGGCCGAAGGTTGTGGGCTCGGCATGGATGCCGTGGGAGCGGCCGATGGTCGGCGTCATCTTGTGCTCGAAAGCGCGGCGCCGCAGCGCCGCCATCAGCGCATCGGCGTCGGCGATCAGGAGATCGGCGGCGCACACCAGCTGCACGTTGAGGCAGGTGTCGAGCACGTCGGACGAGGTCATGCCCTGATGCACGAAGCGCGCTTGCGGCCCCACGATCTCGGCGAGATGGGTGAGGAACGCGATCACATCGTGCTTGACCTCGCGCTCGATGGCATCGATGCGCGCGACGTCGAATTTGGCGTGCTTGCCCTTGTCCCAGATCGCCTTGGCCGCGGCTTTGGGAATGACGCCGAGCTCGGCCATGGCGTCGGCCGCATGCGCCTCGATCTCGAACCAGATGCGGTAGCGCGTCTGCGGGTCCCAGATCGCGGCCATTTCCGGCCGAGTGTAGCGCGGGATCATGGGCGGCCTTGGCGAGTCATAGCCGCGCTGTAGCAGATCGCCGTGGCAAGCTCAATTCGCGCACC
>WNFZ01002036.1_pt1 | contig 20078 bp, 19 predicted proteins | sample 5400081 | NCBI WGS metagenome assembly WNFZ01 (sample SAMN13153365, study PRJNA577476) | soil metagenome | isolation source: 80 cm soil or saprolite under grassland replicate 1 | place: USA:California | collected 2016-06-15
AAGAAACAGGAAAGAAGATTATCTGCGTTATCCTTGGATGAGATGGAATCCTTGTGGCAGGAAGCGAAGAGGAAAAATTAGAATTATTTGTTCGCTGACCTGATTTTGTCAATCTCATCTAAAACAATCTGGGCTGCAAATTGTAAATGTTCTTCATGAAGGGATGCATCAAGACTTTTAAAAACATTAAGTCTTGATCTGATCAGGTCGAGTTGATCGGGATGCGCATGTGCATCTTGAATTAAACCGCCCACGACAATCATCTCTAAAGTCTGTGAAGCAGCCGCCCGCAAATATGGCTGAGGACTTCTAATCAGTTCCCCTAATTCAGCTTCGATAAAATCCTTTTGATAAGTGTCTTTAACATCGGCTACAAATAGCGCCTCAGATGCGCCGTTTCGTGCAATGCTAGATTTATCATTCTCAAGAAGGTGAAACAGACTTTGAATGAACTCAGGCTTTTCCTGGGCGAGCATTCCTAGAACGGATGCTGCACCGGATTGAACAGCAGAGTCCCCATTACCGAGCAAAGCAATCAGCCCTTGAACGATGTCAGGAGTGAATGCTCCAGGATTCCTTTGTGCCAGTTCCCCCAAAGCGGATGCCACATTGGAACGCAGACCAAGATCTTCATCTGCAAGCCGAGCAGACAAGGATTGAACGATCTCGGGCGTGAACAACTCGGGCTTAGTCTGCGCAAGCTTACTTAAAGCAAATGCTGCGCTACAGGGCACAAAGGATCCGCCGTCCTTCAGCAATGCCATCAGAGTTTGAAGAGTCTCACCCGCGAAATATTCAGGCTTGGTCTCGGCGAGTTGACCTAATGTAAAAGCTGCGTTGGAACGGGTTAGGGATCGAACAGTCTCAGGTGTGAAAAACTCGGGTCTCGTTCGCACAAGTCCGCCGAGGGCAGATGCCACACTGGCGCGCACATGGTAGTCTTCGTCGCCAAGTAAGTTAGTCAAGGAATGAACGATTTTAGGTGTAAAGAACTCAGACCTCATCTGCGCAATTTGTCCCAGCGCAGATACTCCTGTCGCGCGTATGCTGCCATCTTTATCAGTAAGCAACGCCAACAGGCTTGGAACAATCTTTACTGGGAAGGATGTGGGATCGATCCTGGCAAGCTGTTCTAAGGCGAACGCTGCTCGGTAGCGCACATCGCTATCCTTTTCATCCAGCAGCCCAGCGAGAGATTGACTCACTTCGGGTTTCGATTGTGCCAATGATCCCAGAATTAATATCGTCTGCTCGGAGTGCATCATATAGTCTTGTTTGATGAGAAGATCAGCCAAGGATTGAATGATTTCCGGTGTGAAGGACTTGGGATTGGTCACTGCGAGTTTACGGAGGATGGAAGCGGCGCCGGAGCGTACATTAATATTTTTATCGGAGAGCAGAACTGTAAGGGATTGAACGATCTCTGGTGTGAAAAACTCGGGCTTCATCCTTGCGAGTTGTTCTAGGTCGGATACTTCATTGGATGTCACAATTGAGTTCTCGGAACCGATAAAACTGCGTGACAAGATATCCATGTTGTAAGCAGGTCGTCTCAACCACCTAAGCCATTTCGTTTGGATATCCGATTTGAGGCAATGCGCCAATTGATCGCCCCACAGCTCATATCCCTCTTTGCCATGCAGAAACCAAAAGCCGCTCAATTTCCCCTGGTCAAAGTCTTCACATCTATCATTTGCCAGGTCCTCTTGCTTGAAATCTGTTTGGATTACAACCCTGCCGAAGCCTGGCAGGAAAGGGAATTGATGGGTACCAGCCCGCAGAACGATGTATGTATGATCGATACCAAAGTAATAGGCTTGTTTCAGATAGAAGAAATAAAGACCCAAAAGAATAATCAACGGCATAACAACTGCACAACCGCTACGAAATCTCTTTTTGATTCGTTCCTGTGCAGTGTCTTTTGCTGCCAATTGCTTATGTGGAACAGGGAGCAAAGAAACAAAACCGAAGATTGTCAGAACTTTCATTGAAGAAAATGGATTTGCTTTGAAGTGATGCAGAAGGATTGGTAATCTAGCTCGGAAAATTCCTAATTTCCAGAGGAAGGGACATCAAAAATTCGTCGTAGAATTTCCCCTCATAGAGCAAAGAGCGCGGCTCCGTGCCGTATGTTGTAAATCCACAACGTTCATAACAACGAATTGCGGATTTATTTGTTGCAACGACTGCCAGGCGGAGAATAACGATGCCTCGTGTCTTTGCCCACTCGATGCAACTGCGAATTAATTCTTCTGCGATATGCAAACCTCGCCAGGAAGAGGTAACATAAACTCCCCAGATGTCTGCGCCATGATGAGTCTTAGGCGAACGTCCGCGGGCGATGCCCGTCATTCCAAGGAGCTTGCCATCATTCTCCGCGAAGAAGATTGCCGATTCGTTGTCATCCATGACAAGAGAGTCTTCCCAATATTTCGTCGGATAACTTAAAGAATGCTGATAGTCCATGCTGAATGCGGTGGGACTGTCCTGCAGGGCTTCGAGGCGTAAGTCACGAAAGTTCCACTCATCCGCCAGATTCGATTGGCGGATGACAATTGTCCCTCGTGAAGTCTTAATCGATTTGATCATTTATTGCAATTGAATCGTTTCAACGCTTCATCGAACAAACCGGCAGCGGATGTTTGGTCAGGCGTGTAAACCTTCCAGGCGAAAACGCGGTCGCCACAGGTCCAGGCTGCCGCGCCGCCGTACGGCAGATTTGGAGATGCTGTAGATGTAATCGGCGTGTAGATCACATTCATGTCGCCAACCAACTTTACTTCCTGATTTCCCGCGCGTGCATCCGTTTGTTGATTAACGATCAGGTTGAGCAAAAAAGACGGGTCCGTTGCTCCGGGCGAAATCTGCCACATCACCTGGATAAAAAGATTGGTATTGTAAGAGGCAAGAATGCCAGCACTGTAGGTACTCGGTGAACCAATGTTTTGCTGCGCGTTGACATCGTAAAATGCCATATCCTGCGGATGACCAATGCAGAACTGATATTCACAAAACAATCCTTTTAGATCAAAAAGCGTGGCAGTTGGAACCGGAACCAGGGTCGAAACAACAACCGGTGTGTTCGCTTTAATACCTGCCAGCATGGTGGCAACAGCATCATCCACGGGTAAGCTGGGAGTTTGGGTTTTGGATGGCATCGAACATGATGTTAAAATCAAGAAAACAACAATAATTAAGAAACGTCTCATGCGTCGATTATACAGTTTTTCGGAACATTTCAAAACTCTCGACGTTTAAAGGGTAAAGGAGCGAAGATGAAAAGACTTTTTGTGATGCTAACCTTAATCATTTTGGCGATCAGCGCTTGCGTGCCACAGGCACAGGCAACTCAGGAACCGGTCGTGGTTCAGCCGCAGCCTACCCATATCAATGTGGACTTAACGCCAGCACAACGCATTGCGATTTCGACACTTGCTAAAAACCTTGGCATTACGCCCGATAAAATCAAATTGGTTTCGACAGAAGCTGTAGATTGGCCCGATAGTTGTTTGGGAGTTCAAACGGAAGGGATCATGTGTTCACAGATCGTGACGCCTGGTTTCAAAGTGACTTTGGAAGCGAACGGCAAGAAGGTGGAATACCACACGAATCAGGATGCCAGTGTGATCGTCCCCGCGACGGTGGCTCTGACCTGGAAGCGCAGCGGCGGCGTAGCAGGCTTTTGCGACAATATGATGATTTACCTTTCCGGCGAAGTACAGGCAACTTCGTGTAAGAGCGGTGATATTGTACAAAAGCCGCTAAGTGAACTTGTCTCTCCTGCCGAGATAGCTGTGTTGAATGATTGGATTTCGAAATACGGCACGGTCAATATCGATGCCTCGGATCCTGCCGGTGTTGCAGACCGCATGACTGTCAATTTAAAATTAATTGGTACTGGCACCCAGCAACTTACTTCAAAAGATGCGCAACAATTGCTGTTGCAATTTGTTCAAAACCTCAATCAAAAATTGATGAGCAAGTAACAAAAAGAGCCTCGCAAGAATGCGGGGCTCTTTTGATTCCAGGACAAATTAGTGACCACTGCCAGGCATTGGCGTACCGTTATAAATTTCGGCGTTGGCGGGTCCATCTACTACCAAGAAGCCAGCTAATCCACGTTGTAGGCGAGCGAGCGCATGATCTACAAGGATGTATTTACCGGGCACCTGCAGTGTGAACTCAACCATCGTGGCGCCGCCGGGCGGGACCATCGTCGTCTGGACGTTCGTCAGGGCAGGGGAGGTCAATGAGGCTTGGTCGTAGACTCGGTCGAAGATCTCGCCGATCACATGGAAGGAGGATGTGAAGTTTGGTCCACCAACTCCAAAGAAGATACGAACGGTTTCACCAACTTTGGCTTTGAGAGGTTTCTGGGTTGTCAAACTACCGACAGCACCATTGAAGACAAAATATTGCGGTCTTTCGTCGAGCAATGCTTGTGTGTTTTCCGTAAGATGACCGGTCGAACCAAATGCTTCTTTTGTGTAGAGCTCACCCTGCATTACATAGAATTCATGATCGACAGGGGGCAGTCCTTCTTCCGGCTCGACAAGGATCATTCCATACATGCCATTCGAAATATGTTCTGCAACCATGGGCGTCGCGCAGTGATACACAAACAGACCCGGATTCAGCATCTTCGCTGTGAACATAGTCTCCTGACCTGGAGCGGTTGTTGTCATGACGGCGCCGCCACCAGGACCCGTAACCGCATGCAGGTCCACCGAGTGAGCCATCTTGCTATCCGCGCTATTCTTCAGATGGACTTCAAGCGTATCGCCAACGCGGACACGGATAAAGGGTCCGGGTACCTGACCGTTGAACGTCCAGTATGTGTAAGTTGTTCCGTCGGCAAGTTGACCTTCGACTTCAACGGTTTCTAAATCCACGCGTACAGTTTGCGGTGGACGGACACCAATCTCTGCCGGGATATCCGTCGGATCACGAACGATGTCTGCGCCTTTCGTTGCAGGACTATTCATTACCATCGGTTCACTGGCGACAGCAGCTGCGTTGGCAGGTGCAGATGTTGCAGCGCTGCTGGCTGTGCTTGCGCTTCCGGTCACGATAAAAGTACCAACCATGCCAGCTTCTTTATGTCCGGCAAGCAAACAGTTGTACTTAAATGTGCCGGGTTTATCGGCAACAAATTGGAATGCGGAACTGGTTCCCTGACCGGCAACATGCTCTGATTGGGCATTGAAATCGGGGAAGGCGACATCGTGTTCCACGCCATCACCGGCAGTCACGGTAACTTTGACTGTATCGCCCACGTTGGCGCTCAGGGTTGGGTTCTTGACGCCGTCAATGCCGCCACCCATGCCCACAAATGCCATCTGGCCATCCGCCATGGTCGTCATCAGCGAATATTCGACAGTTTTGGCATCGGTGTTGAGACTGTTGGTTTGATTTTTTGCGGCGCCGCCACAGGCGGTGAGAAGAACAGTGAAGGCGAGCAGCAGACTAAAAAGTTTGAATGAAAGTTTCATTTGGTGCTCCTTTGGGCTTGATAATTCTCTTTGACACATTGTTCCAAATCTTGAGTAAGATCTTCCAGCTCAACTTCATAGGTCTCAGCAACATCCTTCAGCGTACAGAAGCGTTGTAGAAGACAGCCAACACAATCTGTATTTCGGTTTCGAAAGACCGAAAATACGAGCGGCCATTTTTTCAAAATATCTTCGACCGTAAGTTGAGCGTGGATAAATTGCGTGTCCATTTGCCCCAAAGATACACCCTTGTGAAAAATCCCTCTTTGCGCTTGCGCAAATAACGGGAACCAAAAAGCACGCGGGGTCGCGTGCTGTGGGATGTTCATTCCAGCCGATTATTGGTTCAATTCTTCGGCAATACTCACGACCCCATGCGGATTGCGAATTAGAACACGCTCGCGACCTGCTTCCACCAGCCCCTGCCTCTCCCAATCTGACAGTACCCTGCTAACAGTATAGAGCGTCGTCCCAGACATTTCCGCCAATTCCTGGCGCGTGAACGATAATTCAATGCCATTCTTCATTTTGGTTCCCATCTGCGCGGCGAGGCGCAGCAGTGAGCGGGCAATACGTCGCTCCACTTTTTCGGTCGCAAGTTCACGATAGCGCTGCTGCATCTCCTGAATATAGTTAGTCATAAGTTTCATTAAGTCGAAGGCAAGGTAAGGGCGGGTTGCCATCATTTCCTGCAAATCTTCGCTTTTGATCGCCAGAGCTGTACATTGCTCCATGGCTTGTGCGGTGGCAGGATAGGTGGCATTCTCACGGACTGCGCCAAGGGCACCAAACATTTCCCACTCGCTGATCGTCCGCAAATTGACCTGTTGACCTGCCGGACTCGTTTGCATCAACTTCGCGCGCCCGGAAACCAGGATATAAGCATACGTTGCTGCATCTCCTTGAAAGAAGAAAAACTCACCTTCTTCCAGAGATCGTTCTATGGAATGCTGAGCAATCAGCTTTAGGTCATCATCTGTTGCATTTTGGAATACGATCACCTGACGAAGTTTCTTCGGATCGATACTCATATCTGCATTGTACTCCGATTAAAAGAATCTAAACAAATATGACAAACTTCCTATGGATTAGTGACATGGCTCAACTTGACATTCCCAGCCGACCGAAGGTAATATTGGTTTATCCCCACCCCCCTGGGGGGGGTAAGAATAAGCAAGCCGCCTCTATCTAGAGTTTCGAGGTAACCATGGAAAACGATAACACAATCCGAAGACTTAAGACTGTGGAAGGACACCTGCGCGGAGTCATCCGTATGGTGGAAGAAGATGCCTATTGCATCGACGTGATTCGCCAGATCCAGGCTGTGGAAGCAGCTTTGAATAAGGTCAGTTCCAAGATCCTGGAAGATCATCTCAATTCATGTGTCATCACCGCAATTCAAGGCAACGACAAAAAGGAACGCGAACGCGTCCTCAAGGAAATCACCGAAGTCTTTGATATGTCGACAAAAGTATAAATTTAGGCGCTCCAGCCGCCGTCCCCGGCGGCGAGACGCCGCCTAGAGCTACTATATTAACCAAAGGAGAAAATAATCATGACTACTGTTACTTATAACGTCCCCGCCATACATTGTGGACATTGCACACACACGATCGAAATGGAAGTTGGCGAATTAAAAGGTGTTCAATCTGTAAAGGCTGATCAAAACACGAAGAAAGTTGAAATCATATTTGATGCACCTGCAAGCGAAGAAAAGATCAAGACTTTGTTAGCAGAGATCGATTATCCTGCCGAAGGCTTGATTAGTTTGTAATTTCTAAGACCTTTTAGGTCTATGGTTGAGAAATGTCTGATACAAAACAATTAACACTCCCTATTACAGGCATGACCTGCGCCAACTGTGTTGCTACCGTCGAGCGCAATCTCAAGAAATTAGATGGCGTGCAGAGGGCGGTTGTGAACCTCTCCTCAGAACGCGCCATGGTAGATTTTGAGCCGACGAAGTTGCAACTCACTGACATGATTGCGCGCGTAAATCGCGCTGGCTATGGCGTTGCAACGGGCGAAGCGGATCTCATCATCCAGCGTCTTTCAGATGACAATGATGCTCGTCGACTGGAAAAGGCACTGAGCAGCATGGAAGGCGTCCTGGAAGCGCAAGTCAATTACACAACGGAAAAAGCACGGGTTAAGTATGTGCCAACCATTGTCACGCAAGCTGAACTCCGTCGCACCGTGGCATCGGCTGGATTCGAGGCTGTAGAACTCGGTGGGGAAGCAGAAGATGCTGAGGCAAAAGCGCGCGAACATGAGATCAATGAACAGCGCCGTTTGCTCATCATTGGTTTGATCTTTACTGTCCCTTTGTTCCTGTTTGCCATGGCGCGTGACTTCGGACTCTTGCCGGCAGTGTTTTACAGTACTGCCGCGATGGATGGCATGCGCGCCGAACCTGCACCCTGGACAAACTGGCTGATGCTCGCGCTTGCAACGCCTGTTCAGTTCTATGTCGGCTGGCAGTATTATGTGGGCGCCTACAAGGCATTGCGTAACAAGTCTGCCAATATGGATGTGCTCATTGTGATGGGTTCATCGGCTGCGTTCTTCTATTCGTTGCCGATCACATTCGGTCTGCTTTCGGGTCACGTTTACTATGAGACGGCCGCGGTCATTATCACTCTGATAAAACTTGGGAAATATTTGGAAGCCCGCGCCAAGGGACGCACTTCGGAAGCCATCAAGAAGCTGATGGGATTACGCGCCAAGACCGCGCGCGTCGTTCGCGCCGGACAGGAAGCCGAAGTGCCCGTGGACGATGTTCGCGTCGGCGACGTTGTGCTCGTCAAACCGGGCGAGACCATTCCTGTAGATGGTGTCGTCATCGAAGGAAGAAGCTCTATTGATGAATCGATGCTGACAGGTGAGTCGCTTCCAGTGGAAAAGAAACCTGGCGATGCGGTGATTGGCGCGACGCTTAATAAACTTGGATTGCTCAAATTCGAAGCGACAAAAGTTGGCAAAGAAACGGCGCTTGCTCAGATCGTCAAACTCGTCGAAGACGCGCAGGGCAGCAAGGCTCCGATTCAAAAACTTGCGGATCAGGTTTCTGCAATTTTCGTGCCAATTGTTATTGGGATTGCGTTGCTTACATTTGCTGGTTGGTATTTCTTTGGACCAGCATTGCCGGCAAGTGCCGATATCAATAATTTCACACGCGCCCTGATCTACATGGTAGCGGTGTTGGTCATTGCCTGTCCATGTGCAATGGGTCTTGCCACGCCGACTGCAATCATGGTTGGCACCGGTAAGGGTGCGGAAGTGGGAATCCTCTTCCGAAACAGCGAAGCGCTCGAGCGTGCTGGCAAAGTATCGGTAGTTGTCCTCGATAAAACAGGAACGATCACCAAAGGTCAACCTGCGGTTACAGACATCATTACGAATAACGAATTACGAATATCGAATAATGAATTACTCTGCCTCGCCGCATCTGTCGAAAAGGGAAGTGAACATCCGCTCGGTGAGGCCATCTGGGCAGAAGCAACCACGCGCGGATTAAGTTTATCGGAACCCGCCGGGTTTAAAGCAGAAGCTGGTCACGGCGTACAGGCTGAGGTGGAGGGAAGAACTGTTCTCATCGGCAATAAGCGGATGTTCGAAGCGCGCGGAATCCAATTGGGCGGTCTTAAGTCAGAAGTCGCGCGCCTTCAATCCGAAGCCAAGACCGCCATGCTGGTCGCGATAGATAATCAAGCCGCTGGAGTTATCGCGGTTGCCGATACGATTAAGGATAGCTCAAAAGATGCCATCGAAGACTTGCATCGTATGGGTTTGAGTGTGGCGATGATCACCGGCGATAACCAGAAGACTGCTGAGGCGATTGCCAAGCAGGTTGGCGTAGATACCGTGCTTGCGGAAGTATTGCCCGAAGGCAAATCTTCTGAAGTCAAGAAGTTGCAATCCGGTAATAAAGTTGTCGCCATGGTCGGGGATGGTGTGAACGATGCCCCTGCGCTTGCACAGGCTGATGTAGGGCTTGCGATTGGCACGGGCACCGACGTAGCGATGGCTGCCGCGCCCGTAACCCTGATGAGCGGCGATCTGCGCGGCGTCTCACGCGCAATCAACCTTTCGCGCAAGACATTAGGCACGATCAAACAAAATCTATTCTGGGCATTCTTCTACAACGTGGTGCTAATTCCCGCCGCGGCTCTTGGATATTTGAACCCGATGCTTGCGGCCGGCGCGATGGCATTTAGCAGCGTGTTCGTTGTGACAAACAGCTTGAGATTGCGAAGACAGAATATATAAAGTAACGTAAGGGCGGCCCGCCACGATGGTCATGCAATTTGATGATCTTGAAGGGTTGTCCTTACCACATCGTTGAGGTCGAATGTCGAAACATCAAAAAACACCCATTGACCCCGTCGTCCTTGTCCTGATTGGAATTGTGTTCATAGCTGTTGCAATTGGACTGGCTGTGATTCAATCCAATCCAAATACTGTAAATATTACAAATGGCTCAGGCACAGTGAGTCAACTGCTCGTTGCCTTCGTCACAGGCTTGACCACAGGTGGATTGAGTTGCCTTGCAGTGCAGGGTGGTTTGCTGGCAAGTTCGCTCGCTCATCAAATCGAACAGGATTACGCCGAACAAGTTGCATACGGAAAAACTCACAGACGAGTAAAAGCAAAAGCGCCTGTTCATTCCAATTCAGCATTGCCTATCTTTCTTTTCCTCGTCGCAAAAATTACAGCGTACACGTTGCTCGGAGCGCTACTTGGTTTACTTGGCTCGTACCTGACGCTAAGCCCAACTGTTCGCGCTTTTCTCATGATCGTCATTGGTATTTTCATGCTGGGCAACGCACTGCGCATGTTCAACGTTCATCCGATCTTCCGTTATTTTTCAATCGAGCCACCGAAATTTATTACCCGCTATATCCGTCGCACCGCCAAAGGGACGGATACGGTTACTCCCCTGTTCCTCGGCGCGTTGACCGTCTTCATCCCTTGCGGTGTCACGCAGGCGATGATGGCAGCCGCTCTGGGGACGGGAAGTATGGCGATGGGCGCTGCATTGATGCTGGCTTTTACCCTGGGAACGAGCCCTGTTTTCTTTGTAGTCGCTTATCTGACTACAGAACTTGGCTCACGACTTGAAAAATTCTTTATGCGATTTGTGGCAGTGGTAGTTTTGATTCTGGGATTCGTGACGATGAACAGTGGATTAAATCTCCTCGGGTCGCCTCTTTCGGTTCAGAATCTGAGCCGGAACTTGCTCCCGTCAAACGGCGGATATGCCACTGAAACAGATTCCGCTCAATCCGTCGCGGCGAACGAAGGGCTTACTCTGCAGGTGCAGAATAACGGATATTTCCCGCGAACAATCAAAGCAGCCGCCGGAAAAGATTTCACATTGAACCTGATCACCAACAAAACATATTCCTGCTCACGTGATTTCGTTATCCCCGCCTTGAATTTCTATCAACTACTTCCTGATACCGGAACGGTCCAAGTCAGCATCCCTGCACAAGAAAAAGGCAGCACATTGTATTTCACTTGCTCTATGGGAATGTACACGGGAAGGATTGTATTTGAGTAGACCGTTGACAATGGACGGTGGACCGATTCGGACTACTATCCATCGTCCGAGGAGAACCCATGATCAAAAAAACTTTCAAAGTCCCCGATATGTCCTGCACGAATTGCGCAATGAAACTCGAATCGCTTGAAGACACCCTCGACGGCGTAAGAGAGATCAATGCCAGCTATCACAAACTGGAAATGGTGATTGTCTATGATGAAAACAAACTCACTGATGATCAGATCATTGCCGAGGTGAAGAAAAAAGGCTATCAGGCGATATTGGCATAACCGCAACTCGTGGACACAAAAGGCTTTGGATATTTCCAAAGCCTTTCTATTTCATTGTGATTTGGACTTCAATCCCATAATGATCTGACAAATAGCCTTCATGCGATCTGGCAATGGAATATTTGTCTCCAAAACAAAGATCACAACTGACGATAAATGAGTGCCCCTTCGGCATTCGAAAAAACACATAATCAATTGCCAAGGGATACCGCGATGGCAACGCGATCGGTGTGCGAAGGGTAGGTCGAGCATCTCCTGCCAAAGAATCTGTTAATCCTGAATTCGAGAGAAAATCAAAATAAAGTTTGCTCCCGCGCGGAATGTTGAAATCACCTACTACAATAACGAATGAATCCATTGGTTGATTTTGCACTGTACTTGCTAGCTGCATTAATTGCTTTTCTTCCACCAGTGCATACATCCCGTGCCGTTCCCAGTCAGCAACAAAATTTGCCAGGATATGGGTGTTAATGATCACCACCGGAAGATCGGCCCAATGAAGCCTGGTAATCAACATTCCTTTGTAAAACAACCTATCGAGAAGCATGGGTGTGTACCAAAGACCTCGTTCATGATAGGGTTCGAAGAAATGACTTGCAATAGGTATCCGTGATAGAGTCAGCAATCCGCCTTTGGGACAGTGAAAATAACGTTCATACATCGCGTATGTATAGCTTGGACATGCTCGAACTAACAGTTCTTGATATCGATGTAGTTGGATTTCCTGCAAGCAAACGACTTGATCGGAACTCTGCTCTAATTCCCGTGCTAAGGCTAACAATCGCGGCTTAGTGTTTGGCAGCCATAGCCCAAAGCAGTTCAAAGTAAGCAAGGAAAAGGAATTCGCCATATAGGAAATTCACACGTTATCCCTTGACGTAAGAAAACTTTTCAGCGATGAGACCATCTTCCACACGGAAAATATCCACGCCACGAACATGTCCCTTTTTGCCCTCTGTATCTTCCCAGCTATATCTCCAGCGCATAATACAGCGATTTGCCAGGCTAAAAATTTCTTCGATATCGATATGTGCGTGCGGCGACTCTTGGAAAAAGGTTCGCCAAAATTGGGTCACGGCGTCTTTCCCTGAATAGCGCGTCCCATCTGGGGCGGGATCTGTGTTTTCAAAGACACAATTCTCGCTCATTAACTTCATCATTTCGGGGACATCGTGAATGTTGAAGGCATCATTGAATGTCAATACGATACGCATCGCTGCTTCTACCTTGGACATACAGGCTGGACTCATGGGGAAACTCCTCTACGCGGATTGTTTAGTGTTTTAAGTTTGGAAACACAATCGAGCGAAAATGCTTGGGAAGGTGTGGATATTGTGAACAGTTAAATTATACAGCCGCTCACGTGCCTGTTTACCTATCTACTTATTTCCGTGTATACTCATCCAATGCCTCAATACTTTACCCTCCAAGAAGCCAATGAAACGTTGAGTACGATCCGTCCGCTCATGGACGAAGTGCAGCGGATTCGCCAGATTATCCTTCAAAAACAGCCTGAAGCATGGACTGCCATCGAGAAATCTGTCGGCAATGGCGGCAACCGTACGTTGAGTCGCATGATTCAAGACTTTGAAAAACTCGACGCGCTGGTGCATCAGATCCAGGATACAGGTGTCTTAATCAAGGATATTAATATCGGTCTTTTGGATTTCCCCGCGTTGCGAAACGGACGCGAGGTGTACCTCTGCTGGCAGTACGGAGAAGGGGATATCGCCTATTGGCATGAGGTCGATGCCGGTTATGCAGGAAGACAGCCGATAGATAGTTTCTAAAATTAACCTTACGAAGGTTTCACGCGCTTCACCTGCACTCCCCGGCGCCAACTAACCGGAGCGGTGTGCGTACCGTGCAAGGTCTTTCCAGGTATTCCAAAGGAGTTCTATGAATAAAGGTATTTTGTATGGCATTGTCACCTACATCCTCTGGGGATTCTTTCCCATATATTGGAAGTTTTTGCATCCAGTCCCTGCCATGCAAGTGATTGGGCATCGCATTAGTTGGTCATTTATCCTGCTGATTGCTATTCTCCTTATCACTCGCCAATGGAAGGATTTTCGGTCCACTGCCTTGAAGCCTAAGGTTCTCGGCATCTATGCCATCGCAGGTGTTCTGCTGACGATCAACTGGCTTGTTTATGTGTGGGGAGTGAACGCGGGTTTCATCGTGGAAACAAGCCTCGGCTACTTCATCAATCCGTTGCTCAGTGTATTGCTGGGCGTGATCTTTCTACGCGAGCGGCTTCGCCCGATGCAATGGGTTCCCGTAGGGATCGCCGCGATCGGCGTAATTTATTTAACCTTTGTTTACGGTCGCCTACCGTGGATCGCTCTCGCCTTGGCATTCTCCTTTGGCTTTTATGGCTTTGTCAAAAAGCTTGCACCGCTCGGTTCCTTATACGGGCTCACTCTCGAAACAGGAATTGTATTTCCGATCGCCTTAATCTATCTTTTGTTTGTGGAGTTCACTGGAACTGGTGCATTCGCTCATGACGGTACCTTCATCACTGCTCTATTGATCGGCGCCGGGGCGGTGACAACGATTCCCCTGCTCCTGTTTGCCTCGGCGGCGAAACAGATTCCGCTTTCGTTGGTCGGCTTACTTCAATACATCGCCCCCACACTGCAATTTCTGATTGGCGTGTTTCTTTACAAGGAACCTTTCGATCAATCACATCTGATCGGTTTTGGAATTGTTTGGGCCGCACTCATCATTTTTGTGATCGAAAACTATCTTGCACATCGTATGCCTGTCGAACCGATTCCGGAAATGGGCGAGGGTTAATGAAATTCCTCTTCGTCGGCGGCACTGGACTGATCAGTTCTGCCTGCTCCGACCTGGTCGCTGCGTGTGGGCATGAATTATTTATTTTGAATCGTTCCGTTTCGCGGAAATATTCCGCGCCGCAAGGTTCCATCGTTTTGCAGGCGGATGTTTATGCTGATACCGAAGCGGCTCTCGCGGCGCTTTTAGCGAATCACCATTTCGACGCGGTAGTGGACTTTATCTCTTATACCGTTAACGATATTGAACGCGATATTCGTCTCTTCCGTGGGAAAACGAATCAGTTTGTGTTTATCAGTTCTGCCTCAGCATATCAAAAGCCTGTGAAGAATTATCTGATTACCGAAGAAACACCGCTGGAGAATCCCTATTGGGAATATTCCCGCAATAAGATTGCCTGCGAAAACAGATTGAAGCAAGCCTATCGAGACGAGGGATTTCCAATCACAATTATTCGTCCCTCCCATACATACGGACCAACACAAATTCCATTTGCGGTCGGCAGTTGGGCACATCCATGGACAAATATTGACCGCATGAAGCGCGGCAAAAAATTGATTATCCCCGGCGATGGCACGTCCCTTTGGGTGTTGACTTGGAACGCGGATTTTGCCAAAGGTCTGGTCGGTCTCTTGGGGAATGAGAAAGCAGTCGGTGAGGCATTTCAAATTACATCTGATCAAGTTCTCAGCTGGGATCAAATTTATTTCGAAGTGTATCAAGCTCTCGGCCTGGAACCGAACGTGATCCACATCCCATCCGATTTAATTGCCAGATACTGGTCAGACGCGGTCGGAAGCCTCATCGGCGACAAATCCAACAGCGAGGTGTTCGATAATAGCAAGATCAAACGCTTTGTCCCAGACTTTGTCTGCGAAGTGGATTGGGCACAGGGCGTTCGTCGCTCAGTCGCTTGGTTTGAAGAACATCCTGATTTCCAAACGATTGAACAGCAAATGAATCCGGTGTGGGACCAGATCATCGCTTCCTACGAGCGAGCATTGCAGTAGAAGTTTCTGTGCTTCATCGCATCCTCAAGCCGACCCTATTCGCCGTGATATACTCCTCCAGTGGAAGAGTGCGAGCATGAACTTCGAGCCCATTCGCCAGGCATTTCAACCACTTCTTTGGACTGGAACGTCGTGAGACGGTTTCCAGGCTCCTCTACGCAATTATCATTAGTGTAATTGTGTTTGATTCAATTGTTGTTATTCAGCGTTTGTGGGAAACAGGGGGATCGCTAACCTCAACGTTGCTGGTTCTAATTGCTGTACTTTTGTTGCAATTCATATTGCTTTTTCTATTAAGGCAAGGCTATATCGAAACGGGCGCCATGGCAGAGGTCGGGTTATCATGGTTACTAGTAACGTACCAGGCATGGTCATCAGACGGAATCCGCGACATTTCTATTTACATATATTTTCTGATCATCCTTGTAGCAGCACTACTTACCAACTGGCGCGTTTCTATTACCTTATCTGGGATGAGCCTCATGGCTATATGGGTATTTGCCATTACAGAGGCACAGGGCTTACGGGTTCCGCATACAGATGCACCGCTCGTGATGGCAAGAGATTTGACGGCGGTATTTCTTCTCTTGATTCTGCTTGTCTATTTGGTCGTCAACAACGTCATGAGTTCCCTAGAAGCCGTGCGAATCGGGGAGGAAAAGTTTCGCAAGGTATTTCATATAAGCCCTGTGGCGATTTCCATTACTTCAGCTCGGGATGGCCATCTTCTGGATGCCAACGATGCCTATCTAAAGCTGATCGGTTATGACAGGAAAGCTGCTCTCAGTAAAACAACGATTGATCTGGGATTTTGGAGCAATGAAAGCGAGCGCCAAAAGTTCATTAAGCGATTGAAGGAGCAAAAGTCGCTGCGTAACCCCGCCTACAAGTTTATAAGTCGTTCCGGAGAGGAACGGACCACGCTCGCGTTCTATGAATTGATTAACGTTGAAAATGAATCAGCTATTCTTTCGATGTTCCATGACATCACCGATCAGAGAAAAGCTCAGCAAGCGTTGCAAGCTAGTGAGTCGAAATATCGCAATTTTGTCGAACAGAGTATTGAGGGGATCTGGTATCTGGCTTTTGATGAATTCATTCCAACAGACCTGCCCGCCGAGGAGCAAGTCAGGCTGATTTATGAGCGCGGCTACATTGCGGAATGCAATGATGTTCTTGCACAAATGTATGGCTATGAATCAAGTTCGGAGATCCGCGGGGTACGCTTATTAGATGTGGAAGCAGGTGAATCACTCGCCCCGATGAATTTTCAGGCAACCCTAAAACTTGTTAAGGAAAACTATCGCTCCGGGAATCGCGAAACAAAAGAAATCACGCGCTATGGCGAGACGGTTCATTTTCTGAATAGTGCTGTCGGTGTAATCAAAGATGGTTTTCTTGTCGGTCTATGGGGAACCCAATTGGATATTACACCGCTAAAGAATGCAGAAAATGCGTTGCGCAGAAGTGAAGCTCGAATCCGCGCCCTGCTTAAGTCCATCCCCGATATGATTTTTGAATTCAAGAACGATGGCACAATCCTCCAATTTATTCCATCAGATACCAACCAGCCTCTTTTTCCACCGGAACAATTTCTGGGCAAGAAGATTGGCGAAGTGCTGCCTGCGCTGGCAGACCAAACGAATTTTGCCATCACCCGTGCATTAGAGTCGGGGCACGTTCATGCATTTCAATATGATCTTGATCAGGATGGCAAAAATCGAAGCTTCGAAGCGCGCTTTACTCCGCTCGGCGAAGACACTGTTCTCGCCATGGTGCGCGACATCTCGCTGCAAAAATGGATTGAGGATGAGCGCGAAAAATTGATTGCGGAGCTGGAAGCAAAGAACGCCGAACTGGAACGGTTTACCTACACAGTCTCTCACGATCTCAAATCGCCTCTCATCACTATCCGCGGCTTCTTGGGCTTTTTGCGCGAGGACAGTCAGAGCGGCAACCTTGTCCGTTTGGATTCGGATATACAGCGCATCACCGGCGCCACTGAGAAAATGCAGCAATTGTTAAGCGACTTGCTGGAATTGTCGCGTGTAGGCAGGCTCATCAATGAACCGAAGGAGATCCAGTTCAATGAACTCATTGCCGATGTCCTGGAGCTTTTGCATGGAAGAATCTCCCAGGGGAATATCGCGGTGAGTGTCGAGCCAAAACTTCCCCCTGTTTTTGGCGATCGTCAGCGCCTTGTGGAGGTGATGCAGAACCTGATCGATAACGCGGCAAAATTTATGGGGAATCAGCCTTCTCCACGGATCGAGATCGGCCAACATGGGGCGCGCGCGGATATGCCAGTTTTTTACGTTAGGGATAACGGGATCGGCATTCCCACTGAGTTTCAAGAAAATATTTTCGGTTTGTTCAATAAGCTTGATGCCCGTACAGATGGGACGGGGGTAGGTCTTGCGCTGGTCAAACGAATTATCGAATTCCATCAAGGCACGGTTTGGCTGCAATCAGAGCCAGGCAAAGGGACGACGTTCTTTTTAACACTTCCGAGCCCGCCTGCTACAAAGTCAAGGCAATGATTTCCAGCATTTTCTCACGCCTCCGAATCGTCTTGATAGAACCATCCCCTCGGATTGGCGATGTCGCGTTGCGTCACAAGTCGCGCCTTCTAAATCTCTTTTTGCTGATATTTATTCTTGCATTCGCCGGGGTAGATTTTGTTTACCTCCTAACCAAGCCAGGGTACATACCGCCCTGGTACGGATATATATTTTTGGTCGCTGCGTATTTGTTAAACAAAGTGGGGCAGTATGGGATTGCTTCTTCCTTAACCATTGCTATGTTTCCTATTGTGATCTTTACCAATATTGTATCTGGTGGTGCTGCAAATCCAGTGATTACCCTTTACTATTTGATTCCCGGTTTGATCTTCGGCGGAATTTTACTTTCCATTCGCTCTACGATGATCTTTGCTTGCGCCGGAATCGTGATGATCTTGTCGATGCCATATTTGACACCGCAGGCCTTTGCGGGGATTTCATCTGTAATTGGTCCTTTGTCTTCAATGGTGATTTGTGGAGTACTGGTGCTTGTCTCGATGTGGTCTCGCGATCAAATTGAAAAAGAACAGCAGTCCGAATTACGCGATAGCGAGGAACGTCTACGATTTGCCTTGGACGCGGCAAACATGGGCACATGGAGTTGGGACATCGAAACAGGAGCTGTCAAATGGTCCGAAAAGATCGAGAATATTTTTGGAATGCAACGAGGCGAGTTTGACGGGCAGTATTCCACCTATTTATCAATTATCCATCCCGAAGATCTTCCACAACTTCAGAACACAATCCAGCGCAGCCTGGAAGAGAAGGATTTTGTTTATCTTGTAGAGCATCGCATTCAATTGTCAAATGGCGAGATCCGTTGGCTGGAAGGACGCGGGAATGTGTATCGCAACAGTGCAGAAAAACCTGTCCGCATGGCGGGCACGGTTGTGGATATCACAGATCGAAAACGCGCCGAACAAGCCCTACGCCACGCAGAGGAAAAGTACCGCGATATTGTCGAGAATTCCGCTCATGGGATTTTTCAAAGCACGCCGGAGGGGAAGTTCTTGAGCACGAATACAGCCATGGCTCGTATCTATGGTTATGATTCCTCTCAAGGATTCGTGGATGCAATCTCTGCCATTCCGGAACAAATTTATGCAAATCCATTAGACAGAGAAGCATTCATGTACGCGCTTGAAACGGATGGCGCGATTCATGGCTTCGAAGCCAGACATCGTAGAAAAGATGGTTCCACAATTTGGATTTCGAGCAATGCACGCGCGGTAAGAGATAGCAGTGGAAGGATCTTATATCATGAGGGGACTATTGAAGATATCACGAGCAGAAAGGAAGCAGAGACGGAACGCGAGCGTTTGCTGAATGAGCTGGGGGCAAAGAATGCGGAATTGGAACGCTTCGTTTACACGGTCTCCCATGATTTGAAATCGCCGCTTGTGACCATCGTCGGTTTTCTCGGTTATCTCGAAGATGATTTTCGAACCGGCAACATCGAAGCCCTGCATAAAGATTTGGACCGTATTTCCCGCGCCGCCTTCAAAATGCAGGATTTGTTGAAGGATCTCCTCGATCTCTCCCGTATCGGTCGTATGATGAATGAATCACAAACTGTTTCATTCAACACATTGGTGAATGAAGCCTTGGAACTCACGGATGGTCGCCTGCATGAACGTGGTATTCAAGTAGATGTAGAGTCCGATATGCCATCTGTATATGGTGATGCAAAACGATTATTGGAGCTTGTGCAGAACTTGATCGATAATGCCGCCAAATATATGGGAAATCAACCTGAGCCTCGCATCGAAATCGGCTGCAAAGGTTTTGACGATGAAAAGCCAATCTTCTTTGTACGCGACAACGGCATTGGCATTGCGCCCGAGCATCACGAACGAATTTTTGGACTCTTCAATAAGTTAGATCCGAACATCGAGGGGACAGGCATCGGCCTGGCGCTCGTAAAGCGAATCGTTGAATATCATGGCGGCAGAATCTGGGTTGAGAGCGAAACGGGGAAAGGAGCGACCTTCTTTTTTACTTTGCAAACAGCTCATGATAGTTCCCCAGAATCTCACTGACAAATCTCCAGACCTATTTAAAGTATTATAGATATAATTTATCCAAAAACCGTCAAAGGAGACCCATTATGAACTTTGCAATGTGGCGCAAGGCGCTCAATGTAATTCCTGAAGTTTCAAAAACAGAGTGGGATGGATTGGACGTAATCTCGAAGTGGTTGATTTCCACCCGTGCAGCGGTCCTTGTGATGACGTTTATCTCGGCGGCTCTCGCCGGACTTTTCGCCTGGCGCGACGGAGCCTTCCATTTTCTGCCCTGGCTCGCGCTTACGTTTGGTTTGATCCTGGCTCACGCATCTAATAACATCTTCAATGATTTTACCGATTACGTCCGCGGCGTGG
>WNFZ01003622.1_pt1 | contig 20075 bp, 16 predicted proteins | sample 5400081 | NCBI WGS metagenome assembly WNFZ01 (sample SAMN13153365, study PRJNA577476) | soil metagenome | isolation source: 80 cm soil or saprolite under grassland replicate 1 | place: USA:California | collected 2016-06-15
TGGTGCCGGTGGCGGGACTCGAACCCGCACGACCTTTTACGGTCCCGGGATTTTAAGTCCCGTGCGTCTGCCATTTCGCCACACCGGCTGACTTGTTTAATCAATGGCTTAAGATGCTCATGAAACGGCAAGCATGCCGTTGCGACGCTGGTTGTGACGGTATCGTTTTGGGAAAGCGATCCAAACAGGGCGCAAGCGCAGTCATTGGAGGCATTCTTACAACAAGGCTCTCGACAACCGCAATCATCCAATTCGCGGCAGTGGCCCCGGAATGCTCGTTTTGTTGCCCAGGCTGACGGTGGAAGACGATGTCGAACGAAAGCGGGTTTGTTGGTGCCTCTCGCACGAAACAACGGCAGCCGATGCCACCACAGAACTAAAGACGCTTCGCGTCGACTGTGGCGAGAATCAAATGCGTTCCGTCGGCCTCGATCGCGTCCGATTGGCTAATTCGTTGAAGGAAACCAGATCGCGGCGGCGGGAAGTTCAAAGATGTCACCCCACCGAACGGGGCCAAAAATCGTTGCTGACATACCCCGCCGAGACTGTAAGCTCGTCCCAACGGACAGGAAGTCATCACAGGGAAAGGGAAGGATCCAGTATGCCAAAGAAAATCATCATTTGCTTCGACGGGACGTGGAACAAGCCGGTCGCCCTTGACTCGAATGAACCGCCCCTCAGCCTGCCGCCTGAAGACGATCCAACGGAAAACCCGCAGAACACCAATGTCGTCAAAATCAAACGGCTGATTGACCCCACGCCCGAGCAAGTCGTGCTGTATTTCAACGGAGTGGGCACAGACTGGTATGATCACATCCGCGGCGGCGTTTCCGGCGAAGGTCTCTCGACCCGGGTCAAACTGGGCTACCAAAGGTTGGCGGAGAAGTTTGAGTCCGGCGACCAAATCTTTCTGTTCGGCTTCAGCCGCGGCGCTTACACCGCGCGCAGCCTCGGTGGTCTGATTCGCAAATGCGGTATCCTCAAACGCGACCGCGTGGGGAAGCTCGACGAAGCCTACTCGCTTTACCGGCGCCGCGACCCGAACCCGGACCTGCCCGACGTGAAGCAATTCCGGGCCGAAAATTCCGTCGCAAGCGACATTCAGTTCATCGGCGTGTGGGACACGGTCGGTTCGCTGGGCATACCCATCGGGCTGTTCAAGCCCCTCAACGAGGAGCTCTGGGGTTTTCACGACACGAGCCTGAGCGGGATTGTGAAGAACGCGTTTCACGCTCTGGCCATTGATGAGCACCGGCGGCAATTCCAGCCCACGCTCTGGACGAACGAACCAAAGCCGGGCCAGACGATGGAACAGCGCTGGTTCATCGGGGCGCACTCCAACGTCGGCGGCGGCTACGCAGACGACCAGCTGTCGAACATCGCGCTGGCCTGGATGTGCCGCAAGGCGCGCGAATGCGGGCTGCGGTTCAAGAAGGAATTCAAGTCCGATCCAAACGATTTCCAAGGCGCGATCCGTGATTCTTACGCGGATTTCCTCGGTGACCTGAATTGGTTTTATCGGCTGATTAGCTTTGCCTTCTATCGTAACATTCGGTTGGGTGGGTTTCGCCAAACGCTGGATCGCTCGCCGGTGGACCGGCTGCAATGGGACCCGAAGAATTACCCGCTTAAGAACCTGCGCAAGGTCGGTCCGGTCGAGGAAATCGCCCGCCAGGTCGCGCCTTGAGCGGCAAGCACGGGAGCGCGGGCTCCGGACGAAGCGTCAGAATTGTGCCCCATTGGAGATCACGTTCTTTCCGTTGTTGATGGAGCATTGAGTTAGAAGGTATCTACCCGTTGAGCGAAGACTTCGAACCGGGTGACATGTACTTCGTCTCGACAGAACTCGAAGACCTCGCGTCGTGGAGCATTTCCGGTTACATCAGGCTCGACCACTTGGTCACCCATCAACGCTGGGGCCGCCGACGCAACGCGCGGGTGACTGCGGTCAGTTGAGATGCGGGTCATTGGCCGCGGACTGGATGCAGCTGGCCGCGCGGTCTCACCATGGTCTCTAATCGATTGCCGGTCGCCCAAGATGGATTGCAATTCGACGAGCCTGGGCGTGCCTCCTATAATTCCTCCATGCTCAAATCCAAGACGCGAAATCCATTGGTCAGTTCGGCGCTGAATCAACACTTTGGCAAATCCGCCTTGCACGAGCTCGTCACCGCCACCAGGGAATTCCCGGCCACGGCGCGGTTGGATCTGCAGGCTGCCATCTCGGAAGTCCTGACCGGACCGCTGGAACCGAAGAAGCTTCTGGGCGCGCACGCGGCGCACAGTTTCGAGACGGTGACGTTTTCCCATCTCCTGGTCGAGCGCGATAACGCCGTCCTGGTCGCGCCGCTGCAATACGACGAAATCGACACCGGGGAGGCTCTGCCGTCCCCCTGCCTGAGAAACGCCCTTTGGCTGTGCTGTGACGACGGATTTCCCTTCGCCTTGTTCCTGAGCCGGGTTCAGAGATACGGCCGCCAGGCCGGCTTGCATTTGGAACTCGCCGTCCTGCCGGGAGAACGAGGCCTGGAATTGAGCCGCCGCCTGCTGGATCAGATTGCCCGAAAAGTCACCCAGGCCGGATCGTATCGAGGCAAAGTGCTGTCGTTGGAAGTTTCCGACAACTACTCGGGTGCGGTGGAAGGAATCCGAGTGCACCGATTGAAGACCGTGCGGCGCGATGAAGTGATTTTGCCGGAGAAGACCCTGGGATTGTTGGAGCGCAATGTCACCCGGTTCATCGACCAGCGGGACAAGCTTCACCAGATGCGCCTGGGAATCAAAAAGGGATTGCTGTTTTACGGCCCGCCGGGAACGGGCAAGACGCACACGGTTCATTACCTGGCCAGCCAGATGAAGGACCATACCACGCTGCTCATCACGGCCAGCCAGGTCGCTTTGCTCGATGAATACATGCAACTCGCCCGCTTTCTGCAGCCCGCGATGGTCGTGATCGAAGACGTCGATCTCATTGCCCGCGCTCGAACCTCGATGCGAAATGCGTGTGAGGAAAGCATGTTAAACCGGCTCTTGAACGAAATGGACGGATTGCGGGAGGACGCGAAGGTGCTCTTCGTGCTGACGACCAACCGGCCCGATCAGCTGGAGGAAGCGCTGACCTCGCGCCCCGGCAGAATCGATCAGGCGATCGAATTCCCGCTGCCGGACGATGACGGTCGGCGCAAGTTGATTCACCTTTATAGCGGCGGCCTGAAACTCAGCGATGGATTATTGGCCCTGTTGATTCGGAAAACCAAAGGCGGCAGCGGCGCATTCATCAAGGAATTGATGCGCCGTTCCGCGCAATTTCTTGTGGAGACGGGAGAAAAGGAGTTGAGCGATCGCCACCTCGAATCCGCTTTGGACGAGATGCTTTTCAGCGGCGGAAGTCTCAACGCAAAGCTGCTCGGATTTTCACAGGAGAATTAATTCAGGTGAGAGGTTAAACCGCTAATCTCCGCTAATCTGCGCTAATGAGACAAAGACCATACCGTGGTTGGCTCGTTGCTCCTGCGATTGATGGACGCCACTTTTCAGTCTGGCGGCCTATTCGGTGGTCGCGGTGAAAACCGGTCGATAATCGACTGGAGCATCGCTCTGGTATCGATGCCGAAATGGGCGAGCGCCGTGGCAACCGTGCCGGTTGCCGGCTCGTCCAGAAGGCCAAGGAGGATGTGCGCACTGGACAGATGGGCTGAACGCAAACGAGCAGCCTCCCGGCGCGCCGCGGCCAATACCTGCTGCGTCGTCGGTGGCACAGTTTTATGCTCCGTACGGAACATGGGATGGTGACGAGCGTGCGGCCCGATTTCCAAACACGCTTCAAGGTCTTGCACGGTTCTACACCTCAAGGACGCGAGCTTTGAGCCACGGAGTGGCGTCAGAAAGTAGCCCACGGCGTGAGCCGTGGGAGGTGGCGCAATGGATTGCATAGCCCCGGGAGGGGCGACAGAAACAAGCTGGCGATTCTTTCGCCGGTCCGCGGCTCTTGCTCTGCATCGCCGCTCCCCCACCGCTGGCGCGGTGACTAATTTCTCCCACTGCTCGCCGTGCCGGGAGTCTGTGGCGTTAGCTCCCGACCGTCACCGTTGCCTGTCGGGCAGCCCACGGCCCTTCTGACTTATGTCGGAAAAACGAACGCAGTCTTTCGCCATCGAGACTGTCGAGCGGCTCGGCGAAGAACACCACTGCCGGATTGTGCGACAATGCTGCGGTTATCACCACCTTGCGGCGCATCCCCTTGGAATGGGCTCCAAGCATTCGGTCGCCTCATGGCCGGAACTGGATTCTCTGTCTGGTCAACTCGAGCGTGTTCGTCTCGTTGTGGTCCGTGTCGACCAGTTCCAGCCGCGCGGTGGAGCCGACGGGACCTCGCATGAGGTTGACGCACTCCTCCAGGCGCAGGCCAATGAGCGAGACGCCATCAACCTTCTGGACGAGGAGGCCAGCCGTCAGCCCTGCCTGTGACGCCGGGGAGTTCGGAATAACATCCATAATCCGGACCGACCGGTTCTGTTTGTCGTATTGAAGGACGGCTCCAATCCCGACAACTTCCGCTGCGGGAAGCGGCCGTTGTTGGCTGGGTGGCCTGGCGCCGGGAACCTGCGCCTGATCCTCCGAGCGGGGCATGGCTGGTAGGTTGGCGGGGGCTGGGGACGCCGTGGCCATTCCCCGGTCCGACCGGGCTGTTGGGCGACGGTGCAAAAGCCAGAAGGAGCAGACCAACCAAGCCCCGAGCAAGAGGCCCACGGCCAAGGAAAGCTTTCCTGGTGCGATTCTCATAGCATGTCGCTTGCTCGAAGAAGGGTAATCGCCGGTGCGGTGCGAGGGCAATTCATGAAACCGCCGAAATCACCTTAATTCTCGGGCAAAGATTTTTTCGAATTTTGGTAAGAATTGGACCCTGGATGCGTATGTAGGAGCAGAAGCACGTTAGACAGGAAAACAGGAAGACAGGTGCACATTCCGATCTAAAGCCCGATTAGAACCATTTTAGGCAATTATCATGTGGGAATTGAAGCCAACGGCCGTAGAGAACCTGGGGAGGGTCGTCAACGGGATGACCAGCGATCCATTTATGCGTGAAGATCTGATGCAGGAGGCGCTCAGCCATTGGTGGAACATGGAGTGCGAGCGTCCGGGTCAAACTTTAAGCTGGTATCTGCAGAGCTGTTCCTTTCATCTTCGCCATTTTCTGGCGAGAGGCCGCAGCGTCGATTCCTCCAAGCGGCGCAGCCTGCAAATCGAGCTGCCGGAGGACGAAGAGGTCTGGGACGGGCTGGTTTGTCCGCCGGATGAGATCTCGGTTCTCGCCCAAGTCCATGCTCGTGAAATCATGGACTTGCTGTCCCGCTACCTGGCCCCGCGCGAGCAGGCCGTCCTCCAATCCCTGGGCCAGGGTCTGGGACTGCGCGAAATCGGCCGCCGCCTGAATCTATCTCATCCCACCGTAGCCAAGTGCCGGCGCAAGATGGCCGCACTGGCCATCCGGTTAGGCCTTGCTCCTCGGTCGGAGGGCCAGGCTGGCCCCGGGCCACTGCCGGCAAATGGCTCGGCCAGGGCCAAATCGACGGACTGGCTGGCAGCATCAAACAACGGCAACAGCCACCATCGGCACGACGACAAGGAGAGCCGGAGCGGCCCCGTTGCACTGGGTCACCCTTTCGCCAAGACCGCTTTTCCATGAACCGCCCGTTCGTAGTCCCGGCTTTAGCCGGCCGGTGCCGCTTGAAGGCGGGACTACGAACGGTCCCAAGGCAGGGTCAATAAAGGGTCAAGGCCTTCCCTGATGGTTATTTTGCCATCCCTGGCTTGACCGCCGCACCATATCCATGCTATCGCCCTGCTTATGGCAAACAACCTATTCACAAACCTGTCACTCCAACAACTGCACCGCGCGGTCGCGCTCAAGGAACGAATTGCCTCCTTGGAAAGCGAACTTGGCAAGATCCTCCATCTGCTATCGCCGGGGAGGACAATGGGAACTCGCCGGGGTAGACCGCAGCGATCGGGGATCGTCCGAGCGAGAATGGCAACTGCCCGAAGAGCACGATGGGCCAGGCACGATGGGAGACCATCCTCGGCTCGCGCGGGTCGGGTGAGAAGGAAAGTGAGCGCGAAAGCCCGCGCGAAACTCGCGGCCATCGCCCGGGCCCGCTGGGCGAAAGCCAAAGCCGCGGGCAGAACGAAATTATAGGCCTGGGTGGCCTAACTCCGTGGGTGTCCGGGCCAGAATCATGCCTGGCGCGCTCGCGCTCTTGCCGCTCCGAGCCGACGGCGTTTCGCTTGGTCTATTTTCGCAAGCGCATCTTCGTTGCCGCCCCGGCGTCGATCCAATTCTGATTGGAAAATTGCCGCAAGGGAACGCAAAGACCCCAAAGAAGAAGGAGGAAGGAAAGATCTCCTTTTGTGCTGAGATGCGCCCACGGAACCGGAGCCGCGGCTTCCGCGTTGCCAAGACCGCCGGAGATGAGCTAGGCTCCGCGGCACCGGGGAAACGGGCGGGCGATTAGCGCAGCGGTAGCGCAGCAGCTTTACACGCTGTGGGTCGGGGGTTCGAATCCCTCATCGCCCACCACCTTCCCAACCGCCGCGCGTTCAGGCTGAGGCCGACAAATTCTTCAAATCCGCCCGCACCGCTTCGTAGGTTGTGTTGTAAGCGAGCACGCGCGGGTCGGGGGAGATGCGCCAGGCCCGGCAAGCGGCGGTATAGAGTTCCGGCCACCAGTTGCGGTGCTGGGTCTTGCCCTGTTCGCGCCAGGCGTTCCAATTCAGGAGCACTTTGCTCCAACACTCGTCCCCGTAACGCACCGCGGTGCGGGCGTCGCTGAACTCCTTGAGGTACCAGTCCCGCCCGATCCTGGCGTGCAGGACTTCGTCGGCCCAGTCGTAATCTTGAAAGAGGGCGGAGAGCGGGTTGTGCGACGCCTGGCCGATTTCCCATTCGAAGCGCTTGCCGGTTTTCGGCATGAGACCCTGCTCGATGAAATAAAGGACGGCGTGCCGCTCGATGGGTGTTAGCTGGGTGTTGAGCGCCAGGCTCCAGGTGAAGTTAACCATGACCTGCCTGGGCCAGTCGATCTCGAGGTTGACAAAGCCGACTTCACCCATCATGGCGTGGCGGGCTTCGTCCCACAATTGACGCGACAGATCGCGGTAATAGTCCCACGGCTTGTCGAGGGTCTCGGCGATGATGCCGGCCATCATCTCGGGCACGTCGATCTCGCGCAGCCGCTTATAAAACATCATGAGCGTTTTCGGCTGCGCCGGCCACTGCGGGTCGTAAAGGAACACCTCGGCGTTGACGCCCATGTTGTAGGGATCGGGGAATCGTTCGTCGCGTCGAGGAACGGGGTCGTACTGGTAGGGCGTCGCCGAGTGCTGGCGCGGCAGCGTCCGGGCGGCCGGCGCGGAGGAGCCGTCGATGCCTCCGGCGGCGGCCAGGCAATCATCGAGGAGACCTAGCCAGTTCTGCGCCCGTTGGCGGACGGCGTCGTCGGCCAGGTGGCGGAGGCAACCGGCGCCGAACTGGAGCATTTCGGTCACTTCGATCAGGGCAAAGCGGCAGAGGCGCACCGAGGGGTGATCCGCCAGTGGGTTGGTGTCATCAAGGTGTTTTTCCAGGGCGCCTTTGAGAGCGGGCAGGGCTTTCTCATAGAGGCCGAGCACGAGTTCCTCACTGGTGGGCGCGGCGAGGATCTCATCGCAAAGGATCTCCAGCGCCTGGTGGGGAACTTGTTCAAGGCCCAGGGGCGGTTCGCGCATCTCGCCGATGCGCTTGCGCAGCGCGGCCACGTGCTCGGCGCAGTAATAGGCGTGCAGACTGTAGGCCATCTTGAGTTCGTAAATCGGCTCGGCGGTGATGCGGTTATTGAAAATCTGGTGCAGCCGCTTGTAGACGTAATGGTAGCGCTTCAGCCGGGTGACGCATTCTTCGACGGAAAGGCCGGGTTTCATGGCGTCGTCCATCGAGCAGATACCCGCCAGGCTCGGCAGATTTTTGTAGGAGCGATAAGCGTTCATGGTAAAGGTCGCGGAAGTCTAGCGGGTGAGGGGCGAAAAAACGACTGGAATTTTCGGCCGCGCGGGGAGCTGGGGCAGGATGCTTATTGAGAGGTTAACCACGGATTACACTGATTCTCCGGAGCGGCAGAGCCGCAACCAAAGTTCCTGAGCCACGGATGGAACACGGCTTAAACACGGAAAGAGAAAGCGCTCTGATGGCTTTGGAAACAGAGGAGATCACGGAGAAAATAAGCTCGCAGCTTCACCTGAAAGGTCTCTTTTGGGAATCCGTGTTCAATCCGTGTTCCATCCGTGGCTCTCCTGAAAATCTTGTCGGAAATGAAAGATTTCTTCTTATAGTGCTACGGATAGCGGAGCAAGCCCAGTTTGGAGGGAGATCCTAGCACTGACCTGCCGGTGGCCTGGTCCTTCCAACGAAAGTCTTCTCGAATTCAGGTGCGAAGGTGAACCGCTCATCTCCGCTCATCTTCGCTCATCAAACCAAGAGCATTCGGCGGATGGTCCGTTTGCTTGAGGACGTGCGCGACACGACTTCCATCATCCTTGTAGTTCCGCCTTTGGGCGGCACGGGCCGGCTAAAGACGGGACTACGAACCCTACGAACCGTTGGGCGCGGCGAACATGTAGCCCTGACCGCGGACGGTGAGGAGCACTTTCGGATCGCTGGCGCGATCGCCCAATTTGTTGCGCAGATTGGCGACATGCATGTCGATCGTGCGAGTCAACATGCGCCGAGGGTCCAGCCGCCAGACATAGAGCAGGATTTCATCGCGGGAAATGGCCCGGCCCGGATGGGCCGCGAGGTAACGCAACAATTGGACCTCGCGTTCGGAAAGTTCACAGCGTTGCCCGTTGGCATGCCGGATCTCGCAACGATCGAGATCGGCGACACCGGTTGGGAGATTGATCTGACTCAGCGGGTTCGTCCAGGCGGCGGGACGGCGCAAGACCTCTTCGACCCTCAACGCGTTTGCAGTGTTCATCAGGAGCTTAACGGCTTAGATTGTCAAAAAGTTCGCCGGAAAATAGATGCTCTCCCAAGTCCATCGGCCCGCGTCTGATTCCTGTCATGCTGATCGCGTTTCATAAACCATTTGGCGTGGTCACACGGTTTACGCCGGACGGTTCGCCGAACCGGACGCTGGCGGAGTTCGGGTTTCCAGGACAGGTCTATCCGATCGGCCGTTTGGATGCGGACTCGGAAGGGTTGTTGCTGTTGACGGACGAAGCGGCTGTCAATGCGCGATTGCTTCATCCGGCGCGCGGTCATCGGCGCGTCTATTGGGCGCAAGTGGAAGGAATTCCGACGAAGGAGGATTTGCATCGACTTCAGCGGGGCGTGATGGTGCAAGGCCGCAAGACCTTGCCCTGTCGCGCCCGGGTGTTGGATCCACCGCCGGCGGTGCCGCCGCGCCAGCCCCCGATTCGTTTTCGCAAGACCATTCCCGACTGCTGGCTTGCGCTCGAATTGGTCGAAGGCAAAAACCGCCAGGTGCGCCGGATGACCGCCGCCATCGGGCATCCCACCCTGCGGCTGATCCGCGTGCAAATCGGCGCACTGCGGATGCCCGCCTTGAGGCCGGGGGAGTGGAGAATGCTTTCCGCTGCGGAAAGGCGCCTGCTTTGGCGCGAACTAGATTTCGCCGTTGACGTTTTGGTGCCTGGCGCCCAATTTGAACCCCGTTGAGTCTGCAATGAAGACCATCCTTTTTGTCTGCACGGGCAATATTTGTCGCAGTCCCATGGCGGAGGGGCTTTTTCGTCATGCGGTAAAAGGGCGAAGTGACTTTGAGGTGTTGTCGGCGGGGGTCGGAGCGGTGGAGGGGCTGCCGCCCAGCGAGCATGCCGTGCGCGCGCTAAGGGAACTGGGCATCGACATCTCGCATCAGCGCAGCCGGATGTTGACCAGCCAGCTGGTCGAGCGGGCGGACTACATCTTCGGCATGACCCACAGTCACGTCGATGCCATCATGCTGTTGTACCCCCAGGCGGCGGAGAAGACTTTTTTGCTGCGTGAATTTGATGAAACGCTGGACAGTTTCGAGAATGACATTCCCGATCCGATCGGCGGATCGTACGACGTGTATTTAAACTGCCGGGACCAGATCGAGCAGGGGATTGCCTCGATGATGAAGTTCATCGAACAAACCTCGGTGCCCACGACGGCCCACCAGAGCGCCCCGCCCCGGACCATGGCGCTGGGGGCGGACCACGGCGGTTACGAGCTGAAGGAAATCCTCAAGCAACATTTGCAGAAGCATGGCATCGCCGTGACCGATTTCGGGACGAACTCGAAGGAGGCCGCCGATTATCCCGATTACGCGCAACGGGTGGCCCGTAGCGTGGCCGGCCATCAACAGGAGCTGGGGCTGCTCATCTGCACGTCGGGCATCGGCATGAGCATTGCCGCCAACAAGGTGCCAGGAGCGCGTGCCGCCCTGGTCTGGGACGCGCACTCCGCCGAACTGGCCCGCCGTCATAATAACGCCAACGTGCTTTGCCTGGCCGGGCAGGGGACCGAGCCCGAGGCCGCCCGGCGCATCGTGGATGCGTTTGTCAACGCCCGGTTCGAGGGCGGACGGCACGAGCGGCGCGTGAACAAGCTGGAGCCGTCGGCTTCGCTGATGGATTTGCAGTTGGCCACGGTGGACCCGGAGGTGGCCCAGACCATCGAACTGGAGCGCCAGCGTCAGCAGGAGAACATCGAGTTGATCGCCAGCGAGAATTTTGCCAGCCCGGCGGTCATGGAGGCGCAAGGCTCGGTCTTGACCAATAAATACGCGGAAGGTTACCCGCGGAAACGCTGGTATGGGGGCTGCGAAAACGTCGATACGATCGAGCAATTGGCCATCGACCGGGCGAAAAAGCTCTTTGGCGCGGAGCACGTCAACGTGCAACCCCACTCCGGCAGCAGCGCGAACATGGCGGTCTATTTCGCCATGCTCAAGCCGGGGGACAAGCTGCTCACCATGGATTTGAGCCACGGCGGACACCTGACCCACGGCAACAAGGCGAATTTTTCCGGCAGGTTCTTCGAGGTCATCCATTATGGGGTGCGCAAGGAGGACGAACGCATCGATTACGATTTACTGGCCAAGATGGCCCGCGAGCATCGGCCGAGGATGATCACCGTCGGGGCCAGCGCGTATTCGCGTCTCATCGAGTTTGGGCGCATGGGCCAGATTGCGCGTGAAGTCGGGGCCTTGCTCCTGGCCGACATCGCGCACATCGCCGGGTTGGTGGCCGCCGGCGAGCATCCCAGCCCCATCCCTCATGCGGACTTCGTCACCAGCACGACGCATAAAACCCTGCGCGGTCCCCGCGGCGGACTGATCCTGTGCCGGGAAAAGTACGCCAAGGAGATCGATGCGCAGACTTTTCCCGGAATCCAAGGCGGGCCGCTCATGCACGTCATCGCGGCCAAGGCGGTTTGTTTTCTGGAAGCGTTGCAGCCGGGCTTCAAGTTGTATCAACAACAGATCGTGAAGAACGCCCGCGCCCTGGCCGAGGGGCTGAAGCAAAATGGTTTCCGGCTCGTCAGCGGCGGCACCGACAATCACCTGATGCTCGTCGATGTCGGCGCGCGCGGGCTGACGGGCAAGGAGTGCCAGACGGCCCTCGACGAGGCGGGGATCACGGCGAATAAAAACACGATCCCGTTTGAGACCCGATCGCCTTTCCAGGCCAGTGGGATCCGTTTGGGCACACCCGCGGTGACCACTCGCGGCATGAAGGAACCGGAGATGGCCGCGATCGCCGACATGTTCAGCGAGGTATTGCTCGACATAAAGAATGTTGACGCGGCCCATGCCGTGCGCCAACGTGTTAGGGAATTGACGGCAACATTTCCCTTGCCCTATTGAGCTGGGTGAACTAAGCCTGTCCGCATCTCCGAATTGCTGGAAGCTTGAACGGAGTCAAAGCTCGGGCAATCCAACAAAGCGAACGTCGCGTTTTAAACCAATCCGCAGGCTCGCCCGTTCGCTTCACATTTTTGAAGCTTTTAGCTAACGACATTCAATTATATGGCCAAAGCCGCCCCTCCCCGGAAACCCGGCCGCATGAAAGGGCCGGGTAAGAAGAAGTCCGAGATCGAACAACTCCAGGAGGCCGCTGGCCAGGCAGCGGCCCGCTCCGAAAGCGCCGAGGAGGCCGCCGCCGCCGCTCCTCCGAGAAACGGCACGCCGCGTGCCAGTGGAGAACTCGGGCTGGAAGTGCCCACCGAGCCCGTCGAAGTGCCCGCCGAAACCAAAGAGGAGGAGGAAGCCGCCAAAGCCGCCGCCAGCGGCGCGAAAAGCCAGACCGGGTTGACGGTCAACATCGCCAAGCTCCAGGCCATGACCATGACCGACCTCAACGGCATGGCCAAGGGGATGGGGATCGAAAACTTCGGCACCATGCGCAAGCATGAGGTCATCTTCCACATCCTCCAAAAAAATGCCGAACGCAGCGGCATCCTCTTCTCCGAAGGAGTTCTCGAAGTCCTGCCGGAAGGCTTCGGCTTCCTGCGATCGCAAAGCTTTAACTATCTCCCCTGCCCGGAAGACATCTACGTTTCACCCTCCCAAATCCGGCGGTTTGACCTCCAGACGGGCAACCTCATCGCCGGCCAGATCCGGCCTCCGAAAGAAAAAGAGCGCTTCTTCGCCCTGCTCAAAGTCGAGGGCGTCGACAATGAGGATCCGGAGAAAGCGAAGGACAAGACCCATTTCGACAATCTTACCCCGCTGTTCCCGAACAAACGTTATCTGCTGGAGACGGCGCAAGACGAGTTGTCGACCCGGGTGCTCGACCTGGTCTGCCCGATCGGCAAGGGGACGCGCGGGCTGATCGTGGCCCCGCCCCGCACGGGCAAAACTGTGTTGATGCAGAAACTGGCCAACGCGATTCTGAAGAATAACCCGGAGGCTTATCTTTTCATCCTGCTGATCGACGAACGCCCCGAGGAAGTGACCGACATGGAGCGGAGTTGCAAACCCGCCGAGGTCATTTCCTCGACTTTCGACGAACCGCCCGAACGGCACGTGCAGGTCGCCGAGATGGTCATTGAGAAGGCCAAACGCATGGTCGAGCACAAGCGGGATGTGGTCATCCTGCTTGATTCCATCACCCGCCTGGCCCGCGCCTACAACACGGTGCAGCCGCACTCGGGCAAGATTCTCTCCGGCGGCGTCGACGCCAACGCTCTCCACAAGCCGAAGCGTTTCTTTGGCGCGGCGCGCAATATCGAGGAGGGGGGATCATTGACGATCATCGCCACCGCGTTGGTGGACACCGGCAGCCGCATGGACGAAGTCATCTTCGAAGAGTTCAAAGGCACCGGCAACATGGAAGTCCATCTCGATCGTCACCTGGTCGATCGCCGCATCTTCCCTTCGATCAATATCGAGCTGTCCGGGACGCGCAAAGAGGAATTGCTCTACCATCCCGACGAATACAACAAAGTGGTCATCCTGCGGCGCGCCTTGACCGGCGTGCCGCCGGTCGAGGCGATGGAACTGCTCTTGAACAAGCTCAAGAAGACCCAAAGCAACATCATGTTCCTGCTCGGCATGGCGGCGGGCTGATTGCCGATTGCGGATTGCGGATTGCGTACCCCGTCACGGTTCATGGCCGCTGAGCAGGTCCGAATGGAACAAGGAGCTTTCCATGAACCTGGCGATTCGGACTGGGCGGTCTCCCGGGTCAGCGATTTACGATTTACGAGCTTCCGATGGAGGGATTGCGGCTCTACGCGATTCGCACGCCCGGCGATCTGCGCTGCGCGGGGCTCGTAAATCGCTGCGGGATCGGCGGCTGTCCGGATCATGGCGCCAACTCACTCGCCAAACCGCTTGCGGCGCGAGTCCCGGATCGATAAAGAGATAAAGATGAATTGTCTGTTGCTGCTTCGGCGCAGCCGCTTGCCCGGTTCGGGCGCGGCCCGGCGTCGTGGCTTGATCGCGTGGTGCGCGCTGGCGCTCACGATTGCGGGCTGCCGCCGGGAGCAGATCCAGGTCTACACCGTGCCGAAGGACAAACCGGCCTGGACCAAGGTGCGCCCGGAATTGAGTTGGACCCTCCCGTCGGGCTGGAAGGAGACTGGCCCGGGGCAAATGAGCCTGGCCAGTTTCGCCATCAGCGGCGCGGACGGACAGGAAGCGCAAGTCACGATTAGCCCGTTGGCACGGCTGGGTGGACGCGATACGGAGATCGTCAACATGTGGCGGGAACAAGTGGGACTGGATCCGCTGAGCCGGGAGGAAGCGGCGCGGCAATTCCAACCGGTCACGGTGGGCGGCGAGGCCGGGAACCTGTTCGATATCGAAGGTTCGTCGAAAGACGGGTCCAGCCCGACGCGAATCGTCACGGCGATGGTCCATCGTTCCGAGGCCAGTTGGTTCTACAAGCTGGCCGGAGACGCCCCGTTGGTCGAAGCGCAGAAGCCGGTTTGCGTTTTTCCGGGGGACACCGGCGGCACGCTGGCCAACGTCAATCGCTGGCGCAAACAAATCGGCCTCGGGGAAGTGGATGAAAGCGGGATGACTCCTCTCGTCTCGGCGCTTGACCCGGCCAATCCCGACGCCAAGTTGGTGGATATGACGAACAACAAGAAGCGACTGGTCGGCGCCATCGTCCCGCGCGGCGGCCGTTACTGGTTCTACAAACTGCTCGGTGACACTGAAGCCGTCGCTCCCGAGAAGGAAGCGTTCGTCGCTTTCGCCAAATCCCGCCCCTGACATGCTGGACCGCTGTTTCAAGGTGTTTGCCTCGCTCCGACTGACGGTGGTGTTGCTGGGGTTGGGCATCCTCCTGGTGTTCATCGGGACGGTGGCGCAAGCCGACGAAGGGCTTTACCAGGCGCAACTGCGCTACTTCAAGCACTGGCTGGTGTGGGGTGTGACCCTCTTCGGCTACCGGGTTCCGATCCCGTTTCCCGGAGGCTATCTCCTCGGCACGCTCCTGCTCATCAATCTCACCACCGCGCACATCAAACGCTTCCAGTGGACGTGGCGAAAATTCGGTATACACCTGACCCATGCCGGCATCATACTGCTCCTGGTTGGCCAACTCGCCACCGACCTGCTATCGCGCGAGACGCAGATGCGCGTGGCCGAGGGCGAAACCAAATCCTACTCCGAAAGCGGCATGGACTACGAACTGGCTTTCCTGACCGACGCTGATGCGAACCACGAGCGGGTCGTGGCCATTCCCCAAGGCCTGCTGGCCCGCGGTGGTGAGCTCAAGACCGTCCTTTCGCGCCCCGATGCAACCAAACGGGCCGCCGCTGACGGAACACGGAGTCGCGCGCCATTTCGATTTTCACGAAGCGCCCGTGACCCATAAGATGGACGACAAGAACGTCCCGACGGCCGTCCTTGAGTTGGTCGGGGCGAACGGCTCGCTCGGCACCTGGGTCGCGCCGGGATGGTCAGGTGACGAGGCCATGGTGTCGGCCTTGCGCTTGAGTTACGCCCGGCAAATGGGGCGGGCCATGGCGGACACCATCGTCGGCCGTCTGACCGAACCGCAGATGGTGGAAGCTGGTGGCAAAAAATTCACTTTTGTCCTGCGCCCGACACGGGTTTACAAACCGTTTTCTTTGACGCTCCTCCAGATGACGCACTCGGTTTACCCCGGCAGCGACATCCCGAAGGATTTCCGCAGCCGCGTCCGGATCGACAACCCGCTCAAAGGAGAGAACCGGGAAGTGGAGATCTATATGAATAACCCGCTGCGTTACGCGGGACTGACTTTCTACCAGTATCAAATGACGAGCGATGAAATCGTGCAGCAAGCGGGCGAGACGCCCTCGACCACCCTGCAAATCGTCCGCAACCCGGGCTGGCTCACCCCCTATGCCGGCTGTGTCATCGTCGCGGCGGGCTTGATTTTCCAGTTCATGATTCACCTCGTCGGCTTTGTCTCCAGGAGAAAACCAGCATGAACCCATCCCCGGCCACCGAAACCAAGGCCTCGCCGCCGCGCGGTTGGCGCGTCTGGGTCGGCTGGTTCCTGCTCCTGCTCTTCGCGGGCGAAATCACGGCCGCCCTCCTCGTCCGGCGCCCGGACAAGACGTTCGCGGTCTCCCGGTTTGCCGAGTTGCCCCTGGTTTTCAACGGGCGCGTCCAGCCGATGGACTCGCTGGCGCGCAATTCCCTGCTCCAGATTCGCGGGATCACCGAAGTGCCCCTCGAAGGCAATGGCCCGGACGGGACCTGGGGGTCGCTGGATCAACTCCGCGGCAAAGGCGGCGAGTTGTCCGAGCGCCGCTGGTACCAATTCTCGAAACATCCCCGCAAGCTCAAGCCGGCGGATTGGCTGCTCGAAGTGTTCTGTCATCCCCGCCAGGCCGACGACCGCTACGTCTTCGTGATCAATCATCCCGACTTGCGCAGCCTGCTGGGGCTCGAGGGCGGCCTGGAAAAGAGCGCTCTGCATTTCTATCGTTTCAACGACATCAAAGCGCACCTCAAGGAACTTCGGACCGAGGTGGAACGGACCGGCAAGCTCGAGGCCTCGCAACGGACTCCGTTCGACCGCGCCGTGCTTCAGCTCAACAACGCATTCGGGCTTTATTTTCGGTTGAAGAACACATTGCAACCGGAGGACGCGACCGATTTTCGGCAGGAAATCGACGAGTACCTGGCCGCCTCGACCCACGCTCGCGCCATCGCCCGCGAACGCCAGGCCAAGGGTGAGAAACTCGACGAGAACGCGCTCAGCGAGTTGCTTGCGCCCGTGCAGAAGTTTGCCGATCGCTATGACGCGATGGCGCGCATGGAATCGCCGCTGATCGTGCCGCCCGCCCATCCGGCGGTCGCGCGGGATGGATGGCGTCGGATGGGCGAGGTTCTCCTGGAGGCCCCGAGTGCCGGTATGCCGGAGGAGGCGCGATTGCTGGCCGGGATGGCCTCGACCTACCGGGCGGGGGAAGTGGATCGATTCAACGCGCTGATCGGGCAATACCGCTCTCTGCTGGCGCAGGAAGGGTTGACGACGGAATTGACCAAGGGCGCGCGCGAAACGTTTTTCAACCAGGCGCTGGCCTTCAAACGGAGCATGTATGTTTACCTGACCGCGTTCCTCCTGGTCCTGTTGTATTGGGCAAACCTAAACAACGTCTGGCGGGTCACCGCGGTGCGTCTCGTCCTGCTCGGCCTGGTCGTGCACACGGCGGGCCTGATCTTTCGCATGTGGCTCGAGGGCCGGCCGCCGGTGACAAACTTGTATTCGTCGGCGATTTTCATCGGCTGGGGGTCAGTCGTGCTGGGGTTGGTGCTCGAGCGGTTTTACCGGGACGGGATCGGCGCGGTGGTGGCGGCGGTGATGGGTTTCCTGACCCTCATCATCGCCCACAATCTCTCGCTGGGCGGCGACACGATGGAGATGATGCGCGCGGTGCTCGACACGAACTTCTGGTTGGCCACCCATGTCGTGGTGGTGACGCTGGGTTACGCGAGCACGTTCGTGGCGGGGTTCCTCGCGCTGGTTTATATCGTGCGCGGGGTGTTCACGCGGACGCTTAGCCAGGCCACCGCCCGGGGCCTCAGCCGGATGGTTTACGGCATCGTCTGTTTCGCGACCTTGTTCAGTTTTGTGGGCACTGTGCTCGGCGGCATCTGGGCGGATCAATCCTGGGGCCGTTTCTGGGGCTGGGATCCCAAGGAGAATGGTGCGCTCATCATCGTGCTCTGGAATGCGCTCATCCTGCACTTGCGCTGGGGCGGAATGATCCGCGAGCGCGGCCTGGTCAATTGCGCCATCGTCGGCAACATTGTCACCAGTTGGTCCTGGTTCGGTGTGAACATGCTTGGGATTGGGCTCCATTCTTACGGCTTCATGGACGCCGCCTTCAAGTGGTTGATGGCCTTCGTCAGCAGCCAACTGTTGATGGTGGCCCTCGGACTGTTGCCCCTCAGATGGTGGAGAAGCTTTCGCGCGCTTGCCCCGGCAACTCCATCCCAGACGCCCGTGGGCGGACAACAGAAGCCTGTCCCGGCGTGACTACAAACGTTAATCCCCCGCGCTCCAGACGCGGTAAAACCCGCCGCTTGACCCCGCCGTTTCCTGGACCGACCACGAAGTCTCCGGGCCATCCGCCCGGATGGGCCCACTGGCATCCTGCCAGAGCGTCGCCGCGGGATCGTTGGCGAACTCGACCCGATAGGTCCGATCCGCCACCGAAGCCCACCGCAAAGACACTTGCCCGGAATGGATAGTCGCCGAGAGGATGCGAAGTGAAGGCGCCCCTTTGATGAGCGTGAAGTGATCGTCGATCGCCCCGGTTTCGCGAATGAACTTTGCCTCGAGCCGATTGGCGTGGATGTCGAGGACCATCGAGCCGAGCCGATTGAGGGAACGATACATGGCCGGGTGATTCAAGTTCACCCCGTTGGTCTGGGATCCGCTGCCGGCCACGATATAAACCGCCCCCTCATGCGAGGACGGCCCCAGGTCGTCTTTCGCGTAAGCGCCCGAGCCGTCGAGCCGCCCGTCACCCGGGTCCTTGAGCATGGTCGGGCGGAAGCTGCCGGACAGGCCGTAATGGCCGTCGATGAGAAAAGAGCGCTCGTACGAATGGCTGTGCCCGCAAAGAACCAGGTCGACCCCGTACGCTTCGAGGATGGGAACGAAGTTGGTCCGCATTTCCAGCAATTCCAAGTCGGACCCGCTGGGGTTGTCCGAGTCGTGGGAACCCTTGCTGTAAGGCGGGTGATGCCAGAAGGCGATTAGCCAGTCGTTGGTGTTGGCCGAGAGATCGGCCTGCAGCCACGTGGCCATCGGACCGTTCGTGACTCGCGAGGAGGCGGACATTGAATCCAGACAGACGAAGTGCACGTTGCCGTAGTCGAACGAGTAATACTTTTCCGTGCCACTCGGCAGACCGCCGGCTTCACCGTTCATCGGGAAGTTGAAGATCTCAAAATAGGGGAGCGTCGGCGCGGCCTCGGGCGCGCCGGCCGTTTCCTGATTGCCTATGGTGGACCAGAGGACCGTCTGGCGCAGCATGGCGGGATAGGTGTTAAAGACCGCTTCCTGATACAGCCGGTCGGAATTGCCAGGGTAGGCGTTGTCTCCGAGCATGAGCCACAAATCGGTATAGTTAGTGCCCGTGAAATTGTAGTAGGCATCGCGCACCGGACGCGCGAACCAATTGGTCAGGCCCGAGTCGCCCAATGCCCAGATGCGGATTGGGCGGCGCGAGCCAATCGGTGGCGCCGTGCGGAAAAAATAGTTCGTGTCCCCCGCCAGGAGCGAGTCCGTCGTCCCGATCGCGTAGTAATAAGTCGTGTCGGAAACGAGGTTGCTCAGGCCGACCGCGTGATTGGTGGTGCTGGCCGGGCCGTCGACAAAAGAAGCGAGATCGGCTGCGTTGGTGCCGTAGCTCACGCGGCTCACCCCCGCGAGGTCCGTGCGCCAACGCACGACGATGCTCGTGGGCGTGCCCATTTGCAGGTAAGGTCCACGGAGCACGCTCGGCGTCGCCGCCGTCGCGCCGCAGAGCGGGAGGAGGGCCGCCGCGCCCCAGACTGCCGCCTGTTCCAAAAGGACCCGCGCGCGGATTATGAACCAGCGCTTCTTGCTCTCTTCCCTCCGGCGGAGAACAGCGGTGAGGGCTTTCCCGCGCCAAAATGAGCAATGAGCAATGAGCAATCGGAATCGCCACAGGCATTGCACATTGCTCATTGCACATTGCTCATTGGCCATTGGCGTCCCCTCAATGTCAGGTTCATGGGAAGCCTTGATGTCCATTGCGCCACGCGTTGGGACCATGAACCGTTTAGACTGGTCACTGGTCACTGGTAACTGGTAACTGGAAATTGAAAAGAGGGTCACACCCGGGATGAGCTTCTGCAAATCGCCAGTCACCAGTGACAAGTTACCAGTGACGAGTCGGTTCATGGAGAGCCCCCTGTTCCTTTCGGACCTGCTCAGCGGCCATGAACCGTGGCGGAGTACGCAATCCGCAATCCGCAATCCGCAATCCGCAATCAGGAGGTTCATGGGAAGCCAGCATGGCCATGGGCCGCGCCCCAGGCGGCACGGGCCGGCTAACGCCGGGACTA
>WNFZ01002674.1_pt1 | contig 20071 bp, 15 predicted proteins | sample 5400081 | NCBI WGS metagenome assembly WNFZ01 (sample SAMN13153365, study PRJNA577476) | soil metagenome | isolation source: 80 cm soil or saprolite under grassland replicate 1 | place: USA:California | collected 2016-06-15
GTCTTCGGGGGATGGAGGAGCCTTACGAGCCGTTGCTGGTCGGCGATCGGCAGGCGCCGCGCCAGTTTGAGGACTTCATCAAGTGTTGGTGTGATCATTGTTTCGCCTCTCCTTTCAAATCGTTCTGCGCTCGATCCTGCGCCGGCCGTCATTTCCTTCTAAGGTGTTCTTCGCGGCGCTTTTTGTTGCGCTTTCATTCATGCCTAGAATTTTGTAGCACAGCGCCGGGTTAAAGCAAACATTGCCAGCCCCGTTCGCCGATCCCTTGTAGTTGAGTGTTGGGTTGGAATCGCCATGTGCGACCACGCGCGAACTCTACATCGGATCATATTTCAAGGTGTCGCTCCGCCGGATAACAAGACGCCTTTTCGACTGGCCGATCACGCTGGAGTTTCGTAAAATGTCCCGCTGTTCACGAGCAGGCCAAATTGAGGTTTCCGACCACCGATGCCACTTAGTTTCAACCCAAGCAAGCCAATCCCATTTTACCAACTCGATCCGGACCCGTTTCAGGAGCTCTGCCGAGACCTCTTCGAGCGCGAGGAGGGCATCAGCTCGTGCGAAATCTACGGGACCAGAGGGCAAATCCAACGCGGAATAGATCTGATAGCGTGGCGCAAAGGATACGATGCTTGCGAGGTCGGCCAATGTAAGTGCTATGAGGAATTTCAACCGCGCGAAATTCGGCTGGCTTCCGAGGAGTTTTTGAAACATCTGGCCTTCTGGAAGAGGAAAAACGTCAAACGCTTTATTCTATTTGTGGCCTTCCACAAGCTTGGCATAGAGTATGAAGTCTGGTCGGCCCGCACGCTGAGGACAAAGTTGAAAGATGCGCGCGAAATCGTCTTCCGCTATTCACGATCCCAGGAGTGGGTGGAATCTATCTGCGGTGTCGCGCAGACGCCGGACATCGGCGGCAGTGTGGGCGTTGATCGAGCGTTTGCTTTGGTTGAAACCATCGTCAGCGGGCGTCTGCCTGTTTACGCTGCGGAGCATTCGCGGGGGATATCCAGAAGGCTCGACGGGATTCGAGAGCTTTACCGCAAAGGGAGCAAAAAGGCCGCTCTACAGGAGCTTGAGGAGATTCGAGGCGGCGCGAGCTGGGAAATCATCGAAGCGTCCCTCAAGGGAAGACTGTTGCGCCAGCAGGCGGCTTATATTTTGGATTTAAACGGCGACGCCGGCGCGGCCCACAGACTGGCTGATGAGGCCTCGAAGCTCGATCCACAGGGCGATCAAAACACCATCCGGGCCATCCTCTCCTACTACGCTGAAGGGCCGGACGCCGCTTTACAGATTGTGGCCCCCGACGCAGGCGTCCACTCATTCAATCTCAGGCTGGCGCTTCTGATAGAAAGCGGGCGTGCGTCCGAAGCCCTTGATTCGCTCCGATCGGTCCCGCAGACAGTCCAGCCCGATAACGAAACAAGACGACTGAAAGCGCTGGCGCTACTCCTGAGCGGAGACGTGGAGAACGCTCGCGCTGAGATAGAGCAGACCCGGGAGTCTGAACCTGAATGGGAGGGCGTGCGCTACACATCGGCAGTGATCAACTATTTCTGTTCCCTGCCGCCAGCCTCAGTCCCAAAGACGGTGGCATGGCCGGAGCCGCCGGGCTGGGTTGTCCTCAAGCGAGATGACATCTCACTGGGGCGTCTGAAATACGCGGAATCGACTTTCGCCGCCCTGGCCCTGAATGCGGAACAAGATGAGCGCCGGGCTGATTTCGAAACGTGGCACCTGGCTTGTGTGGCGAATGATCCTTATCGCCAGGAGGAAGCCCGCCGGCTTTGCATCGATCAGCTCGATCGGGACCCGCGGCGTTACCGGGCGCTGATCTGGGCTATCGCTCGCAACTATGAGTTGGACTATTCATCCTGCGAGCAGGCGCTGAGAGACTTCATAGAGGACGACTCCGGCGAGGACGCCGCCCATCAAGCGGAGGCGCTGGGGGTTTTGTTGACTCTATACCTGAAACAGAATGAGGTTGCGCAAGCCGACGCGTTGCTTACGAGGCGCGAGAGCCTGTTCCTCAAAATTGAGGAGCGACAGCGTCTGGCTTTCTGGCGTAATCAGATATTGATCGCCGGCGGGCGGTCACAAGAGGCGGAAGACATCGCCCGAAAAGAGAGGGATCCGGAGTCGCGCCGCGTCCTGCTATTGTCGGCGTTGCGCGCGCAGGCGGAGCGCACGGGGAAATGGGGAGAGTTTCTTCGATATCTGAAAAAAAGCTTCAAACGAACGGGCCGGCCCGAGCTGTTATTTGAGATGTGTTCGATAAAGGCGGACCAGGAGAAATGGGATTTCATCGCCGAACGCGCGGAGGCGCTGGTCGAAGCTTGCCAGACGGCCGCCGCGTTGCGCATGGCGGCGATCGCTCTATCGAAAGTCAAAAGCCCCGGCAGGTGTCTTAGCCTCCTCAACAACGGCGCTCGATTCTTCCGCAACAGTCTTCTCCCCGGAGATCTGGGGAGGCTTAAAGTCCAGTGTCAAATCGCCAGGGGCGAGCTTACACAAGCCGGCGCCGAGGCCAGGGGGCTTTTAACGCGTGAACAGACTCCCGCAAACATACTGACGTTGATGGAAGCGCAACGGCGGCGCGGCGACCTGAAAGGACTCGCAATTACCGCCCGCGGTCTGCTTCAGTCAACCCCGGCCGACCTGGAAATCATTGGTCCACAAAATCTGATCCAAGCGGCTGACCTGGTTTACTTCGAGGATAAAGGGCTGGCTAAGAATTTATGGCGGGCCGCTGCCAGGGCGGTTGGCAATCAGCAGGAGGCGCTCGCTGAACTTGTCGCCACGGGGTATGCTCTTGGTCTCGACCAGGAGCTCAAGCCTTATTTCGCCAGGATGGTCTCCGATTCAAAGAAAGGCGCCGGCCCACTACAGACGATCTCCCTGAAAGAGTTTATGGCCCTGCGCCAGAAGCAAGCGCAGAAGGCGAGGGACGCGGGACTCGCCTATGACGGCGGCCTTCGCCCGCTTCATATGCTCGCGCCGGACGTCAATCTGACGATGGTCGAAGTTCTGCATGGCCTGCCGGAACTGCACAGGAAAGATTTCAAGCCTCTCAGCCAGATGCGGATCTACGTCAGGCACGGCGGACGCCCGCTTCTAGATGAGTTAATTGAATCATTGGAGAACTCCCGCCTCCATCTCGACATATCCGCGCTGATTCTGGCGGAGGATCTGGAGATCCTCGATGAAGTCGAGGTCGCGTTCAAGCCGCTGTTCATCTCGACCGGGACGACAGAAGCGCTGCTGGCGCAGCGACGCAATCTCCGATTCCGTCTGCCTTCTCAACCTCAACTTAATGGGTACGAAACAGCGCTGAAACTGCTGGGCGATAACAGACTGCGACAGCTTCGGCCTGGAACCGAGAAGGACATCGCCAATCTCGACGCCCTCGCCGGCGTTGTCGAGCGTAAAGGCGCGGCCTGGGCGGCGGCGCTGGCCCAGGCCGATTCGGAGCGATGGTTCCTGGTCGATCATCTCCCGCTGATCGGCAATGACCTGTCAGGGAAAGAAGTCATCATTCCCGATCCGTACCAGGCGCGTGTCATCGGTTGCAGGGCGGTCGTCGACAGCCTGAAGGCGCGCGGATGGATGGGCGCCGAGGAATACCGGCATGCGCAGATCGCGTTAGGCTCCGAGAAATACTCGACCCTCGTGTCGCCCGACATGGCGCCTGACCTGCCCCGGGGCTCGACGCTCTACCTGATGGGCGACACGGCCGGCCTGCTGGCAGAGGCCGGGGCGCTGGAATCCGCCTGCCGCTATTACAGAATTCACGTCGATGAGTGCTATATCAACGAGGCGCGCGGCGCGATAGACGCCATGGAGCGCGCTGCACGGCTTGATGAATGGATCGAGAGACTCTTAAGGCGAATCAGCGACGGATTCGAGAGTGGCTTCTATCGATGCGCGCAGATCCCGGATGGGCGCCCGGCGGCCGAACGAGGGCAGGAAGTGGACGTAATCTGCGATCTCATGCTCGCCGCCAATCAGCCTGGAGACGTCCTGTGGACAGATGACAGATGGCTCAACTCCCATCTGCACAATGACGCCGCTCCGATCATCGGAATCAGCGAAGCGCTGGGAGCCCTGCGCCGGCGCGAACTCATCAGCGAACAGGACTATTACGACAAGCTGCTGAAGCTGCGGGCCGGAAACATTCGCTATATCCCCATCAGCGCGGAAGAGATCCTGCACCATTTGAACCATGCAAGCATTGCGGAGGGCGCGCTGATCTCAACGCCCGAACTCCGAACGCTGAAAAAATATCTGGCCGGCTGTCTTCTGGATGCTGAGGCGCTCCAGATTCCCCCGCTGCCTGCCGGGTCTCCTAACCCCGTGGGTGAGATGGCGTTCGTCTTCGATACGAAGAGCGCGGTCGAAGCGGCGATCGCCAGGGTGTGGAGGAATGACCAGGCGAACTCGGAAGAACTCGAGGCGCGGGCCGACTGGCTGCTGGGTAATCTTTATACTGGCGGCGGCGGGCTACGCCATCTACTGCCTCACCTCAAAGATAGCGCCGATCCGGCGCGCCTCCTGGGTCTCGACATCGGCGGGATGTTTACCATCGGGTGTTTGTCCATCATCGATCCGCATCTGGAGAAGGAGACCGCGGGCCGCCTGAGCCGATTCGCCGGCTGGTTTGAAGAACGTTTCTTCATCCCGCGCGTTATCGCCGACCCTGAGGTCGCGCAAATCGCCGGGATGGTCATCACAGCTTTCATCAAAGACGCCGCGCGCCGCCGGTATGAAACTTCGGATCATGAGCAAGTCGCCCGCCTGGGGAACTCCCTGCTGTATGAGCATATGCCGGACACCATGAAGGCTCATGTCAAACTGGATCGGAACGTGATGGAATGGATCGGGATGAGAGCCGATTGTGTCGCCATCGAAGGGGTCGGTTTTGATCATGTGGAGTTCTCGCGCGCGGTCGAGGAAATTATGGGCGGCGCGCCCAATGCGCGCATCAGAGCCCTGGATTCCGAGGCCGAATACTCGCTTAAACGGATGCCCGATGAGGACGGAATCCCCGTGGTGGGAGTTTTCGCCCGGGGAGCCGAGGACGGCCCCGTCTGGCGCATCAAGGATGAGATCCTGGCCATGGCCTCGCCGAATAGCGCCGCGCGGGAGGTTTCGCTGCGGGCCCATAGGCGGTGGCTTGATTGCGATCGGGAAAAGTTCGAACAGGCCGTCCGCGAGATCAATGGGATAGAAGATCTAATGACTCGAATGCGTAAAGTACAGGACTGGCGCGATGAGTCGGCGGAAGTCCATTACCGCAATTTCGCCTACAAACTCGGAAGGACGCATGCTTTTCAGTGGGCTGAACTGATTCCCTTTTCGGCCGAGGGGCTCCTTCGGCATTACAGATTGCCGGCGGACGCGGGGGCCGACGGTGATTTCAGAGAGGCGTTGAAGCTTTCCGCCCTCACACTGCTTGATGAAGAAGGCGTGGAAACGGCGCTCGAAAGGCTCGCGCGGCTTCCAGTGATCATTCCGGACGCCCTGGCGCAGGAGCTCGGAAGTTTAGCGGATGAGGAAAGGAGCGCGATCCTCGAAGGATGCGCCTCGCGGTGGGCCAGTCCCGTCGGCAAGCTGAACCTGGCCCACATCATATTGCGGTTCCCTTCTCAAAACGGCGCTCTCACTCGCGTCGCGCTATCCGCGATCGAGGGCCTGTTCGATGAAGAGGGAAAATCCGGCTTCGATCTGTTCAAGGCTCTGTTGGATTTCACCTATGACCGGTTCTCTCTCTGGAAAGAGGTTCAGGCTTGGGCGCCTTCGCTTAAGCTAGCCATGGTCTGGGCCCACGCAGTTCGATTATATGATGTCTTCCTCTCAGTCAGCGGCCCGGCGGCGACTGCTGAACTGGCGAAGGCTTTTGAATCATACAACCGCGATCGCGGCTCGATAAATATCATGCGCCGTCAGACAAGCTTATGGAACGACGCCCTTCATCCGCGTCGCTTCAGTAAAGCCGTCTTCCTGACTCATGGCGTCGCCTCTGTCCTCGACGGCGCAAGCGTTGCCGAGCCCGATAAGTTGAGGGTCCGCGACCGGATACTGAGTGTATCGTCAGCCAGCCCGGAGAACTCAAACTGGGTTCCGCTGCTTTGTGACTACACCCGGGGATCCAATTGGACGAATACATATCTCGGCGGGAATCACGAGGCTATATCGCGGATCATCGGAGACGATGCGGCGGATTATCTGGCGCCCTCGAAGCTGGAAGGCATGGCGCTCGAAGTGATCCAAAAGCTGAAAGATGACGCTACCGGCCGGGATTGGCTCACGCTTGAAATCCTGTCGATGGAATTGCCTTTTCGACCCGAAGCCTCTTCACAGCTCAATGCTTTGATCGAGAGAACTGATTATTTGGCGCTATTTGAACGGGACCAACGTGACGCGTTATCTGCGTTGCGAGTGGCGATCAATCAGGCCTATTACATTAACGACGAGAAGCTCCGCAGCCGGATTGAAGAGGCGCTGTTCTCCCGCATGAAGTCGGCGTTCCGTGACCTCAATGGGAGTCCCGTCCCGCCGGCGGAATCGGGCGACCCGTCGGAAAAGCAGACGCAGGGACTGACCGACATCGCTTTTCGTCTGGCTCTTAGGGAGAGTGATCACCGGTCGACGGTCGCTACTTTCAGCCGACTCATGGTCTCGTTCATACGCGATTGCCCTGCCGCCAGCGCGTATTTCGATGCTGGGTTGTCCCAGTTCTTACGCCCTCTCCCCGCCGAGGGCCTCCAAGAAATGTGGCGGTTCTGGCTAACTGTACGCGCCTCTTAGCTGTCTAGAGTCTGCCCCGGAACGTGTCACTTCAAAATGCTTTCACCTGGAATGATTTGCTCAGGAATCTACCTGCAAATTATCGCCCTCGCTGGCAGTCGACCCGATCTGGGGCGGCGCCCCCCAATCTCTGTAAATTCCCCAGGTGATCGGTCAGGCTCAGATCCCTTACTAATTCCCGGGCCGCGTGCAGGTGTTTGTTGTCTCCTACCGGCATAGGGATTTCATTACCATCCCTTTTATATCCAAGTATAACTTGATGTGCCTTGTCCACCGTATGATGGTAACTTTGATCAACGAGCTGCACTTTTGACGCAAGCCCTTCCAGAAGGGGCCTGCTTAGGTCAATGTTGAACCCCTTGAGCGCCGTTTGCGCCGCTTTAATCGACGGCAGAAAAAATTGAATATCCTTCAACCCTTTTCCCTGGTCGGTTTGTGACTGGAGGGCCGTACCGTCGGACTTGCGGTTAACAGTAACTGCATACCTGAAACTTTCGGGGTTCCAGCAAACCTCCGCCTGTTGCCCCTTGTTGTTACTGGCAGTGAGTTTGCCAGCACGGGCGATGTATTCGGCAACCCTTCCCATGTCCGTTATATCTCTTCCTTGCCATGTCTCCGCAAGGGCCTTCTTGAAAGAGTCGCTAGCGGCTTTTAGTGTTAGGACGGAGCCCAGCAGTGTTTGATGGGCGCTGAGCTCTTCTTCGATCGCCTCCTCAGCTTTTGAATCAGTGCGCGGATTGGCGCTGTGGAGTCTAGCGTTGACTATGCTCAGCACTTCGTTCTCGGCGCGATAGCCCCCGTGGTTGGGATTAGGGTTTGTTTTGTCGGGGGTCAAAGCTTGCTCCCGCCAATCGGAAAGATCTTTAGCCAGGAGAGGTGGTAATTCGATGCGAAAGTCTTTGAGCGCCTTTCTTACACCATCGACAGTTACTTCCCTGGTGTGGGAGAGCTCAGTTTCTTTGCGCTTGTAATCCCCAGTGTTGGATTTTGTGTATTCTTCCTTGGATATTTGCACATAGAACCCGAATTCGGTCGATGTGACTTTTCCAAAGTGTCCTTCCAGGTCTCCTTTGTGAACAATTGCTGAAGGCTGTTCAATCGTTTCTCCAGCCCTGTAGGTATAGTCAGAATCGTCGAAGAATTCTATGGCTCTTTGTGAGATAAACTCGCCGAAGCTGGGCGCTGTTTTAGCGCGATCTGTCATGTCGGCGTCGGCCAATGCTTTGCCAGCGACATTTTGTATTTCCTGGAGGTCTGGGGTTCTGCTTATCCTATCCAGGGCGGCGATCATGGTCCGCGCGTTTTGGTCGCGGCTTAATTCTGTGATGGAGTTATCCTGCGGCCATGTGATACCAGATTTTTCAACCCAATGCGGCAGCTCTTCTGACTCCCGACTATTGTCGAGATATCCCACAACTGCTTTTGCAAGGAAGCTGGCGTGGGTGGCTGTTTTGCTCTCATGCGCCTGCCACAGGATTGCGGCTAGATTGTCGTTAAACGCCTGCCCAGCGAGATTTTCATTAGACTCCTGCATTGCTTACCTCCGAACTTGGAAACCCTTCGTTTACGCAAAAATCTGGCACGCTCGGCATAAACGTATTTTAGGGGACGATCACACTCAGCAGTACAGTGGCCGCGTCATGAGAAGCGCGGGAGCGTGTTGAGCCGCGCGCTCCCGCGCTTCAGTAAGCCTCATTGGGCGAAGCCTACGATCTTGCGGCCGTTTTGCGGCGTCGATTCATAAGGGAAGACTTTGTTGTAACCCAACTCATTACCGGTCACGCCGTCATAATTCCCTTTGAAAGGATCATTGATCTGCAGATTGGCCGGATCGCGCAGGTCGCTGAGCAACGCGATGATCGCGATGTCTACGACGTCGTCGCCGAAGCGGCGTCCGTTCGGCCAACCGCCGGGCACGAAGAAGTCGCCCGCGGGCAGTCCGAGGAACTGGCTCGGCAGACGGAACGGATGCCCGGAGGCCTGGCTCTTCAGAATGTCTCCGCCGAAGATTCCAAGCCGGGAGAAGCCGATGTCGTCAGGGTTGTCGGGCGCGCCTGGCCCGTTACCGGCCAACCGAACCGGGTCGGTCGAGAGGTCAACCTTGATCACGTCGGGAATGAAGATCGCCTCGATGTCCGTACGACCACTGGGAATCGCCAGTTGCTGACCACCACCGATCAACAGGTTGATCAGCGCCGCCAGTTCGGGATTCTCGGCGTATTTGCGGAAAATCCGGCTATCAACGTTCGGCAGTGTACGGCTGTAAAGGTCTTTGTCTTCCAGCGCTACCAGCCCTTCATTGAAGAGCGGATTGCCCTGACGCGCCACCTGCGTATACAAGGAATTGCGAAGCAGGTTGAGGTTGGCCAAGGCGTGGCCATGACCTTTATCGTAGTCAGATTTATCGTCCTTGTCGTCTTTATCATATTTGTCGTCTTTGTCGCCCTTCACTGCCAATACCGGGCGACTCGTGGTCGCAAATACGCCGACGGTCTGTTGATCACCGCCCAGCTCGCTGAGCGGAATACGCAGGGCCATCATGTGTACGTTGAATCCGCCTTGCGAATCCTGGCCCGGGTTACGAAGCCTAAGGAGGTCAAAGATTGACTGCACGTCGGCATAGAAGCCGTCATCGCGCTGTCCGGCGAATGCCGTATAGCCGTTTGGGAAGGTGAAAATCGATTGCCTGGTATACCTGTCCAGCTGGTCGGCCGTCGGTACGCCTTTGAGCGCCGGGTTCTCTCCATTGTTGGCCCGGTTGTAAAAAGGGGTGGCGTTGCCCTGGTTGTTCGGGGGAACGATTCCGCTGCCGAGCGTCATTGCCCGCCCTGTGCGGCTGTCAATCTTCTTGACGGTATATCTCTGGATCAGATTCTGGTTCGGGTCGTCAACGTTGTTGATCACACCCAGATAAGACTGGAGTATCGTTTTGGAGTTTTTGAAGGTCGTATCAAATTCAAAGCGATATGTGATGGTCGGGCGTCCGGCCGCGACGTCACGCCCCACCGCGACGTGCAGTTCGTAGCGCACGTTGTCGTCAAAGTTGTATTTGTTGGGGCCTACCCCGGGGTTCTCGTGTGGGTAGACGCTGAGCGCGATCGTCAGGGCCTTATTGCCGCTCTGATCCTGGCTGACAAACGCATAGACGTCGGTGGTGTTGGCCGACGGGTCGAGTGTTATTAAAGGCGCGTCCATGTGGCTGGAAGCGAGCGCCGGGACCGACAAGGCCGGCGCGACCCCCACCAAGGCGGCGAGAGCCAAACTAAGCGCACGCCGCAGTCCACGGGGAATTCCATTCATCATCTTGATCCTCCTACCCAGTTAAGTTTAAAAAAGTAGTAGTTTGAGCCAAATCCTCTCGTCCGGGAGCAACGAGAACGCGGACTTGGCCGCTTTTCCGGCATAAATCTTCGCCCGCTTGGTTTCGCCCGCCTGCGCGGAGATCGCCGCGGCGTGCAGGTAGAGCCTCGCGTCCACTGTGCCCAGCGCCAGCGCCGATCGCATGGTCTCCCAGGCCTCCACCGAATTCCCCTTCGCATGGTGCGCCCAAGCCAGCGCGTCGAGCGTGTAAATATCGCGGCGGACTTTCAACTCTTCCCCCGCAAGCTGGAGCGCCAGGTCGGGCTCGCGGCCGCGCGTGGCGAGGAAGAGCGAATAAGATCGAGGATCGTTCGCCTTGGCAGTCGCGGCAAGGCTTTCTTCAACACTAGCCGCGTCGCTCACACGCCTGACGGCGCGCAGCGCGTCGGCCAGCGTCCATTGATACTCGGGAAGCGGGTTTAGCCGGGCGGCGCGTTCCAGCGCGGCGACGGCTTCGTCGGTCTTGTTTTCAGCGAGCAGGATGCGCCCGAGGGCGAGCAGCCCTGGGGCGTAATCGGGGCGAGTGCGCAGCGCCGCGTCACATGCGGCATGGGCGCGCCCTATCCCGCCGGCTTGCAACTCATATATCGCCAGCTTGCTCCAGGCCCAGGCCGCCGATTCGGTCTCTCCGGAGGACTGCGCTGACATTAACATCAGCGCGCGAGCGCCCTCGGTGTCCCCTTTCAACCAGCGCAGGTGCGCGGCGCGACCGTAGGCTTGCGGGCCCGGACGCGCCTCCATCATCTTTTGATAGGCGAGCGCCGCCTCATCCACCTTGCCCTGTTCGATCAAGGCGTCGCCGAGCAGTCCGAAGTCGTACGCGAGACCTCGCGCCTCGACCAGCTCCCTCGCGATCTTTTCGGCCTCGCTGAAACGATGCATGTTCTGCAGCGCATGGCCACGCAGCAGCAGCCCCGCCGAGCGGATTGATTGCGACGTAGAGAGCGGCCTGTTTGTCAATTGGTTGCTTGATTGACTTTCGCCTTGCTTGGATTCGAGGCAGAGGGCGCACTGTTCAGCCAGTTTGTAGAAGCCGGGGTCGAAACTCTCGCGGGCCTTCTCGACGAAGCTCCAACCGAGCTTTTCAATCATGGCCGTTGTCTGAAAAGGTTTGGCGTTTGAGCGAATCTCCTGTTGAATGCCAGCGATCTCCCGATCCACCTTCATGTCGCCCGAATGGTTGGCGAGCGCAATTTCACAAGCAGCTGCCGTGACTGACGCGCCCTGCGAAGCCCGATGGCAAGCACTCGAAGCGATCAACAGGGGGATGAGCAAAATGAGATAAAGTAATCCGCGCATTAACCAGTTCCCCAGGCTAAAGGATCTTTTTGTGTTAGACAGAAATAGGTCTATCGTGGAAGACGTATTTACGTCTCAATAGCTTTTACGGAGGTTAGGAAGAGTCGGATTCGTGGGACGGAAAGAAAACCGAAGATGAAAACAACAATGTCAGAATGCAGAAATAAGATCACGTCGGCGCCGACCTCACTCCGGATTGAAGAGCTATCGAAGAGTAATCAGGAGGCGTTACCCACTCAGCCCTTGTCACCGGAAACAAAGTTTGTCGTTGACCGGAAGCATAGTTTGCCGCAGCGCCCTCGAATTTATAGGGGTTAGAGCTTTCCCCCAGCCTGCGGGAATCGGGAAAATGAAGCATAGTTTGTCGTTGTGTACAGCTTTGCACACATAAATTGTCGTTGTGTACAAATGTATCTTGACAATGGAACTGACCTGCCGACAATTCCCTCTCTATCTCATCTGCTGTGAATTCTTTTTGTTATCGTTATCAGACGCAGGTGTCTATTCCAAAGCTGCGCGACCGTTCAGTTGGGCAAGCCAGCGCATGGATCACCCGGGCATATCTATCTTCCCTGCCGTTACCCAATTCTTGAGTATTCGAGGTGAAACAAGGAGAAGAAGCGTGCCTAGAATGAAGGGAGAAGCCACCTCCCATAGACCCTTCCACCATGTTGTTGAGTACCCTAGAACGGTAGCGACCAGACTCAATAGACATATCCCCCAGCTATTCATTTCGCTAACAAAAAGCGCAAAGAGAATTGCGGACCGAAATGGAGATCTCCCCGCGTTTCCCCATGTCGAGACACAAATTAAGGATACCCCTAAAATCAAACAGCAGGCCGTTATCCACAGCCCCATCCATCTTTCCGCTGCGGGAGCCAGAGGCAGAGTGAGCAAAGCTATTAAGCCCAAAAACTCAAATGCCGATCCAGTCATAAGGACTACAACACCGACTATGAATCGATATAGCTCCTTCCACCATTGTCCCTGAGAAGTCGCGCAAGGCGCTTTGGGCCAAGATTCGCTTATGATTAGAAAATGATATAGGCCATACCAGTGATACCAGGATTCTCCTACCAATTGATGATATAGGCCCCTCCAGTATTTTCTGTCCCTGACCCTCACGATTTTTCCCTCCAGTCAAAGTTTCCCTCCATACCCCCGAGGCCGCTCACTATCTTACGGGGCCAGAGCGGCCTCAGATTCTGTGAGTATTTTGACCTCAGCTTGTGCATCGCTGCTGATGGAGGTCCGTTCTACTGCTCCTCAACTGTCTCTTGGTGATCTGACTTTGGGCTATGTGCAAGCAACCATGCGAAAATCTTCAAACACATTGAGTAGGTCAGGTCTTTTGCCATTACCTGCAATCTTTCTGGTAAGAGGAGAAAGTAAGGGTAGAACCATCTCGATATGGGCCCGGGTCTGAACCTCCAGAACACCCATAACCGCTTAGCTTCGAACCATTCTTCGATAAACGTTTTCCCAAGTGACCAACGGGCTGCGAATAGAATAGACCTGGTTTGCCTCTGATTCGGATCTGTAAATATTATGCTTGGGTTCGCATGCTCTGCATCACTCTTCTGATCTGTAAATATTATGCCAGGATTTGCATGCTCTACATCACTCACACCACCTTTCGTTACCTTCATTCCGGCGGGCGCATGATCGCGACTCAGACCTGAACAGGAAAACTCGGTCGCATAGCCCGCCGCCCATATTTTCTCCAAATAAGGTCGGATGCCGGCATCAATATCTTCCATCAAAGCCGCATGCCAATCGTCCCAGGCGCGAGTGGCGATCTCGGCGCCGTTACTGTCAAGGGCCAGGATCGGCATGCGCTTGAACTCATCCGGCAGGCCTTGCGTTTCGGCGCGCCGCTCCATTTTCGACCACGCGTACAGTACTTTTGACGCCTCGAACTGGATGTGTTGCCCGCCCGCGATGAAATGAAAAACAGGCTCTCGCGCATTTAACACCGCCGCCCAAGCGTCTTGAATCTCTTCCACCAATACCGCATCCCAATCGTCCCAATCGTCCCAGGCGCGAGTGGCGATCTCGGCGCCGTTACTGTCAAGGGCCAGGATCGGCATGCGCTTGAACTCATCCGGCAGGCCTTGCGTTTCGGCGCGCCGCTCCATTTCCGACCACGCGCACAGTAGGGTTGGACTCTTGCACTGGATGTGTTGCCCACCTGCGATGAAATGAAAAATCGGCTCCGACATCTTGCTTCCTCCGTTACTTCTTGTTCTAAGCAACAAACGGGCGGCGAATCCATTGGATTTCGCCGGCGGCTTGGAAACCCCAGGTTAATGTTTACAGTGGAGGGCTGAGCTCAATAATCTCCCCGAATTGTTTGTAGAAACTGACGGCTGCCTCTCTACTCATCGCTCCTAGTTTCGATAATGTCTCATTATTCGCTGGCCCGATTGGAACCCGACTCAGGCTCTCAGCGAGATTGCGAAGGGCTGCATCTTCATCTGCGAATGCCAATCCCCGCTGGCTCAGATCCACCATGACGTATGTTAAGCATATCGAGAACCGCCAACTGTATTTCTGGATCCTCAGGTGTGACGATAGGAAGTGGAGCGCGTTCATTGCGACTACTTTTATCAGCAAGAGGAGAAGGACGATGAAGGGGATGATCGACAAACTCCCGCCCATATTAAACTGCTGGCTAACTAGATAAGTGACCGCCATTGAGAGGCTGCCGAGGATCGTCAGGACAGCCGCGCGCGTCCTTCGTCTCACTTCAACCTCAATGCTGGTAGGCATGCTGAGAGTTGTATCGGTTGTCGTCAGCCCCAGCCCCGGGTGGTATAAGGCAAGTTGCGGATCGGGAACCGAGTCATGACCTGCTCCGTCCCTTCCATTGAGGATCTGAAACCTGCGCCCGCTCCATCGCATCCAGGGAAACCGCAAGCCCTTAAAATAGAGTCTGAAGTCTATATCCGGAAATTCGCTCTCTTCACAGATTTGATTGTTCATGCATCCTCCATCGTTGATTCATCAATACGGGCGCCTTAATCCAACGGATTCGTCGTTGGATTAAAAACAGCAGGTGAACGGTTACGAGTACATTACTGCTAGTGAGTCTGACTGAGGCGCCGGAAATCAAGGGAGCCGATCGAACCGCGATACGAGTTCATCTAAAACCTCGATGGATACTCCATCTGGAATCCAGAGGCTTGCTCTATAGGATTCAGATGGAGGGGAAATCGAAATTGCCCGCCGATTGCTCGAGTTTGCCTCCGGTGAGAGCCTGCAATTAACCGGCGATTGAATAACCGTCCGCCCAATGCAGTATCCAGCAATGACGGTAGCCGATTCCCTGGATCGTTCCCTGTGCGGTCGCGATGTTAAAACTGCCGCTGCTTCTGACCGCGACTCTGCCGGCATATACGCCTTGTTTCTTTCCCTTCGGGACAACGGCCTTGACCAAGTCACCAGTCCGGAACCCTTTGACCGTTCGAGACGCCTTGGCTAATGTCCGAGGAAAGCCGTACTTGTCCATCCGGCACATCTGCCTTGAATTGTGACCGACAGCCTTGACGCGCAGCGGCCTGGTCTTTGTCATATTGAGCTTCTTAGGCGTGCTTCGGCCGACGCAGGCCGCATCGATCCAATGCTCTTTGGGCAGGCCTCTTTGAGCGCGATTGAATTTCGTCAACCCTCCGGAGCCGGTCTCGATCGGGAGCCCGATGTCCTTGAGGCGATCGAGGAGCGCCCATCTCGTGGCGTTGACCGCCGCCGCGTCCGCGAGCGGCTTTTTGGCCTGCGCTTCGACCCCCGGGAAGCCGTATTCAGCGGCGGTCCGGCCGCCCTTCTCCAGGTTGTGCTTGCGGCAGGCGATCGTCAGGTTCGAGACGCGGTTCGAGCCGCCTCTGGATCGGGGGATGATGTGCTCGACTTCGAGATGCGCCTCGCAGGGCGAGCCGTCTCGCCGGTAAGCGCAAAGATGGTCGAACTTCAGGAGCAGGTACTCCCTCAGTTCGTAGCCCGCCAGTTCGCCCTGCTGGTACTCAATGCCGCTGATCTCAGCGTTCTCCATCAACTGAGTGTCGAATCTGACCAGTTCCATCGCGACACCCTTAATCGGATAGATATGGCGCAGTCTCTGCGCCCACGTATAGACGTTCTCGACGCGACTTTCGAGCGAAGGCGGCAACCAGCCTTCGGGCCGCCTCCGATTGTTGAAGCGGGGCCTGCGGTAGCGGGTCTTTCTACCGCGGCGACTGCGCCTGACGGCCCGGCGCGCGTCGAGACTCTTCTTGATCTCAGGTCCGCGGTGAGTGATTTCGCCGGCGAAGACGACTTCGCCTGTTTGTTGGTTGACGATCGCGACGCCCGTCACTCTCGAGCCGGGGTCGATCTTGAGCTGGAGATCGGGCGTCTCAGGGTCGAGGACTTGGCGCTTCAGGATGATGGTGAACGGAGCGCGACGAAACACGGCGGCTTCACCGCGCGATAGAAGCTTGCGAGCCATCGCCGGATGGCACGGCGCGAGCGGTCGTTTGTTAGTGTCCAGGACTGCTACTTTCAAATCAATGAACTCAACTTTCGTTGGTAATGTTAGCCTCGACAATGTTATTTGAGCTTTTTGCGACAAAGGCGCTCGCCGCGCTCACCACACTGACCCATACCCGAAAAGGTTGTTTAATGGTGATCAACAATTGCATGGAACTGGCTAGCGTATCCCATGGTGTTCTGACTCAAATAACGTAGCCCGATAGATCGAGAGCAAACCCTCGATCCCTGGCTGAATCTGGTCAACCGGGCTCGTTAGACAATCGACAAGCCCCCACTACAATCTTGATGGTCTTGCCCCAACAAGATTTAGTGGCGAGTGATTGACAATTACTCTCGCTCTATTGTGAACATTGCTATATCTTTGGGTTCAGGCCCAGCAAATCAGACGGCGACGATCTCAAGTCCTGCGCCGCGTTGACGTAATCCTCAGTGGTGGCTTGGTTAGCATGGCCAAGCGCAAGCTGGATCTGCGAGATTGGCGCGTCGCCTTCGTATGCCAAGCGCGCAAATGTTCGGCGCAGATCATGCGGCGCGATCTGTCCACGCTCGACCTGCCAGCCGTGGCGTTTCACAATATAGAAGAGAGAGGTAGGATCAAGCGGGTCATCTTTCAGCCAGAATTTATCTTTGCTCCACGAGACAGCGCGAAAGAGATAGCCGGTTGTAATGCTCACGCGAGCGGTCCATTGATCAACCAGCGCTTTCACCCAATCAGCGACAGGGATATTGCGTGTACGCCCATGTTTTCCAGTGACACCAATAAGCATCCAACGCTTCGCGGAGTTTCGATCCTCATCAACCACCGTCCTGCGCTCGAAGTGTTTGACTTGAAGGCCGACAACTTCGGAGCGTCGTAGGCCGGCGCCGACCAACAACGCCAGGATAGCCCGATCGCGCAGCCCGAGCGGATTGCTGACATCCGGCGCGTTCAGCAATCTTTCAGCCTCCGCAATCGACAGCCAGTTACCCAACTTCCGGCCTTTCACCTTCGCGCCTTCGACGCGGCAGACGCTCTCAGCCTTCTCGATGGTCATCCGGCCATCCTTCGCCAGTTCACGCACATAGAAGCGAAGCGCCGCCAGGTGGGCATTGATATTCTGCGGAGAGAAGTCGGATTCAACCATCTGGGCTTTGTATTTGCGCGTAAGCTCATAGCTTAATTCCCTGCCGTCTAGCCATTCGGCCAGCCGCGTCAAGGCTCGTTTGTACATTCGAATGGTGTGGGGGGACGTGATAGCTTCGAGGGTTTTGCTTATGGTTTCGTCGTTCATGGAATTTCTGTTGTAAAAGTAGGCCGTTTTCTTCTCCTGCCGCCATGCGTCAGTGCGATATTCGAGCGCCCGATTGTACACAAAGCGGGCGCAGCCGAAGGTCCTGGCAAGTTGCGCGACTTGCTCATCAGTGGGAAAGAATCTGTATTTAAAGGCCTTTTGGACTATGCCCACGATGCGAAATTCATCTCCATTCAAGCTGCCGCTGTGAATGCAGTATTCTTTCGCCGATTTAGATAAAATGGTGTTGTGATTTTTATGCCCATTTCGATCCTTTCGCTCTATCTTTAAACCTCATCCAGACATCCGCACCCATGCCCAGCGCCAATCACCTAGATTCTGGAGCCAGGTCGTCGACTCTCGATGACGCTCCGGATATTCCTCTCCTTCGCTCATAACTCCTCAGGCCAGTCGACGCTTTCGTGGTTGATAAGACGGGAGCCTTCGGGAACCGGCAGCGCGCACAGCCATTCAAGCGCCGAATCATCCGCACACCAAATATCCACGGTCAAGGACCAGGCTTCGACCTCGAGGAGTTCCCCCGGCACGTTGTAATCGCCAACCGGACATCTTGGGTGATACGGATGGTTGATGACACCATAGATGTCCTCACGAAAGGCTTGGCCGCTCATCAGGACCCAATCTTGCGCCGCGGAATAGCATTGAAGCGCGTGATCGTAATTCCCTTCATCGAAGACGAGTTGGACATCCGGCAGTCTGTTTCTTGCCTCCTCAGCGTTTATCTGAGCCATGATTTTCCATCCTCTCAAGCGAAGAAAATCGCTTTCCGCCACCTCAAAGGCGCAGCCGTTCATAGCGTTGCTGTAACTCACCCAGTTTAATCTCGCGTCTTTGGCCCGCTTCGTTGATGTAGAGCCTCGCAGAGGGGTAAAACTCCACCTCAACCAAAACCTGCAAGCGGTCGGATTTGCGAAGCCATGGTCCGCCACCAAGTTGATGCGCTCTTTGGTCTCGCTTCTTACGCATCTTGCTGTATGTGTCGCTCATCTCCCCTGCGCTCGCCCCCATTTACCCCCCGCCCGGATCGCTCGGCGATCGCGCTGTACCTGACGCTTAGACAGGGCCGCCGCAGGGGTTTCACTGGCAAGTTGTCGCCCTGCTTTTGACAAGCCCCACAAATTCAAAGCACTATCGTATCTCTCAATTAGCCGCTTCGAGCAAAGACAGGTGAAAACCCGCAGATTGATTGATTTGAGCGTCGGCGCCCCCCAGTAATAGATCCGCAAGTCGGCGCCGCAGAACTCGCGGCGAATGCTCCAATCGGTTGTTGCAAGTGTCTCAATTACTGATTGTTGATTCGGTGTCAATCTCATAGCTTCACCCTCTTTTTCTCCTCCGCTCACACGCTGGTCCGCGGTGTTCATGAATCAACTTTCTTCTCGGAACCTTTGCAGGTGGCAGCGCGAAAGCGGGGATACCGAGCACCTTGCTTGACCATGATAGACGTATTTACGACCAACGCAAAATTGGCTATGCGACTTTTATTGCTCGAGGCTGATTCGGTACTCCGTTATCCCAGGGTCCACTCTTATTACCACGGTCTGGCCGCCACTCAGGCGACGCAGAGCATCTTGCACTTCAGTGGCTTTCACCTTCGGGCCCAGAACTTGGGCAAGAGTTACAGCACGTTAAGTTATTGCGGATCGGGCACGGTTTTTCCGCTCCATACCCGTCGGTCAGGCGGCAAGGTCAATTGCTCGCAATTCAGACAAAGGTGGGGATTTGGCGAAAAATCGCCGGCGGCACATCCCAGAATCCCAAAGTCCCTTTGCATGGAATCGGCTCTTTTAATGCCTTCGGATCTGCCAAGACGAAGCCGTAATCACCCACGAACCAGGGCGACCGGGACTGCGTAACGCAATCCACGATGTCGACGATCCCGATGATGGCGCCGCAGACCAGATCGCAGGGGGCCGGCAATTCGATTTCAATCCCGCGCTCCTCGATGAACCACTTAGCGCTGTCGTATTCAGCCAGATCTACCTTACCCGACGTGTGAATCGCTGTCAGCCCGCGATGTTTTAGGCCCGGATTCGTCGGGCTCCAGTCGCGGTTTTCGATGTCTTTCGGCGGATCGGCGAAGAACATCAGCCATGGCCATGGTGGTTTTACGGATATTGCTTTCATATTTTCAGCCAGAAATCCAGGTTCGAAATTCATATAATTTCAGTTATTTCTGCCTCCTAAATCGCTCAACACTCCAACCTGACGGGCCTACCTTCGGCGCCCATTTGGTCGCGTCGCAAAACAATTCAATCAGCTCACGCTCTTTTTGCTCACGCTCCTTCGATAGTCGGTTAAACTCTCGCCAATCATGAAACTCACCCGAATTGCCTTCGCCGCCTAACTCTTCAGCCGCGTCCGCAAAAGCTCGAATCGCGAGCCATAATTGCAAAGCCTTATCTTGTTTCATTTCCCTCCGGCGCTTGCGCAGGCTGCTCGATACACATCACGCACAGCTTATCCTTCGCGCTCTTACACAATGCGCGATATGCAATTCGCCCTTTCTCTAAGTTCGCCCCACATTGAGCGCAACGGGCAGCTGCCCGCGGCATGGTATAAATCCAGGGCTGACTGACTATCTTTTTGTCCCCACTTTGCCCCCAGATTTTCGCCAGTCCTGGCTCGATCAGCTCGACTCTGGTAACTCGACTTTTGCGGTAACTCCCGGCGTTGAGGCGCAGTCCCAAGAGAGCTAGAGTGACTTCCGATCGGTTTTTGATCGCAAAACCGAAAGGAGGTCAGATGCTGCCCCTGGTTGAGATACCGCCGACCGTTAAGAA